>Ga0210396_10000157_pt1 | contig 118586 bp, 78 predicted proteins | sample IncBWH17OmetaG_FD_155466 | JGI IMG/M metagenome (GOLD analysis project Ga0210396, IMG submission 155466) | Forest soil microbial communities from Barre Woods Harvard Forest LTER site, Petersham, Massachusetts, United States - Inc-BW-H-17-O ...
CTCTACATCGAAAGCTCCGACAGCTTCGTTGCCTCTGCCGCCGTTTCGATTGCTACCGGGTGGAGCGAACCAGTTCCCGGGCGGGAGTTGCACCCGCTGAAGTCCAGCGCCTTTCACGGCGCACTGTCACGTCAACTTCCGAGCGCGACGTTCCTGGATCACTGCCTCTGCCATTGCACCTTCCGCTTCCGGTACCTAAAATGATGTTTGACCGAAGTCAGTCCGCCACGCCTGTGGCGCGTTCCTTTCACCCTCCAACCAACGAAAGGAGCAACGATATGTTTACGCGCGTAGTTGAACTTAAGGGCAAGCCTGGAAAATCGAAGGAGCTGACAAACACGTTCAATGAGAAAGTCCTTCCGATCCTGCAGAAACAACGTGGCTTCCAGGACGAGATCGTCCTGCTCTCGGACACTGAGCCAGATCGCGCTCTGGGGATCAGTTTCTGGGATACCAAAGAAGACGCTGAACTATATCATCGCGAGCAATTCCCGAAAATTCAGGATTCGATTCGACACCTGCTTGATGGAGAACCCATAGTTCGAACGTTTAACGTGCTTAGCTATGTGGGTAAGAAGATCGGAGTAAGAAAAGCTGCTTGAGAGGTCCTTCCTGATACCCAAAAATAGCACTGCCCTCAGACACTTTTGAGCGCGAGGGCAGTGCACCACTAATTTGGAGCTCTTTTAGGGAGGAGAAATCTCCCTGTTATGACCGCACAATGAGTTCTATCAAAAGGGATGTCAAGAAAAAAGTTCTGCCTCGACCGGAGGCGAGATGTTTTCTCGAGATCCAGCCCACTGGAATTAGGCTTCGCTAGAGAAGTCTGACTTGTGCCCATTCTGGTAAGTGTCCTCTGGTGAGTTAGCAACAACCGTCGAGTTTTGCGAGAGCGACTAGCGAATGGCGACTCAAAGTCAACCATGGTTCTATCCGAGGCTCGTGGCCTATTGCTATTTCTGGTTATCCGAGGGGGCATAACGTGCTATGAGTGACTCGGTGCCTAAGGCACACGGGGCCGAATCTCATTGACTGATACTTCCCTCGAACCGAGCATCTCGAGAATTCGACCAACCACTAGCAGAGGGAACTCTTCGAATGGAGGCTCTTCTTCACCAGAGATGCTCAAGCTGCTTGTCGCTGCAACTGTTTGGGGTCGAAACTCACTCCTTTCTTCCACATGGTTAAAGTGATGGCGGCAATCTTCCGTGCCAGGGTGAGACGGGCCATGCTGGGCCGCATCCCTTTGTCGACTAGGGCAGCATAAAAATCCTGCAGCGGCCCACGGCGTTCGATGGCCGAGATGGCCACCCCTTTCAAGAGATTTTTCAGATCGTGATTATGGTTGTGATTCAGACCACGCACTGTGATGCGCTCGCGGTTGCGTTGCAGTTTCCCGCGCACAAAGCGGTACTCGCCGCTGTCATACGTCTGGACGGCAAAACCGCTGTATGCCCAAAGCTGGCGCTTGGTGCGGAAGCGATGGGGTGTCTGCAGCAAGGCCACCAGCAGGGCGGAGCGAATTGGACCGATCGCAGGAATCTGGCGAAGCAATTTCACTGCCTCATGCTTGCGACTGTCCCGCAACAGTTCGTGTCGTGCTGCCTGGCGCACGGGTTGCAGACAATCCAGTTGCTCATATAAATGCTCGGCTCGAATCCTCACCCCTGGTTCCTCCAGCTTGGCCAGCCACTCGGCACGATGACGGCGGCTATAGACGCTCGTGCCCGCACAGGGAATGGCCCAACTTCGATATACCGACTTAATGCGATTCATCACCCGGGTACTGTCCTTGGTGAGCGTCAAGTAGCTCCGCCCCAACTCTTTTAAAGCACGGGTTCCGTGCTTCCCGTGGTACACCGGATGGACTTGGTTGGTGCGTAGTAGCTCCGCCAAGTTGCGTGCATCCACCCGATCGTTCTGGTTGCCATCCCTCATCAGCGTGTTCTTGCGCGGATCGCAGACCACCAGCCGGCTGACATGAGGCTTTAGCAGATCGTGTAACCAGGTAGCCAAGGTCCCTTCTTCGAAAGTCAACGCCAGAATTCCACGCAGTCCTTGAATGAACTCCAGAATCGTGGCTGCCTTGGTTTCCAGCACGCATTCCATGAGCAGCTTGCCCTCAGCATTTTTCACGGCAGCGGAAATGGTGGCGGCATGAACGTCCATGCCGATATACTTCTCTAGACTCATAAAGGCGCTCCTTTTCGGTAAGTGTGGTGTTCCATCGACTCACACCTTACCGCAAGAGTGGGCGCCTTTTGATATTGCGTGCAATCGTTTTACGCCAACCATGTGGCGTCAGTGTGCGGGCGACAACTCTTTAAATCGAGTCATTGGGAACCGTTCGGCCCGAAGTAACGGTAGTGGCCTGTAATCTTCCAACTAAATAGAACGTCCTCCATTTTTGGGCCTGCTCCGATGTTGTGCACCACTTTGTATCGGTCGCTCCAGCGGGCGTTCTGATCCACAACAATGCCAATATGCGGTACACCTCCGCCCAAGTCCCAGGTAACGAGATCGCCGGGAGCATAGTCTGCTGCTCGATTCGTAATAGGGAGAGTCTCTCCTTTGCTTCGAAAGAAGACCATGAGATTAGGTACGCGGCGGTGGTCGATGCTGGAATCGGGATGATCGAGCCCCCAGCGTTTTTGGTTCGGGTAAGCGGAGAAGTTCCGAACCATGTCTTCGTGGACTTCCTTCTGCAAGTCAACCCCCACTGCACGGTAGGACCGAATGATCTCATCGGTACAAACTCCGGTGTCTGCCGGGACATCGCCGTTGGGGTAAGGAATCCGAACATAGTCTGAGACATAGCGGACCGGATGTTGGGTTCGCTCGACCGCTGCGGCAACTAATCGCTTCGTGAACTGGCCGCGCGAAAGGGTCGTTACTGTCTGCGGTGATGCCAGACTCCAGATACTCCAGACTGAGAGCACAATCAGAACGAGTTTCTTGGCTCTTGCTTTGAAAGCGGGAGGCATGACGGGATTGTAGCAACACGCGCAACTGAATGCAGGGAGGCGACTTGCTCCCGTTGTTGTTACTAGGTTACACCAACTGGGATTAGAGGGTCCTTTATTCCGAGGTGTCTTTTGCGCCGGGAAGGCGACGCTTCAGGAACTTGATCTGGCCGTCATGATTGGATTCATGTTCGGCGACGTGAAACCACTTGGCATAGTTGTTGGCTGAGAAGTCTTCCTCGGTGACCACCGTCGCAAGCCACTTATCGTCGCGCTTGCGAAACTCGGCGAGGCTCTTCTCTCGCGCTTGGTGCAAAGCGTCCAGATAATAGTCGAGGCTATTGCCCTTGATTGCCTTGCGGGCTGGTTCTCCCAGATTCATGGGAATATCCCATTTTTTCTTGACTTCCGCCGACCATGAGTCCCACTTCATTCCGTCGAAGCTGTTCATCTGGTAGTAAGTCTCGGTGGCTGCCAGATGCAGGAGCATAGCTCCGATGGTGTTGGCCTTGGCATCGAGCAGAAAATCTAGATCGGGCTGCGACAAACCCTTGACGTTGGCTAGCACCTGCCGACGCGTGAAGTCGAGCATCGACGTCAAAGTCCCAATCTCAGGTGTAAAGCCGGGCTGCGGCCCCACGATCCATGCATTGTCGGAAGCAGTGGCGGCTTGGGGAGTAAGTACGAGAGTGGAGAGCCCGACTGCAAGTCCAAGGCCACCTTTAAGAAAACTCCGCCGGTTTGGAATGCATTCGAAAGGCAACATTGACCGACCTCCGCAGATGTGTCCTCGGGACCATCGGATGATACGCCGATTCGGGCAGCCTTGGGCGGATTTGAACACCCTCGGAGGGTACTCGGCGGGTTTTTCAACCAGCACGGATAGTTGTCGAAAAAGGCGATTTCAGACATTGAGAATTGCTGTGAAATTGTGGGAACAAAGTGGGGAATAATAATTGCCGAATGAGTGCCCCATATATCCATTTCAGCCACGTCCAGCCCGCCGCTAAACATCTGATACGACTGAGAACCCCCTCAATCCATATATCCTGAAAAACCGCTGTACGGGAAACCGTACCGGGGCTTCGAATCCTTCTCCCTCCGCCAGATTTTCTTTACAAGTCCAATCCCGTACGCGCTAACGAGGGCAGGTGCCTTAAGGCCAGTTCCTCTATCTCTGACCCCTTTCCAATCCGCGCCGCCACTTCGAATTGCTTTTCCGTCCGCCTAAGGAATGTGACGTGATTTGTCTGGTCTTCCAAAGTTCGCCCAACGATCCACAATCCCCCGGGTTTAAGGCTCTGGAAGGCAGCATGCACGCCCTCGAGCAATTTCTGGATGGGGAAGTAATCCTTGTTGAGAACATTCATCGTGCGCAACACGTCGAGGCCTGAGGACTGTTCGAATACCGATCGCATGCGAATCTGGAAGCGCGAATCCTTTTTGCTGAGGGATACTGCTTCGGGGTGAATGCAAGAGATCTGGTCGATTTTGTGTGTCCGGCATACCTTCGGGAAGCACAATTGCCGAAAGAACCTCTTCCCCTGGGCCGCGATGATACGCCTCAACGGACTTCTTTCTGGCTTGTACGCGTTCAGAGAAACTACGAAAGGAGGACAAATGTATTGGAGCAGTTCGCCGTCGGGCTCGATGATGTAGGCCTTCCCTTTTGCGAGAGAGATCCGAAACACCCATAACAGCCGGTCAGATGCCTCAAGGGTAGCGTATGGAAACGCACGAAATAAGCAGCCCGCGAATTCAGCTGAGGTTAAACAACTGGAGGCACCGCGATCCTGCATCAGGAGGTCTGCGCGCTGTTGATGGCAACGCTGAAGCAACTCCAAAGTTGCAGCGTCCACATCCTGCATACGCTGGCGACAGGTCGTGCGCCTGGTTCCGTTCGACGTGCAGAAGATGAGACTAATATCTTCGAACCGGGATATTTCCTGTTCAGTCGGATTGTCGCCGATCTTCAGCAGTCCATAAGAAACAGACGCCCCGCTCAAGTGGCGCTTTCCCCGCGCTCGAGCATATTGCTCCACCGTATAAATTCCAAATGTCAACACAGCTTTCATTCCCAGTCTGTAAGAGCATGCATTTCACCCTATCCAGAGTCGACCGGTCTGAACTCTCTACATAATTGCCATCATTGAGCAATGGAAGAAGGGGCCAATAAACTTGCCTCGTAACTTCCGCCATTCATTCACATAGCGACCGGTAAGTTTGCAGCCAAGAATCGCGCAGAGCGCTCCAGGAATGAAATTCTGCCATTTGCCGGGCGCGCCGCGCCAACTCCTGGGCGAAAGCTTGCTCATGGAGAATACGGGCCACATTTGACGCGATAGCATTCGCATCGCCTGGGGTGCTTAAAAGACCAGTTCGTTCGTGATCTACGAGGTGGGGAATGCCGCCCGCAGCTGCCGTGACGACGGGAAGACCACAACAAAAAGCCTCCAGGATCGATACCGGCGAGCAGTCAACATAGGAGCCGCTCACGAAGATGTCGTTTTGCTCATAGACTGAGGGCATCTTGTCGGGAGGCGTGGCACCTTTGAAATCCACGTTTCTTAAATTAAGTCCCCCAACCATCCGCCGCAGCGTGGTCTCGCTTGGACCTTTCCCCACTAAGCACAAAGTGGCGTCCGGAAATTCTTTTTGAATTCGCGCAAACGCTAGAACGACAATTTCGACGCCGTAGTGAGGTTGGAAATTGCGCGTACATAACAACCTGGGCAGCAACGGCTCGCGATATCGGTATTCAAACCTCGCAGGATCGACCACGTTCGGCACAATTGCAGCGTGAATATGATGTTCTTGAAACACATTTGCCAGGAAGGCCGACGGCACAACCACCAGGTCGCACCCGCTAAGCACGAGCCGTGCGGCAGGAGATCGGCGAAGGTGATCTTCAGCCCGGCCGCTGTGGTAGTGAATCAGGACTCGTCGATTAAAGATCTTGCCGACCAGGAAGGCTGGTGCAGTTGCCACCAGAAAGGAACTAAAGGAACCAGCAAAGACGTGCAAAGCATCGACCTTATGCGCCGTCTGACAGAGGCGCCTAAGGTACAACGGAACCCGAGCCATCGTCCGAACATAAGGAAGTTTTTCGATGATCCCCAGAACAAGCGGCAATTCTGGGCGGCTAGAGACGAAATCAACGTCCGCGGCGGGATCGCCGCGCCAATAGGCTACCAAGTCACTGGCCTGCACCTCTTGCCCGCCGAATAGGACCCTTAGTGGTGGCCCGATCAAAGCAATCCGCAAAGACTTCCGCGTTGCCGCGCAGGATCGCTCTTCCCTTTCACCAGCGTGGGCTAACGGGAGAGTTGCATCCGATCCAGGCTGACCAGCGAACCCAGGACTGTGTTGACCTTCAGCCATTGTTTGATACCAAAATACCGAGGATAGAGCTGCCGCATCATTCGATGCCTGAAGGCGAGTGCATCAGTTTCGGGAACAATGAGTTCGTAGCCGAGTTCCTTTAATAGCGGACCAATCGCTGATTCAAGCGTTTTCACCTGCGCATCCGACAACTCACGGCGCCACCTTCCAATTGGTTGAAACATACCCGCTTGGCATTCTTCTTGAAAAGATGTGTTGGGGCTGGAGATTGTGCCCACGGATCGATCGAGAATTTGATCGTAATCCAGCTCTTGCCCTATGAATCGGCTGATCTTCACAATGGCATCACGCGGCCGCATGATCAGATCTTCAAAATTAACTTCCAGATAGTCCGGCAAGTGTGCCTGGCCGGATTGGATTCCGGTTGTAACCTTCCATTCCCAATGCAATGCCGCTGTGACCAGATTCTGCGTGCGGTCCCAGGGAAACGGGCGTATCCAGAGCTCTTTGCTCATGGAGAGTGCGACATCACGTCCGTCCCGAATCATGTGGATAAAAAGAGCGTCGGGAATCTCTTTCTTGATTTGCTCCATGTAAAGCAGATTGTCGGGGCCCCAGACAGCCCAGCGTTCTTTCCCTTGCAGCTTCGCGATCTCTCCCATCACGAGTTGGAGAAAACCGCCAGCGCTACGGCACTGACTCAGAACCTTATCCCGGATAGAGTTGCCGTCGAGACCGGAAATGCGGTACATCGCACTCTGCAGCCAGACGTCCATCAATCTTTCCCGATTACGGCGTCGTGCTGGGTCGCCAAACTTGGGAAGCATGAGATCAAATACCGCGGGCTCTGCACGATAATTAGCGAAACTCCCGGAGGACAGGAGGATATGGTAAAGAAGAGTCGTACCGGAACGAGCGGAGCCGACCACGAATACCGGCGAGCGGGCGCGGCGTGTCGTGTGGTTGGGCATTTTCAATTCTCGCTGCTAGCCAACGGCGAGGGCGGTGGGACCATGACAGCTTGCCTTGTCTTCCGGGGTTGCGTCGGGCAGTTCGAGGCTTGGAAAGCACGCAAAATTCCCTCGGCCGTCGAGGCCCGAGGGTTCCAGCCAGCAGCCCTAAGCCGCTCATTGCTGAACCTGTGGCCGCCCCAAGTGGACTTGATTTGGTAAGGGGTCAGAACTGCGGGTGTTTGACCCTTAGAGAGTGCAACACATCGACTAAAGATATGTGCCAGCAACAGGACTGAAGACCGGGATAGCCTTACCGATGTGATTTTCTCAACCAACGATCGATACAAGCGAACGTATTCGGCGGCCTTGGGCGGGTTCTCGTCTACAACATTGTAGCTGCCCTCGGGTAGACTTAAACCCGCCAGCGCAACAGCCGTCACACAATTGCTCACATAAGTAAGAGGAAGGCGATTTTGGGCGGCGATCTGTAAGATTAGAGGGCCAAGCCGCAACCCAGCCCGGGAAGGTAATTCAGCTCGACCTTCCCCGTAAATCACGCCCGGGCGCAAAATGACCAGGTCGAACGAATGATTGCGTCGGTACTGCTGGAAGAGCTTTTCCTGTCGAATTTTCGCAAACGCGTAGGCATCTCTTCTTTCAGGCTGCGTTTCGAGTTCTGTGTCCTCCGTCACTACAGTCTTGCGGGGTAAGTGCGCGACTCCGTACACACAGATGGAACTCACCAACACGACCCTTCGAACTCCGTGCCTAATAATGGCTTCCAGGATGTTCCTGGATGCCACTACCGTATTAGCAAATACCGTTGGAGCCGTACCTTTCATCTCTGCTGCGAGGTGATAAACGACTTCGATCCCTTCCATTGCCCGGTACGCGTCTGTCAGAGAAAGCAGATTACCCACAACGTATTGCAGCTGCGTCGACGGATACTTGTCGCGCAATTCGTTCAGCTTGGCTAAATCGCTGCTTGGGCGGACAAAACAGCGCAAGTGTTTCGCGCCCGAAATGCACAGGTGTTCAACCAGGTGGGAACCCAGAAAACCGCTTGCCCCGGTGACAAGGATGCTCATTGATACACCGCCTGGGCGTCGCGTATTCCGTTCACCACGTGGTCGATCCAGGTCGACACGCGAAGGATATGTGCATAAGGAATCGGAACGTCCTCGTCGCGCTCAACGCTACGATAGAACGCAGACAGCAGGTACCCCAGCCCCGGCAGCGCCTGGAAATCCGGGCGGATGATGCGAGCAAGGTTACAGAAGCTCTGAGACGCTAATTGCCGAGTCTGATCAAGTCCACAGGCTAACCTCCCCAATGGTCCAGGCAGCCGCGAACTGGAGTCTTCCGTCAACGTCTGGTTCGCAAGATTCAGGCGAAGCGTGTTCTTCGATCCTACGATGGTAAAGAAGTGGCCAAGCGGCCTTGCCCTGCATGAAAATGCGATCTGGGCACAGATCCGCTCGCCCGCCAGGGTGAGGCGAAGTTCGTCCACAAGATCCGGATAAGGGGAGTGCGTGGCCCGCCAAGCACTGAGGTTCGACACGGCGCTGTCATGGTCCACGAAATCAACCACGAGGCTGAGCAGGTGGTCCAGATTGTTCTGCACCAATTTACCCCTCAGGCCGTGCACCCAGTGGGCCGCGTCGTCCAGTACAGCAGCGCCAAAACGGCCGTGTAGATCGTAAGCCAGAAACGCGTCCAGATGGACGGGATCTCCGATAGTGCCTCGTGCAACTCGTTCTCGCATCGACCTGACGACAGGATCGAAATAGTATGTCCAGCCCACAGTCAGCTTGCAGCCGTTACGCTCAGCGTTGCGGATCACCTCGGAAGCTACGGCACTTGACTCTGCCAGAGGTTTCTCCACCATGACATGGCAGCCGTTCTCTATGGCAGCGAGGGCGTGGTCGGCGTGCGACTGCGGTGGCGTCGCAATATGTACAACATCTGGTCTTTGCTCAGCCAGCAGTTGTTCGAAGCCGGTATAGGAAGCACCCACACCGTGCCGAAGACAAAACTGCTCAGCCATCAGCGGCTCGGAGTCGCAAGCAGCGATGAGGGATGCATTGGACAGTTTCTTGATTTCGGCGACATGATTTTCAGCGGCTTTGCCGCATCCCACGATAGCAACTCGGAGTGTCATCTCGGAGCCTTTGGACGGGCAAAGAGCAACTCATCTGTCGCATGTCGACGCTTACGCGGCATTCCGAAATCCATGGCTGTTTCTGGGCCACTCGGATATTTCTTTTCGACTCCCGCGACGGGCAAGCCACCGGTTGAAATCACGCATCAGAAGTCCCGCCCCCACGACAAACATCAGGGCTACAGTGACAGCGATGTAGGACGATGAGATCCCGTGCGACGAGTTGCCGTCTGTTGGGCTCGGGCTATACAGACGACTAATGAGCGGGCTAATACGCTCGGTCTTGAACATCGCGACTATGGACAAGAGGTCCATTTTCGTGAAGCCCACAACAGCATGGCAACCACGAAGCAGAAAGATGATGCGTCGATCAGTGGAACCACTTGGCTTGTCGAACTGGCTTTCGCCGCCTCGTACGGCCCGACAGACCGGGGGAACCACTGGCGAAGCCCAATTTAGGCGAGACAATATCTATCACGTTGCTGCGACAGTCAAGCTAAATCTGCACAGTGGCAGCAGGCGGACCTTCGATGAAAACAAGGCGTGGCGGGCTGTTCCAGCATCCTGCGTACCCTTAGGCTTTCTATGAACGGAACCGCTCATACTCGCCGGAATACTACTTCGATAGCAGTTGCCAACTGCGCGCCTCTTCCAAAGTGATGGAGCGAGGTCATGAGCCTGACCCGTGAGCGCGTCGTCGCTGCGTGGTTGACGACTTCACATCGATTCCAGTCATCTTCTGTTTCATTAATCTCGCACTCGGGAGCGCCCGGTTCAGCACGTGGTTGGCATAGGATTCCGGCATTTCAAATCGCTCTGCATGCTGCTGAACGAGGTTTCTGGGCACTTCGCCGGATTCAGCGCGGGATTCCAAGCACCTGCGGTTCAATCGAGTCGACCGGCCAAATTCGTCCTGATCGCCTACGACATGACCTTTCAATTTCGCACGTTCAAGCTCCAACTCCTTGACTTTTATGTCCAACTCGACAAGTCGTTTCTCCGCATCTGTTTTAGTAGCCTCGGCGAAGCTCTTTTGAGTCTCCGCTGCAGCTTTGCGCCAACTGAGCACCCACTCGACAACACCTGCACTCTCCAAGGCGACTCGAGTCATCACAGGAGCCGTGGGAGTGCCGGTCAGTCCGGCTGCGCACGCCACCAGCAAACCCAAGCCCGAGGAGAATAGCCCCCCGCCTACTGTCACCTGCAACGAACCGGGGCACAGATTTATCTCGGGAGGGAGCATCTGTATCCCGCAAGGCTGATTTGCGGCGCAGATGTCAATAAACACTTGAAAGAGAAACACGGAACACGCAGTTATCTGCGTCAGTCCAAACGGCAGATGAACAGGTCGCTCTTTCATGGCATCGGAAGAAACTGAAAACACGATTGTTTGCTCAGACGAGCCCTTTGACGGAACAAGAATGTCTCCGTCGGAGACTAGACCCGCAACTAACTCATCGGGCAGATCAACATGTCGCAGTAGAACGGGCGTCAGCAGCGACCGATGTTCGCGTACCCAAGCCTCTCCCTCGTGCAGGTAACCGGATTTCGAACGCAGCGCAGAAGGCCGATCTTCTTTGTGAAGCGCTTCGCGAACAACCGCCAGTTGTGTATTTTGAGGAAGCCAGTGCTCAAAGATTCTGTAAAGTGTTTTTGCTTCTGGCATGCATTTGTCTCCAAAAAGAATCGGCAGCCCAAGGATTACCGCAACTCCGCACTTCAGTTCTGCACACTCGGCGCTCAGCACATTTTCCGGGATTGTCGCGACGAATGATGTTCAAGCTAGAGCACGATGACGAGGGCGGAGCCCAAGAGTTAGTTCGAGCAGGTGCGGGCTGTTTCCGTACGAGCGAAGGATTCTCGCAGGTCATCCCCGAAGTCGGGGACTCCCCCGCCTGATTCTGCTCCTATTCGGCGGCATCCCTAACAGCCCTAGTGTTCTCAGAAGAAATGGCGTTCAGAAGGAATGCTAGTGCGGTGTTGTGCCGGCCGAAAGTGACCGAGGTCGTAGCACGGTAGGGGCCCGAGGAGGCGCAGTCATTTCGCCAAGAGGTTGACCTTGCAGCGGGGAAGGAGCGCCTCACAGCTTCCGAAAAAACTTCCACCGCCATCTTGTTTGCGATACGAGTCTACCCAGGAAGCGCGCTACTTCGACGCAACCTCCCCAATGAACACTCCAAACGCGGGCAGGATCACCTCCGGTCCATTCGCGCCGGCGCCGGGCGTAGCCACCAGTGGGTCCAAGCTTGCGGGAGAGGACCCCTGTGCCCCCAGATGAAAGCTCGCCTTCTGCGCCGATCCCGACATGTTCAGTGCGACCAGCACCGACTTTCCCTTGTAGGTGCGCAGGTACGAGAGCACGTTGGGATCATCCTCATTCAGCGCCGAATAATTCCCCTCCAGCAACACCGAATTCGTATGCCGCAGCGCCAGTACCTTCCGATAAAACTCCAGCACCGAATTCGGATCCTTCGACTCAGCCGCAACGTTGTGTGTCTTGTAGCTCGGCGGAACCGGCAACCAGGGCTCGTGCGTGCTGAAGCCCGCATTTTCCGCGTCATTCCACTGCATGGGCGTACGCTCTCCGTCACGTCCCTTGTCAGCGGGCCAGCCGGTTCTGCCTTTGGGATCTTGCACGTCCTCCTTCCGCTTGGGATCGTTATTCTCCATGCCCAGTTCTTCGCCGTAGTACATGATGGGCGTGCCGCGCAGCGTGAAGTAGAGAGCGGCCATCAGTTTCGCGATGTCGTCGTTGTGGGCGCCATCGCCGTACCGGTTATAGGAGCGTTCAATATCGTGGTTGCTGATCACCCACGTAGGCCAGCCACCGGCAGTGTCCGCGGCTGCGATCTGCCGGCGGAATTCCGGCGGCGATAGCTTGTCTATCCGCGTGAACATGAAGTCCATCGGCAATTGCAATTCGTTGTTGTGCTCCCCGTAATACTTCTTGAGTTCGCCGATGTTCTTGGTCCAGGTCTCACCGATCAGCACGGCATCATTCTCGTCAGCAACCTTGCGGAGGTTCTGCAGAACCTCATGGACGCCGGGTTGTTTCTTGTTATAGATCTCCTGCGTATTGGGATCGCCGAACTTGTTCTTGCCCGGTAGCACGGGATTGTCACGCAGGTCGGGATCTTCAAACAGAGTATCGACCGCATCCAGCCGGAATCCCGCAACTCCGCGCTTGTACCACCAGCGCGTGACGTCGAACATCGCCTTCTCGACCGCGGGATTGTTCCAGTTCAGGTCCGGCTGTTCAGCGTAGAAATAGTGGTAGTAGTACTGCCCGGTCGCCGGATCAAACTTCCACGCCGAGCCCCCGAATTCGGAGATCCAGTTATTCGGGGGCTGATTCGGCCCCTTGCCGTCGCGCCACACGTACCAGTTCCGATACGGTGACTTCTTCGACGACTTGGACGCAATAAACCATTTGTGCTTGTCCGAGGTGTGATTGATGACGTAATCCATGATGATGCGGATATTTTGTTTCTTGCCTTCGGCCGCCATCCGGTCGAAGTCAGCGAGCGTGCCGTACATCGGGTCGATGTTCTCGTAATCGGAGACGTCATATCCGAAGTCCACCTGGGGCGATGGATAACAGGGCGTAATCCAGATGGCGTCCACACCCAGGTCGTGGAGATATCCGAGCTTCGAAGTAATTCCGTTCAGGTCGCCCACGCCGTCGTTATTACTGTCGGCGAAACTGCGGGGATAGACTTCGTAAAAAACCGCATGCTGCCACCATTGGTGGCCTTCCGCATCCACGGGATTCTTCTGCGCGCTGGCTTGTAAGGCGACGAGGCTCACGGCCAGCAACAGCGTTGGTGTGAAATGGAATCTGTTCATGAATGACCTCCAGGATGAGAACTTTCTTTTATAGTCCGCCAAGCTACGGAGCAGACTCGAATTTTCATTGCTTGCGGCGAAATGCGATCCCTGATTGGAACCGTCATCGCGCAGCGAAGTAGAACACCATCTTCTGGCGCGTGTAGTTTGTGGCCGGGGCACCCTCGTCGACGTTCTTGGATGTCCGATACGGCGCAATCGCCACATGAACCCGAACCTGCCCGTGCCCACCGGCCCCTTTGTTCCACTCCGCGCCGTCCACACGACTGAGCTGGCCTGCATTCCAAACGCCCAGTTCATACGTGGAACCTTGCACTCCCGAAACCTCGAGTTCCAATCGATCTTTGGCTGCGGTCCACGTCTCCGCCAGCACCCGCAGCCCCCGGCTCGTGCCTCCTAACTCGGGCAAAGCAGCAGGCACACTCAGGCCGAAGTCGTTGTGCACCACGACGTGCAACTTGTTCGTTCCCTTGTTGACCGGAAAACGCACGACCACGTGCTGATCCACCGCGCTCTTCAAGACACGATGTTGCACGAGGTGCCCGTTCATCTCCACGGTCATCACCTCGGCCAGAGGGCTGATTGCCGGCGAGAACTCCAGGGTGCACTCGCCCGATCCGCTGCGATCCGCCTCCAGCGTGAAGCCTTGCTCACTTCGTTCATACTTAAGATCCAGCGCGCATGATCCCACATGCACGTTCCTGATCGCGAAGGACGCCCAATCCGCGGGCACGTGCGGGGCGAAACTCAGCAAGCGAGCATTCGCGTCGACCGACAACCCAAACAACCCGCGCAGCAGCGGGCTGACCACCATGGCTGCCGACCAGATCTGGTGTGGCGAACTCGTCGAAAGCGGTTGGTAGTAGTCGCCCGACAAAACTTCCGTGACATGGCCAAGGGACCCATCCAGGCCTAGCAACGCATTCGCACGCAGATTCAGATACGCCGGCAAGGCGCGATGATATTGATACTCGCCCACCGACGCCCATCCCGTGAACAGCGGCCACACCGCACCGTAGTGGTAACCGCCGCCGCTATACTTCGGCGACTGCGCCGAAATAATTCGCATGCCCCAGTCCGTTTCATGCCCCGGAGCCGTCAACTCGCTGATCATGGGCGGCGCCTGATCTTCGCGCAGCAGGTGAAACCACATCGGCACGGTTGCCAGCACCGTCGGCTCATCCACCGGCTTGCCCGCTTGATCCAGAGCGAACGCGTATCGCTTCTTCTCTGCGATCCAGAAGGCCTGGTTCAGCAACTGCTCGAGCGTTGAGGCTTCCTGCGCCGCCTGCCGCTCCGTATCCTCTTTCCCCACCAGCCGCGCAAGATTCGCCAGCGCTTGCAGCGCTGCGGCTGCCACGCCGCTCTGATAAATCTCGGCCTTTACCGGGAGCAACGGTCCGCCTTCCACCCAGCCATGACCAATCCCAAAGTTCTGGGGGACACCCTGGGCATCGTAGGTGGAATGCAGGTACTGGTAAGCCTTCCACACGCTGTCCCATTTTTCCCGCGCGAACGCCACATCCCCGCAGGCCGTGACATAGTCGTTCATCCCTACGATATAAAGGGGAGTGGCATCGGCGGAAACATATGGGTAGGGATAATTCTTGAACCAGTCCACCAGGGTCGCCGTTTGCGCAATCTCATGCGGGATTTTTCCATCCTCGCGCTGAAACTTGCTCAGAAACTCCAGCGCCGTCCGGGTCGTCGCAAAATCGCCCTCAGCGTCAAGCGCGAGCGAAGTCCACATCGAGTCGCGCCCGAAAAACCACGCGAATCCCGGCCGCTGACTCATTCCCGAGGTGCGATACCCGGCAATCAAGCCCGTCCCGAGAAATGGATTGTTGACCAGTCCTTGCAGCATGCTGATGCGTGACCAGTCGTAGGCTTGCTGCATCTGCGCATCGGGAATTTCGACGCTTACCGTCCGTGCCAGATAAGAACGGTAGTATTCCGCAGACTCGCTCAGCAGCTTTGGATAATTCGCCGTCAGCTGCTGATAGGTCGCTTCCGCCTCCGCCGGTCCGTGAACCGAAGCCGACATCACCACGATCCGGCTCTCGTTCTTCTGAGAAGTTGCGCCCAGCTCGAAAGAATTTTCGTTCGATGTGGAGTAGTTGGTCTGATACTCGAGGCTCTCGTTCGTCGCTGTCGGAGATCCAATGAGCGCCGCGTAGCGCCTTTGCTCCTCGCCGAAAGAGAACGCGTGCAGCTTCGGATCCCACGCGGAAAACGTCGCTCCGAGTGCTGCCGGCCACTCCAACTGAAAATCGCGCTCGAACGACACGCGCACGTTCAGCGGCTTCTCGCTTTCGATGTCGAGCAGCACAACCGCGCCCGCTTCCTGCACCGGAACGAACAACGTTTCCCGCACGCGGAAGGTGTCGCCTGCATAAATGATGGTAGAAGTTTCGGGCCGCACAATCACGGTCCGCGCAAGCGCTTCCGCCGGCACCAGATGCTCTTCTGCCTCAAACTGCAGCCGAAAATTCCGCAGCAGCTTCAGCGGATAGACCCACGCTTCCATTCGTCCCGATTCGTCGCCGAACAGTCCCGCCCGCGTTCCCACTGCCGTCAGAAACTCCCACGACCTGTCAGTTCGCGACAACTCCAGCGAGCGCTCCTGCGCGAAGCCCAGCACGCACAGCGTCAGAAGGATCAGGGATAGGCCCTTCAGTCCAGAAAAATGTCTTTGGAGGCGAAAACGAGGCGTTCGTGGCATCTTTATTAAGGAAGATCTGGCGGCATCGTCCGGCTTTATGATGCCGCGCTCAAACTTGCTAACAGCGCAGGATTCTCAATAAAGTAGGGGCGAATTCTAGCACGGGCTCCTGCAGGAAAGGTACCACGCTTTTGTCCTCCTCCCGACGTTCGTTCCTCCAGTCGCTGAGCCGATCTGCACTCGTACTGTCACTGGAGAACGTGCTCGCCATGGCGCGTCCCAGGCGTTTGTTCGCGGCCTCACCGCTGGCGAGTCAGGCAGCCGCAACGAAGCCCGAAAACGACCTGGGACTGAGCTTCGTCAACGTCGCTAAGGAATCGGGCCTCAACGCGAAGACCATCTTCGGAGGCGAGCACAAAAATAAATATCTCCTCGAGACTACCGGCTGCGGGGTCGCCTTCTACGATTACGACAACGATAGCTGGCTCGACATCTTCCTCGTCAACGGCTCCCGTCTCGAAGGCTTCCCCAAAGGACAGGAACCCACTTCGCATCTCTTCAAGAACAATCGCGACGGCACTTTCACCGACGTGACCGCGAAAGCCGGCGTCGCGCATTCCGGCTGGGGACAAGGTGTTTGCATTGGCGATTACGACAACGACGGCTACGAGGACCTCTTCGTCAGCTACTTCGGCAAGAATGTTCTCTACCACAACAACGGCGACGGCACCTTCACCGATGTCAGTGAGAAAGCCGGAGTCGCGGGTAACGGCAAGCGCTGGAATACCGGCTGCGCTTTCGTCGATTACGATCGCGATGGCAAGCTCGATCTCTTCGTCGCCAACTATATCGACCTCGACCTCGCCACCGCTCCCGTCCCCGAATCGGGACCCTGCCTCTACAAGGCGGTCATGGTCGCCTGTGGACCTCCGGGTCTGAAAGGCGGCAAGAACATCCTCTACCACAACAATGGTGATGGCACCTTCACCGACGTCTCCGAAGCTTCAGGCATTCTCAACGCCAATGGGACCTATGGACTCGGTGTGCTCACCGCCGATTTCGATAATGACGGATGGCCCGACATCTACGTCGCAAACGACTCGACCGCCAGCGCGCTTTACCAGAACAAAAAGAATGGGAAGTTCCAGGACATTGCGCTTGAAGCCGGCTGCGCCCTGAGTCCCGACGGCAAGCCTCAGGCCGGCATGGGCGTGTCGGCAGCCGACTACGATCTCGATGGCAACCTCGACATCGTAAAAACAAATTTCGCAGGAGATACGCCGTCGCTCTATCACAATCAGGGCGGAGCCAATTTCGAGGACACCACCTTCACCGCAGGCTTGGGAATGCATACGCAATACCTCGGGTGGGGCTGCGGATTTTTTGATATGGACAATGACGGCTGGCCCGACATCCTGATCTGCAATGGCCACGTCTATCCCGAGGTCGAGCAACTCAAGACCGAGGCCGGCTACGCGCAGCGCAAACTGCTGTACCGCAACCTGCGCAACGGGCGCTTCGAAGACGTTTCATTGCTGGCCGGCTCAGCCATTTCCGATCCCGTCGCCTCGCGCGGCTGCGCTTTTGGCGACTTTGACAATGATGGCGACCTGGACGTCGTCGTCAATACCGTGAACGATTACCCGCAGCTCATGCGCTGCGACTTGCGTACCGGCAACAACTGGCTCAAAGTGCGCACTATCGGCACGAAGTCCAATCGCACTGGAATCGGAGCACGCCTGAAATGCGTAACGAAAGTGGCCGGCGAGAACAAGCCTCACGAGCAAATCGACGAAGTCCGCAGCGGCGGCGGCTATTTCTCGCAAAGCGATTTGCGGGTTCATTTCGGCCTTGGCAAGGCGGACAAGGTCGACGTGCTGGAGATCCACTGGCCTAGCGGCCAAGTCGACGCCATCAAGGACATCAAGGCAAACCAACTTGTCTACGTGAAAGAGGGAGCTGGCGTCGTCCGTACCGCACAGTTTGAAACTGCCAAGCCACGCTGATCAGAAATTCTCCAGCATCCACACGTTCGAATCGCCGTGCGCCTTCCAGATTGCCAAGTGCTTCCCATCGGGCGATGGGATCGCCCAGCCTAGCGTCATCTCTTTCTCCGCGAGCAACGGGCGCACTCTGCCTGTCAAGGAGACATTCATTAGCATCTTCCCACCGGCGCTGTCGTACCCGGTTGCCCAAACGCTCTTGCCGTCCGCAGCCCAGTCGATGCTGCCGATGCCTGCAAACCCCGGCACAGGGATCGTCTTCTCAGGCTCATCTCCCAAAGGCAGAATGCGAAGCTCAGGCTGCTCCTGAATTCCCCGCCGCTTCGACGTGGCGACCATTTGCCCGTCGGGAGAAAGGCTCCAGTTGAAGTCATATACGTTGCTGGAACGGAGCTCCGCTTTTCTGATTTCCTCTCCTAATCCTTTTTCCGGATCGAAGTAGAAGAGGCGCTCGTGTCCAGGCTCAAACCGGCTCAGGATGCATACAGTGGAGGGCAAGCGGGCACACTGCTGGTTGCTGATGGCTGGTGCTTCGAGCACGAGTTGTGGAGGGCCTCCCGCCAAAGGGGCTCGCATCAATCGAGAAGGGGCATCGGCGGATGCACCGCCAGCCGGCGTAATTATATAAATCACACTGCTGCCGTCGGGGTTTAACCGTGGTACCGCCAGCACTTCGCGCGATCGAACCAGGATCTCGGGTTCGGCATCCTGGAGCTCCTGCCGGAAGATGTTGAACGTTCCATTGCGATCGGAGGTAAAAATCACCGACTTGCTGTCGGGAGTCCATGAGTATGGGAAATCGGCACGCTCATCGAGCGTCAACCGTCGCGGGGTGCTGAGCCGAGTTCCATTTGCTTCCAGATCGGCCACGTAAACATCCGGTTCCACTGCTTGCCGGAAGAAAGCGAGCCTCTTGCCGTCGCTGGTCACACTGATCGTCGATGCTTCCCCGGTTCCGTGCGTCAAGCGCACCGGGTTGCCTGTCGGGCGCCCGTCACCATCCACCTTGACGGCCCAGAGGTTGGAATCATTCTGATTGGGTACTGCCTCTGCCATCGAGTAGATCAACCGGTTATCCGGAGTCCACGCAATCATTGGCCGAAGCCCCGGAGTTGCAAGCAGGACGCTGGTTACGCCCGTCGCCACATCCAGAGTTTCCAACTGGCAGCGGACAAATGGCATACCAGCGGAGAATTTCCCGCGCATAAAAGCAAGATGTTTCCCATCGGGCGACCAGACTGGCGGACCGAATATGTCGTCGCCGCCTCCTGCGAGCTTGCGAAGCTGCTCCCCGTCCGATCCTACGAGCCAGATCTCCTTATCGAGCGCGATGTCCTTGAACTCGACCGCCGACGCGAGATACGCGATCGTTGACCCATCGGGCGAAACCGCAGGCCACCCACCTTGCGCTACTAATTTTCGGGGTGTTCCCCCCAGGAGCGAAATCTCCCAGATACTGTCCGGCTCGCGCGGCTGGGCAATCCATGTCGCCAGCAGATGGCTTCCATCCGGGAACCAGCTCCTAGGCCGAGGGTTGAACCCGACCGGCAGCTTGATCGCGTGTGTCTCTCCTGTATCGATCTGCCGGAGATAGAAACCGCTGGGGTCCGTAAAGGCGAGATATTTTCCGTCAGGGGAAATGACACCATCGAGCACGGGTAACTCTGGAGCGTTCGCAGTAAGTCTTCGCTCAGTGATGTTTGCCTCAGGCGTGCTGGTCGAAGGTCCTGCATGAAAACCGACGATGATCCCCACGACTAGGGCCAGGACCACAACGCCCAAAATCCACAAGAGTCGTGCCGGATGAGGATGAGCGCCGGCAGCCTCGGGTGACGTGGATTCGTCTGCGGCGCCGCTGACCGGAGCGAGGAAACGGTAGCCCTTACGAGCGACCGTTTCGACGAATCTGGGATTTTCGGCCGAGTCGCCCAGCGCATCCCGCAGCCTCCGGACTGCGGTGTTGATGCTGTGCTCGAAATCAACAAAGGTGTCATCGGGCCACAAACGCCCGCGCAATTCTTCCCGCGTCACCACCTCGCCAGGATGCTCCAACAATGTCAGAAGGATTTGTAAGGGCTGGTCCTGCAGCCTGACCTTGACGCCGTTGCGCCGCAGCTCGCCGGTTTTCCGGTCTACCGCGAACACCCCAAAGCGTAGGGTGTCAGGGACGCCCGCCGGCAGGCTTCTCGCCTCTGACATGCCCTGCAGTCTAGCACTGGCTGATCCCCACATGGATCGTTACCTCGCCCGGTATCTATTTGACGTGACACCTCTTATCTCGTTACCCAGATTTAACCGCCGGGTCACCCGCCCACCCTTGCGATACGTGCCACCCGAACCCAAAGTTCGGCCAAACGCCGAAGGGGGGCGCGGTTATGGGGTACAAAGCAAGAATTTGGGCAGCATGGTGGATGGTGGGATGGTCTTTGCTCGCACAGGCTGGGGAGCCAAGGAAGGACAATCCACAGGTCACTGTCTTTGTGAACGATAGCGCAAGTGCACCGGAAAGAATCGTGCTCGCAGCCGAACAGAATGCCGGCCGGGTTTTTCATCATGCCGGAGTAGAGGTGGAATGGGTGAATTGCGGCGCGCAGGACGGCAACCGGTCACACACACGATGCCGCGACAACATGATGAGTCCCGGTCTCGTAGTGCGCATCATTCCCCACGCACGCACCCTCGGAGATGACATTTTCGGAGTCTCTTTTGTGGATCACGATTCGGGAACCTACGCTGACCTGTTCTTCGAGCCGATTGAGCAGTTGCATCAACAGAATAGAGACATCTCATTGGCGCCGATTTTGGGCGATGTACTGGCGCACGAACTGGGTCACCTGCTGCTCGGTTCGAACGCGCACTCTCGAGACGGAATCATGCAACCACATTGGACGCGAGAGCAGTTGCGCGGTGTCGCCATGGGGCAGATGCGCTTCAGCAAAGAACAAGCAGCCAGGATGCGAACGCGAATCGCATCATCCCGGATCGGACATCAGAACTCACTGACGCTGGAGGCAGCCAACCGCTAGAGATCCGCGCGAGATTCGCAAAAAGAAGGCCTCTGAATGTTAAGTTCGAATCCAAGCTCCTCTTTGCGAACTTCGCGGTCGTTCTTAGCGACCTTCGCGGTTAAGGGCACTTTCTTGCTCCCGGCAGAATTATCCAACTCCCGTCACTAGTGTCGCGCTGCGCCGGTCGGTCCTGCGTCCGATTCCGCAGATTTACCGGTTCCTTCCTTGGCCGTGTGAATCTTGTCGACGCCCAAGCCCTCAAAACGTTCGCTTAATCCACTCGGCCAACGAATCTGGACCCAATCAATCTTTACTGATGCGCCAAGCCCGAAGTGCACTCGCATGTCATTGTTTGACGCGTAACTCGCCCCACTGCGCACCTCATCCACCAGAGTCCGCGCGCCGACCTTCACCGTGATGCGCGCTCCAATCCCGTCCCGATTGGATTTCGTCCCAATCGTACGAATGCCAATCCAGTGATTCGCCGAACGCACCTGGTTTACCAGGAGGCTCGGATGATCGTTCATGTTGCTGATCACGGCGGAGAGTCGCCCGTCATTCCAGAAATCTCCCACCGCCAGCCCGCGACCCGCATGCATCGAAGTGATCCCTGGACCTGCCTCGACGGAAATATCACTGAATGTGCCGTTGCCGTTGTTGTGATACAGGATGCGGGGCTCCGGATAGGTGCTGCCCAAGTGCTGCTTGTCCACTTCCGGATACACGTGCCCGTTCACCACCAGCAGATCAGGCCAGCCATCATTATCATAATCGAAGAAAGTCGTTCCCCAACCCAGGTACTGCGTGTGCAGTCCGAGGCCCGCGGCAAAAGTCACATCGTCAAACGTGCCGTTCCCGTTGTTGCGATATAGGGTGGATGTGTCATCGGAAAAATTGGTTTTGAAGATGTCGAGATTTCCATCGCCATTGAAATCCCCAACGCTGACGCCCATGCCGGCCTGCTCCCGGCCATCCTCGTTGTAGGCTGCGCCCGCGCTCACCGCGACATCGGTGAATGTGCCGTCATGACTGTTGCGGAACAGAATGCTGGCCGTGCTGTCGCAAGCGATATAGATGTCCGGCCACCCGTCGTTGTCGAAGTCAAATGTCGCCACGCCCAACGAATAGTGGCCGGATGTCTTGTCGATATGTGCCTTCGTTGTCACGTCGGCGAACTTTCCGCCGCCCAGGTTGTGATAGAGGATGTTCTTCGCTCCCGGCAGTCCGCGCGGACCGCACATCACCGGAACACCCTTCCACACGCACGAAGCCCGCTCGCCGGGCGCAGGCGCGGTAGATAGATCGAAATCCACATAGTTCGCGACGACCAGATCCAGCAGTCCGTCGCGGTCGTAGTCCACAAACGCACAGCCCGTGCCCCAAGCCTTTCCCGATCCCGCCGTCCCAGACGCTTCGCCAACCTCCCGGAATACTCCGTGCTCGTTGTGATAGAGCCGATTCTTCCCGTAATACGTAACGTACAAATCCTCCCACCCGTCGTTGTCATAATCTCCCACGCAGGCTCCCTGACCCCAGCCGCTGGCATCCGCAAGTCCAGCTTGCTTCGTCACATCGCTAAAGGTGCCGTCATGATTGTTGCGGTAAAGATGGTTCGTGGGGCTCTTACCTGCGGGAAAACCCTCCAGCGTGGTGCCGTTGACGAGAAAAATATCCGGCCAGCCATCATTGTCATAATCGAAGATTGCAACCCCGGTTCCGGTCGTCTCAATGATGAACTTCTTCGAATCCTTCCCGCCGAAGACATTCATCATCGTCAGCCCGGCCTTGTCCGCGTCGTCGACGAACTGCGCCAGAGGAGAAGGCTTGCCTGCAGAGGTGGTTCCCTGTGCCCGTGCGACATGTGCCAGCCAGCAGACGGAGAGCAACCCGAGCAGAAAGGCGACCTGCCATCGGAACAATCCACCCCGCAAAAACCGTGCGCCCAGACTCATCCTCTAATGAAATACTAGTCCCAGCCATACGGGTCAACAGCAGGCGACTCGGAGGCGAAAAAGAAACAATCGGCAAATCTCGGTGAAGACTCCCACTTATCTCCAACGGCGTGCAGTTCTGCTCCTCGCGTTTGCGCTGACTGTGACCGCCCGAGCCTATCCCCAGAAAACCGCAACTCCCCCGCAAGCCGATGCCAGCTACCAGCGGGGTATGACCGCCCTCCAGCACGGTGATCTCACAGCCGCTCGCGCGGCCTTCGAGCTCGCGGTCAAGCTCGCACCCGCTAGCCCCGAGGCCCACAATTCACTCGGCTGGACGCTGCTTTCTGAAGGCAACCCTGACGGAGCCATTACCCACTTCAAACTCGCTCTCAAGCTGAAACCGAACTACCTCGAAGCCCACATCAATCTCGCCAACGCTCTTGCGCGCAAGCGCGACCTCCACGGTGCCGAAGCCGAAGCCAAAGAAGCAGTGCGGCTCGATCCCAACAGCTCAGAAGCTCATCGCACCCTGGGCCGCGTCCTGAGCTTTCGCGAAGACCTGCAATCGGCCACGGCCGAACTCGCTCGCGCGGTCAAGCTTGCACCGGGCAGGCCCGAATTGCACGACGAGTATGGTTCACTCCTCGCGCAGGCATCGCAGAACGACAAGGCAGCCGATCAATTTTCCGAAGCGATCCGTCTCTCGCCCGATTACGCCGCTGCCCAACTTCACCTCGGGGCGATTCGCTGGCAACAGCATCAACCTGAGGAGGCGCAGTCGCTTTTGCAGAGTGCTGTCAAGCTTTTGCCCCAATCTCCACAGGCTCATTACTACCTGGCGCGGGTGCTCGAAGATCAAGGCCGTCGCGACGAGGCCGCCCGCGAGTTGCAGGAAGCCGTGAAGCTGGAGCCCGATTGGCCGGATGCGCAAACCCGTCTGGGCCTGCTCTTACAGCGTCAGGGCGATGTCGACGGTGCTCTCGGGGCGCTGGAGCGCGTGACCAAGCTTCAGCCCGACAATCCTGACGCACACAACGATCTCGGCCTCGCGCTGGTGCAGGCTGGCCAAGCGTCCCAATCGGTTTCTGAGTTTGAGGCCGCCCTGCGATTGCGTCCCGACGACTCCGGCTATCGCGCGAACCTGGGCACTGCCTATCTTCAGAAAGCCGATTTCGATGCTGCCATTCACGAGTTCCAGACAGCCCTCAAAAGCACGCCGCAGGATGCCACGCTGCACTACGATCTTGGGCTCACCCTCAAGTTGAAAGACCAGCTCCCGGAAGCGCTTGCCGAATTTCGGAAAGCTGAGGAACTGGACCCCTCCCAACCTGACATTCATTACACAATGGGAGTGACGCTTTGGCAGCAGGGCTCGTTTGACGATTCCGTGAAGGAGCTGCGCGCCGCAATCGCCGCTCGCCCCGACTACGCCGAGGCCTTCTACACCCTCGGCACCGTCCTCAAGCAACAGGGGAAACTCCAGGACGCCGCCGACGCTCTACGCAACGCCATCCGGCTGCAACCCGACTTCGCAGGCGCCCACACCACGCTTGCTGCCGTGCTGCGTGCGCTGGGCGACAATGAAGGAGCCGCCGCCGAGGCCCGCACCGGTCAGCAGATTGGGAAGGAAACCACCGGACGGCAAGCCGCGGTCCTGGCCACCAGTTCTGGACGTCGGCTGCTCAATGCCGGGGATATCGAAGGCGCCATCGCACAGTTCCGCTCAGCCATCAACTCCAGTCCGAACTATGCCCAGGCTCACTACCAGTTGGGAATAGCGCTGCGACAAAAGGGTGCAAAAGAAGAATCGTCACAGGAATTTCGCAGGGCGAGCGAACTCGATCCTCAACTTGCTCCACCAACCTCCTAGCTCAGTCGCCGTTCTGCTTGGCGTCGTCTGTTCGCAACGCAACGATCTCCGACTCGACCGGCACTCCGCGCGCGACCTTCACGTGCAACACCACTTCGAACGGCTTCATCTCCCCGGTCGAGGGAATTTTCAGGTGATTTAGCAATTGCACCAGCGAATCTTCGTGACACACATACTCCACGGCCGCCTGCGTGCCGAGTGTCGAGGTTCCCCCGAGCATCAAGACCGACTCCGTCGGATTCATTCCCCGCATGAGTGCAACCACCGCGTAATCTTCGGTGAGAGGAATGTTCGATGGGCTAGCAAGGAACAGTGGCGGCTCTCCACTCCGAGGATGCAGATTCACTACCGCCAGATCCCCCGCGCGCCCGCCTGACGTAAGCCGCTGAAACACGAACTGCTGGTTCATCGGGATATCGCGCAACGACAGATTCTCAGCCGGGGAACCCACAAAGATCAGATTGTTATTCTTAGCATCATCCAGCGAGAAAAGGCTTCCACGTTTGACTCGAACTTCGCGGTTTAATACATGGAACACTCGATCGATCTCATGTACCGCCAGCACTTCACCCACGCCCGTGTAATGGTCAAGAATCACGGCGCCGGAGTCACTGGTGGGATTGCGGTATCGCATGCCTGTCTCCGGCCTGCCTACGAACGCAGCGTTGCTGAACACCACCCAAGGCTCCTCGGGTCCGGACACAAATCCCTTCCAGAACGTGCGAAACACTGCGGGCGCCCCCGGGGGATCTAAAATCGCGACCTGTGATCGGCTCTCCCACTTCACAACAATCGCGGCAACCGCAGCGGCTAACAAAATTGATAATGCAAGTATGCTCGCAGACCAGTTGAGCAATACGTGCTGCGTCCGCTGGCGTTTTTGCTTTTCTGCGCTTGCGCTCCCGCTCTCGAGTTGTGCCTTCGGCGTTATCTGTCGGGTATGAAACGAAAGGGTATAGGTGCCCTTGGGTAATTCCACAAGAACCGGGTCCTGCTCGCCCTCCGAAGAATAATATTCACCCAGCTTTACTCGCAGTCGGCCGGCCTGCACTCGAATGGCTGAGTCGAGATGAGGATCGAAATCTGCGGGACGTCCGAACACTTCTGTCGCAATCTGATATTCCTTGACCGGGACTCCAGGATTCTGAAGACTATGCTCTGCCAGATATCGAAGCAATTTGCAGAGCGACTCTGAGCCGTGTAGCACATGACTCGCGGCCAATCGTTCGATGGCCGCCAAGTACTGACTTCGCTCCTCCACGGAAATACCTGTGACGCTCATGTAACCAAGCGTAACAAGGCCGGCAACTGACTGCAACACATGCTCTTGATTGCATGTAACCGTATCAAACCCTCCGAAACTTTAATTCGCCGGATCGAAAGCACAGATTGCCACTGCTCAGACGCTCGACGTCTGTGTGCGTAAGTGTGGGGTGTCTCCGTTGGTTTGGTCAGGCACTACGCTTCGAAGGCGTAACTTAAGATTCTTCACAACGAGAAGCGTCTCGCTTTGCAGGCGCTCATAGATCGCCATGGTTGCAGGTTCAGTTCAAAAGCTTCAGAAAAACATGTGATTCTGCTTTTCATAGCGCACTCGCGTGCTGCTTCCAATTGTCATAGGAATTGATGGCGAAGCGGAGCAGCGTTCCCTAACACTTTCAACAACCTATGAAAATATCGATTTAGGACATGCAACTGCAGGTTCGGTTTAGTACCTAGTGGTTTTGTACTAGTGGCGTGGGGGATGGCTCTCGATTCGCTCGTTTTTCAGCTGAATTCTGCAATCGCGCAGTAACACTCTCCGCAAAAATGGAGAGCGGACGCGCCCAGTTGTCGAGATGATGTGGAGGAACGCAATGAGAACCAAGTGCGTGGTCGTATTGATGGCGATGGCTGTCCTGGGTTTGTCTTGCATCGTCTGCACGCCGGTCGCTCTCGGCCAGGCGGTTTACGGAAGTGTTTTGGGAACAGTCACCGACCCACAAGGCGCGGCGGTTGCAGGCGCGAAAGTTACGGTCATCAACCAGCGCAAGGGCAGCCAGGACACCGCGACTACGAATGCGGACGGCAACTACTCGGTCACGCACCTGGTCCCGGACAGCTATACAGTGCGAGTCGAGGCGGCAGGGTTCAAGGTCAGCGAACAAAAAGATGTTGTCGTTCAGGCTGACGCCGGAGCACGCGTGGACCTCCAATTCCAGGTCGGCGGTGCCACTGAAACCGTCGAAGTCACCGCCGAGGCTCCTCAACTCAAAACCGACCGCGCCGACGTCGCTGTCACTTTCAACGATAGGGCCGTCGTAGAAGTGCCCATTCTCAATCGGAACTTCACCGAGTTGCAATTGCTGGCTCCGGGTTCGCAGAAGATTGTCGGCTGGAGCCACGCTGCCACGGAGAATCCGCAGCAGGGTTATCAGATCTTTTCGCAAGGACAGCACTTCAGCGGAACCGGCTTCGAGCTTGATGGGACAGATAACCAAGACCCGATCTTGGGGATCATTGTCGTAAGCCCCAATCTCGATGCCGTCACCGAGGCCAAGGTCGCCCTGCAGAACTACGACGCCGAGTTTGGCAAGGCCGTCGCCAGCCTGGTAACCTCGCAGACCAAGTCCGGCAGCAACAGCCTGCACGGCACCGGCTTCTTCTATCGGCGCTCCGATTGGACCGCGGCACGCGATCCGTTCACTCAATTCAAGCCCGATCCCGTTACGGGCCGCCTCATTCCAGGCTCTCGCTGGGCACAGTTTGGTGGCACCATCGGCGGGCCGATCATTAAAGACAAGCTGTTCTTCTTCGGCGACTACCAGGGAACGCGGCAGATCAATGGCGTGAGCGGACTGTTTACCGTGCCCACTCACACGGCGCTAACAACCTGCAATCCGGCAACGAATACGACTGGATTTTGCGACTTGAGCGACTACTTGGGCGTCGCACCTGGGACGACTTCAGGATCAATTAAAGCAGGGCAGATCTATGACCCAACTACTGGCGACCCCAATACGGGCGCGGGTCGAACTCCGTTTGGACCTCAGCCTGGTTGCCCGGGTAATTGCATTCCGATCAGCAGGCTAATGTTCAACGGCCACCCATCGGCCGCAGCAAAGATCCTCGCCTTATTTCCAGACCCCGGGGCGGGAGCTCCAGTACTGAATAACTTTGTAGGCGCCGGCTCAGGCCCGTTCACGTCGAACAGTTTTGACACCCGCATCGATTACACGGCAAGCCAAACCCTGAACGTATTCGGTCGATTCAGCCTCGCGTATTACACGATCTCGGGCAAGGGCCTGTTGGGCGCGTTAGGGGGGCCCGGGAACGGCGGAACCAGCGATGCTCCCGGCTTGTCCGGTAGTTCCAACACGCACAACTACAGCTTGGCGGCTGGTTTCAACAAGACCGTTACCAACAGCTGGCTGACCGACTTCCGTTTCGGCTATTTCAAATACAATCCCAAAACCAGCAAACCCGACAGCGGCACTCCCATGACCAACTTCGGGATCCCTGGCGCCAACACGGGTGACCCCAAGACCGCAGGTTTAGGATCGTTCCAACTGGGGAAGGATCCTCTCAGCGGCTATAACGGCACCGACAATAACGGAGGGGCGGGCTTGGTAATTTCGAGTTTTGGCGATGGCCTCGGTGTGGCCCGTTGCAACTGCCCGTTAACCGAAAGCGAGCAGCAATTTCAGTTCGTCAACAACTGGACCCACGTCAAAGGCAATCACCAGATCAAATTCGGGGCGGACCTGCGCTACGCCATGAACTTACGCATCCCCAGCGACAACAACCGCACCGGAGAATATAACTTCAGCCCAGAGGCTACATCGAATGGCGGCGTTAATGGACTCGACATAGCAACGTTCTTGCTTGGCGACGTGACTAAGTTTGCCCGCTACGTTAACAACCCGACCATCGCCGGCGCGAGCAATGCAGCGGAGCGGCAAAAGCGCTTCTTCTTTTACGGCCAGGATACCTGGCGCGCGACTTCGAAGTTGACCATCAACTACGGTTTGCGCTGGGAGATTTACTTCCCCGAGACCGTGGATAGCAAAGGACACGGAGGATTCGCGAACATCGTAGACGGTGGAACCGGCGGAATCCGCGTAGCTGGCGTCGGTCCTTATAGCTTGAGCGGCAGTGTGGCCAACGATTGGCGCGCCTTCGCTCCACGCTTGGGCGTTGCCTACCAAGCTACGCCGAAGACCGTCGTTCGCATGGGCTATGGCCGCAGTTATGACATCGGCGTGTTCGGATCGAACTTCGGACACACGGTCACCCAGAACCTGCCCGTGCTACTGAAGCAAAATTACGACGCCAGTAACTTCAGCACGACTCAGTCAGCCAACCTGATTCCCTTGTTCTCGCTGGATCTCGGCCCAAGTTCTCAACCTGGTATCGATCCCGCGAATGCGTTCCCAACCGTCCCTCCGAACGGGTTTATCCCACTGACTTCACAGCTGTCGGGCACGCATATTCGTCCCATCCGGCAGACTCTGCCTACCGTCGACGCTTGGAACGCCACTGTCCAGCATCAACTGACCAACACGATGTCACTCGAGGTCGCTTACGTCGGCAGCAAGGGCACGCACGGTTTTGCCGGCGACGGTCCGAACTATGACATCAACCCGGCCAGGGCAGGAGACGGCAAGGATGTTACTCAAGCCTTCATACTCGGCCCGGACGGAAAACCGACAAAGACAACATGTACAACCCCGGTCAACCCCTCGTCCGGTGCCCAGGCAGGACAATGCCAAGCATCCTACGCTGGATTCAGTGCCTTCACTTCGCAGAACAGCCGCCGTCCTCTGTACCCCAGAATTCCTTTCGATTTGGGGAACTACTACGGCAACGATGCAAGCAGCAACTACAACGCCTTCGAAGTCAAACTCGATAAGCGTTTCGCGCAAGGCCTGCAATTCCTGACCCACTATACCTACTCCAAGGCGTACGGTTATCCCCAAGATAACTACTACGCGGTCAGCCACGTCGATTCCTGGGGACGAATCGATTTCAACCGCAACCACGTCTGGGTCTTCAATCCCATCTATGAATTGCCATTCGGCAGGGGCAAGAAGTACATGGGAGATGCCAGCAAGGCGAAGGATTACATCATCGGTGGATGGCAGGTCAGCAACACCACCAATTGGAGCAGCGGCCTGCCCTGGACGCCTAGCATTGGTGAGTGCGGCAATGTGACCGACACAGGTCCATGTCGGCCAAACTCCACAAGTTCGAAGCTTCACACCGGTGTCGGACCTCTGGACACGGTCAATCACACTCGCACATTCTTCACGCCAGTGGCCGCACTGGCGTATCCTGATCCCGCCACCCTGCCGGTGGGTACTGACGCATGCACCTTGCCGCGTCCGGCTGCAGGGCCCTTTGCACTTCCCAACTGCGGCCTCATCGGCAACGCCGGCCGCAATACCTACAACGGTCCGAAAGGCTTCTATTCCGACTTGTCGGTCACCAAGTCTTTTGCTATCACCGAGCAGTTCCGCGCGAAGTTCCTTATGAATGCGTATAACATCTTCAATCACCCCGTATACGCCTTCAGTCAAAACAACGGTGCAAACGGTTGCGTCGACTGCCCGGGCGGAAACAACGGCAAGATCACGGCGCTCGAGGGCGGCACGCACATGCGGCAATTGGAGTTCGCCGTCCGCCTCGAGTTCTAGCCCGGATCGATCAGCACGTTTCAACGAGGGAGCCTTCCAAGGTTCCCTCTAATTTTTTGTGGTCGGGAAGGATTGCGCTTTGGGGTGAAGTAGCGCCGGCATCTTGCCGGCACTGGCAAGCGCGTCTTCGCGCCCTTTGCGGCTGTCTTGGCGTTCTTTGCGGTTAAAAGCTCTTACTGGAAAACGGACTGACCCGCCAGCGAGACCCCGCGCAATCCTGCTTTATGATTTAATCGCCTTATACACTCCGAGATTGACCATGCGTCCATTCAGGTGCGGCCTCATTTTTGCTTTGTTGTTTTGCTTACACTCGACCGCCCAATCAGATCGCCCTGTCTTGCAGGAGCCACCGAATCTACCCTCCGCCCCTTCTTCGGGAGATACAGTCTTTGCCGCACCGCGCCGTCTGCTGCGGCAGGGAAAAAATGATGAGGCGATCGCGCAACTTCAGCAAATCCAGGCTGTGAATCCGGACATGAAAGGGCTCGCGCATGAGCTCGGTGTCGCCTACTACAAGTCCGGAGATTACATCAAGGCGATCGATGCCTTGAAAAAGGCAACGAGCGAAGATCCGCAAGACAACGAAGCGGTTCAACTGCTCGGGCTGTCGAATTACCTCGCCGGGCGTCCTGCGGACGCGATTCCGCTGCTTGAAAAAGTGCAGGGCTGGTATCCACGCGCCAACGTCGATGCGTCTTATATCCTGGGCGTCTGCTATATCCAGACCAAGGACTATCCGCTGGCGCGCAAGGCGTTCGCGCGCATGTTCGAGGTGCCGCCGGATTCAGCCGCAGCCTACCTTTTTACCGCCCGTGTCCTGCTGCGGCAGGAGTTCGATCCGATTGCCGAAGAGTATGCGCAGAAAGCCATCGTGCTCGATCCGAAGTTGCCACTCGCCCACTTTTTCCTGGGGGAATTGCACCTCTACAAGTCGAAAATTCCGGAAGCGATCACCGACTTCCAGGCCGAACTCGCCATCAATCCCGGGCATGCTGCTACCTACTACAAACTGGCCGATGCCTATTCGCGTGTGCAGAAGTTCGATGAAGCGGAACGCCTTTTGCAGCGCTCGATCTGGTTGGACTCCACCTCGACCGGGGCCTACATCCTGCTGGGGAAGGTGCTCGAGAAAAAAGGGGAAGCTGAGTTGGCGGTGCGCGCTCTCCAGCATGCTCTCAGCGTGGATCCGAACAACTCCGTTGCCCATCACTTGCTTGGACAGGCTTACCAGGATATGGGACGCACCGCTGATGCCGAGCGCGAACGCCGAGCCTCTCAGCAGCTTCAGGACGTGCAGAACGCAAAGCCGGACTAGCGGACAGGGGCGTCTGCCCATACCGGCTGCGTTCTCCTTCGCGCAGGGCAGACGACCCGGCGCTACTGACCAGGCGCTGAAGGTGTGAGCTGTTCCTTGGCGAGGCGGCTGACCATCTCTGGCGGCAATGCATGGAGCAACGCCAGGAACGCGCCGTTCGTCCAACCGAAGCCCACGACATTCTGTTGGTATCCCGCGGCGACGTGCGCTTCGGAAGAGCGCGTGGCCACGTTGTATTTTTCGCGGATGGTGCCGTCGCGGCGGAAATTCTCCGCAACCGTGGACAGGAACTCGTAGGACGCGCGATCCGCGTCCTTGTTATACCCATAGCGCCGGAGACCCTCGACAGCAAGCAGTTGGGTGGGCGCCCAGCCGTAGGGATAGTCCCATTGCACGGCGTTATCGCGATTACTCATCGCCAAACCACCCGGTCTTTCGAACACCTCCAGGTTGTGTCTCACGGCCTCGGCTTGTTCCTGGGTCGCGATCCCAGCCCATAACGGATAGAAAGTAATGATGTACTCGTAGGTGGAACGCGCGGACGTGTCGAGGTTGTAATCGAAGAACATTCCACGACGCGCATCCCACAGATATTTCTGAACACGTTCCCGCCGCTGCTGCGCGCGCTGCTCCCAGCGTTCGGCGTCTTCCTTATGCTTCAGAATCTCGCTGATCTTCTGGAGGTCTTTTTCAGTTTTGTAGAGCAAGCTGTTGAGGCAGACGGGCGCATAGTGATGGGTGGCCGCGCCGTATGGCCCGAAGCGGAAGGAAATGTCGAAACCCGACTCGCGCATGGCCCGGTCGCCCTTGTAATAGTCCGCGATGAGTGAGACTTCGCGGGTCGGCTCGCAGTCGGGTTGCGCCATCGTGCGGGCAACATCACACACCTGCACCGCATATGCCTTGCCCACGTCCGGCTCGCTACTGGCTCCGTCCGGCACGGAAACGTAGTTCCGCCCTGCCTCGTGCAGCAGGAAGTAGCCGGTGACTTTGCGGTAGAAATTGGTTTCGTCCTTCAGGCTCTCGGGGGCCGGACCATTGCCGAAGTCGTAGTACCGTGAGAGACCCGTGTCGCCAGCCAGGTGAGGATCACGATTCCACATCTCATAATCCCGGCTGGCATATTGGTAGCCCTTTACCAGCAGATCGCGGTCATCCTTGCCCGCCGCCTTCTCCGCTTCGTAGACCGCCATAATCATCGAGGTCAAGAAAGGCGGCTGGGAGCGCGTGAGGAAATATGTGCGATTCGCATTCAACACCGTCCCATAGTGTTCGATCTCATAGAAGAAGTTCTCCACCATGCCCCGCGCCAGCGCAACTCTCTTGTCTTCGATCAAGCCACGTACGATGAAGTAGCTATCCCAGCCGTACATCTCGTTGAACCTGCCACCTGGGACAACGTAGCTGTTCTCGAGATAGAGCAAACCGGGAGGGGTGATGTTGGTGGTGACCTGGCCCGGGCCGGTGATCGAAACCGGCAACTCGCGAACCTCTACCTTGCAGTGCTTCTGCAGTTGTCGCAGAACATCGGGCACCGGCGAGTGCGCGGGGATATAAAGGATGGACGTCTCCGCCAGCTTGGGGTCGACGACGCTTTCGCAATTGCTCATCGAGCGGGTAAGCGTGTCCCATCCAGTGGAAATGTAATGGAGGATGGGATTGAGTCCGTCGCCAGTATCGGTTGGCGTTGGTTGAAGGGCAAAGGGAGTGGCTGAGAGGCATACCACCACGAACAGAACGATCGCAAGATAACGGCTGCGTGGTATGCCCGCAGGTGTTCGTTCAGACTTGCCGTTCCACATAGGTTCAAAAGAATAGACCAGCAGGTCCAGAAACGAAAGAAGAGCTTCTGGCGATTTTCCACCCCGAAAAAGGCTTGGTTTGAGGTCGGCGCGCCCTGCTGCATTCCCAAAACTGGCATTAGTTCTTGCGATACACAATTGATCCGTGACTCTCATCACTGAAAAGCGTCCTCGCTGAGGCGCGAAATAGAGTGTTCTCACCCTGCTGATGAAGCGGCCGTGGTCGAGCAAACACGGCCGCGATTCGGGCCCCCGGTCGAGAACCTCGCGAGGCCTCGCGTCCAACTAGCCTCCGACATGGAGTGTGCGACATGAAGCGCATCCTGCTCTGCAGCATGGTTCTTTTGATTTGTCTCCCGGCGTTCGCGCAGCAACCGGACGTCAATCGCTTCACTCTTTTCACGGGCTTCGACTATATGGTCAGCCCAGCCCGCAATCTTACCGAGCGTGGCTTCGAAAGCGACTTCGGTGTCACCCTGAGACCGTGGCTTGCCTTGGGTGCGGATTTCAGCGCAATTGGTGACGGCATCGTCAGTGGCGCCGGCACGATCAACGGAGGCGAGACTATTTACGCGCCTGCTCTGATTTCCGCGGCCGGGCAGGGCTTTCCCGTCCCGCCACCCAGCGCGATCAACGTTCCCTTTTCCTCACAGACTTTCACCTTTGCCGCAGGTCCGCAGTTTTACCTGCGCAAGTGGAAGAAAGTCACATTCTTCGCGCGCCCCGGCTTGGGCCTGATCCATGAGAGAGCCAACATCAACTTACCCCCGCAACTGGGCGTACTTCTCGGCGCTCTCGGGAAACCGGTTCCGAGTGCTCACCTCACCGATACCACCTACTTTATTGGAGCCGGGGGCGGCTTCGACCTCAACCTGTCGCGGGGTGTCGGTTTCCGCTTCGCCGCGGACTGGGTCAATACGCACCTTTTCTCGAACCTGCTGACGAACCGGCAGAACTACGTCCGGCTGTCCATGGGGCCGACGTTCCGCTGGGGCACGTTGGAAGCAAGGTAGGCACAAGCTTTGCAAGCAAAAGGGCAGGCTCTAAACCGCCTGCCTTTTTTGTCTCCGTCTACTTCTCGGCTCAAGTCGCAGTGGGATCAGAATCAAGACTCAGCTTCACACTCCCCACAGATAGTCTTCCTGCTGTTCTCCATCATGCTCTCTCACAAAACGCGGAAGCACGCTGTCCGCATGCGCTTGACCGCCCTTAGCCAGATAGGAAAGCGGGAACTGCGTGGCTAGCGAATCGTGCGCCGGTTCGGCAGTCCCGTTGACAACATTGTGTGTAGCGCCCGGAACTTCGACCGCGCGCATGCACTGAACTCTACGAATGAGTTCCAGGATCTGGTGGTCGTCGATGGCTTTGTTGCTGTCGGCCAGCGTCACGAACTGGCGATACACCGCGTCCAGTTCGCGGCGCTCGAGGGCGAAGCCCAGTTGTTCGCAACGCAGTCCGAGAGCATGACGGCCGGAATGCTTGCCTAGTACCAAGCGCGTGCCGGGAACCCCCACCGACTCGGGCGTCATGATTTCGTAGGTCAGCGCGTGCTTAATGACCCCATCCTGATGTATGCCCGCTTCGTGCGCGAATGCATTGCGTCCAACGATCGCCTTATTGGGCTGCACCCCGACACTGGTAATTTCGCTGAGCAACTGGCTCGCCGGGAAGAGCTGTTCACTGACCACCGCAGTGTGGAACGGATAACGATCTGCGCGAACGCGCATGATCATGACCAGCTCTTCCAGTGAAGTATTGCCAGCGCGTTCACCGATTCCATTCACCGTGCATTCCACTTGGCGCGCTCCCGCATGCACCGCAGCCAGCGAGTTGGCCACGGCCAGGCCGAGATCATCGTGACAATGCGCCGAGATCACCACGCCTCCAATCCCCGGTACCTTCTGACGGATTCGAGTGATCAACTCGGCGAACTCGGCGGGCACGGTATAGCCAACCGTATCCGGGATGTTGATGGTGGTGGCTCCGGCCTCGACCACGGCCTGCAAGACTTCGCAGAGAAAGTCCGGATCCGAGCGGGTCGCGTCCTCCGCCGAAAATTCCACGTCATGGCAGAAAGACGCCGCCAGCCGCACTGCGTCGCGTGCCTGCTCGAGACATTCGCGTCGGGAGATCCCTAATTTGTGCTGGAGATGAATATCGGAGGTGGCAAGGAAGGTATGAATGCGGGGATGAGCCGCCGCTTGAACAGCCTGCCAAGCTCGCTCGACGTCCTCGCGCCGGCTTCGCGCCAAGGCAGCGATGACGGGCCGTCGTACCTCGCGCGCCACCGCCTGCACGGCGCAAAAATCTCCGTCAGAAGATACCGGGAATCCCGCCTCGATCACGTCGACGCCCAGGCGTTCAAGTTGGTGCGCCATCCGTAGCTTTTCGGTTGGCGTCATGCTGCAACCCGGCGATTGTTCCCCGTCTCGTAAAGTGGTATCGAAAATTATTACCTGCTCGCGCTGCGACAAGTGGTGCCTCCTCGCCCGTCAAGGGCGTGAATCGATGTGCAAAAATCAAAAGGCCATCATCCGACTGCGGATAATGGCCCTTTTAAACTCGTCCAAAATGTGCTGGCTACATCATCCGCTGAATCCTAGGGGTGCAAGCACCAGGCCAAGAATGGCCACGCTAAGGGCGAGTAGCCGCAGTCGCTCCTCCCGTCCGATCCGGTTTGCGTTGGGTGCTGATGGATTCATGGCTGCCACAGCCTCTCAAAAGAGGCGAACTTGTACTGTAGGAGATCGGAAAGGGCGGGTCAATGACGAAGGCCACTTCTCAGACGCAAATTACCGTTTGCAGTCATCAGGATTTTCGATAGGTGGGACGCGTTGTGTTTTGCAACGGAGAGACTTACGATGCCACTTTCGATTCAACGCTCTGTTTCGAGATCTCACGGATCAGCGAGCGGACGTCCCCAAGAACTTGGAAATACTCGTACTTTTGCGAGTCGCTGAAGGCCTGAAACACACGGCTGCTTTGCAGATTCGAGAGCGCGCGCTCGGCGCGATAGAGCTGGCCGATGGCGTCCAGTCGCTGTTCGACGACTTCCTCCCCAGTCGCAGCTGCCAGAGAAAACGGCAATACGTTATCGGTCGTTGCTTTGACTGCGCATGGAGCGACGGGCGTCTCGCCCGTCCGGGCGGGCGTGGAGGCTCGTCTCTCCAGTTTGTCAGATTGCTCCGTGCTCGAGTAACCGGTGTACATCGAAAACATCACGCTCACAATGTTCACAATGACACCCACCACGGCAATCACCGACACGGCCATGATTCCGCAAAAGATGCCCAGCCAAAGGAGATGGCGAACCGTCGGCAGGAAGGCGAATAAAGCGGCGACAACAGCGGCGCCCAACGCGACCGCGTAGAAAATGCGCGGGTTCATACTCGAAGCGTACTCCTGCTGTTGTTGGCAGGCGGAAGGAACCAGGCCTTTTGTCGCAGTCTTCTTTCCAGAATGGGAGTAGCGCTACTTCGGCGCATCACTGCTCGCCCTCTTCGGTCAGAGTATGATTCGCGGCAGGCGAGAAATCGTCCGCCGATCAATCCGTGAAGACCCTCAACGAGGCTTTCTGTACACCATCCATGCGACGGCGTTACGAAGTCTGGTTCCTGCGCCTGGGACTCGCCGATGCCAGTGGGGCATGGTGGTTTCGGTACTTGCTGATGAATCCTGGTCGCGGCGGGTGCCCGGGAAATCCGCAGGGGATGCCGGTTCAGGTGTGGGCGACCTGGTTTCCTAACGGCGAGAAGCCACAGAGTTTTATTCAGGGCTTCGCGTGGGAGGGGCTTCAGCTGAGCGGCAAAGGGCAGAGTCCCTTCCATTTTCAAGTCGCTGACAATGCGATCGATAAGAACTCCTGCCGCGGTGCGCTGGCAGTAGAGGGGCACTCGATTTCGTGGGATCTCCAGTATCGTTCTACCTTCCGCGTCACACTTAGCGCAAAGGGCTGGATCGGCTTCTCGCGCACCCCACATTCGGACGCGGCCTTCTCCGGACACATCACACTCGACGACCGCCGCGTTGAAGGTAATCCTCTGGGATATGGCCTTCAGGGTCACAACTGCGGATACCGGCACCGGAATTTCTGGACGTGGACCCACGCATATTTTGTACGCGAGGGCGCGCCTCCGAGCACGCTGGAGTCGCTGGTCTATGAGATGCCGCTCGGTCTGGTATTTCGCAAGGCCGTGCTCTGGCACGATGGAACGGAATACGTGTTCCGAAATTTGCAGGACATCCGAAGAGATCGTCAACCATTCAGCTGGAATTTTCGATGTTCTGCTGGCAGCGGACTGTCTGTGGACGTGGTGGTAGACGGGGCAGGATCAAGCGCACATCGTTTGCCCTATCTTAAGACAAACTGTAGAGGCAGCTTCGAGGTCATAAACAATAGTCTGTCTAAGGCCACGCTGCGGCTGGAGCGCCCCAGCGCTCCCGTGGAGGTACTGGAAACGAGCGCCGGTGCGGTGTTGGAGATGGCGGGTTAGCCGGACACCTGAGCCCGCGCGAGACGTTCCGCAACGATCGCATACGCGGACGCGTTGAACGCCATGCCGATGTGCGTGCCCGGAACTTCAAAGTCAACCTCGTCGTTACGCGTCATGCAATAGCGCCAGTCGACGATGCCATCCTGACGTGTGTAGATCGCGGTCTCCACCACAGAACTGGGCATTTCGCGGCTCAGCGAGTTGATGAAATTGCAGGTGCAACGCCCGGTGTAACACTCCGGCAGAACGCCCTGACCATGCTCCTGAAGAATTCGCAGGCGAACGGCCTCAGCCGCTAAAAGCACAGTTTTATTCGTCACGGTGCCGCGGAAAGGCGCCGCCAGCGTGATCACCGAGGCCACATCGCGCGGCCGCTGGCCCGCGACGGAGCGCGCAATGACGCCACCCAGGCTGTGTCCGATCAGGTGGATTTTGCGGCCGGTCTCGGCGCGCGCTCGCGCAATGGTTTCGTTCAGATGGCGCTGGATGAGAAGATTCGGGCAGTCAGCATTGAGCCCGATGCCGGAAAAGTACGGACGGTAACCGATTCGGCCCAACCAGCCGTGGAGTTCCATCAAGTAGAGATCCGTCCCGAGGAATCCCGGAATGATGATCACGGCAGAGCCATCGCCCGGAGGTACACCCATTCCGTAGTACACCGGCGTGGCATGCAAAAGGAGAATCTCGGCCGCAAACAACGCTTCGGTCCAGGGCAGGATTTCGGCCCGTGAATGACGTTTAGGGGTGTCCCTGCGACTAACCCGCTTGATTCGTTTTGTGATTCTTCTCTGTGTGCCCAAGTTCATCCCGAGTATTTTTTTCATCCACGCGGCCTCCGACCATCAGGCGACCGCCTTAGCCGCTGTGGATTATAACCTGACGTTTTGCGCACGCTCCATAGCAGATTCGGTGCGGTGCGCCGGACGCTCTAATAGCAGACTCACCTCCTCACGCGCTTTGCATGCTTCGCTCTGGCTGGCCGTTCGAGACGAGCTTCGAGTTCAGAGACGCGCTTCCGCAACTCTTCGACTTCTTTACTGTCGGTTCGCGTCTGCGCTGGCGCCGATGGAACCAGAAATTTCTTCATCATGTCCATGGGCGAAAGGATCGCGGACTGTACATCTCCCAACCGGGTCTGCACCGCATCCTGCACCTTCTGATAAGCGTCGAAGGCCGATTTCAGATACCACATCACGAATTCCTGACGTACTTCGTCAGAGGCGACGATCAACTGCCGAAGCAACTCGAGGGGCAGGCCAGTGGGTTTGTCCTTGGCGTCCTCGGTGATGATCTGCGTGAGCGTCACCCGCGTTAAGTCCTTGCCTGTCTTCGCATCCAGCACCTGGACATCTCTGCCTTCGCGAATGAAAGCGGCAATATCGTCCAGATTGACGTAACGGCTGCCCGCCGTGTCGTAGAGGCGCCGGTTGCCGTATTTCTTGATAATCACGCTGCCCGGTTTCATTTTGGGCCTAAGGAGCTATGTTGCTCTGCACAATTAGTGAATAGATATTGACATAAAACCAGCAGGTTCGTACAGTTTAATTGATGCTGCAGTGCAGCAATTATTGCAATTTGGAGGTGTCCGATGCCAGCAGCCGAAAGAACGGAGTCTCGCATTCATCCCAGGGAGTCTTCCTTCGTTGCTCTACTGACGGGGTGGGCCCAGCAGGGTGTGCAGAGTTTCTTCGCAACACAGCGCATTCTCCTGGATCTTGCGATGCGGCAGAATGCCAGCATTATGCATTCCGTCCGGCAACAACTGTCGGATCCGAATCACTCTCCCACTGCTATTCTCGGCGAAGTTGCTGGTGACGGCATCAACAACTTCCTCGAGGGGCAGAAAGTTCTTCTCGAACTGGGACAAAAACAAAATGAAATTCTCATGACCGGTGTGAAGGAACGAATTGGGGATTGGCCCCCTGCCCAGGCAGTTGCGGACCTTCTGCAGCGTAGCGTGGATACGTTCGTCCGGATGCAGCAGGAGTTCCTCAAGATCGCCGGCAAACAGACCCACACCTGGATCGAGGCCGCCAAAGCCGGCAAACCATATCAGAGCGAGGACTTAGTGGCACTGGCTCGCGAAGGTATGGAAAAGTTCGTGAAGGCCCAAAAGGAATTCATGGACGTGATTGCCGACGAAACCGCGAAAGCCACGGGCGCCAAACACGCCAACGGTGCAAAGAAGATGAAGAAGACCGAAGTGGCCCAGCTGGCGAGGGAAGCCACGGAGTCGTTCATTGATGCCCAGAAGAAGCTGGTGGACCTGGCCGGGCAGCAGATGAACACTGGCGTGAAGACCGCAGGCAAGGCGCTGGAACTGTTGAAACCATTCCCTTTCCTGCCGTTGGGAGAGCTGACGCGCGAGGGCGTGAAGAGCTACGTTGATGCTCAGCGGGCGCTGATGGATGTGATGGTCAGACCCGCGATGGAGCACAAGCGCTCCGGGAAACGTCCGCCGAAGCGGGCGGTCCGCGCGAAAAAGGCGGCGGCAGCCGTCGCCTGATTGCCGTGGGCTGAAAAGCAAAGGCCCGCGGCCATCGTGAGCCGAACCTGGCAAGGATGGAACGCGGGCCACAGGCAGCCGAAGGAGTGTGTGCGGGAAAAGTTCAGTAGCGTTCCTGGTAAAAAGTACCGACGCTGGTTGCTCATGCATGAACATGAGTCAGTGAGCCAATAAGTGTGCATGCGGACGCGTCGATCCTGGTGAACTCTACCAGCACCGCTCCTTCGACTTCCACAGTCGACACGCGACACTCCTGATTCCACAAATCGGGATGTCAGCGATCTTCACCCCACTGTGACTTGTCCGCGCGTCCGGGCACGACAGGTCAGTTCCGTCACGCGTCTGTGTCCGCCTGTCAGGAAGCGGGCCTCGGAGAAAGCTAACCTCTCAACCGACAGCGAGGCGTGTATGAAACTTCCCCTGACTCCCATTCGGTTCTTGCGCTATGCCCGCGAGCAATTCCCGCAGAAGGTAGGCGTGATCTGCGGCGAAGAGCATTTCACGTACGCGCAGTTTGCGGATCGCGCCGCTCGCCTGGCGGAAGCACTCCGTGAACTTGGAGCCCAACCAGGCGACCGCATCGCTTTTCTCAGCCCCAACTGTCATCGACTGCTTGAAGCGTATTACGGCGTGCTGGAAGCTGGGTGCGTGCTTCTGCCCCTCAACATTCGTCTGAGCCCGGAAGAGCTGGCATTCGTCATCAATGATGCGCAAGCAAGATTTCTGTTTATCGATCCGCTGTTCTTACCGTTGGTAGAATCTCTCCGGGCTACAGTCGTTTCCGTCGGATTTTTCTTTGTGCTTCAGGGCCAGCCCAGAGTTAGTTGGCTTGCACCGGTGAACTACGACGATCTGTTGTCCGATGTATCTCCGTTTAATTGTGACTTCACGCGCATCGACGAGGACTCTGTCGCCGAGCTTTTCTACACCAGTGGAAGCAGCGACCGTCCAAAAGGCGTGATGCTCACCCACCGTAGCGTGTACCTGCACGCACTGTCGGTCATTGCCGCCGGACAAACCTCCCCCAATACGCTCGGCGACATGTCCTGCCGGTCCGTGCTACTACATACCATCCCGCTGTTCCATGCCAACGGATGGGGCACAGCGCACACCATCACCCTCGTTGGCGGCACCCATGTGATGATCCACCACTTCAGTCCCACCGAAGTCTTCCGCCTGATTCAGAGCGAGCGTGTGACGACGTGCGCCATGGTGCCCACCATGGTGAACGCTCTGGTGCATTCGCCGGAGCGGGAAAAGTACGATCTCAGCAGCCTGCAGCTCATCACCATCGGCGGCGCCGCCTCATCCCCGGCATTGGTGAAGGAAGCCGAGCAGAAGTTGGGCTGCCTTTGCATTTCGGGCTATGGCTTGACCGAGACTTGCCCCACTCTGGCCAAATCGGCTGCGAAAGCAGATTCGGATTGGGGCGGAGAGCAGCGTTATGCGGCGCAGGCGATGACGGGGTTCGCCATTCCAGGCGTGGAACTGCGGGTACTCGATCCCAATGGGAACGAGGTTCCTCACGACGGCACAGCCATGGGCGAAATCGTGGTGCGGGGCGATGCCGTCATGGAGGGCTACTGGAAACAACCGGAGGCGACTCGAGCCGCGATGGAAGGCGGCTGGCTTCATACCGGTGACATTGCCACGATTGATGCAAATAGTTATCTGCGCGTGGTGGATCGCAAGAAAGACATCATCGTGAGTGGTGGTGAGAACATTTCGTCGCTGGAGGTCGAGAAGGCGCTGGTTTCGCATCCAGCTGTCTACGAGGCGGTGGTGATTCCCGTTCCCGACGAGAAATGGGGAGAAGCTCCGAAAGGCCTGGTGGTGCTAAAGCCAGGGGCCCAGGCCACGGAAGCCGAGCTCTTGCAGTTCTGCCGCTCGCTGCTGTCCCACTACAAGTGCCCGCACTCGATTGAATTCCTCGAAAGCTTGCCGAAGACCGGTACCGGCAAGATCCTGAAGAGAGACCTGCGGCAGAAATACTGGATGACTGAGAAGAGCACCGTGTCATGAACCTCAATCAATCAGGCCCTGATAGGAGTGAACTATGGCGACTGTGACGGCAATGCCCAATGTCAAAATCGCTGGCGGCAGCTTCCTGATTGAGGAGCGCAAGCCAGAGGAAGTATTTACGCCTGAAGATTTCACCGAGCAGCATCTGCTGATCGCGCGCACAGCGGAAGAGTTCGCGATCAAGGAAATCGTCCCCAACATCGAAAAGCTCGAGCACAAGGATTTCGCCCTGCTGCGCGAATTGGTGCGGAAGGCAGGCGAACTCGGATTGAGTGGCGCCGACGTCCCCGAGCAGTACGGCGGCATGGAACTCGATAAGGTCACCTCCGCACTGATTGCCGATCGTCTCGCGCGCTATGGAGGCTTCAGTGCAACCTGGGGCGCTCATACCTGTATCGGGACGCTGCCTATCGTCTATTTTGGCACCGAACAACAGAAGAAAAAGTACCTGCCTGGATTGGCTAGTGGCGAAACTGTGGGCGCATATGCCCTGTCCGAATCGTCTTCGGGTTCCGATGCGCTGAATTGCCGCACCAAGGCGCACCTTTCCGGCGATGGCAAACACTACGTCCTGAACGGCGAGAAGATGTGGATTACCAATGCAGGTTTCGCCGATCTTTTTATTGTGTTCGCGAAGGTGGATGGAGAGAAGTTCACCGCCTTCATCGTGGAACGCCAATTCCCGGGCTTTTCCGTAGGCGCGGAAGAGCACAAGATGGGGATTCGCGGCTCCTCTACCTGTCCGCTCATCCTCAATGACTGCAAGGTTCCGGTGGAGAACGTCCTCGGCGAAATCGGCAAGGGACACGTGATCGCCTTCAACGTTCTCAACGTGGGCCGCTTCAAACTGGGTGCCGGGTCCGTCGGCGCGGCGCGGCATTGCCTCGAGAGCACCATAGCGTACGCCAAACAGCGCAAGGCGTTCAGCAAGGTGATCGCCGACTTCGGCCTAATCCGCGAGAAGATTGCCAACATCGCGGTCGGCATCTTCACGGGCGAGGCGATGGCCTATCGAACCGTTGGACAGATGGATGCAGCCATCTCGCAATTGGGCGAAAACCAGACCGATATGGCCGCGATACGGAAACTGATCGACGAGTATGCCGTCGAGTGCTCGATCCTCAAGGTTTGGGGATCAGAATTCCTCAACTACGTGGTCGACGAGATGGTGCAGATCTACGCTGGATACGGCTTCGTCGAAGAATATCCGGCGGAACGCAACTACCGCGATTCGCGCATCAATCGCATTTTCGAAGGTACCAATGAGATCAACCGCCTCGTCATAACCGGCTTCCTGTTGAAGCGGGCAATGTCCGGGCACCTCCCCTTGATGCCGGCGATCAAGAAGCTCTTGGATGAAGTTCTCTCCGGCGCGCGTCCCGAAGAATTGGAAGGTCCTTTGGGCGAGGAACGGAGACTGGTCGCGTCCGCGAAGAAGATTGGTTTGTTTGCGGCGGGCGTCGTCACGCAGAAATATATGCAGGCGATTCAGGACCAGCAGGAGATCATGGGCGCGATCGCGAATATCACCATGGAAACCTACGCCATGGAATCTGCTGTGCTCCGCGCATGCAAACTGGTGGCGCGCGACGGAGAGTCAAAAACCGGGCTGGTCACGGCCATGACTCGCGTGTACCTGATGGGCGCGATGGAGCGAGTGGAGAGTGCGGCGAAAGCGGTGCTGGCCGCGGCCAGCGACGGCGACCTTCTGCGCACTCAAATGGCGATACTGCGCCGGCTCTCGAAGCACGAACCGTTCGACAGCATCGCTTTGCGGCAGAAGATCGCGCAACGAGTGATCGAAGCGGGAAAATACGTGCTGGCCTAGCTTGCGATTGCCGCGATATGTGCGGTGCCGACCGGGCCTGTCCTCCAGAGGCCCTGCGCTCGTCGCGACCGGCGAACGCCAAGTCTGCATCGCCAGGACGGATCTTGGACGCAGCCGAGAAGGCTGCTTGGACGCGAGGGGTCGACCAAGTCCGGGATCCGTCCTTCTTCTTTCCGTACGAGATAGCACCCGCTCCGTGATGTTTTGCCACTGCACAAACGTCCCATATCACCGTCAAGCGTGACCCACGCCACGGAACCGAAACACGCATGGTGTTTAAGTTGTGCAAGGTTCCCAGATCAACCTGGACAGCGAGAAAATCTTATGAATCTTCGCAAATGGTCACAGTCCGAGGTTGAGTACGGTCGCAAGGTTCTGAATTCTGGGCTGGCGGGAGCACGTTCCGGTCAAGAAGCGTTCCTCCATGGAAAACCCCTCACTCCTTTCCTTGGCAAAGTAGTTCGACATGCATCCACACCGGCTGCCTTGGGAGCAGTCCTTGGCATACTCAGCAGTTTGCCAGGAGAGCATCCCAGGTGCGCAAAGAGAGCGTTCGCTTTTGGCATTCTCGGTTGGTCTATCGGACTTGGCATGGGCATCGTTTGGCAGAGCCGCGAACTAACCGCATCTGCGGCCGACGCCGCTATGAGGAATATCGGTAGGGTACGCGATGAGCACTGGCTGGAGACACATCCAATCGATTACGCATAAGGCCTAAGCCAGGCATTGTCGCAATACATGAAGATCGAAAGTTCACCTGCAGTCCCAATCGAGCAATGGGGTACGCAGGGCGCTTCCTGAACCACGAATAATCCCGCCCCAAAATGCAATAAGGGGGCGGAAATGGTCACGGCCGAAGTAGTACCCCAGCAGGTTCGGATCCCGCTTGCCACAGAAAGCCTCAGCGCTGAGCGGATCGCATACCTCGACGGACTTCTCCAGCAAGCCCGACACGCCGCCGCGGTCTTTACTCAATACACACAAGAAGACGTCGATCGAATCGTCAAGCCGATGGTCGTCGCTGGCCTGGAGCAGGCGCAATACCTCGCGCGACTTGCTGTAGAGGAGACACGCCTCGGGGTGATGGAAGACAAAGCCCTGAAGAATATGGTCGCGACCGAGTTTGTCTACAACTACGTCAAGGACAAGCGAACGGTTGGAGCGATTCGCGAATTTCCGGAACGCGGTCTGGTCGAGGTCGCGGAACCCATCGGCATCATTCTTTCGCTCACACCCATTACCAATCCGACTTCGACGGTTCTTTTCAAGTGCATCATGGCGATCAAGACGCGGAATGCGGCAATTTTCAGTCCGCATCCGAATGCCTGGCACTGTTGCCACGAGGCCGTGCGGATTATGTATGAGACGGCGCTGAAGCACGGCGCTCCGGAGGGCGTCTTCACGTGTCTCGAATCGCACGGCCTGCAGGACAACGCGTACCTGATGCGCCACAAAGATGTCGCCCTGATTGATGCCACGGGCGGGCCGGGTGTGGTGAAAGCCGCTTACAGCTCGGGCAAACCGGCATTGGGCGTGGGTCCAGGAAACACGCCCGTGTATCTGGAGAAAACCGCCGACCTGAACATGGCAGTGGTCGACATTATTACCTCCAAGACATTCGACAACGGAACCATCTGCGCCTCCGAGCAGACGGTGGTGATGGACGACGAGATTTATGACCTCGCACTAAAGAAATTCGCGGAGCTGGGCGCGCATATCTGCAACGAGAAAGAGACGAGGGTCTTGGAGCGCACGGTGATCGATCCGGAAACCGGATTCATGCAGCCGGTAGCGGTCGGACAGAACGCCACGGACATTGCGCGCATGGTTGGGATTCCGGTCAAGCCGAATACCAAGCTGCTGATTGCTCCAATTCAGGGTGTGGGAAGGGAACATCCGTTGTCGGCAGAGAAACTATTCCCGGTGCTTGCGGTGTATCGCGCGAAATCTGTTGATGAGGCGTTGAAGGTTTGCGTGAACGTGAATCACGCTGGTGGGATCGGGCACACCGCAGTCGTCTTCTCGCGCAATGATGACGTCATCCGGAAGTTCGGCGAGGTCATCAACGCCGGGCGAATCATCGTGAACTCGCCGGGATCGATTGGAGCGTTCGGCGGCGTTTACAACGATATGGTGCCGACCTTCTCGTTTGGATGCGGGACGGGCGGAGGGAACAGCACGATGGACAACGTCAACGTCTATCACTACCTCAATATCAAGCGCGTAGCCCGGAGGACACAGGCGCATATGTGGTTCCGCGTTCCCAATCAGATCTATTTCAACATGAATGCCGTCGAGAACTTGCGCCGTCTCGAATCAACCTCCACCATCATTATTACGAACCCCGCCATGGAGCACATGGGGCATGTGGATATTGTGCGGCGTCATATTCCCGCGCGGACCCTGGTTCACGTTTCGGTCATCCCAGATGCCGAACCCGAGGTCACGGTCATCCAGCAGGGGGTCGAAGCGCTGCACTTCTACAAAGCGGACCAGATCATCGCGCTGGGCGGCGGATCGGTGATTGATGCCGCCAAAATCATGAAGTTGAAGTACGAATCGCCGGATGCGGATCTCGAAGAGTTGGCAGCGCCCTTCATGGATATCCGCAAGCGTGTGGTCGAGTACCCGACGACGAAAGTCAATCGCGCCCGACTGGTGGCGATTTCTACGACCAGTGGCACGGGAAGCGAAGTAACTCCCTTTGCCGTGCTGACCGACAAGTTGGCGGGACGGAAGGTCACGCTCGCCGACTATTCACTCACTCCCGACGTGGCCATCGTCGATCCGCAATTCGTGATGTCGATGCCGAAGGTGCTGACGGCCGATACCGGCATCGACTGCCTGACGCATGCGCTCGAAGCTGCCGTGTCGATTTACGCTTCGCCCTACACCGACTCTAACGCGATGCAAGCGATAAGGCTGGTCTTCAAGTACCTGCCGATCGCGTATCAGCATCCGCATGATGAAGAGGCACGCAGCATGATGCACAACGCAGCCTGCATCGCTGCGATCGCGTTCTCGAATGCCGCCGTGGGCGTCAATCACGCCCTGGCACACGCATTCGGAGCGCGCTTTCATGTAGCCCACGGGCGGGCGAACGCCCTGATGCTGCCGCATGTGATTGCGTTCAACGCGTCCGTTCCGACCAAGTTCATGCCCTCCCCCAACCAGCGTGGATATATTGCACATAAGAAATACGCCACGATCGCCGATTTGCTGAGCCTGGGAGGCTCCACGATCGACGAAAAAGTAAAGAAGCTCATCGCCGCAACCGAAAAACTGCTCGACCAGGTGGCCATTCCGCATTCGATCGCCGAACTGGGAATCTCGCGGGAAGCCTTTGAGCAAGCCATGCCCGATCTGGCCAGGTTTGCTTTCGACGATCCTTCATGGCGTTCTAATCCGCGCATGCCCCTTGTGACCGAACTGGTGCAGCTGTTCTGGAGCGCCTATGAAGGATGGGGCGTGGGCTCGAGCACTCACAAACACTCGGCATGAGGGAAGGCTGACCTATGGCTACCATTGCTGAATTTTTCAAAATCGATGGAGATCGCGTTGCGGAATGCATCCATGAAGCTCACATGCAGCTGGATACAGCCCGCGACCAAACGACTCTGGATTTCTCTTCCGTGCTTCGCATCAGCCCGAAGGACCTGCGCGCGATGGAAGAATTGCTCGAGCGCGCGGACAACCAGTCGGTCAAGGTCGTGCTCTGCGGAGTGAACGTCGACATCTACAAAGTGCTCAAACTGGTCAAGCTGACGCCTCGATTCAGCTTTGCCTCAAACGGCACAAGTTCAAGCGAGGCACATCAAGAGGAGACCGGCCATGCGGAAGCAACCGAGTGAAGATCGCCTTTCCTGGGGCGACAGCGTTTTCCTCAACCTGGAGCGCGAGGGAATGCCGCTCAACGTCGCTTGCCTGAGTGTGTTCGAAGGCGATCTCTCCTTCGACGAGTATCTTCACTTCGTCGAATCACGATTGCCTCTGATTCCGCGATACCTGAAACGCGTGGTTGCGCCTCCGCTGAACGCCGGCCTTCCCAATTGGGACTACGATCCCGACTTCGACATCCGCAATCACATTCGGGAAGCCACCCTCAAGCATGGCACCGAAGCAGAACTAAAAGCGTTAACAGGGAAACTTTTGGGTAAGGTGATGGACCGGCAGCGCCCGCTCTGGGATATGACCCTGGTCCGCGGACTCAAGGGAAATCGCACGGCGCTGGTCGCACGCATGCATCACTGTCTCGCGGACGGAATAGCTGGTGTCGGCATCATGAGTGTGCTGATGGATCCGAGTCCAGCAGTCCCGACTCTGCCAAAACGGAAGCGCCCCTTCCGAATTCCGGCGCCATTGGATCCCTTATCTTCCCTGGTTGAGAGCCTCACCAGTTCTTATTCCAGCTTTATGGACCGTGCCCTCTCAGCATGGGCGAACATGCTGAACATCACTGAGCGCACTCTGGCTAACGGCGCAAATCCCCCGAGTGACGAGGCCTCCCGCCTGATGCCGGAAGTCACCGCCCCCACCGAGCGCCTCTTTTTCAACACCATTTATCGCGGACCACAGAAATTCGCGTGCACGGAAATCGCGCTCGATGAAATCAAAGCCATTCGTCAGACCTGCGGCGCGAGCGTAAACGATGTTCTGCTTACGCTGGTGACGGCCACGATCCGCCGCTACTCCGAACTTCATGGAGACCGGGTGAAGGGACGCCTGTTCCGCGTCATGGTTCCCGTGAACCTGCGCGGGAACGACACCGGCCCCTCTCAGCTTGGCAACTGCATCTCGCTGGTGCCGGTCACCATTCCACTCGATATCCGCAATCCGAAAAAACTGCTGACCGCGGTTCATCGCAGAACCGAGTTTCTGAAACGCGCGCACGCCGCCGAGTTCGTCAGCCTGGCGAGCGGCCTGATTGCCGTTCTCCCCAATCCGCTGCAAGCCTTTCTCGGCCCGCAGATCAGCCGTCTGCCCATCACGCCATTCAACATGGTCTGTACCAACGTGCCCGGCCCGCAGTTTCCGCTCTACCTGTTCGGACACAAGATGCTGCAGTGGTATCCCTACGTTCCCATCGGAGGGGAACTGGCTCTCAACTGCGCCATCCTGAGCTACAACGGCATGGTTTATTTCGGCTTCAGTGGAGACGTCCATATTTCTCCCGATCTGAACCGGCTTGAGAAATTCCTGAAGCTGAGCCTTTCCGAGTTGCGCGAGGCGGTGGGGCTCTCGCCGAGTCCTAAGAAACCGCAACGCAAGCGGAGCGCTCCAAAACAAAGAAAAAACGCAGAAACTTCCACGCCGTCCGCTACCCAAACACTACGCGTACCCATTGAACTCCCAGCACAACAGCCCGCAGTGAAGTCAGCCGACGCACCGCGGCCCATTAGCGAAGAGAAGCCCGTCTTGATGCAGCAGACCGCGTAACGTTTCCGGACCTGTCCAGGCGAATGATGGGCAGGTACCCCAGGAGACCAAAACATGCAGGGCCCCCAGGAAGTATCGCAGGTGATCTCCCTGTTCGAGTCTGCACGAGCCTTATTGATCGCGATGCACCTTGCAGGCCTCGGATGTTTCGCCTACATCGTGTGGCGCAGGCTCGTGCCCCTCATGCGAGGCGAACGCGACTGCCGTTTCGATCGTCCCTGGACCCGCCTGACCAGAGTCGCTCAATTCTGGTTCGGACAGTGGAAACATCCGCGTTATCCCACCGCGGGGATCCTTCACATCCTTATCTTTACCGGCTTCATTCTGCTGGTGGTCCGATCCTTCTCCACGCTTCTTGTCGGTCTCTCCAGCAATATTCTGAGCCCGGGGTTTTCCGGCACCACCGGACACTTTTACGACGTGGCCACCGACTACGCGGCAACCGTCGTCTTTCTCTGCATGCTGGTTGCGATGGTGCGCCGCCTGGTTTTCAAGCCGGCCCGATACGCAGTCCCGCCGCGCTACGGCAAGGCTCACACTGCCGACGCCATTTTCCTGCTGGCATTGATTGCGCTCTTGATGGCGGCGGATAGTCTCTTTGTTGCGGCTGCCCAGGCATCAGGCGCGCACGAGTCGCTGGCCTTCTTCTCGTTGCCGTGGGCGTTTCAGCTTGTACTTGACTCGACCTCGCGAGTGACAGCGGCGAATCTTTGTTTCGGCGCATACGTCCTGCACGCGTTGGCGTTCTATTTCCTCCTCTGCTACCGGCCATTCGGAATTCAGTTCCACGTCGAGACGTCGCTCTTCAACGTGTATTTTGCCAAGCTGGATCGAGGCGCAGTGAAGCCGGTGCGCTGGGGAGTCGACGAGAAGCAACTGGAGCAAGTCAAGCGCTTCGGCGTGAAGGCCTTCGAAGACTTCACCTGGAAGCACATGCTCGACTTCTACTCTTGCGCCGATTGCGGACGCTGCTCCGACAACTGCCCTGGAAACACCGTCGGGCGCCCGATCTCGCCCCGCTTCATCAGTATCAAGGCGCGCGATTATGCGTTCCAGAACTATCCAATCTTCGGCAAGATGGGAAACGGCAAGCCGGTCGTCGGCAGCCTTTACTCCGAAGACGAAGTCTGGTCGTGCACTACCTGCGGCGCCTGCGAAGAAGAGTGCCCGCTGCTGATCGAGAACATCGACAAGATCGTCGATCTGCGCCGCGGCCTGATCGATGATGGCAACGTTCCCCAATCCCTGCAAAAGCCGCTCAAAGCCCTGGAGAGTCGCGGCAATCCGTACGGCAAGATGGAAAAGAAGAGGGGTGAGTGGGCCAGCCCGAAAGACTTTCAGCAGACCTGCCGCGTCCGAACCCTCGACAAGAACGGCGCGGCCACTCTCTACTTCGTCGACAGCGTCACCTCCTACGATGACCGCATGCAGTCCATCGCGCGCGCCACGGCACGCATCCTCGACTCCGTCGGAGAGAACTTCGGCATCCTCGGCGCTGGAGAAAAAGATAGCGGGCACGAAGTCCGCCGCTTTGGCGAAGAGACGCTGTTCATGGCGCTGCGCGATCACAATGTCGAGGCTATCAAGAAGTCAGGAGTGAAACGGGTCGTCACCGCCGATCCGCACGCCTTCAATGCGCTGAAGCACGACTACAAGGATGTCCCACCCGTTGAACACATCAGCCAGGTGATCGCGCGCGATATCAAGGCTGGCATGCTCAAGTTTCGCCCGATCGATCAAAGCGACAACACCTACACCTATCACGACCCTTGCTATCTCGGTCGCCACAACCAGGTCTATGACGATCCGCGCGATGTGCTCGATGCCATTCCCGGCCTGAAGCGGGTCGAGATGCAGCGCTCGCGCGATCGCTCGTTCTGCTGCGGTGGCGGCGGGCTCATGTTGTTCTATGAGCCGAAAGAAGAACAGCGCATGGGCGTGAAGCGAGTCCAGATGGCAGCCGACGCGGGCGCCAACGTCATCGTGACGGCGTGTCCGTTCTGTATGGCCAACATCGAGGATGCCATCAAGGTCGCAGGTTTGGAAGGAAAGATGACTGCCATCGATTTAGCGGAACTGGTGGACCAGCAAATGGTCCGGCCTGCTCCGCAACCGGCAGCTACCACTCTGGGAGGTTGAAACGTGGAAATTCTAGTGTGCGCGCGCAGAGTACCCGATACGTCGGAAAACGAAATCTCACTGAACAGCACCGGCAACGATATCGAGCGCGACGAGTTGGTCTATTCGGTGAACGAGCCGGATAACTACGCGGTCGAAGAAGCGCTGCAGATCGTCGCCCGCGTCGGCGGCAAAGTCACCGTGGTCACAGTCGGTGGGGAAGACGACGAGGAAATCCTCCGCCGGGAGATGGCCATGGGAGCAACCCACGGAGTCCTGATCTCGGATCCCGCGTTCGCAGGCTCTGATGGCCGCGGGATTGCCACGATTCTGAAAGGCTTCGTGGCCAAAGGAAATTACGACCTCATCCTGACCGGAGTGCAGGCCGAAGACGGCGCCGCACAGGTGGGCGGAATGCTGGCCGCCATGCTTGATTATCCCTTCGCGTCGCTCGTGAACTCGATCGAGATCCTCGATGGCAAGAAACTAAAAATCAGCCGTGAAATTGAAGGCGGCAATCGCGAGATCAGCGAAATCGACCTCCCCTGCGTGCTGTCAATTCAGACGGGTATTAACGAGCCACGTTATGTCGGCATGCGCGGCATTCGCGCCGTGGCATCGGTGCCGATCGCAACTCCGGACGCCGCCGAATTAGCCGTGGATCCGGGCTCGGTCGGCAAAGTGGGGGCCAAAGTCACGCGGGTCAATTACTTCATGCCGGCACTAGGCAAGGGCGCCGAGATGCTCTCTGGCAGCCGCGAAGAAAACATCGACAAAGTACTGGAGCTCATGGCGGCCAAAGGAGGGCTGAAGTAATGGCGCGAATCTTTGCTTACATCGGACACCGCAACGGCATCGTTGACGACTCGGCAATGGAACTTTTTGCGGCGGCACGGAAAATCGATCCCGCTGCATCTCCGACGGCACTCGTAACAGGCTGGGGCGCGAGCCTCGACACAATCTGCGACGCTCTCCGGACTACCTTCCCGGAAGTTTGGAAGATCGCCAGCGAGAACTTCGCCTATCCCAATGCCGAGATGATCCGGAAGGCCCTCATGAAAGTTCTGCCGGCGGGGAGCATCGTATTGGTCCCGCATGATCACTTCGGGATTGATCTCGCGCCGGGACTGTCGATCAAACTGAATACGGCGTTTGTCTCTGACATTCTCGACGTCACGGAAAGATCCGGAACAGCCCTGACTGTCGTCCGACAGGAATTCGGAGGGCAGGTCAGCTCGCATGTTCGTTGTGACCTCTCATCTGAAGCCGTGATCACGGTGCGTCCGGGAGCGTTTAAGCCTTCATCGAGTGCGCCGCTCGCCGGAGTGGTCGTCGACAAATCTTCCGAAGTAGGCCCGCTCGCGGCAGGCCGGCGCTATCTGCAGACAGTGGTCGCAGAAGCCGGCGACGTCGACATCACCAAACACAACGTGCTGGTTTCGATTGGCCGGGGCATTCAGGAGAAAGATAACGTCGGCATCGCCCAGGAATTGGCCGATGTGCTCGGCGCCGCGGTGAGTTGCTCCCGGCCGGTGGTCGATGCCAAGTGGCTCGAGAAGTCGCGCCAGGTCGGTTCCTCGGGAAAGACCGTCAAGCCCAAGGTCTATCTGGCCTGCGGCATCAGCGGAGCTTTCCAGCATTTGGCGGGTATCAAGGGAAATCCTTTCATCATTGCCATCAACAAGAATCCAAAAGCTCCGATTTTCCAGGTGGCCGATATCGGCATCGTCGACGACATCCTGGAGTTCCTGCCCGAGATGACGAACAAAATCCGCGAAATGCAGAGCGTTTCCGCGAAATGAGGTCGAGATCATGATTGCCATTAAGACTTTGAAGCTGAGCCTGAAGTCCCTGCGTGAGTTCGCCAAGAAGCGACTCACTGATGAGGTGTTGATCGACCTCGACGCGCGCGACGAGTGCCCGCTCGAAATCGTGCGCCACATGTGCAGCCCCGACAAGTTGGGTATTCAACTCCTATTTATTCCGGAAGAATTCGGCGGCATGGGTGGCGGCACGTTCGACGTGTACTGCGTCTGCGAAGAGATGGCTCGCATCGATTTGGGCGTGGCGACCGCTGTGCTGGCGACGTTTTTGGGCAGCGATCCCATTACCGTCGGCGCCACGCCCCAGCAAAAAAAGCTCTGGCTGACACGCATCGCAGAAGAGGGACTACTGTTTGCTTATGGCGCAACCGAGCCCGAAGCGGGCAGCGATCTCGGGGCTCTGCGCACCACGGCGGAGCCGGTGAGCCAGGATGGGCGCACCATCGGCTACAAGATCACCGGTAACAAGCAATGGATCAGCAACGGCGGCGTGGCTGACGCGTACACAATTCTCGCCAGCACACCAACCGGCCCGAGCTGGTTCGTCGTCGAGAAAGGCGCCAAGGGATTTACCCATGACGAGCCTGAAGACAAGCACGGCATTCGCCTGAGCAATACCGCAGCGCTCGCACTCGACAACGTCTACGTTGACGCTGATCGTCTGCTGGGCGGAGTCGAAGGACAGGGCCTGATCCAGGCGCAGCTGGTATTCGGCTACACCCGTTTGATGGTTGCTGCGTTCGGCCTCGGCGCCGGATGGGCCGCGCTCGATCGCGCTATTCCTTATTCCACGAAGCGCATCCAGGCCGGGGCTCCGCTGTCAGAAAAGCAGGGGTATACACACAAGCTCATTGTCCCGAACGTCGCTCGACTGGAGGCCGCCCGTTCCTACATCGAAGAGACCGCGGAACGGATTGACGCGGGTGAAGGCAGTCTGAACACCGAAGGCGCGATCGCGAAATATATGGCGACCGAGGCAGGGAATCTGGCGGCTGACGCCAGTATCCAGGCGCTCGGCGGCTATGGCTACACGCACGAATACATGGTGGAGAAAATCAGGCGCGACGTGCGCATCACCACGATTTATGAAGGCACCTCCGAAATCATGGAGATGACCATCGCGCGCGATCGCTGGCAACTGCACCTCAAAACCCGTGGGCAGCATTATCACGAGCACGCACAAAACTTTGAGAAGCTGCATGCCTCTCAACCCAAAGTCGGTGCCGATTGTGCCGCGCTCGCGCTGCACGCGTTGGCAGAGGTCATGGAAAAGGCGCGGGTCGCGAGGCTGACCCGTTTCCAGCACATCCTCTTGCGGCTGGGCGAGTTGATCGCCTACGCGGAGTGCGCCGGTAGCCTGGCGCGCCGCGCTGCACTTTTAGCCGACAACAAGCTGAATGAGAAAGCCAATCGCCGGTTCGACGCCAACGCGCTCGCGGCGATTAGCCGCATCTTCGCACGCGAGGCCGCACTCAAGGTCGGCGAGGAAGGCGTGCGCTGGATCATCGGCGCTGGAGGTGTGAGCAATACCGATCTCTCCCCCTTCGAAACAACTTTGGGATTGCCGGTGATTCACCAGGCTCAAGCCGGGCTTATCTCGGATATGGACTATGTGGCAGATGTGCTCTACAACCGCGTCGCCAAGCGGGCAGATCAGGCGGCGTAGGTCTTTGGCAAAAACGCTCGCGCGCAAGGGCTGTGCTTCGACACGCCGGCCCTTCCACTTCTTCTTACCTTCATAAAAGGGGCTTCATCATGGATAACACTTCCTCTCGAGCCATCGCGATCGTTGGGGTGGGAGCCATTCTGCCCGACGCGCCCAACGTATCGGCTTTCTGGGAAAACATTCAGGGCGGCCGTTATAGCGTCAGCGAAGTCCAGGCAGATCGCTGGGATCCAGAGCTGTTTTACGATCCCGATCCACGTGCGCCCGATAAGACTTACTCCAAGATCGGTGGATGGGTACGGGACTACACCTGGGATCCGATGAAGTGGCGCCTGCCGATTCCCCCGCGCGTCACCGACGCAATGGATGGCTCACAGAAGTGGGCCATCGCCTGCACGCGCGCAGCCCTCGAGGACTACGGCTATCCCGAGCGGCCCATGGACTCGGACCGCACCGCGGTGATTCTCGGCAATGCCATGGGCGGAGAGAGGCATTACTTCACCGTGATGCGCGCGTATTTCCCGGAGTACGCCCATGAATTAGAGGAGAGCGCGAGTTTCGCGGCCCTGCCAGACGCCGTGCGCAACAACATCGTGCGCGAATTTCAGGAACGCGTCGGAAGGCATCTGCCTGAGATCACCGAAGACAGCATGCCAGGCGAGCTTGCAAACTGTATTGCCGGGCGCATCGCGAACATCTTCAACTTTCACGGGCCCAACTACGTGTGCGACGCGGCTTGCGCCTCTGCGATGGCAGCCATCAGTTCAGCATCCGAGGGTCTCATACAGAATCATTATGACGTGGCGGTCACCGGCGGTATCGACCGCAACATGGGGGCCTCCACTTTCGTAAAGTTCTGCAAGATCGGCGCCCTGTCCGCGACCGGCACTCGTCCTTATGCAGAGGGTGCCGATGGTTTCGTGATGGGAGAAGGCGCAGCGATCTTCCTGCTCAAGCGCTTGGCCGATGCGGAGCGCGATCACGACAAGATCTACGCAGTCCTGCGCGCCATGGGAGGATCGAGCGACGGCAAGGGGAAAGGCATCACCGCGCCGAATCCGGTTGGCCAGCGCTTCGCCATCGAACGCGCCTGGCAGAATGCCGGCCTGTCTCCGGCCACCGTCACTTACATCGAAGGCCACGGCACCTCCACGCGGGTCGGCGACGTGGTCGAAGTGCAAAGCATGGTCGACGCGCTGAGTAGCTTCCACCTTCCTGCTCACTCGGTGGCGCTCGGGTCGGTCAAGTCAAATTTCGGACACCTAAAGGGCGCGGCTGGCGCAGCGGGACTGCTGAAGGCGACGCTCGCGCTTCATCACAAGGTCCTGCCGCCCAGCGTGCACTGCGAGCATCCGAACCCGGATATCGACTTCGCCCACTCTCCTCTTTATGTGAACACCGAACTCAAGCCTTGGGACGTGCCTGGAGACACGGTGCGCCGCGCCGGCCTGAGTGCCTTCGGATTCGGCGGCACCAACTTTCATGCCGTGATCGAGGAATACATTCCTCACCGGCTCAACGGAAACGGAAAGAAAACAGTGGCGGTGAGTGACATCCCGCAGAGAACGACAGAGATCATGACGACTACAAAAGATGTTTCCCGCAGTGCCCACGATGGGTCCTCATGCAAAGCTCCGCTTCGCGGCGTATTGCTTATTGGTGCCGAGTCTGACGCTGCGCTGACCGTGCGTCTGCGCGCGGTGGAAAAAGATGCCAAGTCTGGTCGTGCGCCGGCTCCCGCCGCCCCCGCCCAAGCGGATCTGTGCGCGCCCGAAAGACTCGCGATCGACTATGCAGATTCTGCGGACCTGGCGACTAAGTCCGCTTCCGCGCTGAAGGCTCTTGCCGCGAATCAGCCGGCGATTTGGAAGGTCCTGCGCGCCCAAGGCATCTTCCGCGGGCACGGTCCTGCTCCGAAGGTGGCCTTCCTCTATCCAGGCCAGGGTTCGCAGTACCTGAACATGCTCCGACCTCTTCGTTCGCGCGAGCCCATCGTCGCTGATACGTTCGCCGAAGCCGACCGGATCATGACACCCATCCTCGGCAAGCCCCTCAGCGACTTCATCTTCGTCGACACCAGCGACGCGGACGCGCTCGCTAAAGCCGAAGACGATCTTCGTCAGACCGCAATCACGCAGCCTGCTGTTCTCGCCACCGACCTCGCCCTCACACGCCTCCTTGCCGCCTATGGCATCGAACCCGATTTCGTCATGGGACACAGCTTGGGCGAATACGGAGCTTTGATTGCCGCCGGCGGCCTACCGTTTGCCGATGCTCTCGAAGCGGTCGCCGCGCGCGGCCGCGAGATGACGCGCTTCTCCCCAGCCGATAAGGGCCGCATGGCCGCGGTGTTCGCTCCCTTACAGGAAATCGAGCGCATCCTGAAAACCATCGATGGCTACGTGGTGATCGCCAACATCAATAGTGAGCACCAGTCCGTCATCGGCGGCGCCAGCCCCGCAGTTGAGCAGGCCATGGCTGCGCTCATCAGTGCGGGTTACGAAGTCTCGGCCTTGCCGGTGAGCCATGCTTTCCACACATCGATTGTCGCTCCGGCCAGCGAACCGCTTCGGTGCGTGCTGGAGCGTCTGCATCTCGCCTCGCCACGCCTGCCCATCGTCGCTAACGTCAATGGCGAGTTCTATCCCACGGGGCCGAACATCGTGCCGCAGATGCTCGACATACTTGCGCAACAGGTGGCGGCTCCCGTGCAATTTATCAAGGGCCTGCGCACGCTGTACACCGCCGGCGCGCGCATGTTTGTGGAGGTGGGTCCGAAGAAAGCTCTCCAGGGATTCGCCGAAGACGTGCTCGGCGCGAACGGCGACCTAGTCGCCATTTTCAGCAATCATCCCAAGGTCGGAGACATCCCGGCATTCAACCAGGCCTTGTGCTGCATGTACGCGGCCGGTTTGGGGCATGGGATCGGCGAAGCGAAGCCCGAGGTCTCGACGAAAGTCGAGGCTGTCTCGCCATCATCGCCCGAAGTTGCTGTTCCTGCCCTGGCGGTCGCTAAGCCGAAAGCAGATTCTGCACTTTCTGCGCCTGTGAATGGCGATCGCTACGCCCAGCTTGGACATCTCTTCGCCGAATTTCTCGAGCGCAACTGGAGAACTTCCGAAGAAGGGAGCCCCAGCACGTCGAAAGAACCGGTCGTGATTACCGGCGCCGCTCTCGGACTCCCCGGCACGGATCACATCTTTGATGACAGCAACGTCGCCCGCATTCTCCGTGGCGATCAGTTCATCGAGCCCATCCCCGCGCGCTTTCGCCAGGGCATGCTCGACAAGCACATCACGCGCCTGGTAAAGAGCGAGAACGGAGATCCGTGTTTCGAAACGATTAATAATGTAGCGGACGTCATCAAGCTTGCCGGCCGCGGCCACGATTTCAATCTGGAAACGGAATTCGGCATTTCCGCCGATCGCCTCGCAGCGCTCGACCGCGACACCCAACTCGCCATCGCCGCCGGGCTCGATGCACTGCGCGACGCCGGCATACCGCTGGTAATGCGCTACAAGAAAACCAGCAAAGGCACGCAACTGCCGGATCGCTGGGCCCTCCCCAACGCCCTCCGCGACGATACCGGGGTCATCTTTGCCTCGGCGTTCCCGGGTTTGGATTCTTTCGCTGACGAAATGGCACGCTACTACGCCGACCAGGCTCGCCGCGACAAGCTCTCCGTTCTCGAAAGCCTCCGCGTCCAGTTCAATGGCAACGGCAATGCCAAAGTCGGACAAGAACTGGATCAGCGGATCGCGGAACTGCACGCCTTGATTGAAAAAGCCCCCTACGTCTTCGAGCGCCGTTTCCTGCTGCGCACCTTGTCGATGGGGCATTCGCAGTTCGCCGAATTCATCGGGGCCCGGGGTCCAAATACGCAACTCAACTCGGCCTGCGCGACCACCACGCAAGCGGTTGCCTTGGCGCAAGACTGGATCCGCGCCGGCCGTTGCAGCCGCGTGATCGTCATCTCCGCCGACGACGTCACCTCCGACCATCTGATCGACTGGATGGGCGCCGGCTTCCTCGCCAGCGGAGCTGCCGCCACGGACGAAGTTGTCGCCGAGGCCGCCGTTCCCTTCGACCGCCGCCGCCACGGACTGATCATCGGCATGGGCGCCGCCGCACTCATCGTTGAAAGTGCCGAGAGCGCGCGTCAACGCGGCATTCAGCCGATTTGCGAGGTACTCTCCACCGTCACCGCCAACAGCGCATTCCACGGAACTCGCCTCGATGTCGAGCACATCGGCGAGGTGATGGAACACCTGATCACCGACGCGGAAGCGCATAGCGGCATTTCGCGGCGAGAAATCGCGTCCCAAACTGTTTTCGTGTCACACGAGACCTACACGCCCGCGCGCGGTGGCAGCGCTTCGGCTGAGATTCACGCGTTGCGTCGTGTCTTTGGAGATGTCGCCGATCGTATCGTAATCGCCAATACCAAAGGTATGACAGGTCATGCGATGGCTACCGGCATCGAAGATGTCGTTGCTGTCAAGGCGCTCGAAACCGGCTGTGTGCCTCCCGTCGCCAACTTCAAGGAAGTCGATCCGGAACTCGGCTCTTTGAATCTTTCCAAAGGCGGCACGTATCCCATCGATTACGCCATACACCTGGGCGCCGGATTCGGTTCGCAGATCAGCATGATGCTGCTGCGCTGGGTGAAAACGAAAGATGGCGTTCGCCCCAGCCCGAACGCTCTTGGCTATGCCTACCGGATCTCCGACGCCGCTACCTGGAATGCCTGGTTGAGCAGCATCGCAGGCCGTCCTGCCGTGAACCTCGAAGTGGTGCAGCGCACTCTGCGGGTACAGGATAAAGTCGCGCGCGCACAGGCTCCGCAACCCACCGAGCTGCGAGCCGTCCCGGTCGCGCCGTCTCCGCAGTCGACGCCGACCCCAAGTACAACGTTCGTGCCAGCAGCGGTCCCGTCCTTGGTCGTCGCGGAACCCGAACCCAACAATTTCGTCGCGGCCGCTGCCGCACCTCCCATCGCAAAACCCACGCCAACCCCCATCCCTGCGGGATCAGCGCCGAAAGCCGAACCTGCGGCCATGTCAGCCACAAAGCAGGGCGATGCCGTCAAAGAGAAAGTGCTGGCTCTGGTCGCAGAAAAAACTGACTATCCCGTCGATATGCTCGATTTGGATCTCGACCTCGAAGCTGACCTGGGCGTTGACACCGTCAAGCAAGCCGAAGTCTTCGCCACGATCCGCGAGGCGTACAAGATCCCGCGGGACGAGACCCGCAAGCTGCGCGATTACCCGACGCTGGCACACGTGATCCGCTTTGTATTCGAGAAGCGGCCGGATTTAGCGAGCGTGCCTGCTGCCCCAGCAGCGCCGGCTCAGCCACAGATCCCCGCCGTAGAGGCAAGCGCTGCAGCCCCTTCCGCCGAGGACCAGTTCTCCGATTCGGTGAAAGAGCGTGTGTTGGCCCTTGTCGTCGAGAAGACTGGTTATCCCCAGGACATGCTTGATCTCGATCTGGACCTTGAGGCGGACCTCGGCGTCGACACCGTAAAGCAGGCGGAAATGTTCGCGGCCATTCGCGAGATCTACAACATCCCGCGCGATGAGAGCCGTAAGCTGCGCGATTACCCGACGCTGGCGCATGTGATCCGCTTCGTGTTTGAGAGGCGGCCGGACTTGATCAATGCAACCCCCGCCCCTGCTCCCGTGCAACCGGCCGTAATCAAAGAAGAAGATGTTAAGTCGACTGCATCTGTGGGTTCGCCTGCGGAACTGCACAGGGATAGTGTCGTCAAAGAACGAATTCTCGCTCTTGTCGTCGAGAAGACTGGCTACCCTGAGGACATGCTGGATCTCGACCTCGACCTTGAAGCCGACCTCGGCGTGGATACCGTGAAACAGGCGGAGATGTTTGCTGCCATTCGCGAGATTTACAGCATTCCGCGCGACGAAAACCGCAAGCTGCGCGATTACCCGACGCTCGCCCATGTCATTGGCTTTGTGTATGAGAAGCGCCCGGACTTGGCGGTGGCAATTCCGCCTTCGATAACTGCCCCTTCACCCGCGCCGGCAATGAAAGAAGAGGAGAGGTCTTCCACCCGTGTCGAGATTGCTGCGAGCGAGACCGAGGACGATTCCGTCAGAGAGCGTATTCTCGCCTTGGTCGTCGAAAAGACCGGCTACCCCAAGGACATGCTGGATCTCGACCTCGACCTTGAGGCCGACCTCGGCGTGGATACCGTGAAACAGGCGGAAATGTTTGCTGCCATTCGCGAGATTTACAGTATTCCGCGCGATGAAAGCCGCAAGCTGCGCGACTACCCCACTCTCGCGCATGTCATTCGCTTTGTGTATGAAAAGCGCCCCGACTTGGGTGTTCACGCTTCCACCGAGCCCGCGGCAGTTGGTGCGTCATTGCCTGCGACGACCCCGACCTCCGTCCCATCAGTCACGGATGAATCCATCAAGGAAAAAGTCCTCGCGATTGTTGCCGAAAAGACCGGGTATCCCAAGGAGATGCTGGACCTGGATCTCGATCTCGAGGCCGACCTTGGAATCGACACGGTCAAGCAGGCGGAAATGTTTGCCGCGATCCGAGCTACCTACAGCATTCCGCGCGATGAGAATCTCAGATTACGTGACTTCCCAACTCTTGCTCACGTCATACAGTTTGCCCGCGACCGGTCTGAGGCACGACCAAATGCGATCGTCACTACATCTGAAGCCGCCTCAACACCAGCGCCTGCGGCCTCCGTGCCTATGGCCCAAGCACCCACCAAGAAACCTCGCCCAGTTGCTGCCAGCTTGGAAGCCGCCAATCGGATTCCTCGACGGGTACCGCTGCCCGTCTTGCGCCCGCCGCTGACCGAATGCAAGTCGACGAACGTCACGCTTGCCCAGGGATGCCGCGTGGTCATCATGCCTGATAAAGGCGGAGTTACCGATGCGCTGGCGCGCCTGCTGCAGGAAAAAGGAATGGAGGTCCTGCGCCTCGACAATGGCTCTGATGCCGAGACGTTAACGGCTACGCTCAAGAATTGGATCGCGAGCGGCCCAATCGATGGCGTGTACTGGCTCCCCGCTCTCGATAATGAAGGCAATCTCCGCGATATGGATCTCGCCGCCTGGCACCAAGCTGTGCGCGTACGAGTCAAATCGCTTTACACCACGATGCGCGTGCTCTACGAGCAGATCTCGAAGCCGGAAACTTTCTTCTTGTCGGCGACGCGGCTTGGCGGACAGCACGGCTACGACGAGGCGGGAGCGATCGCGCCCTTGGGCGGCGCCGTCACGGGCTTCACGAAAACCTACAAGCGGGAGCGTCTGGACGCTCTCGTGAAAGCCGTGGATTTCGAGCTTGGGCGTAGTCCGCAGGAAGTTGCGGAACTCCTGGTGGAGGAAACGCAGCGCGATCCGGGAGCAATCGAGATTGGCTACAAGCAAGGTGTGCGCTGGACGGTTGGGCTCGAAGAGCAACCTGCTATTGATGGGCAACCCGGTCTCACCCTGGATGAGAACACGGTATTTCTCATCACGGGTGCTGCCGGGGGAATTGTTTCCGCAATCACTGCGGACTTGGCTTTAGCTTCGGGCGGAGTCTTCTACCTGCTCGATGTCGTGCCCGAGCCGAATCCTGATAATCCTGATCTGAAGCGCTTTGCGACCGACAAGGACAATCTGAAGCGCGATCTGTTTGCGCGCATTCAGGCGCGGGGAGAGCGGGCGACTCCTGCTCTGGTAGAGAAAGAACTATGGGCCCTGGAGCGAGAGCAAGCCGCACTCAACGCCATTGAGGCCGTGCGCGCCGCAGGCGGCACGCCTCATTATTTCAGCGTCAATCTGACCGACGCGGAAGCTGTCTCGAAGATTATCCGCCATGTGCGCGAGCACAGCCGCCGCATCGATGTACTGCTGCATGCGGCAGGGCTCGAGCGTAGCCGCTCTCTTTCCGAGAAAGACCCGCACGAATTTGACCTGGTCTTTGACGTGAAGAGCGATGGTTTCTTCCACCTGCTGCATGCCATCGGCGACATGCCTCTGGGCGCGACCGTGGCCTTCAGCTCGATCGCAGGGCGCTTCGGCAATCCTGGACAGACGGATTACAGCTCTGCGAACGATCTGCTGTGCAAGATCACGTCGAGCTTCCGTACCACTCGCCCAGACACCCGCGGCATCGCCATTGATTGGACCGCATGGGGTGGGATCGGAATGGCCACCCGCGGCTCAATCCCGAAAGTCATGGAGAGCGCCGGAATCGACATGCTGCCGCCCGAAGCGGGCGTTCCGTTGATCCGTCGCGAACTGACGGCGGGCGGCACGCGCGGCGAAATCGTCATCGGCCAGCGTCTTGGCGTCTTGCTAAAAGAGTGGGACCCGACCGGAGGTGTCGAAACGAATGCCTCTGATACTCCCGAGAAAGAGCTTTCACCCCAAGGCCCGATGATCGGCAAGGTGGCCAGCATGGGCCTTTACAGCGGGCTGGTTGTCGAGAGCACGCTCGATCCCAAAACTCAACCTTTCTTATACGATCACCAGATTGACGGCACGCCCGTGCTCCCGGGTGTGATGGGCATCGAAGCCTTCGCAGAAGCTGCGCTGCGCATGCTTCCGGGCTGGTATGTCAAAGCCATCGAAGAAATAGCTTTCCTTGCGCCGTTCAAGTTCTACCGACACGAACCACGCACGGTAACGATTGAAGTCAGCATTCATTCCCAAGCCGACGAACTGGTGGCGAATTGCCGCCTGATTGGCCGTCGCACACTCCCGAATCAATCGGAGCCGCAAACGACCACGCACTTCACGGGTCGCGTCCGGTTGACGAAATCGCCTGCGCAAATGCTGTCCGTCTCGCCGCCGCCCACCACGCACGTAGATCGCACGGTCGACGCGTCTGATATCTACCGAATCTACTTCCATGGACCGGCGTACCAGGTGCTGGAGCGAGCGTGGTGGGATGGAAATCGCATGATCGGGCTGTTGGCAAAAAATCTGCCCGCCAATCATCACCCCGCGGAACTGTCTAGGGTGATGTCGCCGCGGCTGATCGAACTGTGCTTCCAGACGGCGGGCCTCTGGGAGATTGGCAAAGAAGGCAGCATGGGATTGCCGCGCCTCGTCAATTGCGTCTCTGCACCGTGTGGAGCAACCCTGCCTGACACCCGTTTGTACGCAGTAATCACACCTGACCCGGTCAGCGGAAGCTTCGATGCGGAGGTCGTGGACGCATCAGGAAAACGCTATGTTCAGCTCAGCGGATATCGAACGGTAGCCACACCAAACGCTGTGAATGCCGATCAACTGAAAGCACTGCGAAACGTGATGTCACTGGAACTCGTCGCGGCTTGAGCGCGCGTTTTCGCAGTGACCAACTGCCGAGTGGAGATGATATGAACCACGAATTCGAACGCGTGGCGATCGTCAACCGGGGTGAGGCCGCAATGCGCTTCATTCATGCGGCCCGCGAGTTCACTCAAGAGTACGGGGTAGCACTGCGCACCATCGCACTGTTCACTGATCCGGACCGGAATGCCATGTTTGTCCGTGAAGCCGACGAGGCCGTGTACCTTGGCCCAGCGCATGTGCTTGACCCACAGACGCAACAACTCCGCTGCAGCTACGTGGATTATGAACACCTCGTCCGTGCTCTGAGCGCGGCGCGTGCGGAAGCGGTATGGGTGGGATGGGGCTTCGTGGCCGAGCACGCCGCCTTCGCCGACCTCTGCCGCGAAATGGGGGTCGCGTTCATCGGCCCAGACGGTGAAGCTATGCGCCGCGTCGGCGACAAGATCGCCTCGAAGCAGCTTGCGGAGCAGGCGCAGATTCCAGTCGTGCCCTGGTGCGGAGGTCCGGCTGAAACCCTGACCGACGCTTTCCATCATGCCGAACGATTGGGCTATCCCCTCCTTATTAAAGCGACGGCTGGGGGCGGAGGGCGGGGCATTCGCGAAGTCAGGTCGCCCGCCGACCTTCCGGTCGCATTTGAGAGTTCACGCGCCGAGGCTTTCAAGGCCTTCGGAGATCCTACCGTTTTCGTTGAACAACTCCTGCCCGACGCGCATCACGTCGAAGTGCAAGTCATCGCCGATCATTTTGGAACGGCATGGGCAGCCGGCGTGCGTGACTGCACGGTGCAGCGCCGCCATCAAAAGATTCTCGAAGAAGCGCCCTGCGCGATTCTTAGTGTCGAGCAAGATCGTGAGTTGCGCGATGCTGCGCTGCGCTTGACCAAAGTGGCAGGTTACCGGGGAGCCGGAACGGTGGAGTTCCTGTACAACCCAGAGCTCAGCAAGTTCTGGTTCATTGAGATGAATACCCGGCTGCAGGTCGAACACCCGGTAACGGAATGCACGACGGGCATCGATCTGGTGAAACTGCAGATCCATGTCGCGCGCGGCGGGCGCCTCGAAGGTGAACCTCCGCGCACTATCGGCCATGCCATTGAGGTCCGTTTAAATGCGGAAGATCCGGATAACGGATTTGCGCCCGCCCCTGGCATCATCCAGCGTTTTCGAACCTCGACGGGTCCTGGCGTGCGGATTGATACCGGCGTTGCGGAAGGCGATTCGATCGCGCCCGAATTCGACTCGATGATCGCTAAGATTATTGCCTACGGCCGGAACCGCAAAGAAGCTCTCGCCCGCCTGCAACGCGCCCTGCGCGAGAGTGTTGTCGTTATTCAGGGAGGAACCAGCAACAAATCGTTTCTCGTGGAATTGCTGAGCAATCCCGAAGTGCAGCGTGGCGACATGAGCACAGGCTGGCTGGACGAACTGGCCGCCAATGGCAGGCATCTCTCCCGCCGTTATGCCGACGTGGCGCTTGTGCAGGCCGCCATTGAAGCTTACAACGCAGCTTTGGCCGTGGAGCAGACTCAGTTTTATGCTTCGGCGGTTCGCGGACGTCCACAAGTTCGCGACGAGGTCGGTCACGCCGTGGAACTGCGTTATCGCGGCCACACGTACTCGGCTACCACCTACCGCCTCACTCCTCAGAACTATCGTGTGCAGGTGAATGGATCACAAATTGATGCTCACCTCGACCGCCTGGGTCAAAGCGAATATTGGCTCACCACTCTGGGACGTCATTTTCACATCATCTCCGTCGCCAACGGACTCAGTTACCGAATTGAAGTGGACGGAGTCGCGCACAAGATCGACCGCGACGATGGCGGCATCGTGCACGCGCCCTCGCCCGCCGTCGTCGTCTCGATCACTGTCAAGCCGGGTGATGTTGTTTCCGCCGGCGATCGCCTGGCCGTGCTCGAAGCGATGAAGATGGAAATGAAGGTGGTGGCCCCATTTTCCGGGAAAGTGCGCCAAATCTTCACAATCCCAAATGTGCAGGTGGACACCGGTGCGCCCCTCGTGCAGATCGAACCCGATGCAGTCAAGAGCGCGGCCGAGACCGAGGAACACGTCGTGTTCGGCGCATCGCGATCCTTCGAAACAGCTGGAGAACCGACTCCAAGCAACTGCCACCGAAGCCTGCAGGAGCTTCGGCAATTCATGTTGGGTTTTGATGTGGAACCCAAGCAAAGCACGCGCCTGCTCGTCGACTGGACACAACATTGTTCCGTCGATAGCGACGAGATCCGACAGGAAGAAGACGAGATTCTCAACATCTTTGTGGATCTCTGTTCACTTTTCCTTCGCGAACCTGAGGTCAACCATCGCATCAGTGGCGAAGAACCCAGCGCCGAGGCGTACCTGTTCGCCTATCTGCGCATGATTGACACGCGCGGGGAGAGCCTGCCGGCGAGCTTCGTCAGCTCTTTGCAACGAGCGCTTGGGCACTACGGTGTGCAGTCTCTCGACCGCTCACCCCAGTTGGAGGAAAGCCTCCTCTGGATCTATAAATCGCATCAACGCATTGCTCAGCAGATCGCTCCCGTGATGGCCGTTCTTGAACGTCGGTTGCGTTCGGCAGGTGCACCCGCGGCCCAAGGCGGCGAATCTTTCCGTATTCTGCTTGATCGCATGATTTCCATTACTAATGGGAACTTTCTCGCGATCAGCGACCTGGCGCGTGAAGTGCGCTACCGCTATTTCGATCAACCGCTGTTTGAGAAGGCGCGCCGCAACGTGTATGTCCAGATGGAGGAACACCTGGCCTACATGGCGGCCAACCCGCATGCTGTCGACCGCCACGAGAGAGTTCGTGCATTGGTCGAATGTCCGCAGCCGCTGGTGAGTCTATTGTGCGGACGCTTCGCCGCTGCTTCGCCTGAAATGCGCGAATTGATGCTCGAGGCGCTCACGAAGCGCTACTACCGCATTCGAACCTTCACCCGCTTCCGCTCGCTGACCTCCAATGGCCATGGCTACGCTTGCGCGGAATACGACTATGAAGGGAAGCACATCCACGTGTTCGCGACGCACGCAAGTTACGCTCACCTGAGCGAGTCCGTGCAAACGCTGTTTCCCCTGATCGCGGCGGTTCCTGCTGACCATGACATCGTGATTGATTTTTACACATGGCACGATGCTCGCCCGAGCGATCCCGAGGCAACGCAACAGGATCTGCAGAGGATCCTCTCCGAAGCCGGCTTTCCGCGCGCTATCCGCCGTATCGTGGTCGCGGTCGCAGGTCCAGGAATGGGCGAGGGAATCGGAGGCATGCAGCACTTCACCTATCGTCCTTGTGCCACTGGATATCAGGAGGAACAAGTCTATCGTGGCCTGCATCCGATGATGGGAAAGCGCCTCCACCTGTGGCGGCTCAGCAACTTCAATATCGAGCGGTTGCCCACTGTTGAAGATGTTTATCTGCTGCACGCTGTCGCTCGGGAGAATCCCAAAGATGAGCGCCTGTTCGCTTGCGTGGAAGTTCGCGATGTCACGCCGGTGCGCGATGAAACGGGGCGGGTCGTGCAACTCCCGCACCTCGAGCGCATGCTCGCTGAGGCGTTCGCCAGCATCCGGCTTTTCCAGTCCCGCCGGCGGGCGCAAGAGCGCCTGCATTGGAACCGCATCTTTCTGTACGTTTGGCCGCCACTCACCCTGGGACGCGACGAACTCCGCGACATCGTGCACCGGCTTGCCCCTGCAACCGAAGGCCTCGGCCTCGAACAGGTCGTCGTGCGCACCCGCATTCCCAATCCCGCGACTGGCGAATTGCGCGACATGGTCATTCGCATTTCCAGTCCAGGCGCGACCGGAATGCTGATCACCTTCCGCCCCGCCGACAAACTGCAGCCCTTGAAACCGCTGGCCGAATATGAACAGAAAGTTGTCCGCATGCGCCAGCGCGGCCTCATTTATCCATACGAGATTATTCGGATGCTCACACCCTCTCCGGAGAACACCCGGGCCGAGTTTCCGCCGGGCGAATTTGTGGAACACGATGTCGATGCGGAAAACCACCTTGTCCCCGTGATTCGCCCATACGGCAAAAACAAGGCGAACATCGTCGTGGGCGTGATCCGCAACTTCACGGCTCGCTATCCCAAAGGTATGACCCGCGTCATGCTGCTGGGCGATCCCAGCAAGGATCTTGGCGCCCTCGCCGAAGCAGAGTGCCAGCGCATCCTGGCGGCGTTGGATTTGGCCGAGGAGAAGGGCGTCCCGCTGGAATGGTTCCCCATCTCCGCAGGCGCAAAGATTTCCATGGACAGCGGCGTCGAGAACATGGACTGGATTGCGCGTGTCCTGCGGCGGCTCATCGAGTTCACGCAAGCGGGCGGCGAAGTCAACTTGCTCGTGAACGGCATCAACGTCGGAGCCCAGCCGTATTGGAACGCCGAAGCCACCATGCTCATGCACACTCGCGGCATCCTGGTAATGACGCCCAAAGCCGCCATGGTCCTGACCGGAAAACGCGCGCTGGATTATTCCGGCAGCGTCTCCGCCGAAGATAACCAGGGTATCGGCGGCTACGACCGCATCATGGGCCTGAACGGACAGGCACAATACTGGGCCAAAGACATCGATGAAGCGTGCCACATTTTGATGCGTCACTACGACCACACTTACATCGAGCCGGGCGAACGATTCCCTCGGCCCGCTCAAACTAGCGACCCGATCCAGCGCGACGTTCGCGATTATGTCCACAGCGAAAACGGTGAGGAGGGTTTCGCGCGCATCGGCGACATCTTGTCCGATGAAACTAATCCCGGCAGAAAGAAGGCTTTCGAGATTCGCAAGGTGATGAAGGCGGTCGTCGATCAGGACCATGCGCCCCTCGAACGCTGGGCAGGCATGCGCGCCGCCGAGACGACCGTGGTCTGGGACGCGCATCTCGGCGGCTATCCCGTGTGCCTCATCGGCATCGAATCGCGCCCCGTGCCGCGGTTTGGATTTGTTCCCGCCGATGGCCCCGACCAGTGGTGCGCCGGCACGCTCTTCCCGCAGTCTTCGAAGAAAGTGGCGCGCGCCATCAATGCCGCCAGCAACAATCGGCCGCTCGTTGTGCTCGCCAATCTTTCTGGATTTGACGGCTCGCCCGAGTCGATGCGGAGGCTGCAACTTGAATATGGCGCGGAGATTGGCAGGGCCGTCGTCAACTTTAAGGGGCCGATCGTGTTCTGCGTGATCTCGCGCTACCACGGCGGCGCCTACGTTGTCTTCTCCCGGGCGCTCAACGAACAGCTCGAAGTCGCCGCCCTGGAAGGGACCTATGCCTCCGTCATCGGCGGAGCTCCCGCGGCCGCCGTTGTCTTCGCGGGCGAAGTGGAAGCGCGCACGAAGAAAGATCCGCGTCTGCAGCCTTTAAACCAGGCGCTCGCTAAGGCCGAAGGCGCGGAAAAAGTGCGCTTGCGTACCCAGTGGGAGGAACTCTTCGCCATCATTCATTCCGAGAAACTTGGTGAAATGGCCGCCGAGTTCGACCGTGTGCACAGCGTGCAACGCGCTCTCGACGTGGGCGCGCTCAATCGCATCCTTCCTCCGGCAGACTTGCGCCCGTATCTCATCGATGCCATCGAGCGCGGAATCGCGCGGGAGGAGAGTCTGGCGAGCCAGGAGTGCGAGGAGGCGGCAGCGTAGGTGGATGGACTTTATGCGAGTGTATTTGCTCGAGCAGCGGCAAGCCGAGGTACCGTCAGGAAACGATTGGCTGTGCGACGATGAGATCCAATCGCTCAACACCATGCGCTTTCTGAAACGGCGCACCGATTGGCGATTAGGCCGCTGGACCGCCAAATGCGCGGTAGCAACTTGTTTGAGTCTTCCGACCTCCGGCCGCGCGCTCGCCAGGATTAAGATCCGCGCGTCCACATCGGGGGCGCCCGAAGTGTATCTCGGCAAGGCCGGCCCCTCACTGACGATTTCGCTGAGTCATCGGGAAGGAACTGCTCTCTGTGCGGTTGCTCGTTCGGGTGTCCAATTAGGTTGCGATCTGGAACTCGTGGAGCCACACGGCGATGCATTTATCGCTGACTACTTTCACCCTGAGGAACAAGCTTTGTTCGCTCGCATCTCGGTGGCCGAACGCCCCCGCATGGTTGCTCTGCTTTGGAGCGCAAAAGAGAGCGTGCTGAAGGCTCTTCATGAAGGATTGCGACTCGATACTCGCTCGGTCATAGTAAGCCCCTCGCTAGGATCTTGCGATCTTTTTGGCTGGAGTCCTTTTCAGGTTCGCTGTTCGGATGGGCAAACGTTTGAGGGTTGGTCGCGAAGCACGGCGGCCAATCTGCAAACCGTGGTCGCGAGTCCGCGGCCGGAGGCGCCCATCTGTCTGACGCTTGCAAACCATTTTGATGAGTGCGCTTCATTGAATCGTCTGGCGTAATCAACAGGTACTCGCATTGGTGATCACGGTACACATTGGCAATCCGGCTCGGCGCAACTGGGAGAGCACGTCTAGAGACTCCCAGAACGGCGCCTCGATAGGAGCGTATGTCGCCCCACGATTCATTTGATTTCGATTTCATCGTGATCGGGTCCGGCTTCGGCGGAAGCGTATCCGCGCATCGCCTGACGGAGAAAGGCTACTGCGTTGCCGTGATGGAAATGGGCCGCCGTTGGATACCCGAAACCTTGCCGCGAACCAGTTGGTCGATCCATCGCTGGTTCTGGCGTCCCAAACTTGGCCTGCGCGGTTTCTTCAACATGCGTTTCTTCCGGCACGTGACCATCTTTCATGGCTGTGCGGTTGGGGGAGGATCGATCACTTATGCGTGCACATTGCTCACGCCTCCCGAAAAAGTGTGGGAGGCAGGCTCGTGGACAGGGCTCGCGAATTGGAAATTAGAAATGCCTCAGCATTACGCTAGCGCCGCCCGCATGCTGGGAGCGACAGATAACACGATTCTTGGCCCTGCTGACCTCCTTCTAAAACAAGCCGCCGAGGCGGCCGGCGTGGGCTCCACTTTTTATCGCACCAAGGTGGGGATTTTTCAGCCCGCGGAAGGACAGCCGGGGAATCAGATTTTTTCTGACCCCTTCTTCAAAGGAGAGGGCCCGGACCGCACCACTTGTCTCGGCTGTGGCGGTTGCATGATGGGTTGCCGTTTCGGTGCCAAAAACACTCTCGATCTCAGCTACCTCTACCTGGCTGAAAAACACGGAGCACAAATTTTCCCTGAAACTCAAGTCGTCGACGTCCGGCCGCTCGCTGGGGCAAACGATGGCAGCGCAGGCTATGAGGTCAGCACCGTACGCTCCACTACTTGGATTCGCCGGCATCCCCAGCGATTCACGTGCAGGGGAGTGGTATTCGCGGCATCTTCGTTAGGCACGATGGAACTGCTCTTTCGACTGAAGGAGAAGAATGCCCTACCTCGGCTCAGTGCTGAGTTGGGGAAACACGTGCGCACCAATTCCGAGTCGCTCATCGGAGCGCGCATGCCTGGCTATCACGAAGACCTCTCTCAAGGCATCGCCATCGGCTCTGGCGTCTATATTGACGAGCACACGCACATTGAGGCAGTCCGATATCCTGCGGGCTCCGACGTGATGGGCGTGCTGACCACCATCCTGACCAATGGGCGCCCCGGGCCGCGACGGATTGGCCTTTGGCTGAAGAATATCGCCAACTCCCTCCTCCGCCACCCGCTCAAGACGCTACGCGTGCTGCAACCCTGGGGATGGGCGCGTGAATTTGTCATACTGCTGTGCATGCAGGCCCTGGATAACCAGATTGAAATGCAATGGCAGCGTCCCTGGTTCTGGCCGTTCCGCAAATTCCTGGTCAGTCGTGGCGATAAGGTCCCGACCTACATCCCCAAAGCCAACCAGTTTGCCGAGAAGTTCGCCCAGCTCACGGGAGGTTTCCCCATGAGCATGCTTCCTGAAATCCTGTTCGACGTCCCAGGCACTGCCCATTGCATCGGCGGTTGCGTGGTCGGCGATTCCCCGAATCATGGCGTCGTTGACGCCCAACACCGTGTCTTTGGTTACCGCAACATGTACATCTGCGATGGCTCGGTGATCGCGGCCAATCTCGGTGTTAACCCCAGCCTCACCATCGCTGCGCTCGCCGAGCGAGCGATGAGCTTCATCCCGCCCGCGGCAGAATCGCAGTGGAACGACGCGCCTCCGGTGCACGTCTGGATTGCGGATCAGAATCCGCACATTCTGAAAAAATCTGGAGGAACATGATGCGAAGGCGGAATGCATGACGCCGTTCCCAGTCCCGCAGAGGCTAACAACAGGGTGACCATTGAGCAGTGCAGAGACTGCGGATCAGAATCCAGAAGCTTTGCAAACCCCGGAAGAAAGCGACAAGCCGGATGTGCCCACTCGTTACCTCAGCTCCAGCCGCGCAGCGGCGAAATTCATTAGCCCAGCGCGTTAGCGCTGGGAAGGCCCCGCAGAAAAAGCCGAGCCCCTTCAGGGGCGACACCTCACGCCGAGGGCGTAAGCCCGGCCACCTCCGGCAGCAACCGATCTAGAATCGCACGCTCCCAACGCATCCAAAGCCGCGGCGTGTACAAAAGTGAACTGCACTGCAACGTCACCCAATCCTTCACCGCAAGAGGCGAACGAAACGCCTTCCGGTCGGTGATCCAGTGCTTCACCATGTGCCGCACAATGGCCGCGCCCATTTCGGTGTCAGCGCCCGCGATGTCTCCCAGGATTCCGTCCAGTGTAAACATGACCTTCGACAGCATGATCAACGAAACCGGGAATCTCACGCCTGTCATCGCCAGACGCTCCAGTAGCCTCATCACGTCTACCATGCTAGGCCAGCTCGTCGCAGGAAGCTCGTCTAGAAAATGCGCGACCGTATCACCGATTGCCCGCCCGCGCGCAGATGAGCTGCGGATTTTCTGCTGCGTCAGCGCAAACACTTCGTTCCGAGTTCCCACCGCATCGCGCAGCCCCACCATGGCGAACAGCACCGCCAAATGCCGACGCTGCTCGCGGCTCAACCGTTCCCGCAGCGCCCAGTCGATAATCGTCAGCTCTCCGGTTTTGCGATCATAAAGAAGATTCCCCGCATGCGGATCTCCATGGAAGATCACGTCCTCCCGCGACGAGAGTAGAGGAAAGGCCACCAGCGCTTCCACCAACTGCTCCGCCACACGCCGACGTTGTGAAACCGCCAAGCGAGCCGCTGCATTCGTCACTTTGATCCCTCGTTCTTCCGTCAGGGCCGTGATCCTCGACGAACATAAGGGCCGAATCAGGCGCGGCACGCGCACGCCGCGCAGGTTGCGATAGAGATCTCCAGCCTCAAGCAGCGTTTTCTGCTCGCGGCGAAAGTTGACTTCGTGGCGCAACAGGCGTCGGACTTTCTTGAAAGTGTCGGGAATCAGGTGCGAAGGGAAACCATAGGTGTGATGGCGGTCCGCGAAATGATGCGCCAATCCCTGCAAATAATCCATGTCTTCGGCGAAGTATTCGGGGATGTGAGGCTTCAAGACTTTGAAGACGCCGCGCTCACGCCGCCCACTCTCGGGATCGCGCCACGTGAAGCGCAGCACCGCGCTCACGCTCGCCTCGGAGAGGATTTTGCTTTCGACACGAACATCGTAGATCTTCAGGCGTTCGCCAAGATCGCGCTGAATGATCTCGCGGATGTCTTCCGCTTTTACATCGCGAATCCCGTTTTCCAGACGCGCCAGCGCATCGCGAAGCGCCGGCCGGAGGTGCTGGTTGCGCGCGATGACTTGCCCCAGTTTCTGCAGTCCGGGAACTTTTGCGATCAGGCGTAGCAGCCGCGCTTCCGCTGAGGTGCGTTTTGGTAGTTCCAGTTGCTCGAGGACTTTAGGAGCGAGCCGTGCCGGCGAGAGGTGCGCCACCACAAACATCATCGCTTCTCTCACCGGAGCGCGCCAGTTCTCGTACGCTTCGGGAACCAATCTTTTGACCGGAACAATCTCGTCGACAATCCACTCGGCCATCGCATCGCGCAGTGATTGACCGGCCAGACTGCGCAGCCCCGACTCAATCGTGCTGATTCTTTCCGCCTCCGAGCCGCTCTTGGGCAGAAAATTCGCTACCGCTGCACGCAGCTGCTTTGGCGTCAGTTGGCGGATGCCAGCGTCCATTGAAGACATATCCGGCATGGACGATACCCATCCACACTATAGCCGTGTTGAACGGTTTACGCTGTGATAAGGTTCACACGAAATGAGGAAATTCAGGCTGAAGTTGATAAAAAAATGAACTTCCGCGATAGCAACTACAACTCCCGCCACTTGCCCGGGACCAGCATGGCCTGCACCAACTCGTCCAGGAAAAGTGCTGCGCGTGCTCCATCAATCACCCGGTGATCGGCCGAGAGGGTCAGGGTAAGCATGGGCCGGATGGCGGGTTTTCCTTCGAATGGAACAACGCGGTCCGCGATGTGGCCGACTGCCAGGATGGCGGCTTGCGGTGGAATGATGATCGCGCTGAACGCATCTACGTTGTACATACCGAGATTGCTGATCGTGAAAGTTCCCCCAGCCAGATCTGCGTGGCGCAACTTGCCGGCACGGGCGCGTTCGGTCAGGTCCTTGCGATGCGCCGCAATTTGACCGAGATCGAGACGGTCTGCGCCCGGAATCACCGGCGCAACCACGCCATCATCCACCGCCATGGCGACGCCGATATTGATCTCCGCGTTGTTGTGGATGCCGTCGCCCATCCAGCTTGCGTTGACGCGCGGATGCCGCGCAAGAACCCGCGCGACCAGCGCAATCAGCAAATCGGTGTGCGTGATTCTCAAACTCTGCTTGTTCTCAAAAGCAGCGGCAATTTGCACACGCACCCCATTCAAGGCTCCGGCGTCGACCTCGCGCACTACAAAGAAGTGCGGAACGGAAGTCCAACTCTGCGTAGTACGCTCCGCCATCAGCCGTGCGATGGTACTCAGCGAATCGGCGGAAGTTTGAGCCGCTGTTGGCAATTGCTGTTTTGCCGGTGCTCCTGCGGCCGCCTCAATGTCGGATGCCAGAATCTCGCCGCCCGCGCCTGACCCGCGAACCTCAGCGAGATCGACCTTCAGTTCCTTCGCGAGCCGCCGCGCCTTGGGAGAAGCCTTATTCTGCGCGGCAGATTTGGCCGCTACCTCCGTTGTGACCGGAACAGCTTGCGAACTCGGGTGTTCCTTATGCCGGCCTGATTGCGAAACGGGATGATCGATGGGGACGTTCTCTCCGGGCCGCAGAATCCACGCGATAGTTTGCCCGACGGGAATCTCGGCCCCTGCCTCGGCCTTCACGCCTCCCAGCACGCCTTCACCAGGAGACTCGATTTCCATGATCGCCTTGTCCGTTTCAATCTCGAGCAGCGGCTCACCTTTGCTGACACGATCTCCTTCCTTCTTCAGCCAGGCAATGAGCTTGCCGGTTTCCTGCGCCATTTCGAGAGCGGGCATGACAACGCTGATGGGCATATAGAGATGGGGGAAGGCTGAACTGCTAATCTCCTACGGTGACGCGCTCCATTCGCGCGCTGGCTTCGATCATCTCTTTCACCTCCCGGCTCGGTTCCGATTCGCTTTCGCGCGTGGTCGGGAGCGGACCGTTTACGGTGAAATAGTGCGCTCCAGCTACCAGCAACTGCTCTGCCGGAAACCGGGTGATCACCTCGTGGCCGGTGGGTGTGACCACGATCTCTTCTTCAATGCGAGCCGCGCTCCATCCATCCGTCGAAGGCCAGAACGTCTCCAGCGCAAACACCATGCCCGGCTTGATTTCGCAGGGATGATCGAACGAAACCAGCCGGCTGATCACGGGCTTTTCCCAGATCGCCAAGCCGATGCCGTGCCCGTACTGCAATGCGAACGCAGCTTCTTCGTTGGGGAAACCGAAATCCGTCGCCTTCGGCCAGACCGCTGCGATCTCCGCCGTGGTGCGCCCTGGCCGCACCAACTCGATGGCTGCATCGAGATAATCCCGGCACCGCTTGTATGCGTCCACCATCGCGTGCGAGGCGTAGCCGATCGTGAAGCATCGGTAGTAGCAGGTGCGGTATCCCATGTAGGAATGTAGAATGTCGTAGTACACCGGATCGCCGGGCCTGAGCACGCGATCGGAAAACACGTGCGGATGCGGATTACAGCGCTCGCCAGAAATCGCATTCACCGCTTCAACGTATTCCGAGCCCAGATCGTAAAGGACCTTGCTCACCAGGCCGACCGCTTCGTTCTCGCTGAATCCGGGCTTCATGGTGCGATACAACTCGTCATAAGCGGCATCGACCATCATCGCGGAAGTATTCAGGAGCGCGATCTCGTCCTGCGTCTTGATGACGCGCGCCTCTGACATCAGCGCTTGGCCGTCTACCACTTCGAGTCCCAGTTTCTGCAATGCAAAGAGAACGGGCGGCTCGATGATGTCGATGCCCACCGGCTCTTTGTGCAGGCCGCGCATTTCCAGCTCAAGATGAATTTTCTTGGCAACGTCTTCGGCGCGCCCCATCTCGGGCGTCATCGCGCCCCGCAACATCGAAATCCCTGGCCGCGAGCGCTCCCCGAGCCACGGACAATGCAGTTGATGATGCCGGGCCGCCGATCCGAAGTCCCAGAGAATCGGTTCGTCGTTCTGGGGAAGGAGCGTGAACCGGTTCGCCTTGTCCTGTGCCCACGTGCCAATGTGTGTTGCTGTCAGATAACGCACGTTGTTCATGTCGAAGCAAAGCAGCGAGCCCATCTCCGACTTCGCCAGCATGTCCTTCACACGCTGCAGGCGTTCGCGGCGCAGCCGATCAAAGTCGATTCGCTGTTCCCAATCGACCGCCATCGTTCCATGAGTAGGCAGTGCCATGACACGCCTCCTTTACTCGGATTTCAGTTTCGATTGCAAAGCGCTCGCGCCGCTTCAAATACGGAGTTCTCCGTCGGGACAGTAGCGTCTTCGAGCGGTGGTGAGAACGGGATGGGCACATGCATCGCTCCCATCCGCTTCACGGGCGCATCCAGATCGTAGAATGCGCCTTCCGCGATCACAGACGCAATCTCCGCCGTGACGCCGTAGCGTCCATAACCTTCATCGATCACAATCACCCGCGAAGTTTTCTTCGCGGAGTCAATCAGGGTTTTTTCGTCCAGCGGCCAGGTCGTCCGCGGATCGATTACCTCGGCGCTGATCCCAGCTTTTTCCAGCAATGTCGATGCTCCCAGCGCCACCTGCACCATGCTGCTGGTTGCAACCAACGTGATGTCGTTTCCTTCGCGCTTGATGTCAGCAACTCCCAGCGGAATGGTGTACTCCTCCGTCGGCACAGGCCCCTTGAGCTTGTACATCATCTTGTCTTCGAAGAAGACAACCGGATTCTCATCGCGGATAGCTGTCTTGAGCAGTCCTTTGGCGTCGTACGGCGTGGATGGCAGTACGACTTTCAACCCGGGCACGTGGCTGAACCAGGCATGCAGAGATTGCGAGTGCTGTGCGGCCGAGCGGCGCGTCGCCCCCAGCGTGGTGCGCATCACCATCGGAACTTTCCACCTTCCGCCCGACATGTAATGAACTTTGGCCGCTTGATTGACCATCTGGTCCATCGTCAGGGTGATGAAATCCCCGAACATAATGTCGACCACGGGCCGCAATCCCGTCATCGCCGCGCCCACCGCCATGCCGGTAAAACCCGCCTCGGAAATTGGAGTGTCGAGTACGCGATCCTTCCCGAACTCCTCGACCAGCCCGGAAAGTACCTTGAACGGAGTACCCGCCTCGGCCACATCCTCGCCCATGATGCATACCGTCGCGTCGCGCCGCATCTCTTCCGCCAGCGCTTCCCGGATCGCCTGCGCGAACGTGACCTCCCTCTGGGCGACTTCAGGCATAGACATCTTGCTCCACTTCTTCCGGCGAGGGATACGGCGCGCCCACCGCAAACTCGACAGCTTTGTCCATTTCTACAGTGAGTTCTGATTCCATGGCCGACAATTGCGCGCTATCGGCGAGTTTCTGCTCGAGCAGCCACTTGGTCAGGTTCTTGATCGGATCCCGCTCCATTTTCCACTCGTGCTCTTCCGCTTTCGGGCGGTAATACTCGCGGGCGATGTCACCTACATGGTGGCCTGTGTAGCGATAAGTATTCGCCAGCAGGAAGCCCGGGCCTTCTCCGCGGCGGGCACGCTCAATGAGACGGGAGCCGGCTTCGTGCACTGCGCGCACATCCTGCCCATCCACCGCAGTCGCCTCCAATCCAAACGCGGTTGCCCGGTTCAGAATTTCGCCTGCCGTGGTTTCAGAAAAATGTGTGTACTCGGTGTAGAGGTTGTTTTCGCAAACATAGATGACCGGCAACTTAAAAAGCTGTGCCAGGTTCATTACCTCATATAGCGATCCCTGTCCCAGAGCCCCTTCGCCGAAAAAGCAAACCGCGACGCGCCCATTGCCCAGCCGCTGCGCTGCAAATGCCGCGCCGGTCGCGATCCCGACGCTACCCGCGACAATGGCGTTCGCGCCCAGGTTGCCGGTCGCCGGATCGGCAATGTGCATCGATCCACCCTTGCCCCGGCAATAGCCCGCTTCCTTTCCCAGCAACTCCGCAAACATACGATCCGGCGAAGCGCCCTTGGCCAGGCAGTGACCGTGCCCGCGATGCGTGCTGGTAATGTAGTCGTCTTTATGCAGCGCTTCGCACACACCGACCGCGACTGCTTCCTCGCCGATGTAAAGATGGGCGAGCCCGGGCATTAGCGCGCGCGTGTAAAGGTCGTTCACCCGCTCTTCGAATAGCCGGATCGCAAGCATCTGCCGGTACATTCGCAGAGCTTGTTCCGCTTTCGTTGTCGTAGTCTTGGAACGCTCGGTGATGGTGGTCATTGCATCACCCCCGACATCCGCGCCAGGACGTCGAATACAACTGCGAAATCTTTCTTCTCCCACCCCATGCCGCGCGCCGCCGTCAGAAATTCATTGCTGACCGCCGTGGTCGGTACCGGCACGTTCAACTGCCTTCCCAGTTCCATGGCGAGCAGCATATCTTTTTGCATCATGTTGCAGTCGAACCACGCTTCCTCGGGTTGCTGCAGGATGAATGGCCCGCGGTACTGAATCATGGGAGAGGCAATTGCGCTGTGGGTGAGTACATCGACCGCCACTTCCCGGCGGATGCCGCTCTTCTCGGCCAGCAGCACGCCCTCAGAGAAAGCCATCATCTGCACCGCAAGGCTGAGATTCACAGCAATCTTCATCGCCAGCGCCAGCCCACTGGCGCCCACATGCGTGACCTTCGGTCCGATATCCAGGAGCAAAGGCTTCACGCGCTCGAAAGTCTCCTTGCGCCCGCCCACCATCACCGAAAGCTTGCCCTCCTGAAGCGTGATGACGCTGCCCGAGACCGGCGCATCCACCATGTCCGCGCCCTTCGCCCGAACTTTGGCCGCAGTGGCTCGGCTCACCTCTGGACTCACCGTGCTCATATCAATGAAGTATTTCCCAGCGCCCAAACCTGCGATGATTCCGTCCGGCCCATCGGTAACGGCGGCGATCGCAGCTGCGTTTGTGACCATGGCAAAGGTAATGTCGGAGGCCTCGGCTACAGCGCGTGGGGAGTCGGCCCAACTCATGCCTTTGTCGATCAGCCATTGCGCCTTCGCACGAGTGCGGTTGTAGCCCGTAACCGTGTGGCCTTTTTCGAGCAGCCGATTCACCATCTGGCTGCCCATCACGCCCAAGCCGACGAACCCCAGTTTTGCCATCCGTCCTTGTCTCCGATTACGTGCTTGATTTCGAGGAAGGAGGTTCCTCAGCCGAAACATCCCTCGAGTCTTCGCGCACCTGCCCTAAGTGCGCCCGCATGGCCGCTCGGGCTTTTTCCGGATCGTGCGCCTCGGTTGCGGCCAGAATGCGTTTGTGATGGTACTGCCCACGCTCGGGTCCGCCATCGATCCTGAAAATACGCAGCCGCTGCTCCCGCAGAAGGCCAACAATCGAATCGAGCAGCGAAAGCACTAGCGGGTTCGCTGCCGCCTCGGCCAGCGCCAGGTGGAAATCGAGATCGGCCTCGATGTAGGCGTCGGGATCGTGCAGACTCCGATCCATGGTCGCGACCGCCTCGCGCATGGTCGCCAGCAATTGATCTTCAATCCGCGTTGCAGCCAGGGCAGCGATCTCCGGCTCAAGGATCTGTCGCAATTCAGCCAGATGCGCCAGCCCTTCCTGTTGACCGATGCGGCTCATCAGGTCGAGCGATTGCCGGATCGCCTGGGACGTCCCGTTCGTGATAAATGTTCCGCGCCCCGAGTACGCTTCCACCAGGCCCTTCTCGCGCAGCGCCTTGACTGCCTCCCGCACTGCCGTGCGGCTCACGCCGAAATTCTGGGCGAGTTCGCGTTCAGCGGGGAGCTGATCCCCGGGTTTCAAAGCGCCCTTGAGGATCGACTCCTCGATCTGCTGAACGATTTGCTCGTAAAGACGCGATGTCCGAACGGCTTTGTACACGGGTTTGTCCCCAAAGGGAGCGAGAGATTGATTGGTCATAGCCCAGGTGCCTGGCTTGCAAGCCGTGGAAACAAGCCGACCACTAAGAAGCAGATACCCTTCTGGTCAAGCTGTCATACCACTTTACCAAATACCGCGCACCCCTTGCAAATTGACTTCAAAATCTTCACTGAATCCACACAGTCTTGATATTCGTGAACTCCCGAATGCCGTGAACACCCAGTTCGCGGCCGTACCCGGACTGTTTCACGCCACCGAACGGAATTCTCGGGTCGGAGGCGACCATCTTATTGATGAAAACCATTCCGGCTTCGAGTTCGTTAACGAACCTTTCGCGCTCCGCGTCATCCTGTGTCCATGCGCTTGCACCCAGGCCGAAGCGGCTGTCGTTCGCGACCCGGATCGCATCATCGAGGTCCTTCACGCGAAAGATCGAAGCCACCGGCCCGAACAACTCTTCCCGGTAGGCGGGCGAATTCTTGGGAATGTTCGTCAGCACCGTGGGCGCGTAATAGTTCCCCGGACGCTTCAGCGGATGCCCTCCCGTCACGAGGCGGGCACCAGCCTCCACCGTCTTCTTCACATCCGCGTCCAGCGAAGTAACTGCATCCGCATTCGCGAGTGGACCAAGCTCTGTCTTGTCATCCGTAGGATCGCCGACCACCAGCGCCTCCATGCGCGCGACAAATTTTCTCTCAAATGCATCTGCAATCGGCTCGGCAACGATGAAGCGCTTGGCCGCAATACAGGACTGCCCGTTATTGATGATTCTCGCCTCCACCGCCGTCTCGACCGCTGCATCCAGGTCAGCGCTGGGCATCACGATAAACGGATCGCTGCCGCCGAGCTCGAGCACAACTTTCTTGATTCTCTTGGCCGCGCCCATACCCACCTGGATGCCCGCTTGCTCGCTGCCCGTCAACGTTGCCGCCACAATACGCGGATCATTCAGCAGGTCGTCCACTTTCTGCGACCCGATCAGCAAGGTCTGGAACGCGCCCTGCGGAAATCCGGCCCGGCAGAAAAGCTCTTCGATCTTGAGCGCGCATTGCGGAACGTTCGAAGCATGCTTCAACAATCCCACATTTCCGGCCATCAGTGCCGGGGCCGCAAAGCGAATTACCTGCCAGAAGGGAAAATTCCACGGCATCACTGCCAGTACCGGACCGATGGGAAAATAGCGGACGAAGCTTTTCTTCGCGGAGGTGTCAACAATTTCGTCGGCCAGGAAGCGCTCAGCGTTCTCGGCGTAGTACCGGCACGCAGTCGCGCACTTGGCGGCTTCCGCAATGGCAGCCCGCAGCGGCTTGCCCATCTCGAGGGTCATGATCCGTCCGAAACCTTCCTTCTCTTTTTCCAGAATTTCGGCAGCCTTGGTCATCATGCGCGCGCGTTCAGCGAATGAAACCTTGCGGTAGCTCAAGAAGGTTTCCGCAGCGCGTTGAACTTTGGCTTCCACCTCCGCATCGCTGAGCGCAGCGAAGGTTTTTACAACCTCTCCTGTGGCAGGGTTAACGGTAGCGATTCCCATACTTCCAAAGACCTCCAAGTCCGTTTAATCTTCCAACCAATCTCACAAATAGATCTGACAAGTGTTAATGATGTCCGTCGCCCGCATGCGGGCGCAAAATTGGTCCGACCACAATACCACCGACGCCCAAGGTCCGGTCAAGTAAACCCCAAAAGCCCAAAATTCCTTGACATCCATCTTCGTATGGTGGTACAGCTGTCGGACCACAAGCTTCCACTCTGTTGTTGGAGGTTCCGTAATGCGTTCCCTGTCGAAGAGCATTCGGGTGCTGAGTGTGATCGTGCCACTCGTGCTCGCATCCGTTCCCGTTTTCGCCCAGACCGTCACTGGCCGTATCCTGGGCACCGTCACCGACTCGACTGGCGCTGCCATTCGCGGCGCCGCAGTGACCATCACCGACACTCAGAGGGGAACGACCCGAAACCTCATTACCGACGATGCCGGGGCTTACGTGGCTCCCAACCTTTTGGCTGGTACCTACAAAGTGCGGGCTGAATCTAAGGGATTCAAGACAGTCGAGCGCGTGAACGTCCCGCTCGAAGTGGCCCAGGATGTAGCCATTGATCTTGTGCTGCCGCCCGGTCAGGCGACCGAAACCGTGGTTGTCACCGAAGACATCCCGCTGCTCAACACCACCACGTCCACGCTGGGTGGGACACTCAGCAATAAAGAAATCAACGAACTCCCCCTGAATGGCCGCAACTACGAAAACCTTTTGCAGTTGCGACCGGGTGTCATCCGTTATCCCGGCGGAGGATTCTCGACCACCAGCACGAACGGCCTGCGCGCCGAAGACAATGCCTACTTCGTCGAGGGCCTGTTCAACAGCGAGCCGTTTTCTGGACAAGGCATCATCAATGGCGCCGGCATCGCGGGAGATTCCGCGACCATCCTGCCGATCGATGCGATCCAGGAGTTCAACGTCCAGGAGAACCCCCCGGCTGAATATGGCTGGAAACCCGGCGCAGTCATGAACGTTGGACTGAAGTCGGGAACGAATTTGCTCCACGGTACCGCCTTTGCGTTCGGGCGCCATGGATCAATGGATGCTCGCAACTATTTCAATTGCGCCAGTAACCCATGTGCGTTCAGCCAAATTCCGGCTCCGAAAAATCCCCGTACCCTCGAGCAGTTCGGCGGCAGTCTGGGCGGCGCTTTTATTAAAGACAAGGCTTTCTTTTTCGGCGCATACGAGGGCCAGCGCTACGATGTTGGCAACTCGTTCGGCGGAGTTACCAGTCCGTCGATGGTACCGATGCCCGCCCCTGCCACACCGAACTGCACTTCTAACACTGTCTCAGGCGACTGTGCCAACAGTATTCCGAATGCCGTTGCCGATCTCGTCGCAGAGAACATCCCCATCAGTAATGCCAGCTTGCTGATCTCTGGCTGTACTGTGACGGGCTCGACGGTCACATGCAAAGGCACGGGGTTCCCTCTTAACAACCAGCCAAATACCAACATCGTCAATGGCTTCCCCAACCAGGTTGGGGTCGACAATGCGATCGGCAAGGTTGATTACCACTTCAATGAACGTAATACCGTCAGCGGTATGTATTTCTTCGGCAACAATTCGGGAACAGTCGAGGATTTTCCGGAGCTGCAGTCGAAATGGCGTTCGAAGATTCACACCCGCGCCCAGGTCGCCGGCGGAAATTGGGTTTGGACACCCAGCGCGCGTTGGGTAAATGAAGCCCGCTTCGGTTATAACCGCCTCTACCAGCCCACGTTCCCCGGCGATTTGAACACACCGGCATCAGCTTATGGCTTAAACACGGGTGTGAGCGGTCCCTTAACGGGAGGACTGCCTCGAATTGGCTTCGCCGGAGCCTTCGTTCCCGGACTAGGCGGCTTCAAGTGGCCGAAATTCCAAGGCCCAGACACCCTCGTCCAGTTCATCGATCACGTTTCCTACACCGTGGGAACGCATGCTTTCAAATTCGGCGGGGAATTACGTCGCAACGCCTTTAACGGAGGCGCTTTCGGCAATGCCAGAGGCAGTATTACTTTCCTAGGCGGAGTCGCTTTGCCTGCATCCACAGCACTGGAAGATTTCTTTGCCGGCGATCCCTTCAAGGCCTCGGTACAAGTTGGCGATCCCAGTCGCCAGATTCACAACTGGTCCTTCGGGGCCTTTTTTCAGGACGACTGGCGCGCCACCAAGACCCTCACCATCAACTATGGCCTGCGCTATGAATTTAATTCCGTGATTAAGGACGCCCACAACCTCTTGGGAAATTTCGATCCCAATTCGCCCCCGGATTGATTCAGGCGAGAAGAAACGGCGTCAGCGGTCCTTACAATCCCGATCACAAGAATTTTGCTCCCCGTTTCGGCTTTGCGTGGGACGTGACCGGCAAAGGGAGCACTGTCCTGCGCGGCGGCGCGAGCATGATGTATGAGACGGTGAATTGGGAAACCTTCCTCGCCTTCAACAACGCGTTTGGCCTCTCGAACGTGCCCACTGGCGCGATTATCGACGCTGCTGGAGACACCGCCGGCGGCACGATCACTGCCGGCAATCTGGCCATCCCTCCCGTCCTCCCGCAATGGGATAGCGGCATGCCGCTCTACGGCAATATCAGCACCGCCACACTCAATTGCTTTAACAATCCCTGCCCCATCATGAGTGTGAACCGGAACATCACGACTCCTTACATCTGGCACTGGAACCTGAACGTCCAACATGCATTCACACCGAATCTCACATTGGAACTAGCCTACGTGGGCAATCACGGCTCGAATCTGGTTGGAATTCGCGACATTAACCAACCTCCCGTAGGCTCGGGCTGGACCACCGGGCCGGGTGGTTCGCTCACGAATTGCCTTGCCAGCGCCCCGCTTTACAACAACTGCGTGGCCGATAGCACGGGCGGCGAAGAGGCGAACCGGCCATTCGCAACCAAGTTCCCTTACCTGAGCAATATTTTCCAGATGGCGAACGTCTACAGGTCGAACTACAACGCCTTGCAAGCCACGCTGAATGCGCGGAACTTCCATGGCCTGAGCATGGTCGCCGGCTACACGTACGGACACGCGCTCGACAACGTCAGCGCCAACTGGGATTTTGGCTATGGTGCCGGCCTGCCCATAGATTCCTACAATGTCGGACGTGAGTATGGGAACAGCGATTTCGATCTTCGCCATCGCCTGACGCTCTCTCTTACTTATGCGATCCCCGGTAAGACAGGCCATGCCCAGATGCTGGAGGGTTGGGAACTCAATTCCATTGTGACCCTGGAGACTTCGCAATTCTGGGGACCGATCGATCTTGGGACCGATGCCAGCGGTACCGGTTCGCTTCCGGTAAGCCCGCCCGCGACTGCTCCCATCCGTTGGAACTTTTTCGGCAAGCCATCGGACTTCAAGTCGGGCCCTACGCCGATCCCGTACTTCGCCGGCGCAAGCAACTCCGGTTGTGCCGCCCGCGCCCTAGCCGTCGACGGAGGTAGCGCCGGCGCGGCTACCGCGTCCCTGAACCTGTTTGGATGCTACGTAAACGGCAATTCCATGATGTTGCCGCCTCCGCTGGGGCAGTTTGGCAACATGTCGCGGAACATGTTCCCCGATTCCGGCTTCAAAAACTTCGACCTCTCGATTGCCAAGAACTGGCACTTCGGCGAGCGTGTCCACGCACAATTCCGCGCCGAGTTCTTTAACATTCTCAACCATCCCAACTTCGCTAATCCCTATGGAGGTCAGAACGGGTACGGCGTGAATGATCCCTCAGTACGTCCGTTTGGCTGTGGTTGTGCCACTCCCGACGTAGCCGCCGCCAATCCTGCTGTGGGGTCGGGCGGCCCGCGTTCCGTGCAGTTGGGTCTGAAATTCACGTTTTAGTTGCAGTTTTACATCCGAGGGGGTAAGGGGCCGGACCTCGGTTCGGCCCTTTTCTAATCGGGGTCCGTTTGGAACCCATGACCAAGAGTGACATCCGAAAAGCGACTCGGCGTACTTTTCTGCGCTATGCGGCGGGAGCCACCACCGCGGTCATCGCCCTGCATGCCAAGACCCTGCACGGCTTCGGAGCGTCCCCGGAGACGCTGCGCGTCACCTCAATCCCTGGCCGCCCTCTTCCCATTCTCCTCGGGCAGAAGAAAGGCATCTTCGCGAAGCATGAATTAGAGGTGCAGGTGGAAGCAGCGCCCAACTCCGAAGCGCTTCGCGGTGCATTAGCCAATGGACGTGCCGACATTACGCACGGCGCGGTTGACAATGCCGTGGCCATGGTCGAGAACGCAGGCGCAGATGTCGTCATCATCATGGGTGGCGAAGCATCTGCGAACGAACTCATCGCCCAATCCGACATCCATTCGATTCCTGAGCTGCGCGGCCGCACTCTCCTGGTCGATGCTCCCAATACCGCCTATGCTTTGCAGCTGAAGAAAATTCTTCTGGATAACGGTCTGCGCGCTGGAAGCGACTACCAGTTGGTTCCGCTTGGAGCCACGCCGCAGCGATTGCAGGCGATGCGCGACAACAAGCAGTACGCCGCGTCCATCCTCGGTCCACCCACCTCCATCGTTGCCAAGCGGGCAGGATTTGTAAGTCTCGGCTCCACGAACACTTTGATCGGTCCCTACCAGGCGATTGGCGCTTTCACGCGACGTTCGTGGGCGCGCGGTCACGCCGTGGCAGTCGTAAAGTACCTTGCCGCCTACGTCGAAGCGCAGCGACAACTCCTCGATCCCGCGCTTCGGTCGGACGTTCTTGACCTGCTCAAGCAGGAGTGGCGACTGGAGGAACCGGCGCTCTCTGAAACGTACGCCCTGCTACAAACGCGAGCCTGGTATGAGCCCGATGCGCGCTTCGATGTGGATGGATTCAAAACCGTGCTCCGGCTGCGCGCCGAGATCGAAGGTCAGTGGAACGGCAAGCCACCGATGCCCGACAAGTACTCCGATTTTTCCTATTACAAGCAAGCACTTTCCATGATCATGCCGCACGGTCAGTAGGTGCCTGCCTGCACGAAATCAACGAGGGGAAAAGACATGTTCGGATTCATCGTTATAAAGCTGTGGATCATCTCACTCGCGCTTGGCGCCGTCGTTCTTGCCACAGCCGCATTCGGCCAGGAACGCACGCTCGAGGAAATTAAGACCGAGTCCATTCATCGCGCGGAAAATGGGATGTACCCGCTGATCGGTCTCGATCCCGCCGATGTAAAAGAGGCTTTCGCATCCATCCACACCAAAGACAAAGATGAGTGGGCCGCTGCTTTTATGAAGGTCGGCGATCGGTATGCGAACGAAGCCAAGTCGCTCGAAGCCAGCGATCCTGCGAAAGCGAATGCCAACTACATCCGCGCCTGGCGGATTTATTCATTCGGAAGGTGGCCGGTTCCGGTCTCTCCTGGTAAACAAAAAGCCTACGCCAAAGCCCTCGAGGCCTTTCTCGCACACACGAAGTTCCTCGATCCGTCCTTGCAAGTGGTCCATATTCCATTCGAGGGCAAGGAAATCGTCGGCTACCTGCGTCTGCCCAAGGACGCCAAGCGTCAGGTGCCGCTGGTGATCGCCGTGAACGGGCTCGACAGCCGGAAGGAAGACTTATCGGAGAGCTTCGCCGGCATCCTCCCCTTCGGTATTGGATTTCTCGCCGTTGATGGACCTGGCACGGGCCAGGCGCCGGTCAAGGTCAGCGAGCACGCCGACCGGATGCTCTCGGCAGTCATCGACTACGCGCAGAGCCGTCCTGAGGTCGACAAAAATCGCCTCGCCATTCACGGGGTCAGCTGGGGTGCTTATTGGGCAACCAAGATGGCGATTGTCGAACGCGCCCGCCTCCGCGGCACCAGCGCGCAATCTCCTCCCGTCGATGCCTTCTTCCAGAAGGATTTCCTGATGAACCATTTGTTCGGAAACCGCGAGTACCTCTTCGACCAGGCGCCTGCGCTGATGTCGATCATTGATGGCGCCAACTCGATCGACGACATGATAAAAATTTTTCCGAACCTGTCGTTGGTCAAACAGGGCCTTCTGGGTCAGCCCATGGCTCCCATGCTCGTCATCGGCGGCGTGCTCGATACGCAGGTTCCTATTGAGGACCTTTACCTCCTGATGAGCAAAGGGGACGTGCCCAAGACGGCATGGATCAACCCGCAGGGCGGACATCTCGGGCGTCAGGTAAAAATTTGGCCCGATCCGCTGATCTTCAAGCAAGTCATCATCCCGTGGCTGGTCCGCACACTCCAAGCCGCCGACGAGAAACACTAACCCCGTGCACCGAACCGGCACCGTGGTTGGAGCGACGGGCGTCCCCGCCCGTCAGCCGCGAAGCGGCGCATTTTCTGACGAGGAACCATGGGCACCCTAAGCGAACCAGTCCCGCGCGCCGCAACTCAAACGCCACGCCCTAAGCCGTTCTACGCCACGCTGTGGGTGCAGGTTCTCTTTGCCATGGCAATTGCAATCGCGCTCGGCTATCTCAGTCCCGCGCGCGCCATCGCCATGAAACCCCTCGGCGATGCTTTTATCCGCCTCATCTCGATGATCATCACCCTGATCATCTTCTGTACGGTAGTTTCCGGCATCGCGGGCATGGAGAGCCTGAAGAAGGTCGGCCGCGTGGGCGGCATGGCCCTGATCTACTTTGAAATCGTTTCGACCCTGGCCTTGCTCATCGGCCTGGTCATCGGCAATGTCGTGCGCCCAGGAAGCGGCTTCAATGTTGATCCCAGAACGCTCGATGCCAAAGCGGTCGCCGACTACGCCGGACAGGCCAAGGCGCAAAGTGTCACCGAGTTTCTGATGCACATCATCCCGACCACCGTGGTTGATGCCTTTGCGAAGGGCGATATCCTGGAGGTCCTACTGATCTCGATTCTGTTTGGCTTCGCGCTCTCAGCGGTCGGATCGCGCTCCAAGCCCCTGATCGATTTCTTCGACGCACTCTCGGTTGCCGTGTTCGGCGTCGTGAATATTCTCATGAAATTCGCGCCCATCGGCGCTTTCGGCGCCATGGCTTTCACCGTGGGCAAGTATGGGATTGCCTCGCTTGGCCCCTTGATCAAATTGATTGGCACGTTCTGGATCACTTCGGTTCTGTTTGTGCTGATCGTGCTGGGTGCAATCGCGCGCGTAGCCGGCTTCAACATCGTGAAATTCCTGCTCTACATCAAGGAAGAAATCTTGCTCGTGCTGGCGACAAGTTCGTCCGAAACAGCTCTTCCCACTCTCATGGAGAAGATGGAAAAACTCGGCTGCTCGAAACCGCTGGTGGGACTGGTCGTCCCAACCGGCTACACGTTCAACACCGACGGCACCAGCCTCTACATGACACTGGCGGCGCTCTTCGTCGCCCAAGCGACCAATACTCATCTCACTCTCTTGCAGCAACTCACCATATTCGCCGTCGCGGTTTTGACGTCGAAGGGTGCGAGCGGCGTGCAGGGCGCAGCCTTCATTGCGCTGGTCGGAACCCTCTCCGTCATCCCTACCATCCCGGTCGCAGGCATGGCCTTGATCCTCGGGATCGATCGTTTTATGAGCATGTTCCGCGCCCTGGTCAACATGATCGGCAACGGCGTAGCCACTATAGTGGTGGCCCGCTGGGAAGGCGAACTGGAAACAAAGGCGCTGTCTCAGCGACTCGAGCCATCGTCAGTCGATCGCGGTTGATCTCCTACCCAAGCTTCGTCATTCATGGCATTCGATGCATAATGTCGATCATGCTCACGCTGCTCTTGCTGATTTCGCTCTCTCAATGGAGCGACGGGCGTCCTCGCCCGTCGGTGGCACCTGCAAATAGTCTTGCGGCCAAGGAACTTCCACCGGCCCAGAACAATCCCGCTCCCACTAACCCTTCTCCTTGGACGCTCGTCTGGAGCGATGAGTTCAACGGCGCCGACGGTTCCGTGCCGGATGCCAGCAAATGGGTCATCGAAACCGGCGGCAGCGGATGGGGCAATCACGAACTCGAGTACTACACCAACCGCGTGCAAAATGTGCAGACACAGGCTGGCAAGCTTGTCATTACGGCCCGCCACGAAGGCTACAGCGATGAGAAAGGCGTGCTGTTTGGCTACACCTCAGCCCGAATCAAGACTCTCCACAAATTCGAGCAGGCCTATGGCCGCTTCGAGGCTCGCATTCAAATCCCGCGCGGGCAGGGCATCTGGCCAGCCTTCTGGATGCTTGGCAACGACATCGACTCGAAGCACTGGCCCGCCTGCGGAGAGATCGACATTATGGAAAACATCGGCAAGGAGCCGTCCACCGTACACGGCACAATCCACGGCCCCGGCTATTCCGGCGATAATGGCATTGGCTCACCGTTCGCCTTGCCGGCCGGGCAGAATTTCGCCGACGGTTTTCACGTCTACGCCGTGGAATGGCAGCCGGACGTGATTCGCTTCTACGTCGACGATCATCTTTACGCCACGCGCACACCCGCGGATTTGCCCTCAGGAGCAAAGTGGGTTTACGACCATCCCTTTTTCATTCTGCTGAATGTCGCGGTCGGTGGCGACTGGCCAGGGTCTCCCGACTACACCACCAAGTTTCCACAAAGCATGCTGGTCGATTACGTACGCGTCTACAAGCGCTCCAGCCCGTAATTGCTCGCACTATCGCTTCTTTTTGCCGCCACCGTGGCCGTGACCAGCGCCCTTCGCCTGTAACTGTCCCGCGAACACCGCAGGCGTGCTGCGTGGTCCTTCGGGCCCGTGGACGGCGTCGGAGTACTGGAACTGAACCGGCGCCGTCCCGCTTCCATCGGTGAGTTTCACTTCCTGAAAGACCTGCGTCAGCGGATTGGCTTCTGCCACCGGAAAGTCGCCGCATTCTTCGCCCTGTCGCGAAGTCCAACCCAGAAACTTGGTCGCATTAGGATCATTGCCTGCACGAATCGCGTCTTCGACATCGGCGTCCGTCCGCGCTTCGTTCAGTTCGTGGTAGAAGGTCGCCACCACGTTCTTCCACGACTGATCGAAAACCGGAATGCCATTCACAGTGCCGTCGGGCAGCGTTTCGGAATACACTCCAATCGCGTAGTAGACGATGACCGGCGTCGCGCTGCCCACGTGAACGGAACCATGATAACCGCCCAATCCTTGCGTGGAATCTTCTTCCTGCTCCACAGGAATCGGGCCCTTCGACGGCTTCTTTAACGCCGCAGCTGCCCCACCGGTGGGAGCCGTATCTGTATTCAGTATCGTCCCGCTGGGCAACATGAAATTGAAAACGCTCGAGGCGAAATCGAAGCCGTTGAGCGAGCCGTTGGCGAACAGTTGCTGGACCAGGCTCTCGACATCACCCTGCGAGAAAACTTTTGGTGGCGGACCCGCCAACGTCTGCGAAGGTTTGAATGTGCTCGTTATCTTCCCGCCCGGATAGTACTGCGACATTACATTATTCAAATCCACATCCGACATGGCAGCGGCCAGTGCCTTGTCAATGTTCTGAATGTCACTTGCCTTCCAGGCTGATGCACCACCGATATAAAAATTCGTGAATACGAGATCTGCAATCGTGTGTCCGCCGTGGAAAATTAGGTCATGTGCCGGCGTAGGAGGAAGGCCAGGCGCAAGCGCCTCCGGAGTAGGCATCGACATGCGCGCATAAAAACCTTTCTCCGCCTTCGTTCCGTGTCCGACCACCACTCGCAAAGGTTTCACCAACCGCTTCGATTGTTCTGCTGTCACGAGGTCCTCCAGACGGTGGGCAACCGGGTTAGCGAGGCGGAGCGGCCACTCCAGTGGGATAGTGTTTTCTTACGTCCTTGAGCCCGCGCTGTCAATTGCAAGATTTCCACCGCGGCTGGAACCCGGTGGGCTCCAACGAAGATTCGTGCAGCGCGCATGCAGATCGTTACACCCATGCCGCAATTTCTTGCGTACAGGGAAACTCGCACGCGCGGCAAAGCCCGCGACCTGCAACTCATGGATCTGCCTTGAATTAGCTCTCGCTATAGGCAGTCGCACCAAATTTGTAAATCCACCACAACTTCCGCGCAACCGCTGGGTTCAAGCAAGCCAGGGCGAGGCCAGTTTCGCCCGCAGATATCACACCCCAACGCGCACACCACAGCAACGGGCGAGGTGCCACGTTGAGGAGTGAAACGAAGTGCAAACGGTACCGGGGAAGCCATCCGCTCGCCGTCGTGCCGGTTCGCACTGAGAAGGGCGTGCCTGGGGATGGGGACGCCCTTCTCTTGTTTCAAGGTTGCAAAGTCTCAACGGTCGTAGCGCCGGCGTCTCGCCGGCTCTGATCGGCGCTTTCGCGCAAAACAGATGCCGGCAGGATGCCCGGAGCTACCGATTGCAAAGTTTCAAGGTTGCAAAGTTCAAGTCGGCCAAACGCCAAATACCCATCGAACTTCGAAGGACCTCCAGCATAGCTTTTACTTTGAAACCTTGAAACCCTGAAACTTTGAAACCTTTTTTACTGCAAAATCGTTCCGCAGGCGATCCGGTCGCCCGAATTGCCCGCCGGATCGGTCTTCATATCGTCGGCTTTGGCATGGACGACCAAGGCCGTCCCGCCGTTGCTGAACACCGAATGATTGTCGCTTCCGAGATCTACATCCTTGTTCGTGACGGTCGCCTTGGCCGTGCCATCCGGTCCAACCACAAAATTCGGCATGTCGCCGGCGTGGTGACCTTCCGGATTCTCGAAGCCATGTTTCTTGCCGTCGGGATTGAAATGCCCGCCCGCCGACTTGAAGTCGGGCCCCTCACACTTCGCGGTCTGATGCACGTGCACGGCGTGCTCACCGGGTGGCAGATTCTTAAGGTCCAGCTTAATTTTCACTCCGGGCTTGCCCTCTTTCAGCGTGGCCGTTCCCACACTTTCACCTTTGCTGTTTTTCATTTCCACAGTCGTGCTTTTATCCGCTGCATGTAGCAGAGCAGTCGCGAGTATGGGCACACACAGCGTTGCGAAAACAGGCGTAATTTTCATGCCTGAATTATAAACGGATTTCGCTTCCCATCGGCGCACACACTGGACTTGATGAGATTTAGCGCTCACGTCGTCCCTACAATTCTGCAACCCTCTTCTGAAGCTCGCGCGCGATCTCGAGCGGCTCCGCCATCGCTTCGAAACTGACCGCTTGGCCGATCTGAATCCGAATCTTCCCCGGCGGCGCGAATCGTTTGCCCGCATGTTTCACTTCGAACAATCCATCAATTCGCATCGGAACGACTGGCACGCCCAACCGTTTTGCGAGCAATCCCACGCCCCCGCGAAATGGCCGCAACCGACCGTCGGTGGTATGGTGGCCTTCCGGAAAAACCAGTACGCTGTATCCGCGATCGATGCACTCGCCCGCATAAGCGAAGCTCTTGAGAAACGCCGCCTCTCGCGGCAAGGGAAACAGATTCAGCAGCGCCACGCCGGAAATCCATTGCACGCGATCGTAAATTCTTGCCAAGAAATTCCGCCCAGCGGGCGGAGTTCGCAGGGTTTCGAGCGCTTCGCCCCCGGTTGCTGTCGCCAGCCAATGTCGCAGGCGCGCCGGCAGCGCGGTTTGAACGAAGCCTACATCGACGTCATCGATGTGGTTGCACACCACCAGCACCGGACCCTTCACGCCGGCAAGGTTCTCGCGCCCTTCTATCTTCGGCCAGCCTAGCAGCATCATGGCCGGTCGTATCAAGAGGTAGTACGCGGCCATCCGGATCCACCGCACCGGCCAGCTCAGAGTCCAACGCGGATAGTGATACTCCGTGCGACGAATGCCCTTGCCGCCGAGCATCTCTTCCAGATCGCCCATCGTGCGCGCCGCGCTGAAGCTCGCCTCACTGAGATCCACCTGGTACCGGTCCTCCAGTGCGCTCAACAAGTCCACCCGCTCGAGCGAGCTGAGCCGCAGATCATCCTCCAGCTTCGCATCTGCGCGCAGGCCGGTCGCACTACGCCCGGAGATCTTTGAGATCAGCTCCTCCAACGGACTCGCACCCGGAACTGCCGCCGGCCGCTCTTCCCGCGCCGCCAACACAACATCACGAATCACGTTCATCCTCGGCTTGCCGGTCGAGGTTCGCGGAAAATCGTTCTCCGGCCACACCAACCACTCCCGCATACGCTGGTACTCAGATAGAGATTCGTTCGCCCGCTGTACGATCGCTCCAGCATCGCCTGAGGGTGCCTCGTCGAGGCTTCGCTTGGGCAGGCCGCCGCCTGCTTCGCGTAAAATCACCACCGCACAAGGTTCGGTATTGCCTGCGCGCTCGATACCCACCACCACGCAATCCCTCACTTCCGGCTGCCGTCTCAATGCTGCTTCCAGATCTTCGGGATACACGTTCATGCCCGCCGCTGTGACCAGGACATCTTTCTTGCGGCCCTTGAAATAAAGATTGCCCTCCGCATCGAGCGCACCCACGTCACCGGTGCGGTACCAGCCTTCCTCGCCCGCCATGTTCTCGAATCCATCGCCTTTCCAGTAGCCCGCCGCCACCCCGCCACCGCGCACCAGGATTTCTCCATCGTCTGCCAGTTTGATCTCGCGACCCGGGAGCACCTTGCCAATCGACCCTTTTCCCAATTGAAACGGATGATTGACACTCACCAGCGACGTGGTCTCCGTCAGACCATATCCCTGGATCACGGCATAGCCAAGACGGCTCCAAAACTCCTCGGTTTCCGAATCGAGCGCCGCGCCTCCCGAAATGAAGGCCCAGAATTTCCATCCCAACCGACGATGCACATCGCGAAAAATCCACCACCGGCGGAGAAATCTCTGCCCCTCGGCTCTCCGGAACTGCGCCCGAAATGTTTCGATACGTCCCCGACTCTCGACGTCGCGCTCTATCTTGTCCCTCAACGATTGCAGCATCCGTGGGACCGCCACAAGCACCGAAACTCGTTGCCGCCGGATAGTTTCGATAATCTCCGCCGGGCTCAGCGATTCCTGGAAAATCACCGTGCCCCTCATTAAGGGAGGAAGAAATATACCCAAGAACTGCCCGAACACGTGACTCAGCGGCAGCAGATTCAAGAAACGCACAGGATGCACCCAGCGCTCGTACTTGAGATACTTGCGGATTTCCGTTTCGAGCGGCGCTACGTTGCTTAAGACATTCCCGTGCGAAATCACCACGCCTTTGGGCTCGGCCGTGGTTCCAGAGGTGAAGATGATTTCCAGCGGATCGCTCCGGTCAATCGACACTGACTCGTATGGTCCTGCCGAATGCCTCGCGACGATGCCGCTCAATTCCTCGAGAATGAGGACGGCCGCACCTGGCGCCAGGGGCGGATGCTTCCGGGAGCACACGAGCAGTCGGGCATCGACCTCCGCCCAGACTCGGCCCGCGAAATCCGCCGAAGCCGCGTCGTCCATGGGCACTGTAATCACTCCACGCAGCGCGCATCCCAGGAAGACCGCGACCCACTCCGCACAGTTCTCGCCCCATAGCAAAATGCGATCGCCCTTGGATATTTCCCGTGCTTCCAACTCCCGCGCCACCTGAAGCGCCCCCTCTGCGATCTTCCGGTAGCTCCATCGCTCGGTTCGATATCCGCGCCGCTGCACGTAGGCACACTCTGACCCATGCGCCAGAAAGTCTTCCACATACGCGCCGATAGAATAGCGTTCCATGATCCTTAACTCTATCGCGTCCGCTGATTTCGCAGCTTCGAGTCTCGGGTGCGCAGAGTCGTTTGGGCATCAGAGGCGACTCGAAACTAGAAACCTGAAACCCGAAACTGCCTTCCAGTTGCCAGACAAGGCCACGAGGCGGTAGGCTGCTACGGTTGTGGCGATTCCACCCCCAGGTTCAGCCACGTAGAAACAGAACATCCGGGCCCATTCACAGCGACAGGCAATTCGATTCCACAAACTGAATGACAGGATTTGAAGGATACGTCCGGCCTCCGCGCGCAGCGTTGCTGCTGTTTCTGGCGGCAACCCTTGCCTGCCAGGCCCCCCAGCCGAGCGGATCAATCGCAGGCAGCGGCACGTCGAGCGCCACCTCCGATGTCCCACGAACTACCGGAGCATCCCGCGATTTGTCGCAAGACGAATCCGCGGGCGGGCACACACTCCGAAAACACGTCGGCCGCAGCGACGCTGAACTTCGCGACCGTCTTCGCCACGAGCGCAACATCAGCGCCGCATCCACCTGGACCGATCGCCAGACTGCCGAACGTGCCGTGGGAATCGCCCTCCAGCAGAGTCGCGACAAAATTGATCGCTGGCTGAATCGACCTGGGGGACATCCGAATCTGGTGATCGATTATGACGGAGACTCCTCGCATCCCATCGGCCGCTCTCTACGCCGTGATGCCGACGAGCCTCAACCCTGTGCGCACGCGACCATTGTTTTGAAGTGGATCGCTTCTCATGATTTTTACGTTCTAACTTCTTATCCGGAGTGCCGCTGATGAGTACCAAGGCATCTCACCGAGACGACCCTGAAATTACGGCTGCGACTTTTCCCGCGCTACGCAGCTTCATGCGCGGCTATTTTCACGAAGACATGGCCGACGAATACGGCACGCTGGAGGAAGCCGTACGCCAGTTCTGCGAAGATGCGGACACGAACGAGCGCAAAACCGTTGCCGGTGAATGGCAGCGCTTCCTGGCTCAGACCAAAGGACAACCGCTGGCTGCCGTCAATAAGATCCTCACTGAAAAACTCGGCAGCGCCTGCCGCCTCCGGCCCGAAGACATCGACAAAATTTCCCGTGCCTTCCAAGGCATGCCTCGTGACTAGTCGTCAGTCTTCAGCAGTGCTCAGTCTTCACCGTCTAACTTTTGCCGACTACCGACGACTAGGGACCGGAAACTAAGTAATGAACCATAAACTTCTTGCGCCTGCTGTCCCACTCTGCTTACAATCTGGCATCGGTAGGTCGTTGGAGTGAAAGCCGCCTCCTGCTTTTGAGGCCTTCGACGGTTCATTCGCGGACTCCCCCGCGCGGAGAATTGTCTCGATGAGCATCATGGTTTGGCATGTGATACGGCGTCTTCCGAGACCGGCACTTCTCGGACTTGTCATCTTTGTTCTGACGGCCATCGTCCGCGCCTAGCTCGCACAGCGAGAACCGGATTCCCCGGCCGACTCACGTCCACCACCGAACATCCCTCGCCATGATTACCAGCGGCGTCCAGCCATTGATCTTTTGCTGAAGACTGGCGACTGGAGATTGACGACTGCATTTCCCAATGCGGCCCGATTCCCAGGTGCCTTCCGTAACCCGGTCGTACACTCCCTTTTGGTAACCCTTAGTAACCATGCGATTCTCGGTTACCAGCCTTACAATTGCCCTTGTTGGCCCGACTATCCCTCCCGGCAGTGGACGGGAGGACCGTTCAGACCCGACCGACGTCGCTCCCAGCTTTCGTGAGCAGATCTTCGGCGGGGAAAGGCTGGAGTCCGCACTTTTATGGCGTTTGGTTTCGGCTTCAACAAACAAAAGGTTCTCAGCGCTGCGGAGAAATACGTCCAGCAGGGCAAACTGCAGAACGCCATTGCCGAGTACGAAAAGATCCTCAAAGCCGACCCCAAGGATCTGACGGTGATGAACACCGTGGGCGACCTCTACGCCCGCAACGGGGAAGTCGAGAAAGCTACCGAGTGTTTCAAGAGTGTCGGTGATGCCTACGCCGCACAAGGGTTCACGGTCAAGGGCATTGCCATGTACAAGAAGATTGGCAAGCTCAAGCCCTCCCTCGAAAGTGTCCTCAAGCTTGCCGAACTCTATACCCAGCAGGGCCTGTTCAACGATGCGCGCGCGCAATATCTCCAGGTCGCCGAGGAATTCCTGCGCGCCGGAGAGCTCGAACAGTCGGTACGCATCTTCCAGAAAATTCTGGAAATGGATCCGGAAAACGTCGCCATGCGCGTGCGCTTGGCCGAGGTCTACATTCGACTGGGCAAGAAAAACGATGCCTGGCAGATCTTTTCAGCAGCCGCCGAAACCCTGCGCAGTCGTGGTTCCCGCAGCGGGGCGGAAGAAATCCTGCAGCGCATGCTCACGCTCGACCCGGGCAACAGCTATGCGCTCCTGCTGCGCGCTCGCAATGCGCTGGAATCGGGCGATGCTGCCTCGGCGATCCCGCTTTTTCAGAAGGTCCATGATCTCGACAATCATCCCGACGGCCTGCGCGATCTCTTAAAGGCGTACCTGCAGACGGGCCGGGTTTCGGAAGCGGGCGGTCTTGCTGGAAAACTGCTTGCGGCGCACAGCGACGCGGAGTCGATGTTCTCGTATCTGGAATCGCTCACCCAGAACGGCGGCCACGAAGAAGCACTCGGAATCATCGAAGAACATGCCGACCGCCTCCTGGCTGAAAATTCCGCCAAGGTTCTAGAAATGCTGCGCTCCGCCATCGGACCGGTTAGCAGCAGTCCAGCCACCCTGGAACAACTCGTCCAGTTGTTCAAAAAAGCGGGAGACCAGTCGCACCTCGCCGAAGTCAATGAGTTGCTGGCGCACGCCTACGTACAGTCCGGCGAACTCGCACGCGCTCGCGATCTCTATCAGCTTCTGGCCGAGCAGGAACCCCAGAACCCCATGCACATGCAGAACTATCAGCAGGTAGTTGGCATGATGGGTGGCACGACGGGCTCCAAGCTCCTTAGCGTGGAAGAGGGCATTGTACTGGTGGAGGAACTGGAAGCCACGGCGCCTCCAGTGGATCAGTCCTATTCGCCGGAAATCGCGAATGCTCTCCGCGCCGCTCTGACTGACACGGAACTGTTCATCTCGTACAACATGCCGGACAAGGCGCTCGGCCCGTTGATGGCCGTGTTACCGATCGCTCCGAGCGACGTCCGCCTGAACCAGAGGCTGGCTGCCTTGTACACCCGTTCCGAACGGTTTGCCGATGCCGCCGCCTGCTGCCAGACGCTGGCAACCGTCTATTCCGAAGCCGGTCTCACGGAAGAAGCCTCGCGCTACGAAGACCTGGCGAACCGCTGCGAAGAGCACGCGGCCGCCTCGCCCAAGCCTCGCCAGGCTGTGTCTGCCACCGATGCCGCCGAGATTCCAATGGCCCCATGGCCTTTGACTCCGGCGGTTGGGGCGCAGGAATTTGCCGATAGCCACGAACAGACCCAGGAACCCGTGGAATTCGAGGCCGTGCCGGAGGCTTCGGGCAGCACCGAGATCGATCTTTCCGACGAGTGGCAAGGCTCTATCACCGCAGAAACACCTGAAGTCGCCTCCGAACAATCTGCCGAGGAAGCGGCCGCCGAGCCATCGGTGGAAGAGATTTCAGTCGAGAGCAGTGACGCGGTCGCGGAAACCATCGAAGAGATTCGTTTTTACCTCGAACACTCCATGTTCGACCAGGCCCGCGCTGCCTATGCCAAGCTGCAATCGCAGACCGCGGACTACGAACAACTCGCCTCGATTGAAGCAGAGATTAACGCGGCGAGTGCACCCGCCGAGATCGAGTCGGTTGAAGAACAGCCCGCAGTCGTTGAAGAGGAATCTCCCGCCGCTGAAGCTGTCGTCGAGCCTGAGTCTCAGCCCGAGCCTGCAAGCCCGCTCAACAAGATGGTCGCGGAACTGGATTCTTCATTGGGCGAAGAGTTCCTTCCTAAAACTGTCAGTCACGAAATCGAGCACGAACAGCCCATCACCGCGCAGGCCGGCACCGATTCCTCCCTCGTCAGCCATCTGGAGTTCATGTCAGGACCGAAGTTTTCCAAGCCTGAGCCTGCGGAATCTCCGGCCCCTGAAAGTGGCGTGCTGGGCGAATTCGTAGCCGACCTGGAAAATGCTCTCGGCGACGGATTCCTGCAGGAAGCCCCGGTTGCGACCGCTGAACATCCCCAAGCGCCGCCTCCCACTGCCCAGCCCAAGCCAGAGCCCGCTGCCGCGCATGCTGATTTACACATGGCCGCAAGCGCCGTCTCCGGTGCCTCGGCAATCCCTACGGTCGCTCCAGTTCCCCCGGTAGCGGCGCCTCCAGCCGCAGCGGCATCAGCCACCGTGCAGCCGTCCGCCCCGCCCTCAACGTTCCGCGCGTCAGTGCGGCCGGCGAATGGCCCTGCAACGTCAACCAAGCACGACATGGCTGCGAGCGTCGACCTAGCCGACATGTTCGGAGAGATCCGTCACGAACTGGAAGAAGATGTCGCCAGCGCCGAGGAGGATCCTGAAACCCATTACAATCTCGGAGTCGCATTCCGCGAGATGGGCCTGCTCGACGAAGCCATCGGTGAACTCCAGAAAGTCTGCCAGTCCATCGATCACGGGCATCCATTCGCCCAAGTCATGCAAACCTACACCTGGCTGGCACAGTGCTTCCTCGACAAGGGAGTGCCGGAAGCCGCCATCCGCTGGTACGAGAAAGCGTTGAAGCTGCCTTCCCTCGACGAGGAAACGCGGACCGCCCTGCACTACGAACTCGCCTCTTCTTATGAAACCGCCGAGGACAAAAACTCCGCTCTGCACCATTTCATGGAAGTCTACGGCAGCAATATCGATTACCGTGATGTAGGCGAGCGCATCCGGGCCCTGAAGTCGTAAAATGTCTGGATGACTGCAGAACGGGTCTCCTTTCTGAAATCCCCGTTTCCCTTTTCGCGTCGGAGCCCCGCCTGATGCCGAACTCCACCTCTCCTCAGGGAAGTGGCCTGCCGGGACGGACGGGGCTTGCTTCCGAGCCCGAGCCGAATATCGTTTCGGTGGACGAGACTCCTGCTCCCAAGAGTCTCTCGCGGGGGCAAATCTGGCTTCACCGTTTGCTGGTTTTGCTGTTCGTGTTTGTCTGTGCTGCCGCGGGAGTGTTGTTGGTTGTTCTTCCCTGGACCCCCCAGTGGACCGACAACTCCCTCCTGCTGCGTTATCCCGATCTGCGGACCCTGATCACCCACGGCTTTTTCCGCGGGCTCTGCAGCGGGCTCGGGCTGCTCGACATTTGGATCGGCTTCTCCGAAGCGATTCACTACCATGAAGACAAGCTCCCGTGATATGTGGGGTGTTCTCAGCCTGACGCCCGGCGCGGCAACAGAGCCCCAGCCCAAAACGATACAATGAGTTCCGGAAAATTCCCGCATGAGTGACGACCGACTGAAGTCCGCTCCGCTCGCTTACCAGAACGAGCCTTTCCTCAATAGTCCCGATGGCCGCATTCTGCGTATCCTCTCCGAATATAGCGAGCCCCTGTCGCGCTTCCGGCGCGAACAGATTCAGGACACGGTAGTTTTTTTTGGCTCTGCACGCTTTCATAGCCGTGCGGACGCAGAGGACAGGCTCAAGGAGGTCCAGAACCTGGCCTCGCTTCAGGATCATGGGGAGGAACTCGCCCGGGCGCAAGCCGCAGTGAAGATGGCGCGCTATTACGAAGACGCACGCAAGCTCGCGTACATGCTCACCGACTGGTCCATCAAAATACCCGCTCGCCGACGGCGCTTCGTGGTAACCACCGGCGGAGGTCCCGGCATCATGGAAGCCGCCAACCGCGGAGCCAAGGAAGCCGGCGGCAAGACCATTGGACTTAACATCAATCTTCCCTTTGAACAGTACCCGAACCCCTTCATCACACCCTCGCTCAATTTCGAGTTTCACTACTTCTTCATGCGCAAGTTCTGGTTCGCCTACCTCGCGAAGGCGCTGGTGATTTTTCCAGGAGGCTTCGGCACCTTCGACGAGCTCTTTGAGATCCTCACCCTGGCTCAGACCGACAAGCTGGCGAAAAAGATTTTGGTGGTGATTTACGGAAGGGAATACTGGAAAAATCTGATCAACTTCCAGGCCATGATCGACGCGGGCACCATCTCGGCCAAAGACCTCGATTTATTCAAGATCGTCGACTCGCCCGAAGAAGGCTTCGAGGTTCTCCGCGACGGCCTGACGAAGTACCACTTGGGAGGAGTCGTCAAGAAAGAAGGCGAGGTCCTGCCCGACATCGCCAAAACTCGGCCCTGAGCCCATCTGGGCGGAGTTCCCTTGTGCGATAAAGGGCAGACTACCTTCCGCATTTCGCTCGCTGAAGCCCAGTCCATAGTACGCTTCGATCCGACATGCACCGCCCCTGCACTCTGTACTACATCACCGACCGCAGTCAATTCCCGGGAAATGAAGCTGCGCGCCGTCAGCTTCTACTACAAAGAATCTCCGAAGCCACCCGAGCCGGCATCGACTACATCCAGCTCCGTGAAAAAGACCTGCCTGCAAGGGAACTCGAGGAACTGGCAGGACAAGCAATTCGCATCCTGGAGGATGAAAGACTGAGAACTGCGAACCGGGATATAAGAACTGCTCTGCTGATTAACTCCCGAACCGATGTTGCCTTGGCGGTCGGAGCCCACGGTGTACATCTCCGCTCCGACGACATCAGCCCGGCAGACGTTCGCCACATGCGCTCAGCTCGGAGGGATGCTCCCGTCCGCCTTATCATCAGCCAATCCTGTCATCACCCGAACGATGTCCAGCAAGCAGCGACAGAGGGGGCGAATCTGGCTCTACTCGCCCCTGTCTTCGAGAAGAAAGACGACCCCAGTGCGAAACCGGCGGGTCTCGAAGCCCTTCGCCTCGCCTGCCAATACAACGTTCCGGTGCTCGCCCTCGGAGGCATTACCCTTACAAACGCCGCCGCCTGCCTCGAAGCCGGAGCCGCCGGAATCGCCGCCATTCGCCTTTTTCAAGAAAACGACATCGCCGAAGTCGCCCGCAGACTGCGCGATCTCTAACCTGTCCACTTCTTCCCATTCTTCAGCACATCCATCACCTTGACGAGTCGCCGCACCCGCGTGTCTTCCTGCTTCGCATCCGTGATTAACCGCGCCATCTCTTTCTTGTTCGTGAACGATTGCTTCTCCCAATTCGCCTGTGCCGCCTTGTTCTTGGACAGCTCTTTCTTCAAAAAGGGCGGCGGATCAATCGTACGCGACTCCTCATCTCGCGCCATCACGACTGAAACCGTGTCCCCGGCCCTCACTCCAGCGCCATCGCGAATGGTTTTGTTCACGACCATACGGTGACATCCGCCCATCGGCATCAGTGACGAACGGAAAGGGAAGCCATTGATCGTCCCGCGTACCGGGACGCGTGCGCGAGTGCCGAACGCCTTCTCCACGTCGAAGGGAGCACTCAGCGCCGCCACCTCGCCCGAGGTCACTCCTTCCAACTTCACTTTGAACTTAAGCTCTTTCATCTGTCACGGCGCTTTAAGACGCCTCTCAAAAATTAGCGAGTGAGTTTATGCTACGCTCAACCCGTTGCCAATGACTGCGTTCCCCAATCCCCTTGTGCATGGCAAGATCTCCGAACCGCAACTCGTTACCATCCCGGCCGGTTGGTTTCTGATGGGATCGGAAAACGGGCAGGACAACGAGCGTCCCATTCATCACGTCTGGATTGACGCCTTCCGTCTGGCCGCGCTTCAGGTGACAAATATTGAATACGCCCTGTTTCTCCGCCAAGTAGGAAAGTTGCCGCCGCCTTTCTGGCGCGATTCCAACTTCAATCACCCGCAGCAGCCTGTCGTGGGAGTCTCTTGGCACGACGCCGTTGCATACTGCGGATGGTTGACAGCGTCCACCAGTCGCCCTTATCGGCTTCCCACCGAAGCCGAGTGGGAACGCGCCGCGCGCGGTGGAGTCGAAGGCGCTCTGTTTCCTTGGGGAGACGCTCCCCCTGAGTCACTGCCAAATTACGCGAGCCGCTGGCAAACCGGACCCGAGCCTGTTGGCCAGTCCTCGCCCAACGCCTTCGGCCTTTTCGACATCTGCGCCAACGTGCATGAGTGGTGCGGCGACTGGTATGACCCGAACTACTACGCGATCTCCCCAGATCGCAACCCACGCGGTCCGCAAGGTGGCACACGCCGAGCTTCCCGCGGAGGCTCGTGGCGCCACCACATCAAGGTCACGCGCTGCGCCGCGCGCTCCAGTATTCCACCACATTTCCAGTATGCGGATTACGGATTCCGCGTCGCCTGCAGCGCCGAGCCCAGCACTCTTCTTGCGCCGGCAACCTTGAAATAACTCCGACCTTCAACGTTCTTATTCCGAAGCCAAGCGCAGCGCATGCGGACTAATCTGCTTTACGCCCGGCAGCACGACGTACCCGCCAAAAAATGAATACAATCAAGACCCCGGACGGTGCACTCATGTTCCAGAAAAATCTTCTCCAGAACAAACGCATCCTCATCACCGGCGGCGGCACTGGACTTGGCAAAGCCGCTGCCCAGCGATTTCTCGAGCTCGGCGCCACCATCTACATCTGCGGACGCCGTCACGAAGTGCTCGCCGCGACCGAGGCCGAACTGCGAGAGGCTGCCGGCGGTACCATCCACTCGCGTCCCTGCGATGTCCGCGACGCGACCCAAGTGGAAGAAATGATCGAAACCATCTGGAAGGACGGCCCGCTCGATGTCCTCGTGAACAACGCCGCCGGCAACTTCCTCGCGCGTACTGAAGAGTTGTCTCTCCGCGCCTTCGAGTCCGTGCTCGGCATCGTGCTGATGGGCACATTGCATACGACCCTTGCCTGCGGACGGCGCTGGCTCAAGTCCCGGCAATCCGCGGTCGTACTCAACATCACCACCACCTACACCGACAGCGGCTCTGCCTACGTGGTTCCATCCGCGGTGGCAAAATCCGGAGTGCAGGCTCTCACCCGCAGTTTGGCGGTAGAGTGGGGCAACCGCGGCATCCGCATGAACGCCATCGCCCCAGGTCCCGTGCCTACCGAAGGCGCCTTCTCACGCTTGCTCCCGCGCCCCGAACTCGAAGACCTCGCAAAAAAGCGCATCCCGCTTGGTCGCTTCGGCACCGCCGAAGAGTTCGCGAATCTCGCGGCGTTTCTGGTCAGCGACGGTTCCAGCTACATCAACGGCGACACTATTACCATGGACGGCGGCGAATGGCTCCAAGGCGCCGGCGAATTCACTGCCCTGGGAAGAATGCTGTCTGAGAAAGAATGGGAGATGATGAAGCCGAAGAAAGGCTCACCCGCCAAGTAGACCAGTGCGAGATTTACAGCATCCGATAGGCTACCATTTCGGCAAGCGTGGGTTTCACAAGCATCCGACACAGTTCGGTTAGGCAGCATACGAGTTGTGGATGGATGCTGTCGAACCATTTCAGCATACTTATCGGCAGGCGTGGTTTGACAGCTATTGGCAGCTGTGAGTTGGACTTGTCACCCTGTCTTGGACTTGTCACCCCGTCTTGGACTTGTCACCCTGTGTTGGACTTGTCACCCTGATGTGGGCTCGTGCACTCCTGTCCGGGAACGAGGGGTTCCGATACCACAAAGCCGCCGCCTCTCAGCGACTGAGTGCCTCGACTCATCTAACCGGGCACATCCTTGCTGTGCCAGTCATCCTCCTCCAAGAATAGCCGCGTAGCGGCGACAGATACTAGCCCAGCCCGTAAGGGCTGGGTAGGCGCCCCAACCAGTTCGAGCCCCCTTCAGGGGGCGACAGCAACATCTCCGCTAGAGGGATTCCCACACAATTCACTGGGCGACAACCAATCCATCAACCTTCCGCGCAAAACTACAGGGGATCAGATCTCTGACGACCTTCCTTACGTCTTGTCCGGCAACACCAACCACTTCAGGGCCATATTCACCAGGCTGAGCACGATCGCTCCCCAGAACGCCGCGCCAAAGGTATACACATGAAAACCCGGAACGATCGCCGCAGCCAGCTTGATCACCACTGCATTGATGATCAGCCAGAACAGCCCTAGCGTCAGCAGCGTCAATGGAAATGTAATAATTTTCAGGAAGAGTCCAAGCGTGGCATTCACGAAGCCGATCACAACTGCCGCAATCAGCGCCGCCATCGGCCCGCTCACGGAAAAACCCGGTACCAGCCGCGACACAATCCACAGCGCCAGCGCGCTTAACAGCCAGTGAACCAGCATTTTCATCGAAAGCCTCTTTCAACGGACGCAGGAGACTATAAGACCCGAGGGAGGAATTGCGCAAATGCCCTGAAACTCGTCGTTGGTCGGTAGTCGTTGGCGAACAGGGCGTGCTGTTCCCGTTATGACATTTCTGGGTGGCATGGCATAGTCGACACTCGTCCGTCGGCAGTGTCCGGCAACACCCCCTAAATTTGTCATTCCGAGGAGCGACATTTGTCATTCCGAGGAGCGAAGCGACGAGGAATCTCGTTTCGCAAAGACCAAGGACGAACGACCAACGACTGGTTCTTGCCGACGACCGACGACGGTTAGAATCATCCCGTGCCCGCCAAGACCAATGCCGCCCGCCTGCTCGACCAGATGGGCATACATTACGAACTTCGCGAATACGAAGTAGATCCCGACGACCTTGCCGCCGAGACGGTTGCCGGAAAAATAGGGCTGCCGCCTGAGCAAGTCTTCAAGACACTGGTCGCGCGCGGCGACCGCAACGGCATCTGCCTCGCCGTGATTCCCGGCAATGCCGAACTCGACCTGAAAGCTCTGGCGGCAGCTTCCGGTGATCGGAAAATTCAGCTTGTCCCGGTGAAAGAACTGCAAGCTCTCACGGGCTACATCCGTGGAGGTGTAACGGCCCTAGCCGCCAAGAAAGACTACCCCGTGTACGTGGACGAAACCGTCGAACTCTTCGACGTCATCTCGATCTCCGCGGGCGTGCGCGGCCTGCAGATTTTGCTCACCCCTGCCAACTTCTTGAAGGCGACGAAGGCCACGCTCTCCCGGCTAGCTCATCCCAAGTAGCGAGCTCGGGTCTTGCTTCCCGGCTAGTCCTCGGCTCCCCTACTTCGCCCCAACCGCGTTCGCCTCTAACCTCTCAAACACGTCCTGCGCCCGCCGCACCGCTTCCTGCACGTTGTCGCAGATATTGTTCTTCCCAATCAGTTCCTCGACCTCCGCCTCGTGCAGCAGTTTCGCAGGTTGCTCACGCGCACCACACAAAATCAATGTACGTCCCGTCGCTTGCAGGGCCCGTGCCATTTCCTCAATAGCAAACAGACCCGTCGCGTCTAGTGCCGTCATGTTCCGTAGACGCAGTATTACTACCGGCGGCAGCGAGTGCATGTTCTCCGTCACCACCGAAATCTTGTCCGTCGCTCCGAAAAGGAACGGCCCATGAATGCGGAAGATGGTCACATAGTACGGAATATCCTTGTCCTGCAGGATGTGTACGCGTCCGTCTTCGATGTAATCATCCGTCACCTGCGAGACAGTCGTCGTCGCGGCCACCCGGCTGATGAACAGCAGCGCCGCCAGAATCATTCCCGCCTCGACTGCAACTGTAAGATCAGCAAACACCGTCAGCGCAAACGTCACCAGCCACACGCTGATATCGGTCTTCGTCAATTTGAGTAACTGCGGGATCTCGCGCCACTCGCCCATGTTGTAGGAGACGATCATCAGGATCCCCGCCAGCACAGCCATGGGCACATAACTCACCAGCCGGGACGCGAACAGCAGCACGCACAGCAGCGTGACCGCATGGATCATGCCCGCGATCGGCGATTGTGCGCCGGAACGAATGTTCGTCGCCGTTCGCGCGATCGCGCCCGTAGCCGGCAACCCGCCGAACATGGGCGACGCGATATTGGCAACACCCTGCGCCATCAATTCCACATTTGGATTGTGGTGATCGTTGCTCATGCGATCGGAAACCACCGCCGACATGAGCGACTCGATCGCGCCCAGCATTGCTACCGTCACCGCCGGCCCAAGCAGCCCATGTATCAGGTCGGCATGAAATTTGGGAATGTGCAGATGCGGCAGGCCGCTGGGAATCCCCCCAAAACGCGACCCGATCGTCTCAACCGGCAGTTTGAACACAAACACCGCCGCCGTGCCCAGCACCAGCGCCACGATCGGCCCTGGCACGCGGTTCGAAACCGCGCGGCACACAATCAAGATGACGACGGTCGCCACCGCCAGCAGCGTGGCATCATAGTTCAGCGTCTTGAAGTGCGTTGCGAACGACTCCAGGCGCAGCCAGAAAACACCCGGAACCTTCTCGATCTGCAGCCCGAAAAAATCTTTCACCTGGGTGCTGGCAATCAGGATTGCGATGCCGTTCGTAAACCCCACCACGATGGGCCGCGGAATAAACTTGATCGCGGAGCCCATCCCGGTAAGACCCATCGCCAGCAGAACCACGCCCGCCATCACCGTGCACATGAATAAGCCGTCCACCCCGTGCGCCGCGACGATGCCGGCAACAACGACCACAAACGCCCCGGTCGGCCCGCCGATCTGGGTCTTCGTACCTCCGAGCAGCGAGATCAGAAATCCGGTCACGATCGCACAGTAGATCCCCGCCTGCGGCGACAGTCCCGACGCAATCGAGAACGCCATGGCCAGCGGAAGAGCTACCAACCCCACCGTGACCCCGGCAATCAGGTCTCGAGTAAATTTGTTCAGGTTGTAGTCGCGAAGACAGAGGACAGACTTCGGAAGCCAACGTTCTTCCAGGAAAGCACGCGCCATTTAACTATTATGACAACAATCGGCGCAAATACCACGAGAACGTTGGTACACGTTGTCAGCAGCACTCCCGTTTCTGGACCTGCTGCCTCCCTTGATTTCTCGTCGTCAGCACGTCGAACCGCTACAATCCGCGGGCACCTGTGATCTTTCAAGAGGTTGTCGATTCGATCGGAACCGTTGTCGATTCGATCGGAACCAGAAAAGTCGGGTGCCCCATCCTAACCTCGCGCCCTTTGCGAGGTTAGGGTGGGATTCCACTGCCCTATGCATCTTAGGTTTTAGAGCGACCGATGCCGGGCGCTGTTCCAGACGTGCTTCAGCAAACAAACCCAGATCCACCCTAATGCCGGTGCTACATTCATACCGCACGCCGGGAGCCCTCATGACTCGACCACTCACATTAATCCTGATCGCCCTCGTCCTCCCCGCCACCTTCGCCAACACCCAAACCGCCAATCCCCACGTTGACGTCCCCACCATCGAACCCCGCCCCGCAGACGTAGCCACCCTCGACGGGCTCATCGCGGCTTACTATGACGTAATCTCCGGCCCCGCAGGCCAGCCTCGCCAGTGGTCACGCGATCGCACTCTTTACATTCCCGAAATTCGCTTCGTCGCCATGTCGATGGGAAAGGACGGCAAGCCGGTAGCCCACAAAATGACGCACCAGCAGTTCGTCGACTCGTCGAACGCCGAGGTACTGAAAGGTTTTTACGAGAAGGAAGTCCATCGCGTGACGCAACGTTTCGGGAACATCGCCCACGTTTTTAGCACGTACGAGAGCCGACTGAAGATCGATGGCCCAGTCATCGCACGCGGCATCAACAGCATCGAGGCATTCTGGGACGGTCAACGCTGGTGGATTGCCTCCGCGCTCTGGGATGAGGAACGTCCCGACAATCCTCTCCCCGCGGAGTATTTGGCCAACCCAAAATGATTTACTGGCCCACGCCTACCATACCCGGCACGCATTCGCCCGCACCATCGGCTGCCCCGCCTTGCATCCGAAGGCATGCGCGAATTCCGGCATGTTGCCGACAACATTATTCACGCGATAGCGGTTCAGTGAATGTCCCTGCGTGAGCACAGCGGTGCGTGCCGCCTCTGGCCGGAGTTCTCCACACCATACGTTCGCGTATGACAGGAAGAAAGTCTGCATTTCCGTGACGCCGCCCTCCGCAGGCGAATCAAGCTCTTTGCCCTCCGACTTGAGCGCTCTCTCCAATCCGCCCATCGCAATGTGGATCCCGCCGTTATCGGCCGTGTCCTCGCCCAGCGAAAGCTTTCCGTTCTGCTTCACGCCGGCTTCCGGAACCTCCTGGGTGTACTCGTCCGCAATGCAGTTGTCGCGCTGCTCATAAGCGGTTGAATCCGCCGCAGTCCACCAATCCTTCAGATTTCCATCGGCATCGAACTTACGCCCCTGGTCGTCGTAACCGTGAGTGATCTCGTGCCCGATCACGGCGCCAATCGCGCCATAGTTCGCGGCATCCCCCAGCTTCGCATCGAAGAACGGCGGCTGCAGAATTCCGGCCGGGAAGTTGATGGTGTTCGTCTGAGGATCTTCATAGGCATTCACGGTAGGCGGAGTCATTCCCCAGTGATACCTGTTCACCGGTTTTCCAATCTCCGCCAGCCGCCGCCGAATCTCAAACCGGCTGGCCCGTTGCATGTTGCCCAGATAGTCATCGCGCTTGATCTCCACGGTGGAGTAGTCCTGCCAGCGGTCGGGATACCCAATCTTGTCCACCTGCGCCGCCAGCTTGATGTGCGCCTTCTTCTTTGTCTCCGGCGACATCCAATCCGCCGCATCGATCTCCTTTGAGAGCGCCGTCTCCACCGCTTTCACGAGCTCAAGCATCCGCTCTTTATTCTCTGCCGGGAAGTAGCGCGCCACATAGGCCTGTCCCACCGCATCCCCCAGATCAATATCGGCAAAGATCGAACACCGCCTCCACCGCGGCTGGATCTCTTTCGTCCCGGACAACGTCCGCCCATAAAAATCAAAACTTTCCTCCACGAACGGCTGCGACAGCGACGAGGCCGACAAGTGTAGGAGCGAGTAGCGCAAGTACGCGCGCCAGTGTTCCACCGGCTCCGAGGCAATCAGTTTCTCCACCCCGCGAAAGAAATCCGGCGACAGCACCAGGTACTGCGCGGCTACAGGCGTCTGCATCGCCTCGAAATAGTGGTTCCAGTTGAAAGAACGAGTAAGCGCCTGTACTTCTTTGATGGTCAGTTTGTGGTCCAGGTTCTTGGGATCGCGCCGCACCACAATATCCATCGCCGCCTTGGCGAGCGCGGTCTCCATAACTAGAACGGCCGCCGCATCCGCCTCGGCCTGAGCCTTCGGCTCGCCCGCCAGTTCCAGCATGCGGCCCACGTGCGCCACATATTTCTGCCGGATCTCTTTCGATTTCTCGTCGTCGTTCAGATAGAACTCGCGCGACGGCATGTTCATGCCCGACTGGTCCAGCACTCCGATATTCATCCGGGCATCGTCAAACTGAGGACCGTTGTACATCCCGAACAGAATCCCCTGGTACTGCGCATCAATGAAGTTGAGGTTTGCCGGACGGACAATCTGATGAAGGCTTGCGACCAGTTCGGGAAGCTGCGCCTTGTTCTTGAGAGCTGCGATCCGGTCCAAATCCGGCTTCAACGGCGCGATCCCCGCCTTGTTGATGGTTGCTTCATCCATGCACGAGGCGTAATGGTCCCCAGCTTTCTGGTCCACAGCGTTTCGCTTGGGGTCTGGACTGGACACCTGTTCCAGCGTGTTTCGGATAGCCGCAGTGTTCCAGATGGCCAGCTTATTGAATGTGCCCCAAGTCGCCTGGTCCGCCGGAATGGGATTCGCCTTCACCCACTTGCTGCAAGCGTACTGGAAGAAATCCGAGCACGGATCGAGAGACTTATCCACCTGATCCGGGCTGAAGTGCTCCAGGTCAGGCATGTCGTTGTTCGAGGCTCGAGGCACGGATTGCGCAGCCGAACACACTGCGAACACAAGAATCGTAAAAAGGGTAGTCAGTCGCATCAGAGGACTCCGGTTTGAAAGCGCAAGAGAAGTAGACGGGGCCGAAGCCGAATGGTAACAGCCCTTTGGAGATTTCGTCGTCCGGGTCAAGAGGGACCAGCCACCCAAGCGTCCTAGTCAGGGCAAACGGAAAACCGCCCCCAAGTCAACTTATTGATAGAAAAGCCGATGCCTGTTCCGCCCCCACGATGAAGATGCCCCCGAGCTATCAACCGAGGCAACCCAAGAAGGGGTTTGAACTGAGAACTGAGAACTGAGAACTGAGAACTGAGAACTAAGAACTGAGAACTGAAGACTAGGTACTAGCAACTGGGTACTCGTTACTCACGGGTCCCACACCGCGCTTCCATACCCGGCCTTGCGCGCCTTCTCCTGCATCTGCTCGAGATCCCTCTTCTGCTCATCCAGTTGCCCCTGCAGACGCTCTACCTCTTGCTGTTTCTGTGCCTGGAGTTTGTTGTACTCGACGCCGTTGCGGTACGCATTCGCCTCAACAAAATGGATGGAGCCGTTGACCTTGTCGACCCGGGCTTTCAGGTCAGCAATGATTCCTTTCTGCCGCGCAATCGCCGATTTGAACTGGTCCCCACTCTGCAAAACGTCGGTCGCCGACCGCTCGACCGACATTTCTTCATGGGGCCCGTCGCTGGGCGGAACGTCCTCATCTGGGGCATGCGCCGGCATATCCTCGTCCGTCACGACCTTCTTGGGCTTGGCCGCCGACGCCTTGTTTTTCTCTTGCTTCTCGCGCTGCTTCCGAGCCAGATCCCCGAGCGAGGGCATATCGGAGGACTGACCCAGGCTCTCCATGGAGAGCGCGAAAACGGCGACCACGGCAAGTAGTCGCAGGCACCGCATGACTCTGCGCACGAAAACGGCAGACAGACGCATAAGACCTCGCGCCGTACAAGATTCACTGGATCAATGGCTAAGATGGTAGGGCGAAATGTGAGGATGGCGAAGTTACCTTGGTACGACGTCGGTGGGTGCACGACTGTGGGCTAAACCACCACCCCTCCTGTGTCGCTAACTTGTAACCTGCTCGGAAACTACCTTGGCTTCCTGCTCACCGATCTCCCATTTCTGCGTCCGTTCGAATGTTGGCCCGCTCCCTATTCATTCATTCAACGCGGCCGGGACGTCCCTTTCGTGGACAAGTTGAAGGTAGAGACCGCGCTCGCCAGGAACTGGTAGCCACCAGAAGACAATAGTTGTGTAGTTGACGGCTGAGACACTTTGGACTCAGGAACGGAGACGTGGCAATCTCATTGGCGAAGACCGCGCTTCTGTTCCTCCTTTGCGCCACAACGACCGGAGCCCAGGCCCCTTCGAGCCCTCCATCACTCACCGACGCAGACGAGATCCGCCTCGGACAGGCGATTGCCGATGATTTCGTGGCGCAAGAGGGCATGCAGCCCACCCCGCAGACTAGGAAAATCGATAACTACCTGCAGAGTGTCGGAGATCGCGTGACCGCCCATGCCCGCAGGAAAATTCCCTATCGTTTTCATTTCGATCCGAGCCCATCGTTCCGCAGCGCTGTGGGACTGCCCGGAGGTCAGATTTTCGTCGGCGCCGGCATCCTGGCGTATATGGATAGCGAAGATCAATTGGCCATGGTCCTCGGTCACGAAGTCGAGCACATTGATCTGAATCAATGTCGCGACCGCCTGATCAAAGTTCTCTCCGAGCAGCACCTCACTGTCAGCATGGCCGGCAAGCTGAAGGTGGATCCCTTCCTGCCCGGCTATGGTCGCGAGGGTGAACTCGCCGCTGATCGTGAAGGAGTATTGCTCGCGATGCAAGCTGGCTACTCAGCTGAGGCCGCTATCCGTCTACTCCAGACCTACATCATTCTCGGCGAGCAGATGCCCAACACTCCCAAGGAAGCCAAGGAGAACCTGGAGCGCCGGATCGCGCAAATTCGCGCGGTAACCGCCGAGAGCAAGCTGCCGAAGCCGGTTGCTGAAAAGCCGCTGTCGTTGCCGTAGTCCATCAGCACAGGGCCGCCACTCAGATTGACTTTCCGTGTTCCACCGCCCACAGTGTGTTTCGCAAACCACGCGTGTCCGGGTGTGTGTGACGGCCAACTCATCTGAAATCAACGGCTCCCGCTCTGGCGCAAACCGTGCCATCACTCTCTCCGACTGGGCAACCAGCATCGGAGGCTACCATGGCAAACTTTACTCAGCTTCACCTTGGCAACAACTCACCGCAGCATCCTGCGCACAAGAATGTGCAAGAGAAGAAATCCCTCTCCAAAGAGAAGGCTCTGTTCGGCGCGGGTCTGCTGGCCGTTACGGTCATGTCGGGAGTTTTCCTGCTGATCACCAACGGCTGCTCAAAGGGATCGTCCAAGCCCGCTAGCATCGAACAACCAACTCCCATCAATCCGCAGACTGTGACGACTCCGGCGATCCCGGCGGTCGCTGCAGTGCAACCACAGGCAGTAACCCAAAAGCCCGCTAAGAGGCGCGTGCAACACAAGGCGCCCATGGCGACCTATACAGAGCCGTCCTACGGCGTCTCGTTCCGCTACCCCAAGAGCTACACTCTCAAGACGGACGACGAACAGGAACTCGACCTATCTGAAGTCGGACCGGTGCAGACCGACTTCATCCAGCCGGGAGGCGTGACCGTGGCTGCTATCGAGATGCCGCGTAGCTCTTATCCGGGCACCGACTTCACCTCGGCGTTCTTCAGCGTGAGCGTGAATTCGTCGCTGTCTAAGGACCAGTGCCAGCAGTTCGCCGTCACGAAGAGCGAGCATGCTGAAAACGAGCTGGGAGTCCCGGCGAAAGTGAAACTCGGCGGCACCGATTTCACCATGGTCGAAAATTTCGGAGATTCCGCGAACAAGGAACCTCGCATGAAGTATTTCCACCACTTCGAGAACGGGAACTGCTACGAGTTCGGCATGGGTCTTGGCACAGTCGAGGACAACGTGGCCGGCTTGAAACCAGTGAATCGTTCGCTGGTCTTCGGTAAGCTCGAGCAGATTCTGGCGAGCGTCAAACTACAGCCAGTCTCGGCTTCACAAGTGGCGAAAGAAGCTCCCGTGCATCCGGTAATCGAAAACAACTCCGTCCACCCGGTGGTCGAAGGCAGCAAGGAGTAGTCATTCATAAACGGGGTCCTAAGGACGCTGCACACGAGGCCACGCAAGCAATTCAAGCGTGGCCTCGTTTCTGATTACCCTCCGCCTGCCATCCTGTACCCTTGTGGTCCAAACATTTTCCAATACTCAGAAGTTCGTCTTTCTGACGCACAAAAGCACCTTTCAGCATCGAAACCTATATCCATCGAAATTCAAATTAAGGAGGTTCACTATGTACGTCATTACCGGAGCCACCGGCCATACCGGCAGCGTCGCAGCCAGGACTCTTCTCTCTTGCGGCCAAAAAGTACGCGCAATTGGAAGGACGGCAGACCGACTGCAGCCGCTCACCAGCGCAGGCGCCGAGCCGTTCGTCGCCGATGTCACCGACCCAAAGCGGCTTTCCGAGGCGTTCCGCGGTGCACAAGCCGTGTACGCCATGATTCCACCCAACATCCAAAGCAACGACGTTCGCGGATATCAGGAACAAGTCAGTGACGTCATCTCTTCCGCCATCGCCAATGCGAAAGTGCCGTTCGTTGTCGCGCTCAGCAGCATCGGCGCCGACAAACCCGATAAAACCGGCCCGGTAGTGGGCTTGCACAATTTCGAGCAGAAATTAAATCGTATTGATGGGACCAACGTCCTGCATCTGCGCGCCGGCTACTTTATGGAAAACACACTCGCGCAGGTGAACGCGATCAAGGCTGTGGGCAAGAGTGCTGGCCCCCTGCGGCCCGATCTCAAAGTCCCGATGATCGCCACGCAGGATATCGGAACCGCAATTGCGGAATTCCTTCTTCACCCCAAGTTTCAGGGCAAGCAAATACAGGAACTCCTCGGCCAGCGCGACTTGAATATGACCGAAGCTGCGGCCGTCATCGGCAAAGCCATCGGCAAACCTGGCCTCGAATATGTCCAACTGCCGGACGAACAACTGCGCCCGGCTCTGATTCAGTTCGGCATGTCCCAGAACCTGGCCGACCTGATCCTGGAGATGGCCCGCTCTCTCAATTCGGGCTACATGCGCGCTCTCGAACCACGTTCCCCGAAGAACACCAGTTCCACCAGCTACGAGCAGTTCGTCAACGAAAATTTCGTGCCAATCTTCAAACAGCAATCAACCGCAGCCTGATTGTGTTCGGCTGTCCATCCCAACTCAAGAGGGTGCCAAAATTAAGAGGGTGCCCCGTCCAAGCTCCGCTTGGGCGGGGGTGTTCATCGGCAAAAGATCGCGCGACACTCCGCGAGCCGGGATAACGCGGGGATGTTCATCGGTCACAGATCGCCTACTTTTGGACGCTAACCTGGGTAGGACAGTTCCCCGAAGACTCATGACGGGAGATGGGGAATCGCAGGCTGCACCGGACGAGTAGCCCGGTCCTACGCATCGTTCCGACCCCCGAGGGTGCCCCGTCCAAGCTCCGCTTGGGCGGGGGTGTTCATCGGCAAGAGATCGCCCGACACTCCGGGAGGTGGGATAACGCGGGGGTGTTCATCGATCACAGATAACCCGAACACGCTAGGGGCAAACTCATGAAGTGCCCTGGTCACTGAAGCACTTCCAAGAATCCGGTCAACTACACTACCTCACCTTCAGCTGCTATCATCGCCAACCAAAACTAGGCACGCCCGCGCCGCGTGACCTCTTCGTCAAGAGACTGGAAACAGTGCGCCAGCAATATGGATTGTTCGTCTATGGCTTTGTAGTCATGCCCGAGCACGTCCACTTACTGGTAAGCGAACCGGAAAAGGGCCGCCTGGCACAAGCCCTGCAATCGCTCAAGCAATCGATCGCGCGCAAACTTGCTCTGCGCGTCGCGGAGCCCTTCTGGCAACATGACTTCAACGTCAGGCGCAAGTTCACCGACAAGCTGCGCTACATTCATCGCAATCCCGTCACGCGGGGACTGGCGGCGCGTCCGGAAGACTGGCCATGGTCGAGTTTCCGTCACTATATGACGGGGGAACAATGTGGCGTGCAAATCGAATCTCAGTGGACGGTACGGCGCGGGAGCGCCTCGGAATTTTCCCGATCGTGCAGAGCGCAAAGAAAACCCCCGCCCAAGCGGAGCTTGAGCGGGGCCTCCTTAAGAGTTGGGGCGACGCTTAGCGCGGGCCACCCGCCTGTTAGCGATTCGGCGGCGCCAGTAAGGGATTGTGCCGATCGGGTTCGCGTCCCGCTTTTGGGCGCTAACTTGGGTGAGGCAGTTCCCCGAGAATCCATCTGACGGGGGAGCAATGGTGTGGAAATGGAATCGCAGTGGACAGCGCGGGCACGGGAGTTCCTCGGAATTTGCCCGACCGTGCTGACCACAAAGAAAACCCCTCGAGAGTCGAGATCATGGCGGGGCGGGTGGCCCATTCAATCGCGCACTCTGTGAGTGGGGTTGTGATGCTGCTGATACTCGATAGCCCCAGATTGTCTCATTCGACATGCTCCCCTCCGGAGCGAGACTTGCCTAATCTCAAGGGATCGCCCTATGGGGCTCGACCGCAAGACTTTTGGATGAAGTAACGCGGCGAGGGCGCCAGCGCCGCACGACGCTCCGCTTACCATCCCAGTTGGCCCATGCGCTCAAGGATGATGGCGCTGTAGCGATTCATGCGCTCGGGGTGTCGCTTCAGGGGAGCCGGCAGGATCGCTGCGAGCCGCGCCGCCTGTTGCCGGCCGATATTCCGGGGCGTGGTTTCGTCGTAGTAACGACACGCCGCCTCAGCGCCGTAAATACCAGGGCCCCATTCCACTACGCTGAGGTAGATCTCGAGAATGCGCCGTTTGCCGAGGACGAATTCGGCGACCGGTACCAGCGTGACCTCTGCGCCCTTGCGGAGGACGGAGCGGCCAGTTCCGAAGAACAGGTTTTTGACGAGTTGCTGCGTAATGGTGGAAGCTCCGCGAGTGCGCTCGCCCTCCAAGTCCTCCTGGGCAGCAATTTGGATTTCGTGCCAATCGAATCCATGATGCTGGTAGAAGTGCGCGTCCTCTGCGGCGATGACAGCGTGCTGAAGATCGGGCGAGATCTGGCTGAGCGGAACGAACTGGTAGCGTTTGCGATACGGCGTGGGATGACCCCAGGCCTGCAGGCGGCGCTCGATGTGCACCGCGGTTGTGGGTGGATCGATCCAGCGGGCCGCCACCAGCATCAGGGCGGCAAGCGACCAAAGAAGCACAATGCCGACGACCAGAAATCGAATCAGGGATCGGAGGAATCCCGTGCGAAGCGGGGTCTTGGGGTGTGCGTCGGGCATTTCAGTCACATGCCAGAATAATGCCCGGGGCATTGCAGGACTTGCCCAGGTTGCCGCTACCCCACTCAATCGCACAGAACTTCGGGATGTCCAGTCTCATGACATCCTTTACAAAGTGTCCCGGGACATCCTTTACACTCCCGCACTGGTTCCACCGGCCCGGAGAGAGCAAGGATGGCGTGGAAG
>Ga0210396_10000158_pt1 | contig 118393 bp, 102 predicted proteins | sample IncBWH17OmetaG_FD_155466 | JGI IMG/M metagenome (GOLD analysis project Ga0210396, IMG submission 155466) | Forest soil microbial communities from Barre Woods Harvard Forest LTER site, Petersham, Massachusetts, United States - Inc-BW-H-17-O ...
CGGCGGGACAGATTTTAGCGCCTTCGGAGGCGAGCGAGGGTCCGGGGCGGTCAGTGAATTCGGAAGGCTATAACCTGCGTTCCTGCGGCGCTCGACTGGATGCTCGTGGAACGCAGCAATATTTCGAAGAAGCGAAGCGAGCCGTCCGGACGCGTCGCGCGGCGAAGCACGGGAGCTAGTGCATCCTGGCGGAAGAGCACCTCGGCAGCCGCCTGGGTTCCAGCAACATCCAGCCCTTGCAGAAGCAGCAGATGCCCGTTGGAGCTCAGGTTGGGCAGGAAAGAGATCACGGCAAAGGTCTCGTGGGCCGGCTCGTTCCAGTGGCTTACATAAGAGGGTGCTTCGCCGGGTTGCGGCTTCATGTTGACCAGAGTCGCGCCCTGCATATCTTCGCGGTAAACGATGCGGAAGTTGGTGCTGTCTCCAGCGATGGCGGCACCGTACTCGGTACAGGGAGCTTGAACGGTTCGGGCTCCGCCAGCGTCAGCACTTCCTTGCTGCCCGCCGGCCCGAATTCCATCACCGCCGCCTATAGTGGCGACACCTACTTCGCGGGCAGCACCTCAACTACGCTCGCGTTCGCCGTGACTCCGGCTCCTCTGACAATCACTGCCAACGCCAGCTCCCGGCGTTACGGAGCGGCCGACACGGCCTTCACCGTTTCCTACAGCGGATTCGTCAATGGAGACGGACCCGGATCGCTTTCCGGGGCTCTGACCTGCACCGCCGGAGATATGGCTTCCAGTCCTGTGGGAACTTACGCGATCAATTGCTCCGGGCTCAGCTCGCCAAATTACGCGATCACCTACATGCCAGGCACACTGACGGTAACCAACGCGGTCCTGACCATCACCGCGAACAACGCCACAAAGACTCTTAACGCAACGAATCCAACACTCGGATGGACCGGCAGCGGTTTCGCGAATGGCGAAAATGCGAGCGTGCTTACCGCAACCCCGACGTGCACAACCACCGCGGCGGCTACGAGCCCAGTCGGCAGTTACTCCATTACTTGCTCGGGCGCGAATGCCGCGAACTACACTTTCACGTATGTTCCGGGTGCGCTCAAGATTGTGTACGCGCCGAATGTGGGCCATGTGATTCAACCTCCCATCAATGCCGATGGGACGAGTGTATTCAACCAGGGCCGCACGGTTCCAGCGAAGTTCAGCGTGTACGATACCAATGGAGCCTCCATCGGAACGCCAGGGGTTGTGACGAGCTTCTTCTTGACGGGGATTGTGTCAGGAACAGTCGCAACCACGGTTGATAACATCGTGGACACCAACAATCCAGACACGGCCTTCCGGTGGGATCCGACCGGCCAACAATGGATTTTCAACATCACCACTGGAAACCTGAGCGCCGGCAGCACCTACATCTACACAATCGCGCTAAACGACGGGTCGACCATCGTCTTCCAGTACGGTTTGCGTTAACAATACAAGAACCATACTATTGGCGATTGTGGTGGTTGTAGCGAACGCCTTGCGGTGTATTTCCGCCGCATTGATTGAAAATGCCGCAGCGGAACGACATTGCGCCGGATCTTGCTTCGTCTTTGAACGTGATCTTTTTGCGACCTCGGCGGGCCCGTCATCGGACCAAGAAGGGAAGGTAGGACTTCGATCCTCTCGTCCTCTCCCTGTGAGCTGCTCCTCCCGGCGACTCCGAGAAAACGTACCGGTACCAAGATTTTTTCTCCGTTTTTCCCTTCTTGATGTTCCTTATATCAATCGGACGAGCTGTCAAAACGTTTCGTTGGACAGACCGGAGTTCGAGGGATGCAGTCTTTCCCGCCGCGCAGGAAGGACATCCTCTTTCCTCCTCGTCTTCCTCAACAATCGAGGTCGAGGTGAAGAGCGCTTCACCCCAGTACTTCACGGGGACTTCATCGGTCACGTCACTCGAACGCTGCGGGCAAAGCCCGACAAGTTAATGCGATGGACGTTCCAAGGACGGTCGGACTGCGCGAGGGCTGGAACGATGTGAGGCGGGAGCGACCCCACCCTTTGACGCACGGTGCGTCACGGTACTTCGTGGGGTCGCTCCCGCCCTCGTGGGCATTTCGCACCAAGGCGTATTGCGGGTTTGCGTGGTGCAACGCCGAGAACTTGTAAGACGAAACGTCTGACATTTTGAACGACCACGAAAGGAGAAGCCCGTTGCTCATTTTGAAAGCACCGCCGAAACAACCAAAACCGTCACCGTCCAAGCCCGCGTCGAAGAATCAGTAAAGACTCAGCTAGAGCTTTACGCTGAGTTCATTGATGCTTCACCGTCACACGTGATCACCGAGGCCCTGAAGCTGCTGTTCCGCAAGGACGACGACTTCAGACACTGGGCAGACCAACACACAAACAATCACAATAAATCCCAAGCTGGGAGAAAATACCAATCGTACCCCCTACTTAATTTAAGGAACATCGAGAAGGAAAAAACGGAGAACAAAAGCATCCCATCTCGATCACAAAGATATCGGATTGAGGACCTAGTTACTTCAGAAAACAGACTGTTCAAAATTGCACAGACAGCCCATTTGGGTCAGGTGAGACTTATTGCTAAGGAGACCCAAGTGACGGCCCGCGCAGGCGTTTGGAAACGAAAGCGTGAAGATCTCATGAATAGAAGAACTGCCCTATTCAAGAGGTATGAGAAGAGTCCCGGTGAGCTCAATCTCGCTCTGGAGATTAAGAGTATTGATGATCAAATCGCGGAGTGTACTCACCAGATTGAATGCGAGAATCGAACCAGTGCGAGGAGTTCCGGTGTGGCCGTGATGTGCGGCGAAAGTTTTGGGTCTGTACGGCCATAAAGTTTGCTTCAACTGATGTTGGGGAGAATGCTCCCAAGCGGTCCCCAGGGCGAAGAAATTGATTTGAGAAGTAACGCGTCGGGCTGCGAAGGATCGTGGCTGGTTTGCAGCCTTTACGCAGGTTACTGCACGGCGTTGTATGGTACTTGGCAAAGACTTCGCTGTTGTTCTTGATTCCGACTTTCCTCCTTCCTGCTATGCGAGATTGAACTCAAGAAGAGCAAGGTGCCTCAGAGAAACGATGGAGGCCATCGAAACTTCCATCGTTCTAGAGTTTCTTCAGCGTCAGGCTCGGATGGAAAGACAATCTCAATTTGGGCGTTTTCCGGGCATGTTCTCACTGGCATGTTGGAGTTGCGCGCGGATGTACAAAACAGAACAGCAAGTAGCGTTGTACAAAAGAGGACAGCGGAGAACCTGGAAATTACCAAGAATGTCGTACAGTGCACATCTCGAAAGGGTGCTGTGAGGAGACTTGGCAGTCTGCTCCTTTAAGCAGTTGGACGCGGCATGATCGCCGCTGCAAGAAACCTAGAGTGATGATGGGTTTAAGTCCTTCAACAAAGTGGGGATAGAAGGGAATCTAAGGACCTCGGGCATAACACAAAGGAGCAACAAGTTGTCAAAATCTGCAGGGCGAACAGGAACGGTAAAAGTCTTTATCGCCGACGGTAGTCAAATGAGCTGCCAATTGATCGCGGCGGCCGTACGACGGGGTCGCTTTCGGACCCGCGTGGTCGGCTACGCGACTGACGCGGCTGGAATTCGCGAAGGACTCGAAGATCGGGATGCGGACGTTGCGGTTATTGGGGCTCGTCTTGAAAACGAAGACCTGGCTGGTTTCCAGGTGACGCGAGAGATACGAGCGTCACACTCCAAGCCGAGTGTCATCATAATACTCGATTCGAACAAACCTGCCATGGTCGTCGAGGCATTCCGAGCAGGAGCCAGCGGAATATTTTCACGGGATCAATCGTCGGATTTGCTGTGCAAGTGCATCCACGCAGTCCATAAAGGGCAGGTGTGGGCGAGCAGCAAAGAATTGCATTACGTGATCGAGGCGCTGGGCCCGGCAACGCCCGCAAGGACAATTACTGTACGAGGAACGGCCCTGCTGACAAAGAGGGAAGAGGGCGTTGTCCACCTGGTGGCGGAAGGCATGACCAATCGTGATATTTCTCATGAATTGAAATTGAGTGAGCACACCGTCCGGAACTATTTATTCAGAATCTTCAACAAAGTAGGAACTTCGAATCGACTCGAGTTGGCTCTTTACGCGATCGATCGGAGAGAAGGCCTCGAGCAGCAGAATACAGTGACCGCTATGGATGAGTCGCAGACAAACACGAATCAGGTTGTTTCCTCAAGGCGAGCCTGATCGGAACGCTCCACCCGGCGAGATTCAGTTACTTTTCCTCACTAATTTATGAACGAGTACCGATGTATTGAATTTTACTGCGGGATGAGCGTATGTTAAACGAACAACTATTATCATATAGAGTATTAAAGTGCCAAACCTCTCAGTTCGTCGAGATGAAAACCGTAGGCAGGTCAGTGAGCTCGTTTTTCGTCTCAGTCTGCCAACGGTCAGCAGTATTCCCGTTAGCCAGAATTTCGGTCAGAAGGCATGCGTGTTTCTGCAAGTATAAAAGTGAACAGAGACATCCGTACCTAAGAATGGCGGTCAACGTCTCAAGACGTTTGGGAGGTATTTTGATGACTTTCCTTCTCTTGTCCGTTCCTACGAACGCAGCTAATGTGCAACTCGAAAGAATGGCGGGGGTGCCAGTTGAACCTTGTACGCCCAGCGAGAAAAACCCTCCGGTTCGTGCTGCAAACAGGAGTCTCATTCTGGTGGACGAATGGGAGCGGGGAGCTACGCCAGGGAGAAGGCCGCAGCCGTGACGTGAGCGAGCACGGCGCGTTTGTTTTTGCATCTTGTTGTCCGCCGGTGGGCACGAGTCTGACGCTCAAGATTGATCTAGACGGAATCCCTGATGAAATCGGGCGCCTCCCAGTCGAGGTAGAGGGTGAAGTGCTTCGCGTCGAGCAGTGTCCCGCTGAGAGGGGAATGCTTACGGGTGGTTTTGCGGTTCAATATTGAAGAGATCGCCTGGATTGAACTAGAGGACCGATCTCCGAAGGAATTTGGCAGGATGAATCTGCCAAGGTTATTGCGGACGGCGAGAAGCAAGGCAATGTCATCAGTGTTAAAGCCGACCGTAAGTCGAATGTAATTAATGGCTTGCAGGATTTCAGACTGTAAGTCACAGAGCGGAGCTCTATGCTTTCTGAGTCAACGGCGGCGGAGAATCCTGTAAGTAACGCTTCCTGGTATGCGCTCTACACTCGCCATCAGCATGAGAAAATGGTGGATCAGGTTCTAACCAACAAGGGCTTTAGCACGTTTCTTCCACTTTATGCAACCAGCCACAATTGGAAGGACCGGACTAAGGCACTGTCGTTGCCTCTTTTTCCCTGTTACGTGTTTTTGAAAGGGGGCATCGAGCGGCGGCTTCAGATTCTCACAACGCCAGGAATATATGGCCTTGTGTCCAGTGCAGGCCAGCCAGCACCGATTCCGGACATTGAAATCGAGGCGATTCGGCGAGTTGTCGAAAGCGGCGCGCGCGTCGAAGCCCACCCGTACCTTAAATGCGGAAATTGGGTGAGGGTCAAGTGCGGCCCTTTGACAGGGATCGAAGGAATCCTTGTACGGAAGAAGAACATTTCACGGCTGGTGCTATCGGTGGAGATATTGGGGACGGCAGCGGCCATCGAAGTTGCCGCATTCCAAGTTGAGGCAGTGAAAGGCCCGCGACAGAGAGATTCAAGCAACGGCCCTGCAACCAGCTCGGGACACATCCGCGCTGAAGCCACAGCCTAGCTTAATCGGCCGTACGCACGGACGGCCCGGATCGGATCGGCGAAACGGGAATGCCAAATCAGCGGAAGCAGATAGGGATGCAAGACTTTAAGTCGAAACGAGACTTGCAAGCGAGGGTGCCATGAGAAGGTGGCTATGTCTAACGGCAGCAGTTTGGCTAGTGTTGTTTTCGATTTGCGGGCGGGCGCAAGGACAGGCACGGAAGGACATTAAGAGCGAGAGCGCCAAAGCACTGACCGCAGGGGACATCGCGTCGGAGCCAGCGAAGAAAGCGGCCGATGATCCGAATTACTCGATCGCCCCTGAGGACGTGCTCACCATCGACGTTTGGAAAGAGCCAGAGATCTCCCGAACTGTCCCGGTACGCAGAGATGGCAAGATTTCCCTGCCATTGCTAAACGACTTGCAAGCAGCGGGATTGACTCCTACACAACTAAGCGTAGAGATTGTGGAAAGGTTGCGCGCGACGATCGTCCATCCGCAGGTGACCGTGATCGTGGCGCAGATGAGCAGCCTGCGGGTCTACATTCTGGGCCAAGTAACTCGAGCAGGAGCTTATCCATTGGTCCCCGACATGACGGTGATGCAAGCCCTCTCGATCGCGGGGGGATTCACCCCATTCGCCAACTTGAAGAAGATCTACGTCATGCGCAGCGAAAATGGCGTGAGCCATATATTCCCAATGAACTACAAGGAAGTGATCAGGGGGCGCAAAACACAACAAAATATTCCTCTGAAACCTGGCGATACGATTGTCGTGCCGTAGGGAAGAACATGACTAAACTGCCTCACGTTCTCTATTGTGTGATCCTTGCGGTGATCTTATGTGCGGCTGCGGCTGCCGTCCGGGCACAAGGAACTGATGAGACCAAGCCTGAGGCTGGCGTGCAACCCGTGGCACCCTATCAACCACCTCTGCCGGCGGGGAGCACCGGCATATTGGCACTGAGCCCGAGCTCCGAAATCCCGGTAGCAGGGGCCGATCGGCCGTTAAGCGGCGTGCAGGAACAGACTCTGGGTCCGAATTTGGGAGCCAGCAACGTGCTAGTTCCGAGCTTCACAGTGGTGTCGCAGATGGCCACAGGTTCTTCCGCGTCAGGTTTTTCTCAGCCAACAGCTTTCAACTATCTGCTCGCTACATTGGATTTAAACCGCGCCTCAGATCGATCCGAACTGCTGCTGCACTATACGGGTGGCGGAATGCTCTCGTCGTACTTAAACGCGGCTGTCCAAGAGATCGAAATCACTTACAGCTACAAATGGCAGCGCTGGACGCTACTGCTGGGCGATGACGCCAGCTATCTCTCGGAATCACCCTTTGGGTTTGGAGGCCTCGGAGGCCTGGATTTGCTCACGGGCAATTCTCCATTCGGCCCCGGCGGCCCTCTGAGTTCCATACTGGGTCCCAACCAAACGATTCCAACAATCATAGTTCCAAGATTGAGTAACACGGCAGTCTCGCAAATAGAATACACGCTCAGTCCACGTTCTTCGTGGACTGCTTCCGGGACTTACGGGCAATTGGATTTCCTGGGTGTGGACTACATCAATAGCACTGAAGCGCAATTTCAGACAGGCTACAACTACTCGCTCAGTCCGCGGAGTTCGATCGCGGTGATCTATCGCTTTGATGACTTCCGATTTACGCAATTTTCGCAGTCGATCGAGAACCACGTAATGGAGTTTGGCTATGAGCGCAATGTGACCGGGAGACTGAACTGGCACCTGGCCGCGGGTCCGAGCGTAGTGATGCTTCGGGGCGTGCTGACAGGTTACGAGAACAATATTTCGTGGGATGTAAACGGCGCACTCAGTTACAAGATGGATCGCGGGACGCTGGAGCTTAGTTACGCACACCTAGTGACTGGGGGGAGCGGAGTACTGGTCGGGGCGAACACGGGGCAGGTACAGGCGACAATAGAGCGAACTCTGAGTCCGAGGTGGGAAGGTTCGGCGTCGCTCGGCTACGCAACCAATCAGAGCCTGATACCAGCCAGCGCCAGCTTGGCAAACCAAAACTACAACTCTTGGTATGGCGTGGTTCGACTCAATCATCAATTCCGTCCTGGAACTACCCTTTTCGTTAGTTATGAAGCACAGCTGCAAGCCGCGAACCCCGCCGGTTGCGGCACTCCGAATTGCGGAGCCACCTCGATTGCGCACGAGTTTTCCGTCGGTTTCAATTTCAGCCTGCGACCGGTCTTCTTGCGATAGCAGGGACGAAAAGCACGACAGGCCCGAGCGAACCGCCGAGCCGGAAATAATGCGCGACGTTTCGACGGGGAGGATGCCAGAACGTGAAATCAAAATCTTGATCCCGTAGTAATTGGAAGTCTAGACCCATCGGCCAAAAAGAATAGGTTCACAGAGAGGCAAGCAATGTCAGACAGACTTGAGGAGCGGGTTCCGCGCGGATGGGAAGAGTATTTTGCCATCATAGTGCGACGGCGTTGGTGGATATTGCTTCCACTATTTTTGTGCTGGATCGCCGTGTGGGGAGGCAGTTGGTCTTTGCCGACCACGTACACGTCCGATGCGCTGATCTCCGCGGAACAGGAAAAAGTGTCGGACCTGTACGTCATGGAGAACGTCAATGTGAATCTCCAAAATCGTTTGCAGAGCACTACGCAACAGGTTTTGGGCTATGCCAGCCTGAAGAAGATCATAGACCGCTTTAAGCTCTATGATTCACCACCCAAGATGGGCGGCTTTTTCAAGCCCAAGGATCCAGTCGATCAAATGCGGGGCGACATCAAGATTGAGCTAGTGGGCGCGCCTGGATATCGCGGAGAGTTCTTCACTTTCAAGATTCATTACTCGGCTGATACGCCCGAGCTCGCAAAGCAAGTAAATACCGAGCTGACGTCCTTGTTCATCAACGAAAATGTGAGGGCTCAGCGACAGCTCTCCGAGAATACGACAGCTTTTCTGGATAGCGAACTGGCGGACGCACGTATCAAAATGCAAGAGCAGGAAGCAGAAGTGTCCGCGTTCAAGACTAAACACGCGGGAAACTTGCCGGGCCAGTTACAAAGCAACGTGCAAATCCTGGCAGGCCTGCAAGCGCAGTTGGCTAGCACCCAACACGCGTTAGACACTTCGAAGCAACAGAAAATCTATCTGGAATCATTGCTGCAACAGTACCAGTCGGCTCAAGCGAGTCTGGGTGGAGACTCAAATCTGATATCAACGCAGGCACTGGATAAGGTGCTTCAGGATTTGCGGCTTCAAATCCAGAATTTGCGCACCCGCTATACTGACGGTCACCCAGACATAGTGGCGCTTAAGGACGAGATCGCCAAGACCGAGGCCTTAAGAAAGCAGACTGAAGCCGAAATCGCGACTACTAAACAGACGGTGAAGCCAGCGAGCTCGATTGATTTCTCCGCGGCAGAAGGAGTGCAGCGGGGCTCACCGACTGCCATCATGCAGCTCCAGAGCCAGCTCAAGGCCAATCAATTGGAGATCCAGAATGAGCAACAGCACGCGAACGAGCTTGAGTCACAAACCACCGTGTACCAGGCTCGGCTCAATCTGACTCCGGAAACTGAGCAAGAGCTGACGGTGGTTTCCCGCGGGTACGAAGAAGCCAAATCCAATTACAACTCGCTCCTCCAGAAGCAAACGCAATCGCAACTTGCCACTAGCCTTGGACAGCAGCAGCAGGGTCAACAGTTTCATATCATCGATCCGCCAAAGTTGCCAGACAAGCCTTCGGCGCCAAATCGTTTCCTGATCAGTTTAGTTGGCTTGGCGTTGGGGGCCATGCTCGGCTTGGGTGTTGCCACTTTTCTAGAATTAACCGATGTGCGCTTCCGGCAGGAGAAAGATCTGGAAGGAATTCTTCCTGCCCGCATGCTGGTGGGTATCCCGCGCTTGAGCACGGCCAAAGAAGACCATTCCCGCGTTATCGCACGCTACTTTGAATGTGGAGCAGCGGCGGTAGTGGTTTTGTTGATTTTCACCGGAAATCTCTACACATATTACAACGGTTAAGCGGTGGTGGTAATGAAAAGCTGCGGTCTTGATTCGAAACCCTTTCCCTGTGAACTCCCGAGCGATTGGCACTGCGGCATGAGCTGGGGCGTTTCTTGCCGGAAAGGCAACTCAGAATTAGGAATGGAAACCAATGAGCCAGTTATTTGAAGGATTCAGCAGAGCAGCAATTCGACAGAGCCAGCGGGAAACTGTCCCGGTGGACTTGGGTCCAGCTGAACTGGGCTTACCCGAGACCTCACCAACGACCGAAATGCTAGGCACAGCGATGCCGGGGGGCGCCGGTTCAAGAGGCACAGCCGAGATCAAAAGGATGGTCGACGACGAAAAGACTCGGTCGGTGATGGTGCAACCGCCACTCGCATCGCGTCTAGTAGCGTGGAGCGATCCCAACAGTCTGGGAGCGGAAAAATTTCGAGCGCTAGCCGTTCGGCTCGACGATATTCGCAGGCAACACGAGCTGAAGTCTGTGCAAGTGACCAGCAGCGTGATCAACGAGGGCAAGTCCTTTGTGGCCGCAAATCTGGCGGTGACGCTGGCCAAGTATTCTGGGTCCAAGACGCTGCTGATTGAAGGAGACTTGCACCGACCGACGCTGGCATCGATGTTCGGCTTAAAGGATTTGCAAGGACTGAGCGACTGGTGGACACTGCGAAACCAGGAGCTCGCGCGCTGCCTGCTTCGGTTCGCCGGCTCGGGGCTATGGTTTCTGCCAGCAGGCAAGCCCTGCGACCGGCCCTCGGAAATCCTGCGATCGGCCCAACTTGCGGAAGCCTTTACGGAGCTGACGGGTCAATTTGATTGGATCGTCGTAGATTCCACACCTATGCTGCCGGTGATTGATGCCAACCTCTGGTCGAGATTAGTGGATGGGACGCTGCTTGTTGTACGGGAGGGCGTCGCGCCGCTCAAGGCTTTGAAAAAAGGGTTGCAGTCCCTCGACCGTCCGAAGTTGATCGGTGTGGTCGTCAATGAGGCTTCTGACTTCGATCAAATCGACTACGACGGACAATATTATGGCGCTCGAAAGTACGGAAACAACGGCTCGAAAAAAGTGTGATAGCCCAGAGGTCTTCGAGAGATTGTCGCGTTGTCTGACAAATCCGAGTCTCGTCGCCATGCTCGCGCGCGGCAACATTTTAAACAGCCCAAATAAACCGCAAAGACTCGCGTTACTACCTTCGAAATAGATTTCTTTAGGAATTGCTTCAGCCGGCCGTACGAAATCGCGTAGGATGACGTACTCAAAATTCCCGTTCGTTAGCTATCTCATCTGGATCAGCATGAGAAGCGCCTTGTCCCCCTTCGCCGACGATAACGCGCCGTCCGTCAAGAGTCTGGAGAAAGGGCCGTCTACACTTGCAGGCATAACTTGGGAGAAACATTTTTCCGGCGAAAGGCCGCAGACCGGTGCATGGTTTGCTGCGCTCTCGCTGTCAACATTAGTGATGATTCTCTATGCGCCAGTACTCGTATCGCTAGCGCGACAATGGTGGGGCGACCCGAACTACGGGCATGGATTCTTTGTTCCAGTATTTGCGGGCTATGTTCTTTGGAGCGAGCGTGATCGGTGGAGCGCAAAGCCTCTCCGCCCGAATAATTTTGGTTCGGCGATCATGCTATTCGCGATTGGGCTGCGGATTCTCGGGATGCTCGGGGCTGAGCTGTTCGTGGCGCGGTTGTCCTTGGTGATTTTGATCTCAGGGATCGTCCTGTTTCTGGCGGGCCACAAGGCGCTGAGGTCGGTTGCATTTCCGCTCGGCTATCTGTTGTTTATGATCCCCTTGCCGGCAATCGTGTACTACCAATTGACACTTCCGCTTCAGTTGTGGGCATCACGATTGGGCGCGACCGGTCTGGTCGCGCTCGGAATTCACACCGTGCGAGAGGGGAATCTACTCATTCTGCCGAACTGCACGCTCAATGTAGTCGAAGCATGCAGTGGCATTCGCTCGTTGCTTTCTCTGCTGGCTGCGGTGGTCGCCTACGGATATCTGGCCGAGCAGAAAACTTGGAAACGAAGCGTGTTGGCGATCGCGAGCATTCCCATCGCAATCGCGACCAACGGTCTGCGTCTCGTCGCGACGGGTGTGCTGAGCTACTTTTTCGGGCCGAGCATCGATTCCGGTGTGGTGCATGTAGCTCTTGGCCTCGGGTTTTTCGCGCTGGCTTTTATTTCGATCCTGCTTATCCATAAGCTTCTTGGCCTGCACGAGCGACAGAAAAATCCCTTACGAGTTTCGTCGTGAGTTATCTGAGAGTCGCCGCGGCCGCGATGCTACTTGTGGCAGGCATCTTCGCGACGCATAGCTTCCGACCAAAGGTTGCCGCCGCGCCGCGTTGGCCATTGCACGACTTTCCGTCCGACATCGGACTTTCACATAGTGAAGATCGTCCGTTCGAGACGCAGATCGTGCGCGCCGTCGGTGCGGATGACTATATCAACCGAGTGTATCTTGGCAGCGCCCTACCGATTGAACTTTATGTGGGCTACTACAAAGATCAACGTTCCGGCGACAGAATTCACTCTCCCAAAAATTGTCTTCCGGGCTCCGGATGGGAGGCAGTCCACTCCACGCGTGTGCAAATCGGTTCTGAGGGCGGAGTTCCTGTTCTTGTGAACGGATATCTGGTTGCACAGGGAACGAGACGGAATATGGTCCTCTACTGGTATCAGTCGCATGGACGGATTGTTGCCAGCGAATACTTGGCCAAGATCTTGTTGATTGCCGACGGTTTGAAGAACAGACCGACCAACGGGGCACTGGTCCGCATCTGGACCAGCGCTGCTGATGGAGAAGCGAGCGCTCAAGCGCGGGCGGTGGATTTCGCGCGCCGTGTCTATCCACAGATCGAGGAATTCTTGCCAGATTGAGAGCCCGCCGGGCCAAACGCACCTGTGAATCGACAGTCCCCCAGATTAACCGTTAAGAAAAAATCTTTTTTCCAGAAGAGGCAACGTTCAGCCACGTCCCGAGATCCCGAGGAAAGTAAAGTTCAGCCTTAGTTCTAAGTCATTGCAGATAGGTACAAGGATGGTACGCCCATGAGAAACATAAACAGTCACTCTAATTCACTTCTTGGCTGGACCGCAGCCAGGCAGATAATTCGGATGCTTCCACGAAAATGGATTCTTGGCCTCTCTCTGGCCGCAGCTCTATTGAGTTGGGGTTGCCCGAAACAGGATCCACTCCAGGCTTTCAGTCCCCCGCCGGCTCCTCCCATTGACCAGGGGCCAGCGCCTGTCCCTGAGCCGGCGACGGCGCTTTTATTTGGGGCAGCGCTATTGATCGGCGGAGCTATCGTCCGAAGGCGGCGCAAGGGTGGCCAGAAATAGGGCATTTTTGCTAGCTCGTCACAGAAGTGTCGTTTTGCGTAAGTTACCATAACCTGGAGTGTTCTTTGATCCGCTTCTTGAATGCCTACATCCCGAAACGAACGCTTCTGCTGGGGATTTCAGAAGCCTGCCTGATCACTCTCGCGCTTGTGGCCTCGGCTCTAGCGCGGCTGGGCGTTGGCGAAGCCAGGTTAATGCTTACGTATCAGTACGGCTCTTTGAAAATCGTATTGGTGTCTGTGGCCTTCCTGACGTGCATGTATTATTTCGATCTTTATGATTCCACGGTTGTAAGCAATCGGCGCGAGGCGCTAGTCCGCCTTATCCAGGTGATGGGCGTCGCGTACATTGCTTTAGGTTTCCTCTACTACCTATACCCACCGGTGAAATTGGGCCGGGGAATATTTCACCTAGGTTTTCTATTTGTTGGACTGTTGCTGCTTCTCTGGCGACGATTGTTTTCGATTTTCAATAATACGCAGCGGCTTGCTGAGCGGGTGGTTATTTTGGGCGAGGGCTCGCTGGCGAAATCTCTGCTGAATGAAATCGAAAAGCGGCCCGAGTTGGGGATTCGTATTGCAGGTCGTGTGCAGCTGCGGACGGGCGAAAACCGTCCAGACAATCACGAGATCGGTGAGATCCCGGTCATTCTCTCGCAAACCGGATTCTGCGAGGGCCTTGCAATCGGCCGTCCTATCCGCGGGATCGACCGCATCGTTGTGGCGATGGAGGAACGCCGCGGTAAGCTGCCCGTGGACTTGTTACTTTCGTTGAAGAATCATGGCGTGCAGGTTCAAGATGGAAATGATGTCTACGAGTCAATCACTGGAAAGGTTCCCATTGAATCGATCCGATTGAGCTGGCTCCTATTCTCGCCAGGCTCTCACGCTTCGGGGCTCTTTCCGATTTACAAGCGGCTCGCGTCCGTAGTGATTTCGATTGTCGGACTGCTGCTCAGTCTGCCGCTGCTTCCGTTCGTCATTATAGCCATCAAGCTCAGCTCGCCGGGCGGGGTCCTCTACTGGCAGAATCGTGTAGGACGGGATGATCGAATATTTCGCTGCTACAAGTTCCGCACGATGCGCTCCGACGCCGAAACAGAGACAGGACCAACCTGGGCCGAGGACGAAGACCCACGAGTCACACTGGTGGGCAGATTCCTTCGCAAGACGCGCATTGACGAAATTCCACAGCTGTTGAACGTATTGAAGGGCGACATGAGCCTTGTCGGTCCGCGCCCGGAGCGGCCCGAGTTTGTCACCGCGCTGAATGAGAGGATTCCTTACTACCACTTGAGGCATTCCGTTCGTCCGGGGATCACCGGGTGGGCTCAAATCCTTTATAAGTATGGAAGTTCGGTCGAAGACGCCAAGGAAAAACTCCGGTATGACCTCTATTACATCAAGAACAGGTCGGTGGGGTTAGATTTACTGATCGTCTTGAACACGATCAAGATCGTGCTGGTGGGACGTGGCGCCAGATGACACCTGCTCTCCTTTCCCCGGAAGAGGCATTCCCCGTTTCCTCCGGACGCACTGTTGAAGGTTCGCGATCAGCTTTAAGTGTCTAAATACGCCGATGGGAACAGCTGCGTAATCATGGGATTCGTACTCACCATCGTCTACATCGTAGTTACGATTATCTCGCCGGAGCAATTCGGAAAGGAGTGGGCCAGCTATCACGTCGTGACGTATCTGGCCGGGATTACCGCTTTGGCTTCCTTGCCGACCATGGCGAGGTACAGCTATTGGAAAACGTCAGTCCAGACGTATCTGCTGGTCGCTTTTATTGGGGCCATTGCTCTTTCGCAGCTGGCTCACGGATGGCTCGGCGGGGTTGTCGAAGGTATGCGTACGTTCCTGCCGAGCGCGGCCGTCTTTTTCTTCATCGTCGTTAACGTAACGACGATTCGCAGGCTGAAGATTATGACTCTGGCGGCAGTCGCTTCTTGTCTGGCTATTAGCGTCGAGGCCCTCTGCGGATATTACGCGGGCTATCACGGCGAGATGTTCGTTATGCTGACCAACATCTCGTCGCCGCAGGACGAGGTGATTGGGCAATTGGCACGAATACGCGGGGCCGGCTTCTTGAGCGACCCGAATGATCTGGCTCAAATTCTCTTGATCGTTCTTCCGCTTGCCTTTGTCGCCTGGCGGCGAGGACGCCCGGTTGTAAACTTCTTTGTAGTGCTTGTACCAGTTACTTTGCTTCTCTGGACCACCTACCTGACACACTCGCGCGGTGGATTGATCGCGCTGGCGGCTGTTGCGCTCATGGCCGCCAGGAAGAAACTGGGAACCACAGCATCGACGGCTCTGGCCGCCGTGTTCATCCTTGGCATGATAGCGCTCGATTTCACTGGCGGCCGCGGGATTTCGGCAGCTGACGGCGCCGACCGGCTAGAAGCCTGGGCCAATGGCCTGGAAATGTTCAAGAGCGCTCCGTTATTCGGAATTGGATTCAATGGCTTCGCGGATTTGTATGAAATCACGGCGCACAATTCCTTCGTTCTCTGTCTTGCCGAGCTTGGATTATTGGGAAGCACGTTGTGGTTGGCATCACTCGTCACAACCACCACGGGCCTAAATCGCATCATTGGGGTTCAAAGGAAAGGGCAGTCAACCAGATTCTTCGGTCTCATGGAACTCTTTGAAATGAGGTCTATCCCTAACCTGGCTTCACCTAGTTTAAATCCCGCACCTTCAGTTGGAAGCATCATTCTGAATTACGAGTATGCATCCTTGGCATTGCCAACCACGGTTAGCGCTGGTGCTCCGGAGTTCGAAACGCAGAATCAAAATGCTCACTCGCCTAGGGTCCCAAAGCAATGGATGGTGGCGATACGCCTGGCATTGGTCTCTTTTATGACGACCGCGTGGTTCTTATCGCGCAGTTACACAATAACAATGTATCTGATTCTGGGCTTGGCCACCGCGACGATCGCGCTTCAACGCGGAGACAGCAAGCTGCCTGATCGCGGCCACTGGATATCTTCCACCATAACTGCCGAAGTGTTGCTCGTCATTTTAATATACGGCCTGGTCCGCCTCCGACACTGAAAATCACAAATCGATGGAACACGCCTGCGGAGGTCAGACCAAGGTTGATGCAGCCGCAGTTTATTCCAATAAGTCAGGTGACAAGCAAGCTCAAGCAACCTCCCCCCGCTCGAGCGCTGTTCTGCCGCAGTAGTGCGCTCCCGACATTAGGAGGATGAGATGAGTGGTACTCACATTCACACATACGCTTTCTGGTTAGCAGCATCCCTAATGTTCTACATCTACGGAGGATATCCGGTCTGGATGTACCTACGCAGCCGGCTGCAGCCACGCCCACAGCGGCAAGGATCGATACTTCCCAGCGTAAGTATCATCCTTGCTGTCCACAACGGCGCTGCTCTTCTACGGCAGAAAGTCGCTCATCTGCTGTCGCTGAATTATCCGCAAGATCGGATAGAAATCGAGATAGTTTCGGACGGATCGACGGATGGCACGGACGATATTCTAAAGGAGTTTCAAGACCCGCGTATTAAGTGCTTCCAGTGCTCCGAGCATTTGGGCAAGGCGGCGGCAGTGAACATAGGCATGCAGAGCGCCACCGGAGAAATCCTGCTATTCCTTGATATTCGTCCCTGGATTGAAAGCAACGCTCTGCAACTGTTGGTCAGTAACTTTGAAGATCCTCGAGTGGGATGTGTAACCGGAGAGTTGGTGTTGCGCGAAGCCGGGCACGATGCGGGCGCCAAAGCCGTTGGAGGCCTTTATTGGCGATACGAGCAATGGATCCGAGACTGCGAGGCAAAAGTCGATTCGCCGCTGGGAGTATACGGCGGTTTCTATGCGATACGTCGCAAACTGGCGAGTGCGCTCCCCGAAGGAACCATTCTGGATGATATGCTGCAACCTCTTAGTGTGATTCGCCAAGGCTACCGGTCAGTCTTGGATCTGCGTGCGCGAGTCTATGACATCTGGCCCAAGAGTCTGCGCGGCGAATTTCATCGCAAAGTTCGAACGCTGGCGGGCAACTTCCAACTGTTGCAACTAGCGCCGTGGCTGCTGTCGCGGCAGAACCGATTACGATTCGAGTTGATCTCGCACAAACTGATGCGTCTGCTCGTGCCACTCCTGCTGGTCATACTCTTGGTAAGCAGCGCGTCGTTGGCAATCCATTCTCGCCTGTACGCTGGGGCGCTCGCGTCGCAGATTGTCTTTTATATTCTGGCCGCTCTGGGAAGCGCGCGTAACATTCCGATCCTTACGCGTCTAACAGCCCCGGCGAGCGCCTTCTGCATGTTGAATGCTGCCGTAGTAGTGGGCTTTTACAAGTTCCTTTTCACGCGGGGACCACTCTGGAAAATTTGGACTTCTGGCGTACCTGCATCGTATGCAGCGGATGGGCAAGAGGGCGCGGATTGGAACGCAACAATGCTGAGCCTGTACTCACATGAACTGCGGACTCGGGGTGTGACGCGATGAGATTGAAAGTCACCGTGGTTACCTCGGATTTCCCTATCCCGGACGAACCGTACCGCGGACACTCCGAATATCAGATTCTTCTGGCGCTCTCAAAACTGGCCGACGTAAACGTCCTATGTCCTTTCCCGCGCTATCCCAGTTGGTTCCAACCGAGTTACGACTATCGCGCACCTGATTTGTCCTTTTGTCCTCCCGGTGTGGCGGCACGGTACTTCGAGTACCCGGCGTTACCTGGCTTGACGAGGTGCATAAACGGTGTGGTTTGTGCGAAGTACCTTGAGCCGTATTTCCGTGAGTCCATGCCCGACTTAGCTTGCAACTTCTGGCTATATCCCGAAGGCTACGCAACAGTTGCCGTGGCTCGCCGTCTAGGCATCCCCGCCATCGTCGGGTCCATTGGCTCAGACTTGAATCGCATTCCTGACCCTGCTTCCGGATGGTTGACGCGGCTAGCAATGAAGCGGGCAGCATTCGTAGTAACCAAAAGTGAGCACTTACGTCAGAAAGCTATCCGGATGGGCGTTGACGCCCGCAAGGTCCGGACGGTTCGAAATGGTTGCGATCCGAGCGTCTTCCACTTAGCGGACCGGAGCGCAGCCCGCGCGCAGCTTGCCGTCGACAATAAAGTCGAGCTCGTATTGTTCGTAGGACGTTTGGATACCAAGAAGGGCATCGGGGAATTGCTCGTGGCCTTCGCTTCGCTCGCGAGTCGGCGTCCTAATCTGCGTCTGGCATATGTGGGGGATGGGCCGGGCGGCGAGCAATTGCGCAGTAAAGCCAGGCATCTTGCACTCGAAGACCGAGTCATTTTAATTGGCGCCTGTCCTTCGCAAAAAGTTGCCCAGTGGCTCGCGGCCGCCAACGTGCTCGCTCTACCTAGCTATAACGAGGGATACCCCAACGTTGTCATCGAAGCCCTCAGCTGCGGACGGCCCGTGATTGCAACGAATGTGGGTGGAATCCTCGAGCTAGTCAATGAAAAGTCCGGGATTCTAATCGCGCCAAGAGATTCGCGAGCACTTGCCGGTGCAATTGAAAAGGCAATGGGCCAGAGTTGGGATGAACATTTCATTTCGGAGCAATTTCGAAGGGGTTGGGATGAAGCTGCCGATGAATTGCTTCGCATCTGTGAGCTGGCATTGCAACAACGAACCGAGAAAAGGCAACTGCGGACTAAAGCCACGCCTGTGTTGAGCAGGTGACGCGATCGATCTCAAATTAGCTGCGCGACCATGCGATTAATCCACAATTCGCAAATCTGGGGCCCCTCTTATATCAGGCAGCGTCTGCGGCGGATTACGCAGCGTACCACGCCTCCGCTTGAGCGCATTTGGGTGACCATTGCGGACCATTACGAGCCTAAGTGGCGGCGCGCTGATTTAGGCACCGCGCAGTCTCGCGTCGCCCGATGGCGGTCTGCATGGCCAGAGATTGCGAAGCGATGCAAACCGGATTCTGTTGGCAACGCGCCCCGATATACTTTCTTTTTTCCTGAAGAAGAATATCATTCGAGCCTGATGGAACCACTTGCGGAAATGGTTCGTGAAGGGATAGCGGATGTGGAGGTTCATCTTCACCATGATGGCGAAGGTCGCCAGAACTTTATCGACCGCGTGAGCAGTTTTTCTAGCGTATTGCATAACGAGCATGGTCTGTTGCGCAAACGCAACGGGAAGCTGACGTTCGGATTCATCCACGGCAACTGGGCTTTGGACAATTCGCGGCCGGATGGCCGCTTGTGCGGACTTAGCGATGAAATCCGCCTGCTACGAGACCTTGGTTGCTACTCCGATTTCACTATGCCGTCTGGCGATTCTCCAACCCAAGCTCGCTTGGTAAATACAATTTATTATTGCAGCGGCGACCCGCATCGCCCGAAATCGTATGACGATGGCGTCGCTGTCACGCCCGGCAGTGGCGTCGAAGGCGACCTGCTCATCATTCCAGGGCCATTGGGGATGCGCTGGAGAGACCGTTGGCTGCCCCGGCTCGAAACCGGCGAACTTCGCTACGGAAACGTGGCGACACCTTATCGTGTAGGGCGATGGGTGGAGTTAGCGCCGCGCATTGGGGTCGATACCTTCATTAAGTTATATACGCATGGCGCCCAAGAAAGGAACTCCTCTGCTTTATTGTGCGACGTGCTGGAAACGGCATTCAATTTGTTGGTGGAAGAAGCGAACCGGCGCGAATGCTCCATTCATTTCGTCACCGCCTGGCAGATGTATTTAGCCATAGACGCAATCCGGCAACGTCGCGATCCCTTGATCGCGGTGTACACCAGCCAAATCGAAGGACAAATTGCCGTCAATCCTCGCACCAGATATGCCGGCAAGTCTGCGGGTGCGGAAACGGTACGACAACACTGATCCGGGCTCCATCGGTTGCAATCAGTTGGTGCCGACTGCCGAAGCTTTGCATCGGTCGTTTGTCGTGTTCCGAACAGAATTGGGTGCTGGTAGAGTGAAAAAATCTGGTCTGCCTACCGTGACGACCAACCCGCTTGAGCCCTCAACTGTGGAGTTACGACGTAGCTCGGAAGAGTTCGTGATAGGTGCTGTCCTCGGGCCAGATTTCAACGGCAGCTTCGCTCACTTGCTCGCTGCATTTACGAATCTGCGCAGGACTGGCCTATCTACCAAACTGGTCATCATTGCCTCGCACGATCCGCAACGTGTTGCCAGCGAGTCAGCAGTCCAGGAACTACCTTCGCACTTTCAGTGGGTGACCGATGAATTGATCAAGCCTGACTCGCTTCTAGGATGCCACGTGCTGGTTTCGCTCCAGGATGGAGTCCCTCTCTCAGTGCTGCGCGCCATGTCTTTGCATATTCCAATCATTACGACGGCGGTCCGAGTTCCAGAAGCCCTCCGCAACCAGCCGACAGTCAAGTTCATCCGACACGGGGATAAGGAGGGGTTACAAGTTGCATTGCAACACCAATCGGAACAGACGAAACGAGATCCGGCGCATGCTTTTGCCCCTGAAGAAAATATTGCAAAGCACTACAGCGACACCTATTTGTGGCGAGAAAACGTTCCTTCAACGGTAACCGGGCAGCCAGCGAAAGGACACGCGTTGATCAAGAAAGCGCTCTTCAGCGCCGTTCCCAAGAGCCGATTACTTGAACACGGGAATCGCGACCGGCCGCAGATTGCCATCACTGTCGACGACGGGCCTGACCCACTTCACACGCCGCGGATGCTGGACATCTTTCGAGATTTCGCGGTGAGAGCAACGTTCTTTGTAGTCGGGGGAGCCGCCGAGCAGTATCCGGACCTCGTGCTGCGGATGAAGAAAGAGGGACACGAAGTCGGTAGCCATTCCTATAGCCACCCGTACTTCCACAGGCTTTCCTGGTCTGGCGCCATTCGAGAGATAGAAATGAGCCGATGGGTCCTAGACCGTATCCTAGGAGAGAAATGCAAACTCTTCCGCCCGCCTCACGGCAAGTTGTCGCTTCGCAGCCTTATCCCCGCTTGGGCGGCCGGCCATCAAGTGGTGATGTGGAACGTCGATCTAAAGGACTACCGAGCCAGTTCGGGGGATGTGGAAGCGCAGTTGGATCGAACTAACTTAGCCCCCGGAGATATCATTCTTTATCACGGCACTAGCGCGCCGGCGTTAAAAGCACTGCCGCGGGTAATCGAAGCCGCGCTGAGCAAGGATCGCAAGGCCGTCACCATTTCCGAGCTCATGCAACACTAGGCTCTTGTCGCGCGAAAAGATCTAAGTTCTCTCAATTGTACTTCCGATGAAAACAATTCTTTATCCCCAGGCGTACACTCGTTCGCGGTCAAGTGTTGTGGTATCTGATCAGGCCCCGCTGGGAACCACGAATATGTCTCCGGTCCCAAAAACTATCAATCACGCTCCGCTGCTCTTGAGATTGGCCAAAACCATGACCCGTTGGCGGATCCGCGGCGGCAGCCGCCTCGTGGGAATCTTCGGGCAATTAGGAATGCTCAATGTGGTCGCGCAATATCAATTGGGCCGTGGCGTGAGTTTCAGTGTGCCACTGTTCCGCGCTGACACTTGCTGGGACCAGAGAGATGTTGAAGAGTATGAAGAGCGGCTGATTCATTCGTTTTGCCGCTTGCTTGAACCGCTCTTTGATGTGGTCCTATTCGATTGCGGAGCAGACATTGGGACGTTCTCAGCGCTTGTCTGTTCACAAACTTCCCGCATCACGCGAGTGATTGCCTTCGAGCCCAACCCAGACGTAGCAGGCTTCATGAGGCGCAATTTGGCCCAACTGCCGATTTCATCGAATGCGATCACCAAAGCAGTAAGCTGCTTCAAGGGCACCGGCCGGCTGGAAGTTCCAACTTATGACAACTCAGATTACGCCCGTTTTCTCGTTCCTGGCGATGGCCCGCTGGAAGTCGTCACCATCGATAGTCTTGGTGCGCGAGGTGGCGACGTAGCCATAAAGCTCGACGTGGAAGGCGGCGAACTAGAGGTGCTCGAAGGCGCTGCAGAGACTATCGCCTCGGCCCGAAAATGCGTGATAACAGTAGAAGCCAACCCTCGAGTTGCCGTGCGTACCAAGCGCGATCCGGTGGAATGTCTCAGGTTTCTTCAGTCGTTGAGACCATTTAACTTTCTCATTGCCGAGACCGAAGAATCTCCATTGACGTCCTCCCCGATCATCAAGGATGGACAGGAGGCCAACCGAAATGTTATCTGCTGGACGCAGTAAGCCAGCTGCTCACCGCACCGACGATTGCCAAAACCGAACCGTCGTTTTAGATCTGATCGTGCCTCCCAGTACGGTTTGGTTCCCTAGGTTTCTCGCTATTCCGAACAGCTCATCCCCGGTTCTTATAAGCTCGCAGGTATTTTGACATTTCTATCCAATCCGAAAATTGGTTTGACGACGCCACCCATTCCAGCCCCAAGGCTCGCCCCCAGTAATGCCAAGGTCATTGGGCGCAATTTCATTTTCATGGGCCTGGAAGTGGTGATTACGCTCGTTTGCACTCTGCTGACGACGGTCGCCATCGCGCGAGCCATCGGGCCGACGCGGCTTGGCTACTTCAATCTGATATTTTGGCTGACCTCCATCACGTGCTCGGTAGGATCGTTGGGCATCCCGCTTACAACATTCAAGTACATGGGCGAATTCTTCGGCGGTGGACAAAAGGAGCTCGCTCGCGCCGTATTCTTTTACAACCTCTGGGCCCAGACGGTAATTGCATGCGTGTTAACGGCCATCGGCATGGTTGCCGTTTTCACTCTCGTTGACCCCGCATATCGAGTCTGTTCCATTTTGTTGGTTTTGAGCATGGTGCCGAACATGATTACGTTCGTGCCCTCGCAGGCGAACTGCGCTGCCGAGGATGCCGCGCTCAATACGCGTGGAGCTTTTGTCGGGGCGATCGTCTATGTCCTTGCAGTTGCTGTAAGTCTCCTCGTTGGCTGGAATTTGGTTGGCATCGCCGCTGGTGTTTTGCTCTATCGCACAGTAGAGTTGGCTGTAAAAACCATTCCGGTGCTTGGGTCAATGAAATCTGTACCTCGGGTTCCACTGCCGCGAGAAATTCGCAAACGAATGTTTTCCTTCTCCGGTCTAAGCACCGGTCTGATGATTTTGCAGATCGTGATTTGGGACCGGTCCGACATCATTTTCTTGAAATTGCTGCAGCCCGACATTCGTCAACTAGCCTTCTTCTCGGTTTGCTTCAGTGTGGCCGACCGCCTCATGCGCATGCCCCAGACATTCGCCAATGCGCTTTCGGCCACGCAGATGGCCGAGTACGGGCGCGATAAAGAGCGCCTCTTTAGTATGACCTCGAAGGCATCCACCTATGTCCTTCTGGGGGCTCTTCCGATTCTGATCGGCCTTGCCTGCATCGGCGGTCCCTTTGTGCGAGTCATGTATGGGTCGCAATACCTCCCAGCAATACCGGTTTTCATCGTAGTGGCGCTACTCAGCATTCCAAAAGCGATACTGACTCCCGCCCAGACTCTGTTGTATTCCGCCGAAGACCTCGGATTTGTCCTGAAGTGGGGCTGCGTGGCCGCGGCGATGAACGTGCTCCTTGATCTCGCGTTGATTCCACGTTACGGAGCACTCGGCGCAGCCTGGGCAAATGGCGTCGCGCAAACGTTTGCCGCACTGACTATCTGGGGCCGTGTGCTGGTCCGCTATCCAGTTCGAATTGATGGGCCTGTTCTGCTCAGGCTTGCTGCCGCAACTCTTGCCATGGCGATCGTCGTCCTCGGCATTGTGGCCATTCCGTTCAGCCCTCTCATGAAGTTGAGCGTTGCTGTGCCCGCAGGTGCGATTGTTTTCCTGATCACAAGCCGGATGTTTGCGGTGCTGCAGAAGGATGATCGCCGTCGCCTCCTGCAACTCTCTGCCTTGCTGCCTACGCCTCTTGGTTCGTCACTTAATCGTTTGGTGGATTTCCTGGTTCCGCAACCGGTGGCTGTGGAAGTTGCAAGATGAATTCAACAAGGCGGCATCCCAATGAGTAGCGTCGCGGAAGCATTCAGTCCCACGTCTGTAGCCGGCGCACAAGCCGAGCGAACCCCGCCGCTAAACATCGCGCACGTGGGTGACAGCATGGAAATGGGGGGAGCGGAAAAGCTAACGGCCACGCTGTGTCGGTTGCAACGCGACAAGGGCCACACCGCCTCGGTCCACTGCCTTTATCGGCTTGGCGTGCTTGGCGAAGCTTTGCAAGCCGAAGGCTTTGAGGTTATTCTCCACCATCCTTCTTCGTTCCTTCAGCTCGTGCGCGGTTTGTACAGATCGTTTCGGCGCTCTCGCCCCGACGTGGTGCATTGCCACAATGCTACAGCGGCGATCATCGCCGCTCTTCCCGCTCGTCTCGCAGGAGTAAGGACCGTCATAGTAACCCGGCACGGTTTGGTCAAGCCTCCATACCAGATTCGTCGAGAGTTAAAGTTTGCGCTCGCTTCACGTTGGTGCGATTGGATCGTTGGAGTCTGTGAAGGCACGCGGACCAATTTGCGGGCGGCTCCCTTCGCCGCCCGCGACAAGATCATTCACATCTATAATGGCGCCTGCCCGCCGGATGTTCGTGCTATTCCGAGGACCAAAAAAGGCTTTACTCTACTCTATGTTGGCCGTTTGGCCCCGCTGAAGGACCATGCCACGCTTTTGCGGGCGGTTGCACTCACGCGCCCCCATCATCCCGACGTGCAACTGTGGATAGTTGGCGATGGGCCGCTTGAGCTAAGTCTCCGAACGCTCACGCAGGAGCTCGGGCTGAGCAACTGCGTCACTTTTTTCGGTGAGCAAACTGATGTCTCGCCATTCATGCTGGCGGCTGATTTATTTGTTAGCTCTTCCGTAACCGAAGGATTGCCCGTATCTCTATTGGAAGCAATGTCGGTTGGCTTGCCGGCGGTGGTCACCGACGTCGGAGGCATGGGCGAAATCGCCCGTTTGTCGGGCGCTGTCACACTCGTGCCATCGTCCGATCCTCAAGGCATGGCGTCCGCGTTGTCCGGCGCGATTGCCCGCAGACAAGAACTTCCAAAGATGGGCCAGCTGGCTAGCTTCTGTTACGAGCAACATTTTCGACCGGAACGAATGCTCGATGATTACATGACGCTTTATAATCGTCGCGGCTCTCACACTCCAGCGCCCCATTCTGCGTAGAATCCCGTACCAGCTCCATCGCTCATAAGAGAACCTGTCCAATAGCTGGCACGCAACTGATCATTGAATGTTTTCGCACGGCACGCCGTAGTCGCCCCTGTCAGTTCTGTTTTCTTCCGAGGCTTCATACAGTGCAATTCATCTACCACCATCGCACCATGGGTCGCAGTTCCCAAGCCATGCATATTCGTAGCCTGGTGGAGGCATTGAGAGTCGATGGCCACGAGGTGACTATCGTATCTCCTCCAGGTATCGATCCCCTCAAGTCCGCCGGAATGATGCCATTTTTGCGCAAAGCAGATCGTGCGCGCGGCCTTCAACGACTTTGGAAATACATTAGCTGCGAGTGTCCACAGTTCGTTTTTGAAGTATTCGAACTTCTCTACAACTTGTTTCTCCCATTCCGGCTTTTGCCCACCATGTGGCGGCAGCCCGATGCCGTCCTTTATGAAAGACATGCCTACTTCATGTTCATGGGCGTGCTACTGGGGAAATGGCTGAGGCGGCCAGTCGTGCTCGAAGTGAATGAACTCGCAGGATTTACGCGAGCCCGCGGCCTGATCATGGAGCGCCTGGCGCGAAGGATCGACGCATGGGTGTTCTCGCGTGCCAATCACGTTCTCTGCGTGTCCCGTGTCCTAGCGGACGAAGTTCGGCAGCGCGGTGCCAGCAGTGAGCGGGTACACGTCTTGCCCAATGCAATTGATCCAAATCGATTCCGCAACCCGAGTTCTGAGCACTCACTTCGGTCGCGCCTGGGTCTGCAGGGTTCAATCATCATCGGTCACGTGGGACTGTTCTATCGCTGGGATCGTCTGGACGTATTGATCGAGGCAGCGAGGAGCATCCGAGAACTACATCCAGAAACAAAAGTATTACTCGTGGGAGATGGCCCGGAGATGGAGAACCTGAAATGCACTGCATTTCGCTTAGGGATGGAAAGTGCCGTCATTTTTTCCGGACCGGTTCCGCGCGATGACGTGCCTGCCTACATTGACGCGATGGACATTTGCGTGCTCCCGGATTCCAACGCGTTCGGCTCACCGATTGCCCTGTTTGAGTTCATGGCCATGGGCAAGCCGTGCGTAGTCCCTGACCTCGGCCCAATGCGTGACGTGGTCGATGACAACATCACGGGCGTCATGTTTCCTCACGGGGATTTTGCGGCCTTGCAAAAGGCTCTCGTGCGCGTCATCGAAGACCCAGCGCTCCGAACTCAACTCGGTACTCGGGCAAGAGACACTGTCTTGCATCGCCATACGTGGGCCGCGAATGCTCGTATCGTAGTTGAGTTAGCCGCCGGTGAGACCTCTGCTAGACCATTTGCCCGGATGAAACAACTCGATTGCGACACACAATAAATTGGAAAGGGAACACGATTGCCTCCAGATAGAAATCTCCGGGTCGGATTGGTTGGAGCCGGCTACATAAGTGAATTTCACGCACGCGCCATTCAGCGAGTCCCTAACGCGCAGATTACTGGAATCGCGGACGTTGTAAGCTCCCGCGCCACGGGCCTGGCCGCTCGATTCCACATCCCGAAAGTCTTCCCGACGATGGAAGCCATGATGAACGACGGAGTCGACGTGATTCATATCCTCACGCCTCCCGACACGCACGCGGCGTTGGCGATTGCAGCCCTAAAGAACGGCTGCCACGTTCTGGTAGAAAAACCGCTTGCGATCAATGCAGAAGAGGTCGACCGCATTTCTGCCGCGGCCGCATCCGCGCAGAAATCCGTTTGCGTCAACCATTCCATGCTGTACGACCGTTTCGTATCTAAGGCGCTGAACCTGGTCCGTTCGGGCGCCATTGGAGTTCCGCTTAGCTTCGATTACTTCCGCAGCAGCGAGTATCCTCCTTACCGCGGAGGGCCCCTGCCAATCCATTATCAAGACGGCGGTTATCCTTTCTTGGATCAGGGCGTACACGCGTTATATCTCGCCGAATCTTTTTTGGGCGCAATGGAAGACGTGAAAGCCTTTTATGGTACGCACGGAGGTGACTCCAACCTCCTGTTTGACGAATGGCGCGTGGCAGCGCAATGCCTACACGGCACTGCGAACATCCAGATTTCATGGAATGTACGGCCTCTGCAGAACTGGTTTGTCGTTCAGGGCACGAAAGGAGTGATCCGCGCGAACCTCTTCGCGATGTGGGTGACTCATACACCGCAACTTCCGTTCCCAAAAGCGCCGGCACGCGCGCTTCAAGCGATGAGCGAGGGGCTCAGCATCTGTACGCAGGTTCCAGCAAACATCGCTCGCTTCGCGGCCAAGAAAATCGTCCAGTACGACGGCCTGCATTCCTTGGTAACTGCGTTCTATAGCGCGTTACAAACGGGCGCACCCATGCCGGTGTCAGCCGAACAGGCGCGTTCCACAGTCTATTGGACGAACCGCGTCTCTCGGCAAGCCGATGACGCGAAAATGGAATTTCAGGCGCAATTCCGAAACGAGGGACGTGCCAAGGTTTTGGTGACCGGTGCAAATGGCCTTATCGGCCGACATCTCGTGCGACGGCTGTTGCAAGAAGGGAACCGTGTTCGCATGTTCGTTCGACGCCAGCCGGAGGCGGAGTTCTTGAACGAAGGTAACGTCGAAATTTTCCTGGGCGACCTGGGCGACCCTGCCGCCGTTGACCGAGCCGTAGCGGGCGCGGAAATCGTCTACCACGTGGGCGCGGCCATGAAGGGTAGCGCGCACGATTATGAACGCGGCACCGTGTGCGGCACGCAAAACATTGTTGATAGCGTGCTTCGGCACAATGTCCAGCGTCTCGTCTACATCAGCTCTCTTAGTTGCCTGCACGCAGCGGTTTCGCAGCGCGGCGACGTGATAACAGAAGATTGGCCGGTGGAACCATCCCCAACAAAGCGTGGAGCCTATACGCAATCAAAAACCGCAGCCGAAAAAATAATGCTCGATGCGGTTCGCGATCGGCATCTCCCGGCCGTGCTGCTTCGCCCTGGAAGGGTTTTCGGTCCAGGGATGACGCTACTGACACCTGAAGTTGCCCGTAAGATCGGAAGTTACTTTGTCATCCTTGGCGATGGCACCCGCGAACTACCGCTAGTTTATGTAGAAGATGTGATTGATGCGATCGCCCGGGCCGCCGAAGCAAGCGAATTCGATGGCAGGGTCTTCCACATCGTAGATCGAACCCAAGTCACGCAGAATCAAGTTGTCCTTGACTACATCTCGAAAAACGCGAAAAAGGCAAGAGTCATCCACGTGCCGGTGGCCGTCGTCTATAGTTTGGCGCTCGGTTTCGAACTCTTGTCCAAGATTCTGAGCCGCCCTGTTCCTCTTTCCATTTACCGCGTCAAATCAGCGCTCGCTCGCATGAAGTTCGATTGCAGCAGGGCAGAGAATGAGCTTGGCTGGCGACCGCGCGTTGGCGTCGCTTCAGGCCTGCAGGAAACCATGGCGGCCGAGCGCGTCACGCGCAGCCATAGGGGTCTTGGACCTGTGCAACAAAGGTTGGCGGCTAAGTGACCGCCTGCAAACTGCGATAGCTGGAGCTACAGAGGCTCGCCGATGAATCCGGATTCCGCATTGCCGCGTGCCACTTCTCGCCAGGCGCCAGTAAGTGGACAGGACTCAACACCGAGGGCCCTCCGAGTCTTTCGAGGTTTGCTTCGCCGGATCGCGAGACGGACCTGCGTGATGGTCTGGTGGGCGCCTCGCAACGACCTCGGTCCGGCTTGCCCCGATGGGTGTGCCCTTGCCCGGTTTGGGCGTGCAGCCTCCGCCTCCGACCAAGATTTGGCCAAGGAAGCAATGCTGGCAGCGGGAGAACCGAACGGCCTTGTGGCCCCGCGACTTGACAACGGCGACGAATTCTTCGGCTGGCTGCTCGACGGCCGCGTCGTCAGTTTTGGCTGGGTCACGCGCCAAGACCGAGCGGTCGGCCCCATCCGCTTAGCAAAGGCTTCGGGGCGCGCCTTTCTATATAACTTCCATACCCTGAACTGTTACCGGGGCCAAAGGCTTTATCCTGCTCTTCTGCTCGCAATGCGCCACGTTCTCGGCCTCGAGAACGTGACCGAATTTGTCATCGAAGTTGATGTGCGCAACACGGCCTCGGCAAGAGGAATTGAAAAAGGTGGGTTTGTCCTGGCGGCCCAAGTCGCATTCCTGACTCTCTTCGCCCGCTGGCCTTGTTTTGGCTCGCGGACCGTTCTGGAACGTACATCCTCTTCACTGTTTCGAGCCGTTTGAACTAAGAGACCCCACATGGTGGAAATACCAAAAGACGTAACAACTCGAATCATCTGCGAAGAGCGGGAATGGGACGCGCTCCGAGATGATTGGAATACTCTTTACGCGTCGAGCCCTTATTCATCTCCTCCCCTCGATTTTGTTTGGCTTCGTGGTTGGTGGCGCGTGTACGGCACCCTTTACGGGAAGGCAGGCTTGCGGATCGTAACCGTTTGGCGCGGTTCGAGGCTCGTAGGGGCCATTCCTTTGTATATGGGCCGTGGAATGGGCGGTTCCCTCGGCACCCGTCACCTTCGGTTCATTTCGACAGGGGAGGAAGAGCATGAGGAAACTTGCCCGGATTACCTGAACCTCCTTTGTCTACCTGGAGAGGAAGCCATCTGCGCAGATGCCATATGGGGTGAGGTGGGCCGTTTGGACTGGGACCATCTGGAATTCCTGGACCTCATGGAAGATTCCCCGCTGTTGCTGGGAATCACTCTACCCCACGACGCCCGTTCATTCTCGCGGGGCAGTTGTCCAATTGCAGATCTCACGGACGGATTTGAGGAGTACCTCAAGCGGCTCTCATTGAAAAGCCGACAGCAAGCCCGCCGCGTCTTGCGGGAGGGAGAGGCCGGTGCGCACTTCGAGGTCGCGGATGTGAATCAGGCCGCCGGGGCCTTCGACGACCTGGTCAGATTACACCAGGAGCGGTGGACCTTGGACTCCCAGCCGGGCGTATTCGCGTCCACGCGGTTCACCGAGTTCCACCGCAAGCTCATCCAGGAGTGGTTGCCAAGCGGACGAGCGGTTCTCGCGCGGCTGTCCATTGCGAATGTTCCCGTGGCCGTTTTGTACGGGTTCGTGAACGGGCTGAAATTCGAACTCTACCAGCTAGGGGTAAGGCGGGAGCCCGCTAGTCGTGTGCACAGTCCAGGAATCCTGGCCAACCTACTATTGATGCGAGCTCTGACGGAACGCGGAATGACAGCATACGACTTCCTCCGCGGATCGGCATCCTACAAGGTGCGACTGGCAACACGGGAGAGCCAGCTGGTCGGCGTCAGAATTTGGCGACCGACTCTGCGGGCGGCCATCCACCGCTCGGGTCAACTCGCAGTGCGCGTCTTCGGTAAAGGGCAGCAGCTCATGAGGAGAAGCTGACTTGATGAAGAAAGCCATCGCGACCCGTCTCTTGTGCCGGAGTGGCCTGCGCGGCCTCCTAGGTCGGGCCATTGAGTGGTCCGGAGTGCTCGTTTTCAATTATCACCGGGTTGGCAACTGCAAGGAATCACCATTCGACCGGGGACTTTGGAGCGCTGACGCCGAGGCGTTTACCGACCAAATCCGTTTCTGCAAGTCCCAACTCGAAGTGATTACCCCTGACGACATTCCCAGAGTCGTGGCTAATCGGTCCGGCCGCCACGCTCTAATCACGTTCGACGACGGTTACAGGGACAACTACGAGATCGCCTTCCCAATCCTCAAAGCAGAAGGTGTTTCAGCGACGTTCTTCGTCGCCACAGGTTTTGTAGATACTCCCCGTTTGCCGTGGTGGGACGAAATTGCCTGGATGGTGCGGACGAGTCGGCAGGACTGCGTGGAACTTCCGGGCTGGATTCCTGCCCCGATTTCGTTTGATGAGCCCGACCGCGAGGATGCAGTGCGGTTACTCTTGAGGGTCTACAAGGCGATGCCCGCAGAATCCACTGGTCGGTATCTCGACTTGATCGCTAAGGCCACAGGGTCAGGGCGGTGTCGGACGGATGTGGGCCTCGGCCTATGGATGACTTGGGGCATGCTCCGAGAAATGAGGTCGTCTGGCATGACGGTTGCCGGGCATACGGTGACTCATCAGGTCCTGGCTCGGGCGCCGCTCGCCAGGCAAAGGGAGGAGATTCTTGGGTGTGGCACTAGACTCGCCGAGGAGATGCGTGAGCCGATGCGGTACTTCAGCTATCCGGTGGGTAAGCCGGACACCTTCAACTCCGTCACGCAGAACTGCATGCGCGAGGCCGGGGTCCAGTACGCCTTCAGCTACTACGGCGGTTTTCGGCGATTCGACAACTGGAATAACTACGATGTCCGACGGGTTGCTGTTGAACCCTATCTGACCTCCGATTGGTTCCGGTCGATCGTTACCCTGCCCCAATTCTTAGCCTGATGATGAAGAGGGAAGTGGTATACAGCATTTCCGGCTTACGATACCGCAACGATTGAGCGCCGGAAGCTTCTTCAGAACGGCGTACTCCACTTGAATGTTCCCGTTGTTTGTAGGCCGTCCCAAAGTCAAAGTGATGTTCCCTGCTAACTCGTCACGCGGTCTTGCTGAGCGGGCCAGGGTTAAATGGATGAGTAACCACCACGGATGCTCATTGCCACACGGGCCCGCTGTCGGTGATCGCCATACTGTGAACTGCCGTGGTCAGAGCATTCGTCGAGCCAGCCGCTGTAATGGTCCCGCCCGACGACGCGACGCCCTTGTTAATTACGAGGCTATCGTTTGCATCGAGAGTGATTGTAAATGTGCCGCTCGAGGGACTTCCAGGAGTCGAATCGGCAATTGTCGGAGTCAGCGCGCTAAATCCAGACGCGTCTCCAAGCTGAATCGTATAAATATTGTAACTGACTACATTTCCAGGATTGCTGTTATTCGCCTCAATGCGATATTGCCAGCCGGCAGCTGTAGCTCCGTTCGCGTTCTCTGCAACAATGTTGATTGTCGGTGCGGCTGGAAGCAGAGCCGTATAGAGCGCCTCTTGCGTCCCATCAATACATTTCACGGTGGCCGATACTACCGTGGGGATAGTTTCGCAGTGGCTTACGAATGTTGTGCTGCGCGCAGCCGTATCCGTTTGGAGCCGGTCGAGGATGACCAGGGTGTTGATTCCTCGAAAGTAGTAATACTCCCGAACGACCGAAACGGCGAACGAGTTCTCTCTGGATGGATTGCCCGAATCAACCACATTGTTATGATAAGTGAGCGTCAAGTCGGAAGCGGCGAATGCGTAGTTTGGTTGTGACTCCAACCGCTTAACGATGCCGGCGCCGTCTGAAGTCTCTTGGGCTATCACTCCAGCCTGGCCGCCCACCAACGGGACATTATGAGCCAATCCTCCACCTGCGCTGGTAGTGCCAACACTGTTGTAGCCAGCAACCGTTTCCGAGTACCCCATTGTTTCTCGAATTAAATTCACTCCCTTGCGGGAGGCTTGAAAGGTTCCCGCGTCGATGTGCCAATGGCCGGTCCCGACAGCAAGTGTAGGCGAAGAATTGCCTCCTCGGTTCAACCCCATCTGCCAGAGCATCACTGTGCCCGTCGGTGCCCATGTGTCGTGCAGATACATATACTGAGCGCCTGATGAGTAGTAATCGAGAGGAAGATTGGAGAAGGGGAGAGCCGTACCACCCGGATCAACAGACTTGAATAGCGGCCCAATCGCTGGATTCACCGTCGAAATCCACTGGCGAGCGTACTTGCCTATGTTTGTCGCGCTGTATTCCGTTGCAGCCGCTTGCATGAAATCACCATAGAATTGGCTGGACATGCCGCATCCACCATGACCGTCGGGTCCGTTGTGGCTTATGTACCCGCAACCAGTTCCATTGACCCAGTTCTCGTCATCCGCCCATGTGAAGCCATCCCACATACTCCGGCTCGTCGTGTGCACGAGCATCGTGTTGTAGATGGTCTGCAAAACGCCAGATTTGAAAGCCGTCGTTTCGGCCCACATATCGCGGCCTAGAAGTGCCGAGGAAGTTAGAGCGACAGCATAATAGTTGAGGCAATAGCGCCCGTACTCGCCACCACCTTCTTGACTGTATAGGCCGTATCCAAAGGTGCCATTTTTTCCTGTGCCAGTCGGAGAGACAAAGTTAACCAAATCGTTCCAGCGGTTCACCGCGCCGTAGTTTAAATTTGCGGTGGCGTTCGTGTTGTCGATATAACTGGCGATCCCAAACTCGAGATCGTTACGAAACTGGCCGCAGAAATAATTGCTTACAGGCATTCCAACATTGCCCCATGTTTGGGTAGGCGCATCCTGATTCGACTGCCACAAGCTCCAGTTCGTGTCGAATGTCGTTATCTGGCCAGAAGTAAGGCATGACGCTTTCCCGCATCCCGGATAGAGCCAGTCACGAATCAAAATCTTCTGCTCGCCGAGAGCCCTCATATTGTCGTCTCCCGTTCCTGCGCCATTGGTGGAGGAGGGAGTGAAAGATACGGCGTCGTTGATGGCCTGCGTGCACGCGGCCGACACATTCATCACAAGACAGGTGAATGCCACATCGTAATCGTCGAGCGGTCGGGGGCTGGTTGTGAGACCTGCATAGTTCGAGCTCGTCACCCATGCCTGCGCCGCTGAGATGCGCGAGGGATTCCAGAACAATCTTGGGTGAGCTGTAGGAATAGTGAGGCCGTCAATCGTGTTCGTAGCAGTCGCGCTGAAAATAGACAAGGATGCTGAACCCGTCTTGGACGGATCCGCCGCACTGGTTGCGGTGACGGTAACCGTGGATGGTGACGGAACCACCGAAGGCGCTGTGTACAGTCCCGTTGCATCGACTGCCCCGCAAGCTGGTGCGCTACATCCGGCTCCTTGCACACTCCAAGTGACAGCGGTATTCGAGCTCCCCACGACAGACGCACTTAATTGCTGTATCGCCCCCGTCACCACCGAGATGCTGGCTGGCGTCACAGTGACGACAACAACGGGAACAATGGTTACGCTTGCTGAGGCTGTTTTGCTCGGTTCCGCCATGCTGGTTGCAGCCACAGTAACGCTCGGCGGTGCAGGTGCCACCGGTGGTGCCGTATAGACAGCCGCTATCGAACTCGTTGCGAGTGACCCACAGGAGGCGCCGTTGCAGCCCGCTCCAGTCAAACTCCACTGCACCGCCGTATTCGTCGTGCCTGTCACGCTCGCTGTGAAAGTGTCCGTAGTGGCAGTAGGAACAGCTGCATTCGCCGGGCTAATGCTCAGCAAAACTGCGGCTGCCGCAACAAGGGTGACGCTCGCTGAAGCCGATTTGGTTGGGTCCGCCACGCTGGTCACGGTTACGCTGAGGGTCGCAGGCGAGGGTACGCTCGCCGGTGCAGTGTAAAGTCCGCCAGTCGAAATGGTACCACACGCTGCGCCGCTGCAACCCGCGCCACCAATGACCTTCCAAGTAACCGCCGTGTTCGTAGTGCCCGTAACCGTAGCCGCAAACTGTTGTGTGCTTCCTACCGCCACTGTTGCGCTGCTTGGGCTAACCTGTACAGCTGCGCCAGCGGCGCCATTGCCCTTGGCATTGCTGCTCGTGCTCGTTAGACCCGCGCATCCTGAAAGGATGAGCCCTCCCGATAGAACGACAAATAAAAGGAATCTAACCGTTTGAGTCAGTTGCGAATGAGTGGCCTTTAACATTTGGCTCCGGCTTGCACATAAGCTCCGTATCGAAATGCGACACGGGCTTCTAACTACAGTGTTTACAGGAGCGAGATGTTCATTACAGCTGACCTACAGTCCCAAAAAGGGTCTCTGCCCAAATGCTGTCCCCCAATGTCCAACGTGACTAACCCTAATGGCCAACATGACCAAAAATGTCCGAAGGTGTCCAAAGGATGGGGTAAAGAACAGGTGAGAGGACACTCAGCAGACCTGGTCCCAAAAGCCGTATAAAACAGCGCCTAAATGACACAAATACAGGACTTAGGTTAAATCATCCTCGGCAGCTCGACGAACGGGCTCCGCTAAGCCAGCCCTCGCCTTTACAAGAGAATCGAAGCCTTCCTGTAGCCGGTAAAGAGCGAACCTACGAACGCTGCTGCCCAGTACAGGAAATCTCAACTCAGGCTGTTCCCGGGGTAATGGAGTTAAGACGGTATGTGCGGTATTGCAGGCCTGTTAAATCTTGATGGAGCGCCAGTCGCTCGGGAATCCCTCCACGGGATGATGCGGATGCTTACGCACCGCGGCCCGGACGATACCGGATTCCATGTGGAGAATGGCGTTGGTCTAGCGCACGCCCGGCTCAGTATTATTGATCTCGCTGGCGGCCACCAACCGATGTGCAACGAGAATTCCTCGCTCTGGATCACCTTCAATGGTGAGGTCTTTAACTACCTCGAACTGCGAGAAGATCTCCTCAGTAGGGGACACAAGTTCGCCACCCAATCAGATACCGAGGTTATCCTTCATCTCTATGAGGAAAAAGGAGAAGACTGCGTCCAATACTTGAATGGCCAATGGGCCTTTGCCATTTGGGACAACCAACGCCGTCGTCTATTTCTATCTCGCGACCGTCTAGGCGTACGGCCGCTCTTCTATACGCAAGCAAATAAGACCTTCCTCTTCGGCTCCGAGATCAAAGCGATCTTCGCTCATCCATCGGTCGCGCGAGAGATTGATGTCAACGGCTTGGACGAGGTATTTACTTACTGGTGTACGATTCCTCCTACGACCATTTTCCGAAACATCCACGAACTCCCTCCAGGCCATTCGATGACCGTGGATTCCGGCGGGATTGTGGTTCGGCAGTACTGGGATCACGAATTCGAAAAAATATCCGGGATTGTCGATCCTGCTAAGGAGAAGGCATACGCCAGCGAACTCCTCGATCTTTTGATTGACGCCACACGAATCCGCCTGCGCTCCGATGTTCCAGTGGGCGCGTATTTGAGCGGCGGACTCGATTCGACTGTTACTACTGCACTCGTCAAGAAGTTTACAAACGCCGAACTTCGGACCTTCTCCGTTTCCTTCGACGACGCGGAATTCGATGAAAGCTCGTTCCAGAACGAGGCGGTCCGCTTTCTGGACACCGAGCACCAGGACTTCCGCTGTACCAAAAATCAAATCGCCGAAGTATTTCCGGACGTCATCTGGCACACCGAAAAACCAGTCCTGCGCACGGCTCCCGCTCCCTTGTATCTGCTCTCTAGGCTGGTGCGCAAAACCGGCTACAAGGTAGTGGTAACCGGAGAAGGTTCCGACGAAGTTCTAGGAGGCTACGATATTTTCAAAGAAACCAAGATCCGGCGCTTCTGGGAATCGCAGCCCGATTCGAAGATGCGGCCGCTTCTTCTTCGCCGGCTGTATCCCTACTTGCAGAACATACAGAGCCAGCCCGATGCCTACCGCAAAGCATTTTTCCACATCAACGTCGACCACAATCTGCAGCCGTTCTTCTCCCACATTCCGCGCTGGCAGTTGACGGCCAAGCTGAAAACCTTTTTCTCCGATGCCGTCCGCGCAGAAATTTCCGGTGACGACGCTTACGGCAAGGTCCGAACGCGGCTACCCCAAAATTACTCATCGTGGGACAGCTTTTCCCAGGCCCAATACCTCGAGACGAAGTACCTGCTCCCCGGCTATATCTTGTCGTCGCAAGGCGACCGCATGGCGATGGCCCACTCCGTCGAAGGCCGGTTCCCCTTCCTCGACCATCGCGTAGTCGAATTCGCCTCCAGACTTCCAGTTTCTTTGAAAATGAAAGCGCTCAACGAGAAGTATCTCTTGAAACGCTGTGCGCGCGAGCTCATTCCTCCGTCGATCGCAAAGCGTCATAAGCAACCCTATCGAGCGCCGGAAGCATGCAGTTTTCTCCAGCCCGCCGCGCGCGAGTATATGGACGATCTGCTTTCCCCCGAACAAATACGGCGAGACGGCATTTTCGACGCGCCCGCGGTTACCAAGCTCGTGGACAAGTTTCACAAGGGCAGCGCCATCGGCACAAAGGACAACATGGGATTGGTTGGCATCGTCTCCACGCAGCTTTTGATTCATCAATTCATCAATCATTTCGAAGGCCGGACGGCTCCACATGACGCTTAACGAGGAATTGAGAGCGTTCGTGACAGATAATTTCATGTACGGTAAGCCCTACAAAGGCTTTGCAGATGACGACTCCTTCATCGAGCGCGGCATCATCGATTCCACCGCTGTAATGGAACTGGTTGCCTTTCTGGAAGTGCGCTATCGGATCAAGTTGCTCGACCAGGACTTGATTCCGGACAACCTGGATTCCGTCAACGGTTTGGCGCGCTTTGTGGAAAGCCGCCTTCAGACAAATTTCACGGGAGCTTGTGATGCAAGTCGAATCATTCTTGGAGCTTAGTGCCGCCAGATTCCCGCAGAAAACCGCCCTCGTATGTAACCGCAAGAGGTTCACCTACCGGGAGCTGGAAATGAAGGCCAATAGGCTCGCCTGCTCGCTGATCGCGGGCGGGGTACAACGCGGAGATCGCGTCGCCATTTACCTGGAAAACTCCGCGGAAGCGGTTATCGCGATCTTTGCCATCTTAAAGGCTGGCGCCGTGTTTTTGGTTGTGAATCCCACGACGAAGGCGGACAAGGTCTCCTACATTTTGAATAACTGCCGCGCCGCGGGATTGATCACTGATCGAACAAGACTCGGTACCCTGCCAGCCGCTGTGGCTGCCTCGCCTTACCTTCAGAGCGTCTGGGTCGCTGGCGGTTTACCCGCCGCGGAATCAGCGACGGCTAAGCACCAATTTGATTTGACTGCCGTACTCGAAAATCCCGGCCTGCCGGCCGTACCCCCAAGCAAGAAGTGCATAGACATTGACCTCGCTGCCCTGATCTATACCTCGGGTTCGACAGGGCGGCCCAAGGGCGTCATGCTGACGCACCTCAACATCGTCTCCGCGGCCACTTCGATCACCACCTACCTCGAGAACGAGCCCGGCGACATCATCCTGAGCGTGCTTCCGCTGTCTTTTGACTACGGGTTGTACCAAGTGTTGATGGCCTTCAAGGTTGGCGGCACGGTCGTGCTGGAGCGGTCGTTCACGTATCCGTACCGCATCATCGAACTGCTCAACGAAGAGCACATCACTGCATTCCCGATCGTCCCAACGATCTCTGCGGTTCTCTTGCAACTGAACCTTTCCGCTCACCGCTTTCCGGCCCTGCGCTACATCACAAATACCGCCGCGGTACTGCCCACCGGCCATATTCGCCAACTGCGTGACATCTTTCCCAGTGTCAAGATTTTCTCCATGTATGGGCTGACGGAGTGCAAGCGCGTTTCCTACCTGCCGCCGGATCAGATTGACGTTCGGCCGGCTTCCGTGGGACGTGCCATGCCCAACGAAGAGGTCTACATCGTGGATGACGCTGGCCAGCCTGTCTCAGCCGGCACCGTTGGCGAACTCGTGGTCCGGGGATCAAACGTAATGAAAGGTTACTGGGATTCACCGGAAGAGACGGACAGAGTGCTGAAGACCGGGCCCCTGCCCGGCGAGAAAGTGCTCCACACCGGCGACCTCTTCCGAATGGATGAAGAGGGATATCTATACTTTGTTGGCAGGAAGGACGACATCATCAAGACCCGGGGCGAGAAGGTCAGCCCTCGTGAGGTGGAAGACGTCCTTCACGCCATGCCCGGAGTGGCCGAAGCCGTGGTCATCGGCGTTCCCGATGAAGTGCTGGGCGCGGCCATCAAAGCCGTGATTCGGCTCCAAGCCGGTGTGAACCACACGGCAGAGCAGGTCATCCATTGGTGTTCACTCAACCTGGAGAATTTCATGGTCCCCAAATTCGTCGAGTTTCAGGTCGAGTTTCCTAAGACCTCGACGGGGAAAATTAGTAAACGGGAACTGACCATGGCCAGTGCGCCCGCCCCGCCAGTGACCTCTGAATGCCAACAATGAGCGTCGCAACCACTGCTTTCTCGGCCGACGTATTGAAAATCGATGCTGCCGCAGTCTCGGCCGACATCGAAAGTAAGATTCGCGAGATCGTCCTGCAACGGTTGAACCGTAAGGGTGTGGTCATTGCCATATCCGGCGGAATCGATAGCAGCGTCGTCGCAGCTCTGTGCCTCAAAGCGCTCGGAACTGCGCGCGTTCTCGGCCTGATGCTCCCCGAGGCCGATTCGTCTCCGGACAGCCTCCACTTTGCGAATCTCCTTGCCCAATCACTCGGTCTTCGCACGCACGTCGAAGACATTGCCGGCATTCTCACTGCCGCAGGCTGCTATCAGCGCCGCGACGAGGCCATCCGCAAGGTCATACCGCAATACACCGAAGGCTATAAGTGCAAGATCGTGCTGCCCGACCAAGTGAACGGCGCCGCCTACCCGATTTTCTCGGTCGTCGTCGAATCGCCTCTGGGCGAACGCACCAAAGCCAGGCTCACCCTTGAATCCTATCTGGGAGTGGTGGCAGCGACTAATTTCAAGCAGCGCACTCGCAAAATGATGGAGTATTACTACGCGGACCTTTTTAACTATGCCGTCGCCGGCACCCCGAACCGCCTCGAGTATGATCAGGGGTTCTTCGTCAAGAATGGTGACGGCGCGGCCGATCTAAAACCGATCGCCCACCTCTACAAAACACAAGTCTATCAATTGGCGGCATACCTCGGCATACCGCAAGAGATTCAGAAGCGGCCTCCTACAACAGACACCTATCCTCTGGACCAATCGCAGGAGGAATTTTATTTCCCGCTGCCCTACGACCGCATGGACCTCTGCCTTTATGCGAAGAACCAAGGTCTCCAACCGGAAGAAGTTGCGCCCGTAATCGAGCTGACCCCCGAACAGGTGGCTCGCGTCTACCGCGTCATCGACGCAACCCGCGCCGCCACGCGCTATCTCCATCACCCGCCGGTGCTCTGTGAAAACGTATTCGAGGTGCCGGCTGATGTCCGACTCTGAATCGCGGGCCTCGCGTCCCGTTCGCATTCTCCTGCTGGAGAGCGGCACCGGACCCGGCGGCTCGGTCAATTTTCTTCGCGATTTTCTTCTTCACGTGGACCACGCAACGGCACAGTTTATTGTTGGATTGTATTCTCCCAATCCGAGCAAGACCCTCGAGGAAATTCGAAGGCTCGGGCACTCAGTTGTCCTTTTCAATAAATCGCGTCCGGTCGCGCCAAAAAGCTCCGCCGGCTTTTCAGCCCTATTTGACGCGCGTCCGAAACGAGTGAGCAAGCTGAGAACTGCCGCCACAATTCTCTCGCGGCTTTTCCGCGTTCAAGTCCCGCTAGCCTGGAAGGTGTGGAGATTTGTCAATCGCGAAGCGATCGATATCGTCGTGCTGAATCAGGACGTTCACTACCACATTCCCGGCGTGCTCGCAGCCAAGCTGGCTGGCCGGCCCTGCATCTGCCGCAAGGCCGGAGGCATCGGCGAAGCGAGGCGGCTGAAACGGTTCTTGAATCTCGGCGTTGATCTGTTCGTGAGCATTTCCAAAGCCACTGAGGCCGACCAGCGAAATACTCCCGGTACCAAAAAGGTCGTCAATATTTACGAAGGTCTGGACCTGCAGCGCTTTGCAGCGCTTCCGCCCAAAGAGACCATGCGCGAATCATTGGGAATACCCGCGCATAAAAAAGTCGTAGCCGCGATCGCAAGAATGGAAATCGGCAAGGGCCTGCCGGAATTCATCCATATGGCTGCCGCAGTGATCCGCCGCTACCCGGATGTTGTCTTCCTGCTCGTGGGCGACCAAGGACCGCATGGCGGCACTTTGGCTTTTGAGCTCCGGCATCTCGTGCACTCCCTCGATTTGGATGAGCATGTGATCTTCACTGGCTGGCGCGATGACATTCCGGCGGTTATGACATGCATCGATATCTTCGTGCACTGTCCCACAACCTGGATCGAAGGCCTCGGAATTGGCCATCTCGAGGCCATGGCCTCGGGAAAGCCATCTGTCGTCTCCAGGAATGGTGGGTTGCCAGACGCCGCTATCGACGGCGGTACCGGATTCGTGGTTCCTCCTGGAGATATCCATGCCATGGCCGATTCGGTTGTGACCCTTCTCGAAAACGAGCAGCTGTGTCATAAATTCGGCGAACACGCCAGAATGCGCGTCGAGCAGGTCTTCGACGCCGAGCAAAATTCTCGCCAGCTTCAAGAACAAATTTTGAAGTATGCAAGACCAGCGAAGATTTTGGAATTGCGTGGCGCGAGTGTCTTGAAAGGGCCGAGTTTCTGATTATGCCTCAATACGAAGTGGTTTCCGCCGATCTCGTGAAAGACAGGCAAGTCGTTCTCGACTTGTGGCGGCAAAACCTCGCCGATGTCAGCCGCCTCGACGAAAAGTACGACTGGCATTTCCTCAACAACCCCTTCGGATTGGGGCAAATCTGGATCCTTATGGCGGATGGCCAACCAATCGGTACGACTTCTCTGGGTATGCGTCCCCTAAAACTTGGCCAGACTGCGACCACCGCTGGCGTAGCCTGCGACCTCGCCGTCAACAAGCATCACCGCTTTCTGCAACCTGCCCTGATGCTTCAGCGGGCGCTGCTCTCCTCGGCGCGTGCCGGAGTTCGAATAGTCTATGGAGTGCCAAATTCCGGCGGCGCCTCGGTTATGAAATATGTCGGGTATCAAGAATTCTGTTCTGTACACCGATACGTCAGGGTCTTGCGGATTTCTCACTACCTGCAGAAGTCCGGGAAGTTCGTGGCCATCGTCCCCTTCATTGGGAAGATGGCCGACCAGGGATTCGCCGCCCTACACTTGTTCGGACGGCAGCGGAGCAGAAGCCTCACGCAGGTTTTGCCCTCTTTCGATGAACGATTTGACGAACTCTGGAATCACATTGCTTCGGAGCAATGGGCCCTGACTGTTCGCGACCGGCGGTTCCTGAAGTGGCGATATCAGGAATGCCCGCTGCGCCAGTATAAAATCCTCGCGCTGCTTACGGAGGATAAGTCGAGGTTGCTTGGCTACTTGATCTACTACGTTGAAGACCACTCTGCGGTTTGCGCCGACTTCCTTGCATCGGGTGGCCCTGAGGATCTCGACTGCCTGCTGTCATCCTGGACGGGGCTCGCTTGGGGCTGTGGACTCTCCTCGCTGTCACTCAGTTGTTCCAACGGCACGCTTGCCGCCAATCTGCTCCGCCATGGTTTCTCGCGGCGATCGGCTCTGCCGCCACCCAAGCCCGATCGATCCAGCCGGCTCGAACACTGTAAGACTCTTTTCACCCACGACCAAAACTCCGCCACACAAGATGCCGTCGCGGGCGGTTGGTATTACACCGAAGGAGATTCACCGTACTAGGTTTTGACCTCCCGGTCCCGCCTTCCCACGCTGCACCCTAAATGAAGATCGTCCAACTCTTACCGAGCCTCGAAATAGGTGGAATGGAGCGCCTCGCCGTCGACCTCGCCCGCCAGCAAAAAGCAGAAGGCCACCAGCCCTCTATCTATTGCAGCAGCCATCCAGGTCAATTTGCGGCGCAAGCCAGTGCCGCAGGCGTGCCAGTGTATTCGTTTGGAAAAACCACAGGTTTCTCTCTCCGTCTGATCCGGGACCTCGCCTCCAGACTCCGCTTAGATCGCCCTGACGTGCTTCACGCCCACAACGCCCTAGTTCTCCACTATGCCGTCGCCGCCGCTCGCCTTGCTCGAGTCCCCGTCGTTGTCAACACTCGTCACGGCGGAAATAGCAACTGGGATCCCCACTGCGAGCGCATCTGGCGCCACGCCGTGCGCTGGATTGATTCTCTGGTCTTCGTTTCGGAAGGAGTTCGCGAATTCTACGTCACCAGGGATCGGCTTTCCCGACGCAACACCTCGGTCATCTATAACGGCATCGACGTCGGCAAATTCGCATCCCGCCCTGCCCATCCAACCCCCGCTCTACCCACGTTTCGCGTGGGTTCCGTCGGACGTCTTGTGCCTGCCAAAGACCATGTCACACTAATTCGATCGTTTGCGATAGTCAGTGCGGCAATGCCCGCCGCGGAGTTGCACATTCTCGGCGATGGCCCTTGCCGCGCTACAATTTCTCAAACTGCGGAATCACTCGGAATCACGAACCGGGTCTTCCTCCATGGCGCCAGTCTCGATGTCCCCGGTTTTCTCTCCACCCTCGATCTCTTCGTGCTTTCCTCCATCGATGAAGGTCTCCCGATTTCCCTAATGGAAGCGCTGGCAGCTGGCTTGCCTGTCGTTTCCACACGTCTTCCCGGCCTCACGGAGCTGGCGCCGGAGAATATCGTCGCGGGCTACTGCACTCCTGGTCATCCCGAATTGCTCGCTGAAGAAATCCTCCGCGCTGCCAATCGGCTTGATCTTCCTGCCCTGGGCGAAGCCGCTAGGCGCTGGGCACAAAAGTTCGCCATCCGGGAAACCTGGCACCACTATCAAGCCGTCTTCGAGGCCAGCCTCGCGAAGAAGAGGCGTTATCAAATGAACCGCCAGCCGTCCAGCACGACCGGTTTCGCGGCGATCAACCGCGGCCATTAGCGAATTCGACTCCCGATCGGATATAAGCCTCCGCCTAACATGAACATTTGCAGAAAGTTGCAGGTATCTTCTGGCGAGGACGCGTTTCCTCCTTGACAGTAAGCTATCTCTCGCGTATAGTAGTGATTGGGTAATATTGCGGTTCTACCCCGTCACCGCTAGCACGCCCGCCGACGTTTTCTGGTTTATGGCAGATTTTTTTGCTAAGTCTTTTAGAATCCGAACTTATAGCGGGACACCGTTTTTTCTATCGTGTTTTGGCCACAATCGTCCGCCCTTAAGCTCTTTATTTTCAGCGTTTACGCGACCGCCCATAGCTAACCCCTTTAGAAGCAACACTTACAAAAAAGGGGGGGGTACCCCATTTATAGTGAGCGGCACTTAATCATGACACTGCCACGACACAGCCAGATATGGCTCCCAGGCTATATAAAGGATAGGCTCAAGACCCTCGCACGCAAACCCGCGAAGAGGCTCTGGCTACTCTTCGCCGATCACTATGAGCCACTTTGGAATGGGGCCGACGAAGCGATAGGGACAGCGCGGGTTGCTCGATGGGCAACCCGTTGGCCGTCCATCGCTGCAAAGTTTCAGGATTCTGCCGGCTGCCCGCCCCGCTATACCTTCTTTTATCCCGAGGAAGAGTATCGTCCCCGTCTCATGGAACCTCTTGAGCGCATGACCTCCCATGGAATCGCTGACGTCGAGGTCCATCTGCATCATGACGGCGAAGGCCAACAGAACTTCGTTGATCGCATCAGTCGGTTCACAGAAACACTTGTCTCCCGCCACGGCCTGCTCAGGAAAAGCAAAGGCAAGGTGTCCTTCGGATTCATTCACGGCCTCTGGGCACTGGACAACTCCCGCCCCGACGGCCGCTTCTGCGGCCTCAACAATGAGATCTCTCTTCTCCGCGACCTCGGCTGTTATGCCGATTTCACCATGCCCTCGGGAGCATCCCCAACGCAAGCTCGCCTGATTAACACGATCTACTGGGCCGTGGATGATCCCGAAACACCAAAGTCTTACGACACCGGCGTTCCCCTCACTCCTGGCGGCACGGCCACGGGCGATTTATTGATGATTCCAGGCCCGTTCGGTCTGCGGTGGGCACAGCGCCTGCTGCCTCGAATTGAGTTCGGCGAACTTTGTTCCTACGATCCCGTCACCAATTACCGCGTCCGTCGCTGGCTCGAACTTGCCCCCCGCATTGGAGACGACATTTTCCTCAAACTCTTTACCCACGGCACGCAGGAGCGCCACTCCAAGTATTTGCTAGAGGGTGGCCTGGAGTTCACGCTCTCTCTCATCACTAGGGAGTGCCAGCGCGCGGGTCTCGATCTGCACTTCTCAACGGCCTGGGAGATGCGTCAAGCGGTCGACGCAGCCGCTCAAGGAGATAGCCGCCCAACGCATCAAATGGATCGCACAAACGCGGAAGAGTTGGTAATGAACTGATTCAACGAACCGCAGTTTCCGGTTTGCCGCTCCGTCATTACCGCACAGCAGATTCCTCATCGTTACGATTCGCCTGATGCAGTATCAAGATTGCCAGCCAAGATATCGTCGAGGGTGAACATCCCGGAATCTCGAGACGCCTATCTCATCAACTTCGTAGAAACGTAAAACTCAAGAAAGTGAGGTTCCTTTATGAATGAACCAACCTTCAAGAAGGACCAGCTTACGCAACAAGTCGCAAGAGACAGGCATTCGGCACCCCTCGATTTGCTCCCGCCCTCCGATGTCCCGCGCTCGAAGAGCCGCCGGAAATTCCTTGGCAGCGTACGGGGAGTTGCCCTGGCCGGCGCAACCGCAGGCGTAATCGGCCTCGAGCCGCTTTTGGGCTCAAACCACTCTCTCGCTCATGCGGACAACGGTCATGGCGAATCCGCGGGAGGCGAACGCGCCGAAGAAGCGGCGGAAATCCGCATGGAGGCCATGAAGGCTGATCGAAGCGTACCGACTCCTCCCCACACGACAAATGGCGACGAGGAGCGCTATGCCGACAAGTGCGGCACCTACACCAAGTCCATTCTGCAAGACGGCCCCGGACGGGTGAATCTGAATGCTTACGCAAGCTTTATGGATGCATTGCAGAGCGGCAAACCAGCCGACTTTGAGAACATCATTATGGGCGGCGCACGTAAGTTGACTGATCCCCAAGCCGGCCTGGCCTTCGACTTGGAGGGCTGCGATTCCCAGAAGTTCGGCAGCGCTCCTGCACCACTGTGCCAGGAGTCTGTCGTGGTTGTCCCACCTGCGCCCGCATTGGCCAGCGCCGCGTACGGAACCGAACTGATCGAAATGTATTGGGGTTCTTTGCTCCGTGACGTCCCGTTCACGGAATACCCCTCGAATCCCGTAGCCGCTAAGGCAGCACACGAACTTTCGGGGCTGCCGGACTACGCCGGCCCGCGAAGCGGCGGCCAAGTCACTCCGGATGTGCTCTTCCGGGGAGGCTTTCCCGGTGAGACGGTAGGGCCCTACATTTCCCAGTTCTTCATTACGCCTACGTTCCTCGGCCAGCAGCCCATCAGCCAGCAACAGATGACTTATCAGCCGAATGTTGACTATCTCGCGGACCCCGCTTCCTGGGCTCTCATTCAGAATGGTGGCAGCACTGGTTTGCAGAACCAGATCGATCCGCAACTGCACTTCGAGCATTGTGGGCGAGACCTCGCCGCCTGGACGCACGTGGACGTGCTCTATCAGGCGTATTTCGTGGCCTACCTCGTATTGAACAGCATCGGTGCACCCGTGAATCCCGGTAACATGTATATCAAATCGAGGACGCAAGTCGGCTTCGCCACTTTTGGCGGGCCGCACTTTGCGGCGATGCTCGGTGAGGTGGCTTGCCGTGCCTTGGAACGCAGTTGGTACCAGAAGTGGTTCGTCCACCGCCGTCACCGCCCGGAATCGGGAGGCGGGATCGTAGAATTGATCAAGACCGGGAAGGGAAGCAGCATCAATGGCAGTCTCAACAACAACGTCCTTAATTCACAAGCCCTCCAAAGCAGCTTCAACAAACATGGCTCTTATCTGCTTTCGCAGGCTTTTCCCGAGGGCTCGCCCACGCACCCGTCTTATCCGACCGGCCACGGCGTTGTCGCGGGCGCTTGCATTACCATTCTGAAATTCTTCTTCGACGGAAATTTTGTGCTCCCAGATCCTCTGGTGCCGGCAGACGATGGGCTTTCGCTCGTGCCCTACACTGGTTCAGATAGGAATCAAATCACAGTGAACGGTGAGCTAAATAAGCTCGCGCACAACGTCAGCTTCGGTCATGGCATCCACGCTGGTATCCACTGGCGCAGCGACACCGACGTGTCGATGGTGCTCGGTGAGGCCACCGCCATCAGCATCCTTCAGGACCAGGCGCAAACTTTCAACGAGAAATTCACCGTTCATCTTACTAAGCTCGACGGAAATACAGCCACCATCTCCAACCAATAGCGCTAACGAAAAGCCCGGTCCGACCGACCGCGACTCCCTTTTTCTTTTATCCTGCCCTTCGCCAAAGCGGGAGTCGCTGTTCCCTCGAGGTTCTGCGAACGCAGAGGTCACACCGACAGCCGCAGTTTCGCCATGAAACGGCTGCTCAAAAAAGAAGAACAACTCGTGCGTAAAATCCGCATAACGGTCGGGGAAATCACGCGGATGAGAGGAGGGAGCTAGGAGAGGATGGACTGAGCCAACGTCTTGCACATAATCCACCACGCCTGGGGAGATGCAGGTTGGATCGCGAGGCGGTGCGCGGCTGGGCGTAAAGCGGACCGCGGTTTCCCACGCGAAAGATAACTCCCTGCCCACCGGCGATAAATGTTCGCTTCTTGTTTTCGGACCGCTTTCGCTCCGAGCAGCGCCGCGTGACGATGCACGACCTTAAGCATACTTGAACAGTCCCGATCGGAATCGCTGTTGGAAAGGGAATCGGGCAATTGGCTATACGTGGAGAGTGGCTCGGGTAGGAGGTAAACAACTGTCGATGCAACCAGCCTGATCCAAAGATCGCGATCCTCCGCAGGCTCCAATCCCGAAACGAAGCGTTGATCGCCCAAGACCTTTCGCCGTACAAGCACAGAACTCGTCGACAGATTCATGGCCACATGGAAGACCTCCGACTCAGATGGCCTAAACGTTCTGCCGAAGAATCCGGGGTTCGCTATCTTTGTAACGATACGCGGCTGACCAGGACCTTCCCTAAAGCATATGCCGCAAACCAGTCCCGCGCCTTCGGAGTAGGCAAGTTGGCGTTCTAGTTTTGACGGTTCCCAGTAATCATCGGCGTCGAGAAAAGCGATCCATTCACTCCGCGCATGCTCAATCCCGAGATTCCGGGCACTCGCCGCTCCGCCGTTGGACTTGCGGATCAGTGTCACGGAAGAGCCGAACTGTTTTGTCGCCGCCTCCGCGCCCTCCGGGCATCCGTCATCAACAATAATAATTTCGTGCGGACGAACCGTCTGACCTAAGGCGCTCTCCACCGCCCGGGCGATCGTCCCACTCGCTCGATAATAAGGAATGACGACGCTGACCGTCTCTGGCTTCATGGATTCGTTCGACCGTTATCCCGCTTGTCCTAGCCAAAGCCGGTAATAGAAAATTCTCTGTTTAATAGATTGAACCATAGGAGTTGGCACTTTCACCGTCAGATTTGGCAAACGCCGGGCTTTATCGGCGAATTCACACAACTCGTTGATGACCTTTCTCTCGTCAAACTCAAGCACTTCCTCGGCTTCGAAGTCGTTCGACCAATCCAAAGTTACGATAGCGTGCTCCGGGTTGATGCGCTGGCTGGGGGAGAGGTGAACAACAATTGCATCCTTCACCGAGTGTAGGACATGTGGCTTGTGGCGGAACTCCAGTCCCTTCCGGCTTCGCGTGATGAGCCATCGGTGGTGGAAGTAGCCAGCATGGCGGGGATTCTCAACGCCTTTGGATTGCTCGACAACGCGCGAAGGCGATTCGATGTAACCAGCCTTGGCAATTCGCCGCAGCTCGGAGCAAACCCATATCGGGTCGCGAATGTCTTCCAGCAAGTGCGAGCAGATCGCAAAATCGAACGACTTATCCGCTATCGGCCAAGGCCGGCGGCCACACAAGTCCGTTTGAATCCACCGCTCCGCGGAATAGCGCGGTTCGATTCCGAGTTTCTCGTGGATGTTTCCGTCGCTGCCCGTGCCGAGTTTCTCGTAGGGGATCGCATCGATCACGTAGTCCGCTCGCGGAAATGGGGCAGCGCCGCCTCCAACGTCAACGACCTTTGCATCGCGAGGGATAGTACTTAGTAATTGCCGACCTTTATCGATATTCATGAATTTTATTCGGCAGCCGGAGTCCGTCTTGAGACTCTATCGGAACCGCGAGTTGAGCGTTTGACTGGCGGCCTCTCTAGATTCTACCTCAGGCGGGAGCTTCTGGACGATGGACAGCTATCAGCGAGTCATACAGCAAGAGAAAGAATATGATCGAAATCCAGGCCGACAAGAAGCGGCTCGCACACTCAGCCGCAGCCCCCTTAATGGCACATCAGTTCCCCAGGGATATGGTCCCCTTGCTCCGCTGCAACCTGGACTCTGGCGAACTCGCGCTTGCCGAAGAACCGTCCGGCGAGGCCGATGGAATTGTGAACGCCATTTTGCGCTGCAAGACTTGCAGATCCGAATATCGCATCGAGGATGGAATCGCCTGTCTGCTGCCCGATTGGCTCACTCCGGAAGACAAGCTCGAGATGAGCATCCGGGACACGATCGACTACGATTGCACAAACCCAAGTTCTTTCGTTCCTCCGACCGAAGGTTGGAGATCGGTGCTCTCAGACAGGCTGGAAGTTCCCGCTCACTTGGATGAACTGCAAACCTCGCCCTCCCATACGGTTCTGGAACTGGCCTGCGGCGATGGCCGCTTCACGTCGCTCATCGCAAAAACGGGAGCGAGGATTCTCGCTGTCGATTTTTCGATTAACGCCCTGCGACTGCTTGCACTGAGACTGCCCGCCGGGGCCCGGGTTGGACGCGTCCAAGCTGACATCAATCAACTCCATTTCGCGTGCCGCGCGTTTGATCGTGCGCTTACTCTGACTCCCCTCGATTCTCGCGACGAACGGATGAATATGTATCGAACGATCGCTCATGCTTTGAAAGACGACGGACGATACGTCGGCAGTTTTGAACATGACGACTTAAATCGCCGCCTTTTGGGTCTCCCCCTGGTGCGTCGCTACTCCAAAGACGGCATCCTCATCGAGCATTTGACCACGAAGACGCTGCGCCTCGAATCTGCGCCTTATTTTTCTAAGATTCGCCTTCGCCCGATTCGCCCTCGTGTTCCGTTTGTCGCGAAACTGCCTCCAGCTTTGGCACTCCCCGTCCTGCGTTTGGTAGCCGCGCTGCCGTTCGTCCGACATTTCGGTGAATTGCTTTTGCTCACGGCTCAACATCCCGTGCAACTCCCCGTCGAAGGCAAACATCGTTCCGGCAACCCCCTGGCGAAAGGCGCTTACCGTTTCTACATGAGAAAAAAGAACAAAAAGACGTCATGGGGCGAAGAGTCGATTTGATCAAAGAGCTGCCGTAAAACCTGTCCATCGCTGGCTGGCACAGACGCTGGATCGTGGAGCGAACATTTCTCTTCACAACCCTTTCCCCGCATCGCCCCTGTTCAAAAAAACCTGGGTTAAAAATTGAGAAGTCTTGCGGATTTTTTGCGACCATCTTTTATCGGGAAAGGTATAGCCCGTGATGAAGAAAAGTAGAATTCTGCTGGCGGAAGACAAATCCGACGTTCTCGTTGCGTATCAGGAAGGCTTGCAAGGCCAAGGCTTTGAAGTGGTGCCCGCCGGCTCCGTCAGCGAAGCCCTCCGGCTGATTTCTATGGAAAACTTCGACGTGCTCCTCTCCGACCTACACATGCCGGACGCTTCCGATGGATTTACAGTAGTCAATGCGATGCGCCACACGCAGCCCAACGCCGTGACTCTTGTTCTCAGCAACTACCCCGTGCTTCAAGCTGCCATGACCGCCCTTCTGCTCCAGGCCGATCAGGTCCTTCTGAAACCCATCGCGTTTACCGAACTTACCGAAATCATCCAGAACAAGCTCGCGAATCCTTCGGCCCATATCGCCACGAAGAAAGAACCCGTTGCCGACATTCTCGAACGCGATCTCGATGTAACCATCGAAAATTGGATGTCCCGCGTCGAGCGCACTGACGAACTAACGGCGATCTCACTTTCCTACCAGGATCGTACCGGCCATCTCCCGCTACTCCTGCAAGATCTCGTGCGCCGCCTGCGTCTCGCTTCCGACGCTAAATCTGCCATTTCCCATGCCGCGCGCGAGCATGGAATTCTCCGTCGCGCGCAAGGCTACACAGTTCCCATGGTGGTCGAAGAATCGCGAATCTTGCAGGTCTGCATCTTCAATACTCTCCAAAACAATCTCGGCAGCGTGGATTTCGGAACCGTGCTGCTCGACGTGATGACCATTGCAGACGAAGTGGATTCGCAATTGAAGCAGGCCATGCTCGGTTTCATGGAAAACGCAGCCGCAAAGTCAGCGAGATAACGCACAGATGTTTTTACTCTCCGGGCGCTCACTTTCCTGCGTGGTTCGTACTGCGGAGGCGTTGGCCTAGTCGTGCAGGACAACCGTCAGAAGGGAATGATCGATGTGGATCTCGCGGTTGTTGCTGTACTGAATGAAACCTAGTTTCCTGAATTTGTTCATGAAAAAGTTCACCCGGGACCGGGTTGTGCCTATCATCTCCGCCAGCATCTCTTGGGATACTTTGGGGAGCGCGCTTTCCGGCTGGCCCCGCGCGCCATAACGCGCGAGCAACAGAAGCGTGCGCGCCAGGCGTTTCTCGCTGGAATTGAAGAGCTGGTCGATCAGATCTTCCTCGACTCGAAGGTTCCGGGCCAAAACATACGCGATGAAGCGATCGGAGAACTCGTTTTCTTCGTGGAGCACCTGAATCATCCTGGCCTTCTCAATGACGAGCACGGTAGTCGGTGCAATCGTGGTCGCTGTTGCCATGCAAACGGACTGACCGGCAAGGCACCCTTCTCCAAAAAAATCTCCAGGTCCAAGAATCGCCACAACGGCTTCTTTGCCGGATTCATTGACTACGGTCAGCCTCACGCCGCCTTCTTGAAGGTACAGGACATTCGTCGCCGGATTGCCTTGTGCGAAGACGGTTTCCTTTGCTCCAAACTTGGCCACCCTTCTCCCGAGACCGGCCGAGTCCAGAAACAATTTCAGATCGAACGCAGGGATTCTTGATTTTGCTTTTTGGGGCGAGCGAGGAGCATGGAGAGATACACGTCGAGTTGCTGTAGACGTCATACGTCAGAATACCACGGAAGGCGATTGCCCAGACTGTGCAATATTGTACACTCCCGCCCGACTGGTCGAGCGGCCATTGATCGGCGCCAAAATCTAGCAATCTCTTTGGATTCAATGGATTACAGATAGCTCTCAGCTCCGGAGAGCTTTTCGCAACGATTGGCGCACCTCTAATCCCCCATCGTAGTCAATGTATCCCTTCTTCCGGAATCGATTCATAAAAAGATTGACTCGCGAGCGGGTAGTCCCGACCATTTCCGCCAGTACCTGGTGACTTAGAAATGGGATTTCGGCAACCGTTCGGCCGTTATTCTCCAAGTGCGCCAGCCGCAGCAGCACACGCGCCAGCCGTTGTTCCGCGGAGGAAGTCAACAGATTCGCCACGTGATCACTGTAGTTCTTGACGCTGGACAGCAGATAGGTCACCAGGGAATTTGACGTTTTGGTTTCTTGGCGAAGCATCTTGAGCATCTTTGCTTTCTTGATGGTGCGAATGGAGCTGGAGGTCAGTGCCACGGCCGTGGACATACGAAGTGGATAACCCGCAAGGCAAAGCTCGCCGAAAAAATCATGCGCGCCCAAGATGGCGGTAACTGCTGGCGCGTGATGGTTCGATCTGGTAGTGAGCCGGACTCCTCCTGCTTGAATGTAGAAGAGGGTATAAGCCGGCGCACCTTGCTTGTAGATGTTTTGGTTGCCATGATAGTGCGAAATCTTCCCACCCAGGCCAGCTCCGGAACCGAAGCTGGCCAGGGGAGTAGCCATCTTTTTCGTGTGTTTCATACCGTGCTCTGCTCCTAACCCGCGCAATGTCGGCATTCTAACAAACTCATCCGACACGAGACTGTGCAAGAGTGAACAGGTATGTGCAATAAGGGGCAGTTTCAGTGAGTGACAAAACCTCCCTCTGTCGTTGCCGCAATCGTTTGCTGCTTAGTTTGCAAGAGATGCAACCAAAACCCGATAAGAATTCCTGGCTGGCCGGTCGCTATCCTCAGTGGCTGTCCGGATGACTGTGCCGCCAATTCCAATACGTGTTCTGCTGCTTGTTATTCAGCTTGGAGTATTCACGATAGTCTTGGTGCTTGCCGCCAAGGTACTGGCGATAGGCGCGGTCTTCATTGTCATCCCAGTTGTGATAATCCTTGTGCGAGCGATCGTAGACGCGCGTGTCCTTTTTGTCGTCGCGGTGGTCGTCTTGCGTCGCCCCGCTGGTCCTGATTGCCATAGGCGCGGCGAGTGCGGCGGTTAAGAAAAGAAAACATGCGTATCGGTATCCGGCTTTCATTTTGTATTCCTCCTCAGTCTAAGAAATCCAACCTGGTTTCTTAGCTGCCGTCCAGTATGCTCAGAAGCTCCCTCCCAAGATGTTCGATACGGCACAGCACCGAGGAAGGAGGAAGTAAATAGCCCTGCGTCAGGCTCCTAATCGGTGGAACTAGCCTTCTGGTCCTTCACTTCCAGTTCATTCACGACCTGCTTGACGTTCGGCACACCCGCCGCCATATGCTCGACAGAGGCCCGCCTGGTTTGCGAGTTAACATGGCCCGTTAGCGTGATCACGCCGTTTTTGACGCCGTATTTGACGTCGCTATCCAGTTTGTGTTGTAGCAGCACGGCGTCGAAGTTCTTCCCAATACCTGCATCGAGGTCGGAGTCTACCTTTTTGGCGACGCTTTCCCCGCCCGGAGGACGCACGGCAATCTGATCGGCAATCACTTCTGAACCGGCGATAGATCGGGCGATGGATTCCGCTTGCGATTTGTCCCCATCCGACGTGGTCGTGCCAGTTAGAGTCACCACGCCTTTGTCCCGGTCTTGGCTGACGTTGACATCCTTCAGCCCCGCTTGACTCAGAGACCGACGGATAGTGTCGGCTACGTCTGCCGATTGCGTGGGTGTGCTGGAGCACCCGGAAAACGTCCCGACCGCGAACATCGTGAGCAACGCGCCAGTTAGTATTTTCGATTTCATGTTTCTCCTTTTTCTAATCACACACTTGGATTGGTCTCGTGCGGCTCGCGTCCTGGTTGAAGAGCCAGATAGGCATACGGTGCAAGATTGTCCAGACCGAAATCCCAATAGAGCAACGATAAGGAAATTCTGGAATTGTGTCTGTTCACAAACGCACTCAACAACCCCGGCGCAGGCGGCAAACGCGGCTAACTCTTTTTTTCTTCCTTACCACTGGCCTTTTCGGATTTCTGGTGCGCTTCTTGCGAGTACCGGAAGGCTTTGGCGCCGTGTTCCATCGCTTGCTTGGAGAGTTCGTGGCCGGTAAGGTGATCCTCTTTGCCGTGATGCACGGCCGCGGCGCGGTGGGCGTGTGCTGCCAATTCGTGAAATTCAGCGGCTCTTTGGTGAGAATTCCGAGGCATCCCATTTCCTTTCAAATCGTAACCATTGCCCAACCGCTTAGAGAATTGATACGCCTCAAAATGCTCCAGCGATTTCTTGCTTTTTCGGGGATTCGATTATTGCCGGTCGATGCCCGGCGTTGTACGAGAACACAGGAGATTGCCCGCTCGGCGCCGAATCAGTTCAACTTGGAATCCAACGCTTCGTTGGCAATTCGCAACCACGCCAGTTCCTCGCAAAGAATGCCCCCGCCATTGCTAACGTCAACTTGCAGTTCGATGTCAGCACCGCGAGCGCGTACGAGTCCAAAGGCATCGCGGGATGCGTACGCTAGTGCGTCGCGTACCTCGTTCCACGTTGCCAGGTGATCCAATCGGACGGAGCTTTCCATGACTCGGCCTCACTGATTCCCGTTCCACACGAAAAAAGCGTGGAACGATTCTTTTATATTCGGAGTCCCCCGAGTAGGTACACAACGAGCGCGATGATGAGCACCACGCCGACGATCCCGACGCCCCCGCGATTCCCCCATCTTGAATATCCGTAATATCCACCACCGCCGCCGAATAACAGCAACAGGACGATAATTAGCAGTAACATTTGAATCTCCTCTCAACTTGCAACATTCTTGAACCTCTTCTTTATTTGCCGAGAACTTTCTTCACCAGTCCGACTTTCTCCTGGATTTTCCCGCTTATCTCTTCGGCATGGCCTTCGGCCTCGAGGTCGGGATCATTCGCCAGTTGCCCCGCTTTCTTCTTCACTTGCCCTTTCAAGTCGTGAAACTTGCCCTCTACCTCATCTTCTGTACCTGGCTTCATTGGATTGCTCCCTCACGGAATCTGGTCTGGTTTTTCCGAGCCTGGTATGGCCTTTAGAGCGCAGCTGGCGTTCTAATCTATTTTGCCTTTGCAGGCTGGATGGGCACATTTGCATGCGACGTCCGGCATTTTTTCCATCGTTTCACACTGCACGCTGCAATATTTTCCAGCCATAGCCGTGCACGAGCAGTTCGGATGAGCGCATTTCTTTGTCTTCTCAATGGCCATGTGTCTCTCCTTAGACCAGACTGTCCATCTTGGGCTCCCTAGTAGCGGAGCGTCTTCCAAACCGTGCGTTGTTTGAAAGTCTGATCAACGTAAACATAAGAGAATTCCCAATTGCTGTCTGTTCGAAATAGCTCAGTCTTGGTAATACCTGGAGAGGGGTAAAACCATTGGCCAACTCGAGTGTTTCTGCAAGATAGTGAACTAAAGGGAACACATAAGCTGTCGCGGTTCCAAGCTTTGCGGCCAAGAGCGGTTGCTTACGGTCTACCAGTGAGTTGGAGCCCTTTAAAAAACGGGCTCTCCTAACGAAGAGCTCCCAATTGATAGTTCAGCAAAGAATATTGAGCCTGATAGTCATACGTGGCGCTGGCTTGTTCGATTTTCGCCGCAGTCTGATTCAACTCGGCCTGGCTGAGCTCGATGATGGAGCTCAGGCCAAGGCTGTAGCGCCCCTGCGCTAGATCGAGGGCTTGGTTGGCTTCGTTTAGCATCCGTTCCGTGACGGAAAGCCGCTGGAACGCGGAATTGGTATTCAGCCAGGCGGTTTGAACGTCACGAACAATCTGATCCTGCAAATCACGAAGATACTGCGTCTCCGCTTGAGCTCGTGACGTCGCTTCGGTCTGAAGTGCACTATATAGATGTCCGTTGAATATCGGGATATTCACATTGAATCCCCCGGCGGCATAACGGGGGGCAAGCGCGGAGTCGCTGACAGGAGTTAGTCCAGCCGTTCCGATAGCTGAGATTGTCGGCAGCTTAAGGTCGCGCTCCGCGGTCGCATAACTCTGTGCCGAACCCACTGTCAGACGCTGGCCGATGAGTTCTGGACGATCCTTCAGAGCCTGCTGGATAAGGCTCGAGACATCCGCCGGTGGAGCGGGAGGCATCTGCTCCTCGGCTAACTGAAATGTTCGCACATCTGGATAACCCAAGGCCGCGGACAGGCGTGCGAAGGAGGATTGCAGATCATTCTGTGCCTGAATCAAGAGAAGTTGAGCTTGTGCCAAGTTGACATTCGCAAAATTGACGTCCAGATCCGATCGAATCCTGTTTTTTGCCAATTCGGTGACCTGGTCGGAAGCAAGTTGGCGTGCCTTGACCGTCTCTTGGGCCACCTCGAGTACTGATTGCGCTTTCAGGGCTGCGAAATACGATTGGTCGACCAAGAGCAAAACGTCTGCGCGTGTGGTTACGACACTGGCTTCTTGAGCCTGAGCATGGAGATTGGAGCTCTTTACGAGTTCGCTGGTATGACCGAAGTCCGTCACGAGCTGGCTGACAGTAACGCCGTTGGCATACCGGTCGAAGATGATGGGATTGTTGAGAGCTCCAGCTGCCACACGGCTGTTGTTTTCAGCTCCGGCTCCCGTGAGACTTCCATAGACTGTCGGATAGTAAGCGGAACGGGCTTCCGTGACTTGCGCTTTTGCCGCCGATGCCAAATTCATTGCGGCCTGAATGCGCGGATGGTTTTGAATGGCGATCTGCTGGGCTTCTTGCAGCGTCAGTTTCTGCGCATTCTGAGCTGGCAATAGCGTTGCCGACATTGCGGTCGCAGCGGCGAGAGCGAGCAGGCGAAAATGAGCCTTCATGGGGTCTCCTCGGTCAATTGGTGTGCCTGTAGTTCGGCACGGCGTTGATAAATCCACAGGTAGGCGGCTGGAACAACGAAGATGGTCAAGAAAACGGAAGCGATCAGGCCCCCGATGATGACTCGCGCCAGTGGCGCGTAAGCTTCACTTCCGGTTTCGAGCTTCAAAGCCATCGGCAATAGCCCCACAATTGTCGCCAGAGATGTCATCAGAATGGGCCGTAAGCGAATGCGGCAAGAGCGGGCAACGGCATCACGTACGTCACGCCCTTCGGAGCGAAGCCGATTCGCGAAATCCACGATCAAAATGCTGTTCGACACCACCATTCCGGTCAACATCACGATACCCATCAAAGACTGGATATTTAGTGTGGTATCCGTGAACGCGAGCGTTAGCATGACGCCAACGAGCCCCGTAGGAACCGCGAGGACGATCAAGAAGGGATCCAGGAAAGAAGAAAACTGCGCAACAAGAACCAAATAGACAAGCAAGACCGCGAGAAATAAGCCCAAGCCGAAGCTCCGGAAAGAGGACTGCATCGTCGTCACCAGTCCCCGGATGTCGATCCGGATGTTTGAAGGCAATTGCGTGGCGGAAACAATCTTGGCGATCTGCTTTGCCGGCGTTGCGAGGTCTTCCCCAGACGGAGCCACATACACGTCAATGGTTCGCTGCAACTGGTAGTGGTCGACTTCTGTCGGAGTCAGGATTGGGGTGATGTCCGCGACTTGACTCAGATAAGTGGGGAGCTTCAAGCGTGGAGAGCGCAAGGGCATCGCTTTCAAATCGTCGAGCGACTTCACTTGATTCTCGGGATATTGGACGGTCACGAAATAGTTGTTACCGCTCTTGGGATCGACCCAGTAACTTGGCGCGATCATGGCGTCAGAAGTTAGGGCAGTGATAAGGTTATCGACCACTTCCTTGGGGCTCAATCCAAGTTGGCTAGCGCGCTCGCGATTGACGTTCACTTGTAATGCGGGATAGTCCATGTCCTGTGGAACATAGACGTCCGACACTCCGGGAAGCGCCTTAAATTGGCGGGCCAGGTCCAGGGCGATTTTATTGGAAGCCTGTAAGTCCATGCCGCTGACTTGGACATCTATGGGAGCCGGCATTCCTTGGTTTAGAACCGAGTCCACCAATCCTCCCGATTGAAAATACGTGCGCAACTCGGGTAGTTCGGCCGCAACCTTCTTTCGTACTTGCGCCATATACGCAAAACTGCTGACTCGATGTTCCTCCTTGAGCCCGACTTGAACGAACGCCGTATGCATCGCAGAATTCGGAGTGGACAATGCCGACAAGTCAGGCATCACGCCGATATTGGAGACGATAGAATTCAACTCGTCGCTGGGTACGACTTCATGAACAATGTTCTCTACCTTTTTCACATATGACTCGGTAACTTCCAGGCGAGTGCCTGTAGGGGCTTTGACATTGATGACGAATTGTCCGGCATCAGTACGGGGGAAAAAGGACAGTCCTACGAGCGGATAAAGCAGGAAACTTAGAAGAAATAACCCAAGAAATCCCATGACGACCTGGCCTGGGTGGTCAAGCGCCTTTTGGATCCAGCGGTCATAGGAGGCCAACATCCGTTCGAAACGCATGTTGAACCAGATATGAAATCTCGCTCCCCAGGATTTGGTTGTCGTATCGATTCCTTGGGCATGATGCGCGATTCCCTTGAGAACCCGTGCGCAGAATAGCGGCACAACGGACACAGCGACAAAATAAGAAGCGAATAGCGAGATGACAACACCGAGCGCGAGAGCCGTGAAGAGATATTTGCTGACTCCAAAAAGGAGCGTCACAGGGAAGAACACAACCACGGTGACAAGGGTAATGGCCAGCACCGCCAGGCCAACTTCGTTCGCGCCCTTCTCGGAAGCCACAGCGGGAGTTTCGCCAAGCTCAATGTGGCGGAAAATATTTTCCAGCACCACCACGGAGTTATCGATCAGGCGTGAGAAGGCGAGCGCCAATCCGCTCAGAACCATACTGTTGATCGTCTCGTCGCCAGAATGAAGGAAAAAGAAAGTTGCCATCACAGAAAGGGGAATGGAAAGAAAGACAGCCGCCGTGGCGCGAGGGCTGCCGAGAAAGATCAAGATCATCAGTGCCGTGAGGCATAGACCGATTCCTCCCTCCCGCAACACTGTTGAGATCGCTTGTTTGACAAACAACGACTGGTCAAACACGACATGTGTCTTCAATTGCGAAGGAATGTCTCGCAGGGTCTTAATGGCTTGCTGGATGCCATTGACAACCGCAATCGTATTCGTGTCTCCACCTTGTTTTAGGATCGGCACATAAACCGACCTCTGCCCGTTCACCCGCACGATGTTGTATTGCAGGGCAGAGCCATCGACGGCTTTGCCGACATGTGAAACGAACACCGATTTTTCCCCAACCGTCTTCAAAGGAAGATCATTCAAGGTATCTGCGTTGAGGACCTGTGCGTTTGAATAAATATTGTAGTCTGTCGGCCCAATGCGAACGTCTCCGGCCGGTAAGATCAAATTGGAGGCATCCGTGGCTCGCACGACGTCCATGGGACTCAGCTCGTGCGCCTGCAGCTTAACGGGGTCCACATAAATCATGATTTGCCGGTAACGGCCACCATACGGCGGAGGAACGGTGGCTCCGGGAACGCCCGCAATCTGATTGCGAATCGCGAATTGCAGATAGTCATGAAGTTGGGTCTCGCTAAGACTCTGCCCCTCCACGGTTAGCAGGCAGACTGGAAGGCTCGAGGCATCCATGCTCATTACGACCGGCGGAAGCGTGCCCTGGGGAAGGCGTCTCAAGTCGGCCATCGCAAGATTGGAAATCTGGGTCACGTCGGCGTCCGCATCGGTGCCGGGCTGAAAATAGATCTTGATCAGACTGACCCCCGACATCGAACGCGATTCCATGTGATCGATCTCGCTGCCGAGCGTAAAAAAACGTTCGAACGTGTCGGTGATGTCTGCTTCAATCTGCTGTGGCGGCATCCCGTTATAAAAGGTAGCCACCATCACCACGGGAATGTTGATCGGTGGAAACATATCGACGGGCATTTGAGCCAGTGCTGTAAGCCCCAACACGCACACGAACAGGCATACAACGACGATGAAATATGGGTGCCTCAAAGCAAAGGACGGCATGAAATCCCCTACTCCATTTCCGAGGGCGCTACGGCTTTTGGCGCTACCAGTTCGCCTGGCTTGTACTGAGACTGCTCTCCAAATATGACCATCTCATTTTCTTGCAGTCCCGAAATGATCTCTGTGTCTGTCGCGGTTTGCAGGCCCAACGTGACGTCGCGTCTTTCGATCCTGGAGCCGCTATTCACGACTAGGACGCTGCCGTGAGCTCCACCAGAGGTTTGAACCGCTTGCGTAGGGACTGTCAGTACACCCTTGACGGTGTGCAGCGGAATTTGAACGGTGGCGTACATTCCGGGAACAAGCTGGTATTTCGGATTGGGTACATCCACTTCCGTGTGCATCGTGCGGGTTTGCGTATCAATTTGTCCGGAAAAGCGCACGATTTTCCCTTGAAACGTCTGATTGTGGTCAGCTACCTGGACGGCTACGGTTTGACCCAAATGAACATCGCTCACAGCTCTTTCCGGTAGCGGAATGACCAGACGCAAAAGATCGGTTTGAGATAAGTGGCAAAGCGCCTGATCGCCCTTGTTGGAGGAGGTTCCCGCGGGAAGAAGGGCTCCTCCATAGGCATCGATTTCTGTCACCACTCCGTCGAACGGCGCAGTGATGCGTGAATACGCATACATGGCCTTGTCTTTTTCGAGCGCAGCCCTGGACATTGCCAGTGCCTGCTCCGCAGCTGAAGCGGCGGCTTTGGCCCCGGAGGCGCCGGCCTTCGCTTCAAGGTCTTTCCCATTGGCGACGTCAATCTCTTCTTGAGCAACAAGTCCAGGCCGTGTTTCTAGCACTGCAGCGAGCCGTTTGTAGGTCAAGTCCGCAATCGCATACTTGGACTCGGCCTGACTCAAATCCTCCCTCGAGCGAGCCAGATCCTGCTGACTGCGGAGCACTGCAGCCTGATCCACCTCAATCTGCTGCTGAAGCTCTGGGATTTCGAGGATGGCAAGGACCTGTCCTCTGTGCACGTGCGTTCCCCAGTCCACTTGCAGCTTTTGGATGTAGCCAGATACCTTTGCGTAGACGTTGACCTCCTGGAATGGGTGCAATTCGGAGGCAATTTGCAAATCGTTGGAGATATCTTTCCGAACCCCCCGGACGACCGCTGCAGGCGGCGCGTTGGCAGGGTCCTCGGACTTGGCCGTCCCTGTTGATCCGCAGCCCCCAATCAGGAGCTCGAACAAAAAAAGCATCACTAATAATCCGCGGAACTTCCCGGAGAATTCACGCCAGTTCTGTGGCCGCCCCGCCCTACTCCTCCTCCGGAGATTCCACACAACCGAATGCGAAGTGGGCCCTGAGTCGTTTATTGTTTTCATGATTTTAGGTCAGGCTCTTGGATCGCCCCGCGGAGCTTCTCGATAGAGAAGTCGCTTGCGCGGCATAAACCAATCAGATGCTGCCTCCTGTGCAAAATTTCATGCGCTGCGGACGGAACACTATTGGCAATTTCCAATGGGATCGTTTGAACTCCATGGCGGTCGCCATGGATCAGGTCGCCAGGTCGAATCTTTAGGCCCGCTAGCTCCACCGTCCCGCCAAAATCGAACACATGGGCATAGGCGTGGGAGACCGAGACGCTGCCCGCAAACATCTGAAAGCGCGTCAGCCCAACGTGCTCAACATCGCGTACCGAGCCATTTGTCACCAGGGCAACGCATCCCAAAGCGAGAAGAATATTTGCGTTCACCTCACCAATGAATGCGCCCAATCCGGGCGGGTTGTCCACATCTTCGATCACGACCACCCGGGGCGCTGGAGTGCTGAGAATGTGGTTCCACCAATCGGTGCGCTCATAGTAGCCCCGGCCCGTCATCGGAGGATTCGTGGTTCGAATTCTGGCCGTTGCCGCGTAACCTACAATGGGCAAGCGGTTTTTGAATATACAGCTGATGCTGGAACCGGCGAATCCTGAATTTGATAATCGCACCTTGAAAGTTTCCACCGCGCTTGCAACAACGCAAGTGCTAATCCGGCGCAATTGTTCCAGGTTGGCAGGACTCAATCGATCGTCAGTCATTGAATTCTCCTGAACTCGCACTTCTCTCTGCCTTGTCGCAACCCCAATATGGTTTTGCCGCCGATCCGCCTCCAACCTGAATTCAGAAAAGATTCCTCCAAGGAAGTTTTCTTCAGCCTGCTTTGGTTTTCGAAGTGCGAGTGTCGTTCCTCTCAGTGAGCCTCTTCCGGCGCAGCAACCGCTCCCGCCTGTGATCGATGCTGATACATCAGCAAGTACGCAGCAGGAACCACAAAAATCGTCAAGATAATCGACGACAAAAGCCCCCCGATAATTGCCCGCGCAAGCGGTGCGTAAGCTTCGCTTCCCGTTTCGATCTTGAATGCCATCGGCAACAAACCAACTACGGTCGCCAGTGACGTCATCAGAATCGGCCTGAGCCGGATACGGCAGGCTTGGACTACCGCATCACGCAGGCTGCGTCCCTCGCCGCGCAGCACGTTCGCAAAGTCCACGATCAGAATGCTGTTCGAAACCACCATGCCTTGCAGCATAACCACGCCCATTAGGGATTGAATGTTGAGTGTCGTGCCCGTGAAGACCAGCGTCAGGAGCACGCCAATAAGCCCGGTCGGAACCGCCAGCACGATCAGGAAAGGATCCGTAAACGAAGCGAACTGGGCAACAAGGATCAGGTAAACAAGCAGCACCGCAAGTAACAATCCTAAACCGAAGCTCTTAAACGAAGAGCGCATGGTCACAACCAAGCCTCGAACGTCCACTCGGATGTTCGAAGGGAGCTTGGTTTCCGAGATAATCCGCGAAATTTGTTTTGCGGGACCCCCGATATCCTCTCCCTTGGGCGCCACGTATATATCGATTGTTCTTTGCAACTGGTAATGATCTACCTCCGTCGGCGTGAGGATCGGGGTGACATTAGCTACTTGATTGAGATACGTCGGAGCTGTCCGATCCGGCGCGTGCAAGGGCATCGCCTTGAGGTCTTCGAGTGACTTCACTTCATTTTCGGGATACTGCACCGTGACGAAATAATTGTTTCCGTTTTTCGGATCGACCCAATAGCTGGGCGCGATCATTACGTCCGAGGTCAATGCGGTGATGACGTTGCTGATCACTTCCTTGGGTGTAAGCCCGAGTTCGGAAGCTCGCACGCGATCCACATTCACCTGGAGCGCCGGATAATCCATGTCCTGGGGGACGTACACATCCGACACGCTCGGAAGCGCTTTAATTTGCCGCGCGAGGTCTTGCGCGATGCCGGCGCTCGTTCGCAGGTTCATGCCGCTCACTTGCACGTCAATGGGCGCGGGCATTCCTTGGTTGAGCACGGAGTCGACTAATCCGCCGGATTGAAAGTAGGTTCGCAGCTCGGGGAGTTCGGCTGCAACCCGCTTGCGAACTTCATCCATGTACTTAAAACTGCTGACCTTGTGATCTTCCTTCAGTCCAACCTGAACGAACGCGGTGTGCATTGCCGCATTCGGAGTAAAGAGCGCGGAGAGATCCGCCATGACGCCGATGTTCGAGACCACGGTGTCCAGATCTTCAGGTTTGACTACTTGCTTCACAATCGCTTCCACGCTCTTCACGTATCTTTCGGTCAGCTCAACCCGCGTCCCGGTTGGAGCTTTCACATTGATCACGAACTGGCCTGCATCGGTTCGAGGGAAGAACGATACGCCGATGAAAGGGTAGAGAAGGAAGCTCAGCAGGAACATCGCAACAAATCCGATGACCACTTCGCGCGGATGCTCGAGAGCTTTAGCGACCCACTTTTCATACACATCCAGCATCTTGTCAAACTTCGCGTTGAACCCGGCATGGAACCTTGCACCCCATGACTTGTGCTGCGGCTCCGCTCCATGCTCATGAACCGCCTTGAGCACGCGCGCACAATAGAGAGGCACCACGGTGACGGCGCAGAAGTAGGAGGCGAAAAGAGCAAGGACGACGCCCAGCGCAAGAGCAGTGAACAGGTATTTGCTCACGCCGAAAAGAAAAGTCACGGGAAAGAAGACCACCACGGCGACCAGCATGATGGCGAGCACCGCGAGTGCTACTTCATTTGCGCCGTGAACAGCGGCAACCTTCGGCTCCTCGCCGAGCTCGATATGCCGATAAACGTTCTCCAGGACGACGACGGAATCATCAATGAGCCGCGAAAATGCCAGCGCCAAGCCGCTCAAGACCATGCTGTCGATGGATCGGCCGCCAAGATGGAGGATGAAAAACGCGATCATTACGGAAAGAGGGATGGAAAGAAAAACTGCCGCCGTCGCGCGGAGGCTTCCCAAAAAAACCAGAATCATGACGGCGGTCAGCAAAATGCCGACGCCGCCTTCTCGCATCACCGTCGAAATCGCTTGCTTCACGAAAACGGATTGGTCAAACACCACGTGCGTTTTTAGCTGTGCGGGAATATCGCGCAGGGTTTGTATCGCTTTGCGAATCCCGCTCACAACCGCAATCGTATTCGTGTCACCGCCTTGCTTTTGGATCGGCACATACACCGAGTTTTGCCCATTCACACGCACGATGTTGTATTGCAGGTAGGAACCGTCCACCGCATTCCCTATATCCGCGACGAACACCGATTTCTGTCCTTCGGTTTTCAATGGGATTTCGTTCAACGCCGCCGCGTTGGGAATTTGAGCGTTAGTGTAGATATTTAGATCCGTCAGACCCAGGCGAAGATCGCCAGCGGGTAGAATCAGGTTCGATTCGTTTGTAGCCCGCACCACATCCATCGGGCTCAAGTTATGGGCCTGCAGCTTGCGCGGGTCGACGTACACCATGATTTGCCGGTATCTGCCGCCGTAAGGTGGAGGAACGGTTGCGCCGGGGACGTTGGCGATCTGATTCCGAATCTGGTATTGCAGATAATCGTGCAGCTGCGTTTCGTTTAAACCCTGGCCCTCGACCGTCAAGAGACAAACCGGAAGATTGGATGCGTCCGTCTTCATTACAACCGGCGGCAGGGTCCCTTCCGGCAGGCGGCGCAAGTCCGCCATCGCAAGATTGGAGATCTGGGTCACGTCCGCATTGGCATTCGTGCCCGGCTGAAAATAAATCTTAATCAGGCTGACTCCCGACATCGAACGAGATTCCATGTGGTCGATCCCGCTGCCCAGCGTGAAGAACCGTTCGAATGTGTCGGTAACGTCTGCCTCGATTTGCTCTGGCGGCATGCCGTTGTAGAACGTGGCCACCAGCACAACGGGGATGTTGATCGGCGGGAACATGTCAACCGGCATTTGGACAATGCTGGTTATGCCAAGCACGCAGATAAATAAGCAGAGGACAATTATGAAATATGGATGCCGTAACGAAAAAGTTGGCATTAAAAAGCTTCTCCCTATTGGGACGTTTCGGCGAGAGGCGTCAGGTCAGCTCTCGTTTTCAGGCACCCATCCCAATATTCCATGTTCATAGTTACCGCGCTCAACAGATCCCATGGCCCAACTAAGGGGGCGAAATCATAGACTTGGATGCTCCCTATTTCGCGAAAGTGCTATGCCTATTGGCACTTGTCGGGGCGGCCTGCGGTCCGCAAAAGGTCAGGAGGAGAGTGTCAAGCAAGATCCATCCCGCGCGCTCCGGTTAAGCCGACTGGAAGTATGCAGTTCCGAGTCCAACTTGCCACTGGATCGCGTTACATTTGGTTCTCGTGAGAGTTTTCGAGAATGAACGAAAAAATGAGAGAAGCGCGCACATAAACGACGGTAAGAAAAGCGTTTGCAGGCGGAAAGAGACCCGGTGGGAAGTCTCGAGGTTGCGAACAATGACGTCTCGAAGGCCCGCGTGGCTTTGCAAAAACACGATCCAAGTGTTCAGTTTGTTCACAAATTTTGTGCTAATTCTACACAGCTCCCCCGGGTAGGCGCATTTTCACCGCCCAGCAGTCAGCAGTTCGCCGTCATTCCCACCCAAGCGATCGGTCACTTTCTTTACACAAACTGTTCGGTCCCTGCCCATCTTTGATTAGCGCAGCAGCTCCCAATTGCCGGTCCTTAGTCTTCTTTGCGGAGTCATGAGGACTTACTGAGTCCCGCATAATATTGAAAAACAGCGATTTGGAGTGCGGCAGTCTTGCTGCCGCTTTTCTCAGCGACTCGCGCCACTCTATGTTTGGCGAACCTCAATGGGGCGCCGCCGAGTTACACGTAGCAATGGAATGCGGTTTGCATGAGCTAACAATGCCTCACCCTTTGTCTCCTGGTTTCTCGGACAGTTCGGAGTTGAGGAGCGGGACGGATGCCCAGAATTTAGGCTTACGGCGCATTTCGGTTCGCCTTGCTTTTTGAGGTGGCGGCCTCCTACTTCATGTTCCTTACCTGATTAAGAAACTGAAGTGAGCCTCAGCGTCGTCGACCCGGCGGAAGGACAGGGGACGCGCTCTAGCATTAGGCCGATCGTTCGCCGCAAGTTTAATCCGGCATTCCCGGTAGAACAGCCCGGCGATGGAATTGCTATGATAGAACGAGAGGAAAGGGGTGACACGCTGGTGTCGAGACTCCCGCTCTCGAAACTCAGTTTCCGCTGGCAGATCACGCTGTTGGGGACGCTTGTCTTCATTCTCTTTCTTTCTGTCCTATTTGCCTCCTTTGCGACCCTGCAATATACAAAATCCGCGGTCCTGAGCGGCGAGAAAAAACAACTCGTCGCGATTACGCAAAACTTGGCGCGTGAGTATGACGATAAAGCAGAATTCTCGCGCCAGAACAATGAACTACCTCCATTGAACAATCCAACGGCAGCGTCCTCGCGCGAAGTGATCGCGCTTCTGAGCCGGGTTGTCTTGCAGAATGTCGAGGGCGTGAGGGGCGGCTTTTATGCGAAAGAAGGGGACACGCTTTTGGGAGACTCCTTCTCGGCCGGTGAGGGTTCTTCCGGGAATCCGCCTCATGAAAATTCCCTTGGCGACGAACGAAGCGTGATCCTTAACGTTGCCAAAAGCGCGGCTGACACTCATCAACCTTCCGAGCGGGTTCTCTCCAATGCCGGCAATATCGTTCTGATCGAAGCCGTTCCCATTCGCGACGGATATACCGTCGTTGGCTGCGCGTGGACCGTCAAGCGTCTAAGCGCGCTCCCCGGTGCGAATCGATTCCGCGCTTATCTGATTACCGTCGGGCTGAGCATCGCGGCGTTGGCTAGCGTTCTCTTGACACTATTGGTGATCCATAACTTACAAGGAGGAGTTCGCAAAATCGAAGGCGGATTGCGCGGCCTCGAACTCAATCTCGCTTCGCAGATTGAATCCCAAAGCGATCCAGAAGAGATTCAACGAATCGCCCAAGCCATCAACCGTTTAGGAGCAGCGCTCAAGGCCAACATTCAGCGAGAAAAGCAGATCGAGACCCAGCTCCGGCACGCGGAACGGCTGGCCAGTCTCGGAAGATTGGTTGCCGGCGTAGCGCATGAAGTACGGAATCCACTTGCGACGATCCGCCTGAGAGTACAGATGTGTCGCCGCGACGTTGACAACCCGCACGTCAAGGAATCCTGCTCGGTCGCCCTGGAAGAAATTGAACGGCTCAACGGGATGGTCAACCGATTGCTTAATTTTGCGAGGCCCGTCCAACTTCACCTCGAGCAAGCAGACTTGCGAAATCTGATTGAAGAGCGCATGGAATCCTTCCGCGAGTGGGCGCATAAGCGCAGCATAACTCTTAGCTCCGAGTTGCCGCCGGACAGTGTTTCCTTACAGCTGGACAAGGACCGCATGGCTCAAGTGTTTGACAATGTCATTCAGAACGCCATTGAGGCGATGTCCGAAGGCGGTGGAACTCTTTCCGTAGTCCTGGCCGCTCAACCCAATCTCCCCGACAACGGGAGCGGAGTTTGTGTCGAGTTTCGAGATACGGGGAAGGGCATGAAGTCTTCTGTCGTCCATCACATTTTCGATCCGTTTTTCACCACAAAGCCGTCTGGAACCGGGTTGGGATTGTCAATCTGCCACGAACTGGTGCAGGCTCATGGAGGCAAAATTCAGGTGGATAGCAAGGAAGGTCGGGGAACAAACGTGAGGATCACCATTCCCGCTTCTCACGCCTAAGGGAGCAGCCGATCGTTTCGGGGGCCCAAATCAAATGAGCGCCGCGATTCTCATCGTCGACGACGAAGCAAATCTCCGCAAGACACTTGCCGAAATCCTCGGTACCCGCGGGTATTCCATCTTGGAGGCTGATGACGGCGCAACAGCCGTCAAGCTTTTGCGCGATGCCACGCCGGACCTCATCTTCAGTGATTGGCGAATGCCGCAGATGGGCGGAGAAGAATTTCTTCAATACTTGCGCGGCGAACCCCGTTTGGCCTCGATTCCGGTCATCGTGATTACCGCCTTTGGTTCAAGCCATAGCGCGATTGAGGCTGTTCGCCTCGGCGCGTACGATTTTGTGACGAAGCCGTTTGATCTGGATGAAATTGTCCTGACGGCGGAGAGAGCGCTCGATCATTCTTCACTAAATCGCGAAGTGGTGCGATTGCGTGCGCATGGGGGGCCAAGTCATGCGGCCGCCGCCGGCAGGCTCATTGGTTCCAGCGGACCCATGCTGGACGTGTTCATCATGATCGGCAAGGTTGCGGAGACGGACTCCACCGTCTTGATTTGCGGCGAGTCCGGTACTGGCAAGGAATTGGTAGCCGAAGCCATCCACAGTTATAGCCAGCGTAAGGACAAGCCCTTCGTCGTCGTCAACTGCGCCGCTCTGCCCGACACTCTTCTTGAGACCGAACTGTTTGGCCACGAGCGCGGCGCATTCACTGGGGCCATCGGCCGCAAGATAGGCCGCTTCGAGATGGCTGAAGGCGGCACCATTTTCCTGGATGAAATTGGCGAGCTTTCTCCGGGCCTTCAGTCAAAGCTGCTGCGGGTTTTGCAGGAGCGCACGTTCGAGCGAGTGGGCGGTACCGAGACCATTCGCGGCAACTTCCGGGTTCTCGCCGCCACGAATCGGGACCTGGAAGCTTCCGTCCGCGAGAAGGTTTTCCGCGAGGACCTTTTTTATCGCTTGAATGTGGTTCGCATCCCCGTTCCTCCGCTCCGCGAACGGCGCTCTGATATTGTTCCCTTGGCCGAGCATTTCCTCCGTTTCTACAGCGACAAGAATGGGTTGTCCGCGGTCGGGTTCTCTGACGAAGCGATTCTCATGCTTCAAAATTATTTCTATCCCGGCAATGTCAGGGAACTGGAAAACATGGTGGAGCGAGCGGTGCTCATGGCGCGCGGCCGCGTGGTGATGCCCGAGCACCTTCCGGCGAGAGCGGATCGCAACGGTGACCGGAACTCCAAAGAGCTGGAAATCGATCTCTTATCTCTTCCATTTCACAAATCCATCTCGGCGCTGGAAAAACGCTTGATTGAGAACGCCATTAAAGATTCTGGCGGCAACAAATCGGAAGCTGCAAACCGCCTCCAGATCAACCGGCGGCTGCTCTATAACAAGATGGAAGAGCACAAAATCCAGGAGTAGTGCGTAATCCCGGTGGGCGGAAGTGAGTAGTGAATAGTGGGTAGTGAATAGTGGGAAGCGAGATGGCGCCTGACGGCGAATAGCAGATCCCTCGGTGCTCTCGGGATGACAAGTTTGGGTAGCGGTCGTGGGTCCCCCCTCCCCGGTTTTTTTGTAAGTGTTCATTCTAAAGGGTTTTAAGTGCTGCGTTTTGGAAGTGCGGATTCTAAGGGGGTTACGGGCGCGTTTTCCGTAAGTGCGGATTCTAAAGCAGATAGCGTCGACCGCGTCGGAGCAAACGTGTGGGGAGGGCAGAAAAGCAAATGGAAGATCGGGGCGCGGCTGGGGCGGGTGTGGGCGAAACATAGGGAATGGTAGCAGGGAAGTATTGAAAGGTAAAGTGTTTTACAGGGAATGGTCAAATTTGGGAGTTGAATGGTAGTTTTGCGGGGTCGAACGGCTAACGGTAGAAGGCTGAAGTTGATAGTTTGAGCAGTGGGTAGTAGGTAGAAGCCATTTCAAAACCTCCGTTTGACCAGTCCAAGTCGTTGATTCTAAATGGCCTGAAAAGGGTTTTGAACCAGCTCCAGTGAGTAATGGGAAGTAGGGTCCTGAGACAGGATATCTGGGTTCTAAGGGGTTCACCCAGCTCCATTTACAGAGGTAGTCCGAGGCGGTGCGGCCAAGGGCTTCTATTCCCGTACTAGGCAATGAAAGTAGTGCTTATATCCAAGAAAGGCTTGTGGCGTATTGTACAAATCGATTAGAATCCACCGCGATCGACCTCTTTTGTTGACATGGCAAATGGAACCGCGCTCATCAGCAGATGTTGCCTTCTTGAATTTCGATGACGCCGTCATTTTTTGGCAGGCCGGCATGCTCCTCGCCGAAAACTGAAGGGAGTTCATGAGCTCCAAACCTGAGCGTGAAGACACTCGGCAAGACCTCGCGAAGCCCGACAGCCCAATGCCGGCGGAGCAGCGCAATGACATCACTATTGTAGCTATCGGAGCATCCGCAGGCGGCATTGAAGCGGTTACGGAGCTGATGAATTACCTCCCCATCGACACCGGCATGGCCTTCGTGCTGGTGCAACATCTTGACCCCAAGCATCACAGCATTCTCACGGAGCTGCTCGGGAGGAAGACCGCCATGACGGTAACGGAGGTGTCCGAGGGTCTGCCTGTCAAGCCCAATCACGTGTACGTGATTCCGCCAAACGCCACAATGACCATTTCCAACCAGACGCTGCATCTTAGCCCGCGCGAAGAATCACGCGGGATGCACATGACCGTGGACCACTTTATGCGTGCGCTGGCGGAACAAAAGGGAAATCGTGGCATCGGCGTCATTCTGTCGGGATCGGGCACGGATGGGACCCTGGGAATGGCCGAGATTCAAGCCCACGGCGGCGTAACTTTTGCGCAAGACGAAGCCTCCGCCAAGTACGACGGCATGCCCCGAAGCGCGGCCGTTGCAGGCTATGTGGACTACGTGCTCTCTCCAAAAGGAATCGCGAAGGAACTCGCTCGCATCGCGAAGCATCCCTATGTCGCCCGCGACACAGTATCGCATGCGGCCGAAGCTGCTCCGGCTCCTAGCGCGGGGATGCACTCGATTTTCCAAGTTTTGCGCCGGGCCACTGGTGTGGATTTCACCCATTACCGTCAAACAACCATCTTGCGCCGGATCCAGCGACGCATGGTGGTTCACAAAATCGACATCATCGAGGAGTACGCCAAGTTTGTCCAGAGCCATCCCGCCGAAGTCAAGGCGCTCTACCAAGACATGCTCATCAACGTGACCAGTTTTTTCCGGACGCCGCGCGTTTTCGAAGCCCTGAAAGCAACTGTGTTCCCCGGGATCCAGAAAAGCGTCTCGCGGGAACGTGGTATTCGCATCTGGACACCCGGGTGTGCGTCCGGCGAGGAAACTTATTCGATTGCCATCGCGCTGCTGGAATTCCTGGGCGACAAGGCCTCGCAAGTTCCCATTCAGTTTTTCGGAACGGACGTGAGCGATCTGAGCGTCACAAAGGCGCGCAACGGCGTGTATCCCGAGAACATTCAGGGCGACGTGTCGGCGGAGCGGCTTCGCAGGTATTTCACAAAGGTGGAAGGCGGCTACCGTGTCAGCAAGACCATTCGGGATATGTGTATTTTCGCGCAGCACAACGTCTTGAACGATCCACCCTTTTCTCGCATGGATTTGATTTGCTGCCGGAACCTGCTGATCTACCTTGAGCCGGTTCTCCAGAATAAAGTTATCTCTCTTTTCCACTATGCGCTGAGGCCCGCCAGGTTTTTGGTGCTGGGAAGTTCCGAAGGTCTTGGCGCAACAACGGGTTTGTTCGCCGTCGAAGACCGCACACACAAGATCTTTTCAAGAAAGAGCGGAAGCTCGCACCAGAGCGGTGCTCTCGCCCTCGATCCCCAGTTGGAGCGCAAGGAATATGGACCAATCCGGATTCCCGTGAAGCAGCCGGATTCCGCTTGGAACTATGCCGAAGCACAGAAGGAATTCGACCGCCGGCTGCTGACGCAATACGCCCCGGCGACCGTCTTCGCAAACGAGGAGATGGAGATCATTCACACGCGTGGAAACGTAAACCGTTATCTCAAACTTGCCCCCGGCCGGGCCAGCTTGAGTCTTATGAAGATGGCTCGGGAGGGGCTGCTCGTCGAACTGCGCAACGCCATTAGCCGGGCGAAGAAAGACAACGCCGTCGTCGAAAAGCGAAATTTGCGAATCAAGAATGGAAACGAAAATAGCGAGAAGCCGGAAGCGGCGGATTTGACCCGATTAGTGAACTTCCAAGTAGTTCCCATCACTCTGGGAAATCTAAACGAGCTGTACTTCATGATTGTGTTTCAAGAGACGACTCCCGAACCGGGGCGCTCAGCGGCCGCGCGCCGCACGCGCCCGCGCGATGAAACAGCTTCGGCCTGGAAACAATCCGTGAAGCTTGAACAGGAATTGGCGGCGACGAAGGAATATCTTCAATCCGTCATCGAAACACAGGAAGCCACCAACGAGGAATTACAGTCCGCGAACGAGGAGATTCTTTCCAGCAACGAAGAATTGCAGAGCACAAACGAAGAAATGGAAACCGCGAAGGAAGAACTTCAATCCGCCAACGAGGAACTGACGACCGTAAACGACGAACTTCGAAGCCGCAATCTCGAGGTCACTCAAATCAACAATGACTTGATCAATTTGCTCTCCAGCATAGACATCGCCGTGATCATGATAGGAAGCGACCTAACCATCCGCCGCTTCACGCCCAAAGCCCAGAGGTTTCTCGGACTGATTCCCGGCGACATCGGCCGTCCGCTTTCGAATATCAATCCCACCATCGAGATTGCCGATCTGCAGTCGATGGTTCTGCAGGTCGTTTCGGATTTTCACCCGCTCGAACGAGAGCTTACAGACCGTATGGGCGTTCATTACCAGTTCAAAATCCTCCCCTACAGGACGCTGGAGAATAAAATTGATGGGGCGGTCATCACCATCGTTGATATCACTGCCGATTACCCCGGCGGCAAAAACTGATGGCCTTCGCTACAGCTTTGCTCGGCAGAGCCTTCCGGCGGTCTCTCTCGGCTGAAACCTGCACGCTCTACCCAAACATAGCCTTCTACCATGCCATAATAGCTTTGCATTGCTTTAACTTAGTGGCTATACTCGTGAAAAGAGTCTTATCAGGGTCCAGACATCCCCGCGTCTCGTTGCCTAGGGGAGCGCGCATGCAAGATTGGCCGGCCTCATTGCTAAAAATAGCGCGATTGCGCTGTGGCATCTCACTCGATTAAGAATCGATTCGACGGGTTCCGCACGCCCCGAAGGCGGACGAAGCTGATAGGCGAACCGAAGAAGCATGATTGATTAAAGCTCGAAGCAGTCTGGAGATATTGTGTGGACAGCATCAATCAAGCACTAGAACGCCGCCGTAGAGCCTCTTGTGGCGTTGCTGCGAACGAACCTGGCGATCCCTCGGGCGGAACGTTGAGATCTTTGGCCAGTCTACTTCGTAATTCCACTATTGGCGTGGCTCTTTTCGACCGTAATTTGCACTGCGGAGCGTTCAACGGCGCCTTGCGGTCTCTCATGGGCGTATCCGCCAAAAAGAATCTCGGCAGAAGGTTACAGCAGGTATTCCTTGGAGGGATCCCGAGGCTGGAGCTCGCTTTGCACAGCGTATGGAATTCAGGCAACGGCTTGTCAAACATCGAATTAACGGCCCAATTGCCCCCCGGCACGGAACCGCGTCGATGGATGGTGAACTTCTATCCCATAAGGGACGAATCCAGACAAGTCCGGCTGGTTGCCACAACCTTTTCCGAAATTACCAGGGGACGCCGCGTGGAACTTAAGCTCTCTCGTCTCAAAGATAAATTCCAATCCAACCTCCTGCGTGAACCCAACCTTCTAGAAGAAGAGTTTTCCGCCTTATCCACGCGAACTTTCGAGCTTGTCAATCGCTCCGTAACGCTCCTGAGGACCTCCATGTCTCTCCGATTCTATACATCGGAGATGCAACTGGAAGCGGCACTGGTGAGGCATGCATTGTTCATGAACGCAAACCGGCCACAGGAACGGGTTTTTTGCCTTCAGAGCAGTGTTGTTTCCGGCACAGCCCCCATTCAGGCTCCAGAATCGCGCGAAGAGAATACCATAGCCTGCAACAGTCCAAGTCCAAGGGAGCGACAGATCCTCCAACATTTGGCTGATGGCAAATCCAATAAAGAAATCGGGTTGATTCTCGATATCAGCACTCGGACCGTGGAATGTTACCGGGCTCGGATCATGATTAAACTGGATCTTCACTCAACAGCTGCACTGGTACGCTACGCCGTTCGAAACAAAATCGTCGAAGCTTGATTTGACACTCCGAGTTCGCTGTGCGGCGTTCGATTCCGCTCTGTGCCTACGCGGTCCGCCACTATTTCGTGCACCCTTCAGCACTCTCAGACTCCCTCTACTTGGCAAATTGGCGAACGCTGAAGGAAATCGGCAACCCGATAAAAAACATGTGCACCAAGAGCCCTTGGATGAGTCCCGCGAGCTGGAACGGGCCTCGCCCGTGCAGCGCGGAGAGCGGCACGACGATCAAATTCATGACCAAGAACACAGCAATGCCATAAAACAACCCGCAGACCAGCGCGTGCTCCTTGAGGAACGCCAGCTTCCGGCTTGCCAAGTAATAGACGGCCGCCGCGGATGTAGCGATAAAAAACTGCAGCACAATTCCAAGCACGTAGACGCCTATGCCTCCATGCACAGCCGTCGGCCCGAGAAGTCCGGCGGCGATTACCCGCGGAACCCTTGCTCCGTAGATGATGAATGCGGAGCCTAGATCCAGACTTCCTGCCAACAGCCCACCCACGAAAATCGACAGCAACGCTTTCGGTCTTGGAACCGGCAACACGGCCGATGCGACACTCATATTTTTCTCCTTAGTATTCAGGGAAAGTAAATCGGTTCGCTGCGAATGCAATCGGCAGCCCAACGAAAACAACATGAAAAATCAATTGGACGATTATGACTTGCGAGGATGAAGGCCTTTTCGCTCTTGCGGAAAGCGGCACCACAACCAGATTCATCACCACAAAAACGAGTACGCCGTAAACCGCGCCCGAAATCCAATAAACTCGCGCAAGTAGGGGAATTTGCGCGCAGGCTTCGACAAACACGGTCGCAACGCTAAACGCGATCACGCAATGCAGAAGCAGTCCGAACCCTCCGCTGGCCCATCCTTGGCGGAATGCCGGCTCACCCAATAATCCGCTGGCAACGCCTTGCCAAACGCGCAGCGGCTTTATTCCTTTAAGTCCAAACTGAACGCTCGCGGCGATGCCGTCGAGAATCGCGCAGGCGGCACCGCCCCAGACGATTGCCTTCAGAACGCCAGACATGCGCTAAGTATCCGTTCAGCAGGGAAGTCGAGTCGCTCAGAATTGGACTCTGTCGAGCAGATTCGTATCGCGGTCTTCGCGGCCCCGCCAACAACGTCGCCAGTACGCAGAGCGCAACAGGGCGAGCCCGGTCTGGATCGTGGGGGAATTGAGTCAACTCCCAGTTGAATCTAATTTCCAATGGCCTGACACCGTCCAAGTATTCGACAGCTGGACGGGCCAGCCAGGAGCCAAGTCCCTCTGCTTACTCCTCATATTCTCCTTGCCATCAACATCTTGCATGAATACGGAGGTTTCCTCGCAAAAGGCACAGTGCGTGCATCCGACTAATGCGGAAGTTGAAATGGAAATAGGCGCTCGGCCAAAAGGCGAATCACTATGAGTCCAATCAATCCAGAAAAAAATAAGCTGGGATTTGTCGGAATCGGCTATATGGGCCGGCCGATTGCACAAAGGTTGCTGGAAGCCGGCTTCAAGTTAACGGCTTACGACCGCGACCGCAGCAAGGCAGAAGACCTAATTCGATATGGCGGCACTGTAGCCGAGAATGTTTCGGAACTTTCCACTGGTTGCGACACGGTATTGTCATGCCTCCCAACCGATGAGGCTGTTTTGAGCATTTATGGCGGACCTGACGGCGTATTCGCCAATGCGCATCGCGGCTCGCTGGTCATCGACATGAGCACCGTGTATCCCGAGACTTCGCAGCAGCTCTCCAGACTAGGTTCGGAGCGTGGAGTTGACGTGCTTGACGTGACGATATCGGGGAGTACTCCAGCGGCGGAAAGGGGTTTGCTAACGCTGTTCGGGGGCGGAGACCAAACACGTTTCGCTGCCGCCGAGTCGATCTTTCGCGCCATCGCCCGAAGCTATTTTTATCTCGGACCGAACGGCTCCGGAGCGACGATGAAACTTGTCGTGAACGCCCTGCTGGGAATCGGAATGCAGGCGATTGCCGAGGCGGTAGCGCTGGGTGAAAAGGCCGGTCTCGATCGTCATCGCTTGCTCGAAGTGCTGTCCTACACTGCAGTCGTCGCTCCAGCGCATCTCGGAAAACTGCAAAGGGCGATGAATGGTGACTATAGCCCTCAGTTTCCGCTAAGGCTTATGAACAAGGATTTCGGGCTGATTTTCAATCTTGCGGCTTCCCTTGGGGTGCGAATGCCCGCAGCTGCGGCTGCTTTTGAGGTTAATGCGAGGCAGTCGGACTTGGGAGCGGAGCAAGATTTCTCGGCGGTGATTCTGCAAATGGAGAAGCAAGCTCATTTGATTCAAGAGTCAGTGGGCTGATGGAGTCGACGTCGATTCCGCGAGAAAGTCAATTTGAGTTCGAAGAAAGGTTCATATGTTCGATGGGGCCTATCCGGTACATGCCTTCGTGGCGAGGAACGAAACGATCCAATTGACGGTGAATGGAGAGAAACAATCGTTCAGCGGCGAGCCGGAAATGCCGCTGCTCTGGTACTTGGGCGACATTTTGGGGCTGACAGGGTCGAAATTTGGCTGCGGGGTGGGGCTTTGCGGCGCGTGCACTGTCCACGTGAATGGACGAGCGACGCGATCTTGCGTGACGGCTATGCGCGATGCGGCAGGAAAGGAAGTCACCACGGTCGAAGGCCTCGAGAAGAACGGATTGCATCCAGTTCAGAAGGCGTGGATGCAAATCAACGTGCCGCAATGCGGGTATTGCCAAGTGGGACAGATCATGCAGGCGGCGGCTCTATTAAACAGCAAAAAAAATCCAACCGATCACGAAATCGATGAGGCCATGTCCGGGAATATCTGCCGCTGCGGAACGTATCAGCGGATTCGCGCGGCGGTTAAAACAGCGGCGGGGGAGATGGCATGAGCAGCATTGAGAACGTCAGCCGACGCCGATTTTTGACGGGAGGCGTCATCGCGGCAGGCGCGCTTGTACTGGGGGTGCGTTATTACCACGAGCTGTCGTCAGGCGACAAACTCCCACACAATACAAACGCCGATCACGCCACCTTACATCCCAGCGTGTACCTCGGAATCGGCGCGGACGGCACGGTGTGGATAATGGCCAGTCGCTCGGAGATGGGAACGACAAGCCGTACGACTCTGCCGCTCGTTGTCGCCGATGAACTGGACGCCGACTGGAAGCGAGTGAAGATCGAGCAGGCCATCGGCGACAAGCGATATGGTGACCAAAATACCGATGGGTCACACTCGATACGCTCGTTCTACGACGCGATGCGTGTGGCGGGAGCGACGGCGAGATTCATGCTGATTCAAGCTGCCGCGAAGGAGTGGGGCGTTCCGCCAGCGGAGTGTGAAACCGATTTGCATGTTGTTGTCCACCGCTCGACGAATCGTAAGGCGGGTTACGGCGAACTCGCGAGCGCTGCGGCGAAATTTCCAGTCCCTAGCAAAGAAGAGCTGAAGCTCAAGCCAAAGAGCGCCTGGCGATATATAGGCAAAGGGGAAGTAAGTTACGACCTCGAAGCACTCGTGACCGGGAAAGCCATTTATGGCATGGATGCTCGCCTGGATCGGATGGTGTACGCATCGGTGGAGCGCCCGCCCGTTCTCGGCGGCAAAGTGAAATCGTACGACGACAAGGAACCCTTAAAGGTCGCTGGTGTAAGTCAGACTATTCCGATCGATCCATTCCAGCAGGCGCCGGGGTTTCAGCCCCTCGGCGGCATCGCGGTCATTGCAGATAACACGTGGGCAGCGTTTCAAGGCCGCAAGAAGCTCAACATTTCCTGGGATAACGGACCAAACGAAACGTACAACTCGGATTCCTACAAGAATGAATTGCGAGCGACCTCGCACAATCCCTGCAAAGTAGTGCGCAATATCGGCGATGCGGATGCAGAGTTCGCCAAAGGGGGAAAGATCCTCGAGGCGGACTACTACGTGCCGCTTCTAGCGCACGCCGCGATGGAGCCGTTGGTGGCGCTGGCGGAATTTAAAGACGGCAAGGCGGCACTGTGGGCCCCGACGCAGAATCCTCAAGCTGTGCAAGACATCGTCTCGAAAGAGCTGGGGATCGCGAAAGAAGACGTAATTTGCCATGTGACCCTGCTCGGCGGGGGATTCGGGCGCAAGTCGAAGCCCGACTACGCTGCTGAGGCCGCGGTTTTGTCTAAAAAAATGGGACGGCCGGTGAAGGTGGTCTGGACGCGAGAGGACGACATCAAGTTCGACTACTATAACGCCGTTGCTTCCATGTATATGAAGGCGGCTGTGGATGCGAACGGCAAACCGACCGCGTGGCTGCAACGCTCTGTCTTCCCTCCCATTCCATCTATTTTTGACGTGAATGCGGTCTATGGCGACCCGGCCCATCTGCAGCAGGGCTGGACGGATATTCCTTACGATCTGCCAAATCTTCGCGTCGAGAACGGCCCGGCGAAGGCGCATGTACGCATCGGCTGGTTACGTTCCGTGGCCAACATCTATCACGCGTTTGGTATTCAGTGCTTCACGGATGAATTGGCGCATGCGGCCGGGCGCGATCCGCTCGATTATTTGCTCGATTTGATCGGGCAGCCGCGCACAATCGATTTCAAGGGTGTCGAGTACCCGAATTACGGAGCTTCGATGGAGGCCTATCCATGGGAGACCGGTCGTCTCCGCCACGTCACCGAGTTGGTCGCGGAAAAATCCGGGTGGGGAAAGCGCAAGCATGGAAAGGGAACTGGCGTAGGGATTGCGGCGCATAAGAGCTTCTTGACGTATGTCGCCACAGTCGTTGAAGTCGAAGTCAATGATCAGGGTGAAGTGCGAATCCCGCGAGTCGATGTAGCTCTGGACGCGGGGTTGATCGTAAATCCGGAAGCAACTCGCGCCCAGTTCGAGGGCGCCGCAGTGTTCGGCACCAGCGTCGTGCGAAGCGGCGAGATTACGGCTACGAAGGGTGTAATCGACCAGTCGAATTTTCAGGATTATCCGGTAGCTCGAATCAATGAGGTGCCAGCTCAGACGAACGTCTACATCGTCGATAGCGACGCTCCGCCGGCGGGCGTCGGCGAGCCCGGGGTACCGCCGTTTATCGCCGCGTTCTGCAACGCCATTTTCGCTGCAACCGGCAAGCGAGTGAGAGATCTGCCAATCACGAAGCTCGGATTGAGTTAACGGTTTCTGCGCCCGACGGAGTAGAAGCGTGCGCAGCTGAAGGGAAAAATTGCAAGTAAAAGGAGAGCCATGACACAAGACAAGACTCAACACCATTTGATGTTTGCCTCGACAATTCTGCTGGTTCTTTTCTTTGGCCTCACGTTGTTTGTTGTTTCGATTGTCAGGGCTGACCCCGGTCCAGACAGCGCTGCGAGCAGTGCGACGTTCCGGACGAAATGTGCAATGTGCCACGGTCCAGACGGAAGCGGCTCAGAGGTCGGAAAGAGCATGAATGTTCCGGACCTGCGCTCACCGGCAGTCCAAAAGCTGCCCGATGCGCAACTCGCTCAAATCATTTCCGACGGCAAGGGGGGAATGCCTTCCTTCAAGAATTCGCTCAGCGAGGATCAGGTTCATTCCCTCGTAGCGCACATTCGCTCGCTGCGTGGAAAAAAATAGCCCGGATTCTGTAGACTGCATTGCTGCACGGGTACGCGGTTACTTCTTTCAGGAGCGGCCCGCCTGAGGATGAGGTGCTTTATGAATAGCAGGGAATATCAACAGAACCAGGAGAATTCACCCCGTCAGCATCCCGCGGAAACTTCACGAACTCACGAGGCCGCGGACAACGAGATTTCGCGGCGTGGATTTCTCGGGTTCGCGGCCGCTTCCATTTTCCTGGCTCAAGCTGATCAACAGGTCGCGCGATCGGATTCCAGGAATGGCATTCCTTACCGAACGCTGGGCCGCACCAGAGAGAAAGTCTCGCTCATCGGACTCGGCGGCTATCATCTTGGCAAGCAGGCGGATCCTCAAGAAAGCATTCGCATCATCCGCACCGGTCTTGATGAAGGAATCAATTTCCTCGACAACTGCTGGGACTACAATGGCGGCGAGAGCGAAATTCGCATGGGCAACGCGCTGCGCGACGGTTACCGGCAAAAAGCTTTTCTCATGTCGAAGATCGATGGACGCACCAAGGCCGCTGCTGCGAGTCAAATCAACGAGTCGCTGCGTCGTCTTCAGACGGACCGGATCGATCTGCTCCAATTTCACGAAGTGATACGCGACGCCGATCCGGATCGTATTTTTGCCGAAGGCGGAGGCATGGAGGCCGTCCTGGAGGCGCAAAAAGCGGGCAAGCTTCGCTTTGTCGGCTTCACGGGCCACAAGAGCCCTGACATTCATTTGAAAATGCTGGACACTGCTTCAAAGCACAGCTTCGCGTTCGATGCCGTTCAGATGCCTCTCAACGTAATGGACGCGCACTTCAACAGTTTCGAAAAGAAAGTTTTGCCCGTGTTGCTGAAAAACGACATCGGGGTGCTTGGTATGAAGCCTATGGGCGACCACGTTATTCTCGAAAGCAAGACAGCTACCCCCGTGGAGTGCCTCCACTACGCGATGAATCTTCCCACGAGTGTCGTCATCACCGGCTGCGACTCCATCGCGATTCTTCAACAAGCTCTCCAAGCCGCCCATAGTTTTCAGCCGATGAACTCTACCCAAGTTGCCGCACTTCTCGCAAAAACGGCAAAGGCTGCGGAAGCGGGGCAGTTCGAACTTTATAAAACGAGTCACCAGTTCGACGGCACCTATGCCAACCCACAATGGCTCGGCTAGAAGCGCAATGATATTGGAGCGAATGAATCGAAAAGAATTTCGGAGGACACAATCATGAATAAAAAAGAGCTTTCTGCAAGTTTAGCCGGAGATATTTCACTTGGCGGACAAATTTCCGTGCATCGTCTCGGCTTCGGAGCCATGCGCCTTACCGGCGAAGGCATCTGGGGGCCGCCAAAAGATCACAAAGGGGCGCTTGCGGTTCTTCGCCGGGCCGTGGAGCTTGATATCAATTTCATTGATACCGCTGATTCTTACGGCCCAAACGTAAGCGAGGAACTGATTGCCGAAGCGCTGTTTCCTTACCGGGCCGGCCTGGTAATTGCCACCAAGGGAGGCTGGAATCGTCCTGGTCCCAATCAATGGACTCACGATGCTACTCCCGCGCACCTGCGCAAGGCGGTTGAAGCGAGTCTAAAAAGATTGCGCCTGGACCGCATCGACGTCTATCAATTGCATATTCCGGATCCCGCCGTATCGTTTGAGGCGTCTGTGGAAACTTTGGCTCAGCTGCGAAACGAAGGCAAGATTCGCCTGGTCGCGTTGTCCAACGTCACCCAAGAGCACATTGAGCGAGCACGTAGAATTGTTCCAATCGTCTCCGTGCAGAACCGCTATAGCTTCGCGGATCGCGAATGGGACTACGTGGTGGATTATTGTGAGCGCAATGGGATTGCCTTCATTCCCTGGTACCCCTTGGGAGCCGGCAAAGTTGCCGGTGAAGTGCTCGACCAAGTCGCTCAGGCACACCGTGCCAGCCCAACGCAGGTAGCGCTGGCATGGCTCCTGCAGCGATCTCCCATCATGCTGCCCATCCCAGGAACTTCCTCGATCGAACATCTAGAGCAGAACGTCGCGGCGGCTTCCTTGCGCTTATCTGAAGAAGACTACGAAAAGCTTGCTCGAGTTCCCGAGCTCGTAGCATTGCGGTGAGAGAATCTGCACTGCTCAAATCTGTGCGTTTCGGCGTGAAACGAGATTGTTCGAGGTCTCGAGCTAAATAGCGGTGACTACTCGGCGGGATGTAAACGGTATCCAAGAGCTCCAGAGTGAGCAATTTCTCGTCTTAAGCGCCGTGATCAGTTCTGCTCGCTTAAATCTTTGCCCCGCGGTCTACTCGAGAATGAGTTAGGGGCACAACAATCGACGCCGGCTCTTGCTGGCAATGTTCTTGTCTAGGAAACGGAAAGCCACACCCAACCCATTGCCCCGCGAAACGGCCCGGTTCACTTGTCAACAGCGCTGCGCTTCCTCGAGCCCCGCTGGGGAGGTGCCCCATAATAGCGCGGCATTCACTGTTCTGCGCAACTTCCGGCGTCCTTGAAACTGGCGCGCTTTTACAGCGGTGATCGATGTTCCTAGAATCTGAGCAGTTTCCTTAACGGAGCGCTCTTCGATGTCGCGGAGCAAGATCGTAGTTCGAATCTTTGGGCCTAAGCGATTGATCGCCACGGTCAAGAGTTTAGTGCGCTCCCGCTGCCAACAGGACTCTTCTGGGTTGGGGCTCTGGTCAACGAACGTTTCAGAGACGGCCGACATACCATCGTCAGAGCTCTCGGGCAAGACTTCCAAGACTCTTCGCCTTCGACGTAGCAATATGAAGGCTTCATTCATGGCGATGCGCGTCAGCCAGGTAGAGAACCGCGACTTTTCTTGAAAATTGTCGAGATGGAGAAAAGCCTTGTGAAAACTCTCCTGTGCCACATCTTCAGCATCCTCGCGGTTCTTGGTTATCCGTTGCGCCATGGCGAGAACTTTGTGCTTGTGACGAAAAACCAATTCCTCGAAAGCCAGCGTGTCTCCGCACTTGGCGGCATCCACCAGCCCGGCGTCGGAGTCTTTGTTTATACCGGTTGCACAAGACGTTTTCATGAATCCAACCCTCCCCCGCCATTGCGGCACAAAGTAAGAGAAACTAACTAGCTCGTCAGCCACAGCGCATATCGAACGCTCTGGAAGATCGTCCACTGATGTTGCAAGCGCAGAATGCGATACCAGTCGAGAATGGATAGTGGTTTCATGGTGCACTCCTGTCTACGTCTGTCTCTTGGTTCAGCGTCACCGTCACGTTGACGCTTGCTGGCTGCGAATTCCATTCAACGGGAAAATGACAGCCGCCACTGAAACAGCAATTGGAGTGCCGGAGACTGCGGGTCGCGAAGGCAGGCTGGAACTGACTGGCAGAATGAGAGATAAGACAGTTTCAGGTGTGCCATGGCGCGGTCAGTCGATGCCCAAACTGTCGGAGTGTTGTCATTCCGTCTACTAGATTGGACGAACCGAGGCGACCACCTCTCCCTGAGGGAAGGCTGATTCGCGCCACATGGCCGACGAGGTCGGAGCAGGGCACTCTCTGATGTTAAGATTTTGATTGCAGAGCGCAGCACACCGCTTTGCTGGAGCAGAAGTATGCCTGGGTCAAATCCTCTTCTGTGGCCGAAGCCGCCTGTGATTCGGAGCTATGGGATTGCTGTTCTTTCGGTTGCCGTAGCCCTGGTCATTTCAAGGTGGCCGCCGCTTCACTTGCAAGATTCTCCCGTGTCGCTTTTTCTTTGCGCCGTCATATTGAGTGCGTGGTTCGGTGGTGCCGGCCCGGGGCTGCTGGCGACCGCGCTCTCTGCTCTCGCTTTCTACTATTGCTTCTTGCCTCCGATCTATTCGTTGGATCCGAAACCTGAAGAAGTCCCACGCTTTGTCGTCTTCATGGTGTCAGCCGTGTTTGTCGGGTCGCTGAGCGTTGCGCAGAGGAGCGCCACGGAATCGCTCAGGCGCGCGCGCGATGACCTGAAAGATACAGTTCAAGAGCTCCAGAGCACGAACGAGGCGTTGCAAGCAGCGAGTCATGAGCGCGCGCGCGCGGAAGAATCGTTGCGGCGGAGCGAGAGTTATTTGGCAGAAGCGCAGAGGATCACGCATACGGGAAGTTGGGTTTGGCAGGTTGCGGGCAGAGACGCGATGCACTTGTCCGACGAATGGTATCGCATATATGGCTTTGATCCGGCAGGTGGCATTCCGACTTTGGAACAACGGCTGCAGCGGATTCATCCGGAGGACCGCGCCAAGTGGCAAGAGGCAACCGATCGAGCTGTGGGTGAAAAGTCGGATTACGACGTGGAATTCCGAATTGCTCTTCCGGGCGCTGCGGTCAAATACATCCACACCGTTGGCCATCCTGTTTTGGACACGTCCGGGAATTTGGTGCAATTCGTCGGCAGCTCGACCGACATCACCGGGCGCAAGCGGGCGGAAGAGTCTTTGCGCCAGGCGCAAGCGGACCTCGCACACGTCAGCCGCGTAACTACTCTGGGAGAGCTGACCGCCTCGCTGGCGCACGAAGTGAATCAACCGATTGCTGCCGCGGTCACCAATGCCAATGCCTGTTTGCGCTGGCTTACGCGCGAGCAACCAGATCTCGAGGAAGCCCGCGCGGCTGCCATGAGAATCGTGAATGACGGAACGCGTGCGGCAGAAATCATCAAGCGAATCCGCTTGCTCTTCAAGAAGGGAACTTTGGAACGGGAGCTGGTGGACGTAAACGAAGTTATTCGGGAGATGACTGTCCTTCTGCGCGGCGAGGCCATGAGATACTCCATTCTAGTGCGGACCGAGTTGGAGACGGACACTCCCCCGGTCATGGCCGATCGCGTGCAATTGCAGCAGGTGTTGATGAACCTCATGCTCAATGGCATCGATGCGATGAAGGATGCGCATGGGACGCGGGAGCTCGCGATTAAGTCGGGGCGAGCCGAAACCGGCCAAGTCCTTGTGTCCGTCCTCGACACTGGCGTGGGGCTGCCAGCGCAGCAGTTGGACAAGCTCTTCGAAGCGTTTTTCACCACGAAACCTCATGGCACAGGTATGGGACTGTCGATTAGCCGAACCATCGTGGAATCGCATGGCGGCCGCTTGTGGGCTGCAAACAACTCTCCGCGCGGGGCAAGTTTTTGCTTCACTCTACCCACTAAAGTCGAGACACATGAATGACGACCGAACGTGCTCCTACGGTCTTCGTCGTTGATGACGACCCTTCTGTGCGTGCGGCTATTCAAGGATTGCTGAAATCGGCGAGTTTACGGGCTGAATCCTTCGAGACCGCGGAAGAGTTCCTGCATGCCAAGCGGTTGGACGGACCAAGCTGTCTTGTGCTGGATGTGAGCCTGCCTGGAGTCAGCGGTCTCGACTTTCAGCGCCAGTTGGCTGACGCGGGAATTCGAATTCCCATCATCTTCATCACCGGTCATGGAGATATTCCGATGACGGTTAAGGCCATGAAATCCGGTGCCGTTGAGTTTCTCACCAAGCCTTTCCAGGACCACGAACTGCTGGATGCGATCCATCAGGCTTTGGATCGCGACCGTGCCACGCTCCAACAGCAGAGAAGCCTTGCGGAGCTGCGAAAACGCTACGAGGCACTCACCGCCCGCGAGCGCGAGGTCATGAGTTTGGTGGTCTCGGGTATGCTCAATAAACAAATAGCTTTTGATCTCGGGACCAGCGAAATCACCGTCAAGATCCATCGAGGCCATGTGATGCGGAAGATGCAGGCTGATTCGCTTGCAGAGTTGGTTAGAATGGCGGCGGCACTGGAGCTTCCACACGGCAAAAAATAGCCTAATGCCAACGTACCGCCGTCACGCAAGGCAGCTGGCAAGTTCCCAGTCCTCCCGTTTTGATTGCCGCTCTCTCAAGCCTCTTTAGATGGTAGATGGCTCTCTGATCAGGGCGATATGTGGACCCTGTAGCCTCTTATACCAAAGTATAATTGCGCCACTTTGGCGACGCTGCTAGATTCTCAGCATGGACACTCGGGGAAAGACCAGACTAGTAGCCATCGTCGATGACGATGATTCGATGCGCAGCGCCCTCCACGGCTTGCTGCAATCTGCAGATCTGCCGGCGCAAGCGTTTGCCTCGGCGGAAGAATTCCTGAACTCCGGCCAACAGCATCAGATTTCATGTTTGATCGCGGACATCCGTATGCCGGGAATGTCCGGCCTCGAACTGCAGGCGCAGCTGAACGCCGATCGTTGCAGAATTCCGATCATTTTTATCACCGCACATGGCGATGAAAAAATGCGAATGCAGGCATTGCGAGCGGGGGCGGTGGAGTTTATGGCAAAACCGTTCAATGACGAAGCCCTGCTGGAGAGTGTGCGTGCTGCTCTGGAAAGTTAAGCCCCCGAATAGAAGCATGCATCGGGGCGGGCAAGGAGATCCTCCGTGGCGGCTGTCGTAAGATTTGGGTCCGGCGACCAGGACGGTAATCCGCGCAGATTCGAGCAGATCATAGGCAACAGTCCTGCTCTGGAAGCAGTGCTCGAACAGGTTGAGCAGGTCGCGCCTACGGACTCTACCGTTCTTATCCTGGGCGAGACAGGCACCGGCAAGGAACTGATCTCGCGCGCAATTCACAATCTCAGCATGCGGTGCGGACGCCCGTTCATAAAACTGAATTGCGCTGCCATCCCGTTCGATCTGCTGGAAAGCGAGCTTTTTGGCCATGAGAAGGGCGCGTTTACAGGCGCTATCGCGCAAAAGATTGGGCGTTTCGAATCGGCTGACAAAGGGACTCTCTTTTTGGACGAGGTGGGAGATATTCCGTTGGCGCTGCAGCCAAAACTGCTGCGTGTCCTCCAGGAACAGGAATTCGAGCGTTTGGGCGGTACTCGGACTCACCAAGTGGACGTTCGACTCGTAGCCGCGACCCACCGAAATTTGGCTGACATGGTGAAGCGTAACGAATTCCGCAGCGACCTCTACTACCGTCTCAACGTGTTTCCGATCCCCCTGCCGCCGTTACGGGAGCGTCGCGAAGACATTCCAGCGCTGGTGGAACATTATGTCGAGATTTACGCCCGCCGTATGGGCAGACAAATCGAACACATTCCCCCTGAAACGATGTCTGCACTCACATCCTATCAGTGGCCGGGGAACATTCGCGAGCTTCAGAATTTCATCGAGCGAAGCGTAATCCTCACCTCCGGCAACGCCTTGCACCCACCTCTCGAGACTTTGAGGAGTGCTGCCGAACCGGAATCCCTTGGGCCAATTACCCTGGAGGATGCGGAGCGAGACCACATTCGCAAGACTCTCGAGCAGACTCGCTGGGTCGTCGCTGGTCCCAACGGGGCGGCCGCACGCTTGGGAATCAAGAGGTCCACGCTTTACTTCCGCATGCAGAAACTGGGCATCTCACGCACCAAGAAGGACTTCGTTTCCGCATAGCAGCATTGCCATTCTGCGAGGATCGATCCTTCCATCGATTGACCAAGTCTATTCATTTGTCATCAGATGCACCAAGCTCTTTCCTCCAGCCGATGCGAATCCGAAGCCGTTCGCCGCAGTCTTAAATAAATAACATCACTAGGGCTGTCCGCATGCGGACGCTCTGTTTAACGGGCTGGCATAGCGCACTGCGCCATCGCTTGTAGTCGGCTTCTACTTTCAGTCACTTACGCATTCAACAGGTTTGGCAACCCTATTGCCTTTCCTGGGTGTGTGGCTCGACGCACCGAATCTATTTCGAAATGTCTGAAAGGAGGAATTATGAAATTGCAAAAAGCAGTGTTCGTTTTGATTGGAATGATGTTGTTGTTCGCAGGCCAGTTGTCAGCACAGCAGGTGAAGACCGATTTCGATCGCAACGCCAACTTCGGCCAGTACAAGACCTACTCGTGGGAACAAGTTAAGACGAAAGACGCCCTGGACGTCGGTCGAATCAAAGCTGCCGTCAATGCCGCCTTGGCAGCAAAAGGTTGGACCCAGGTGGATTCCGGTGGTGATGTTTCCATCATAGCCATGGAGATGACCCACGATCAGCAGACCTTGAATACCTTCTATAACGGTTTTGGGGGAGGTTGGGGCTGGCGACGCTTTGGAGGCGGAGGTCTTGGAGAGGCAACAACCACAACCGAAACATATAGAGTGGGCACGGTGGTAGTCGATCTATTCGATACCAAGACCAAGCAACTGATCTGGAGAGGCTCGTCGAGCGACACACTCTCCAACAACTCCGACAAGAACATCAAGAATCTGGACAAGGGCGTGGACAAAATGTTCAAGAACTTTCCTCCAGGCTCTTCGAAGAAGTAACGGTGTCTAACATGACTCGCTCTATGTACGCCGCCGTCACTTTCGGGCTCATTTCAATAGCCATCCCATTGCGTGCGGCCAACGGGCCGCACGCAGGGACGGACCGCCAGAGCAAGTTGGTCTGGACCAATGACGATCTCGACAAACTACACAATCTCGGGCCGATCTCCATCGTTGGCCGGGAGCGCGACGAAAAGCCAGCTTCGGCACCTGCGCCCGCGCAGAACCTGAGAACCCAGGACCCAGACTGGTACGCCGCACAGGCAGCAAACCTGCGGGACGAACTTGAATACCGGCAGACGCAGCTTCGCGAATACCGGCATGCGCTTGACGACGCGCGAAATCTTAGGCAATCAGCCGGCGGCATAGATCTGGTCGACGAGGACTTCGCCGTTACTCCTGAAGCTGGCATTGAAATCTTGCAGCAGCGGGTGAACGAAACACAATCGCAGCTCGACGACCTTGAAGACCTGGCGCGCCGTAATGACATCGAGCCGGGCACCCTTCGCGGCCAGTGAAGCTTCCTGACATGCTCACGAGGGCCACGAAGCCTTTTTGAACAGAGGTTCGCGACCACCGTATTGAGAGGAGAGCCAGTTCAGTGCGAAATCAAGATCTCGCTGTGTTGCTATTCAGTCTTCTTACATTCGGCGCGCTCTTGATCTCAGCGGCCAACAACCCTCAGGCTGGTGCAGCCATTTCCGGCGAAGCAAAATCTCCGAGCAATCTCGTCGGTCAGATGCCTCCCTCGTTCGATCAGGATGTGGCGAAGGTCGTTGCCGAAGTGGATCGGATCGAGGCCAATACTCTGAGCCAGATGGAACACGCCACGCTCGATCGCCAAGGGCAAGTTCGCACTCTGGGAAAGTTACTGCTCTTCGATAAACATCTCTCGGTCCATCAGAACGAAGCTTGCAGTTTCTGTCATACGCCGGAGACAGGATTCACCGGGCCGATTCAATCTTTGAATGAGACAACCGTGTCGTACCCGGGTTCCGTGAGAACGCGTTTCAGCAATCGAAAGCCGCAGAGCTACATGTACGCGCCCTTCGCGCCGGTGCTCCACTACAACGCACTCCAGGGTGACTTTGTCGGCGGCAATTTCTGGGATATGCGTGCGAGCGGCTACCGCCTACAGAATCCCAGCGCCGAACAAGCGCAAGGACCGCCGACGAATCCCGTAGAAATGGGCTTGCCCGATTCGGCCTGTGTTGCGTACCGCCTTTCCAGCGCTCCCTATCGGAAGCTCTTTGAGACCGTCTGGGGGACGGACTCGTTCAACATTCACTGGCCAGCCGACGTGGAAAAGATCTGTACGACTCCAGGTCCGCCACCGGCGGATGATCAGCACCCGGTCCACTTGAATGGAGCAGACCGAACTCGCGCCGATCAGGTCTACGACGAATTCGGGCTGGCCATTTCCGCATACGAATTCTCGCCCGAGGTGAGTCCTTTCACGTCGAAGTACGACTACGTGCAAGCAGGAAAAGACCAATTCACGCCGCAGGAAGCATTGGGCTATGCGCTGTTCCGCAGCACAGCGCGATGCAACGAGTGTCATCGCGACGGCGGGCCCGGCGAAGAGCCCCTTTTTACGGACTTTACCGCCAGCAATCTCGGCGTCCCTCGAAATCCGGGATTGCAATACTTCTACGAAGGTCAGCCCGACCAGCGCAGCTACAGTCCCAATCCCGCCGGAGCGGCGTACGTCGATACAGGAGTCGGCTCCTTCCTTCGCACGCTGCAAAGTGACAGCGGCCAACTGAATCCAGATTCCGAGTGGATCAAACTCGCGCCGAAGTTTGACGCAAAAATCCAAGTACCCACCTTGCGCAATGTAGACATGCGTCCCACGCCGAGCTTCGTGAAAGCCTACATGCACAACGGTTACTTCAAAAGTCTTAAAGAGGTCGTGCATTTCTACAACACGCGCGATGTCCTGCCCAAATGCAAGCCAGGCGATCCCGGCGAGAAGCTCACTTGCTGGCCGGCGCCCGAAGACTCAACCAATCTCAACAAACGGCAGCTCGGCAACCTGAAGCTGACGGACCAGGAAGAAGATGCCCTTGTCGCTTTCCTCAAGACCCTGACGGATGGCTACATGGTGCCAAGCCCACGAAAGGCGAAATAAGTTTGACCTCTGAACTAGCCTCAACGTGTAGCTGTTTTGTTGACACGGATCCGAAATGAGTACCACGACTCAATCTCTGATGCCCGCTAAAGCGCGCGATTTTCGCGAAAGGATTCTATTGCACTCACTTCTCCGCAAGGATGCAGCCTTAAATGGACCGGCTTGGCTGCCCATTGCGTTGGTGTTGGGGGCCCTTAGCGCAGTCGCCTATGCCGACCACGCCGTTGTTTCGATTTCGCTCGTCTACCTTTACATACTCCCTATCGCCCTCGGTGCGATTTTTCTGCGCAAAAGGGTCAGCTACGGCCTCATCGTCGTTTGTGTCTTGTTCCATGACTATGACTCTCCGAGAGGTATAGTTCCGGGACTGCGGATCTTCCACAATCTCTCCGCGATGTTGTGCTTCGGCTTTGTTGTGTATGTCATCCAGCGGTATATGGCACAGAGGGAAGCACTTGCCAAGACCGTTCAGCAGCAGCGGGATGACCTCCTCAAGGACGTGGAGCTGGCGGCTCAGGTCCAGCGCTTGTTTCTTCCCTCGGGCAAACCATCCATCGCTGGACTCGAAATAGCCGGGATGATGCACCCCGCGCGCGGCGTAGGTGGCGATTACTACGACTATTTCCCCATCGACGCACACACCACGCAGATCATGATTGCCGACGTATCCGGAAAAGGTGTTCCCGCCGCCCTCTTGATGTCCGCCACGGCGGCGGCCCTGCGCCTTGAGGCGAACCATGATCGAAACATGCTCGATCAAGTCGTGCGCTTGAACACCGGTATCCACTCCGTGTCGGACGACGAACGATACGTCACCTTGCTGCTTGCGGAAATCGACACAAGCAAACGGATAATGCAATATGTGAACTGTGGCCACAATCCCGCGCTTTTGTTTCGACCAAACGCAGGCACGATTACGCACCTAGATTCGTCTTGTCCTCCGATCGGATTATCTCCAGAAGAAATGTGTGAACTGGCCTCCGTCGACCTTTTGGCCGGCGACGTGTTGGTTTTCTATACCGATGGCGTCACGGAGGCGGAGAACCAGGTTGGCGAAGAATTCGGCATGGAGCGCCTTTCCGCAACCGTGCGCCACGGTTCTTCGCTCTCCGCCGAGGACCTGATGACCAATATCTATAACGCTGCGGCAGATTTTTGCGGTGATAGCTTCGACGATGATGTGACCCTACTCGTCGTCAAATGCAATTTCGATGCCTCCCCGATTTTGAGTTCGTAAAAGCATTCCGGAATAGGCGTGTTCTGATATCCGCGTGACCCCGAACGCTGCAAAAGCCTCCTGTCCACATCGGTTCTTCCTTTTTCGAATGGCGCCTTCCATCCTGAAAGCCACACTGTCAGCGCGTTGACAATCATCCAATGTGCCGGACTCTTCGCTCCTCAGCCCTTTACGCCTGATTTCGGACTCTTCTTCCTAAGGCTCCTTGTTTTCAACCACTTCCCGAGACTCTAGCTCGCTCTTCGCAATGGCATCCAGCCTGCATCCTGTAGGGTCCGAAGCAACAAAATCAACTTGGGGGAAATCACATGCGAAAGTTTCTGACCTGTATGAGCTGTATCCTATTCGTTTTTGGACCGCTCTTCGCTGAAGTGGCGAGCGCGGCGGACCAAGCCAAAGATGACGACCGATTGAAGAATTGTGGAACGGTTTTGAAAGAGATTCTCGACGTTCCTGACAACATTCCGCAGGACCTACTCGACAAAGCAGATTGCGTCGTTGTTTTCCCCTCCGTCCTAAAGGCCGCATTCATCGTTGGCGGAAGCTACGGCCGCGGCGCCATGTCGTGCCGCAAGGGTGAAGACTTCCGGGGACCGTGGGGCGCTCCCACGATGATGGCTCTGGAGGGCGGCAGCTTCGGCCTTCAGATCGGTGGACAGGCCACGGATTTTGTCCTGCTCGTTATGAATGAAAGTGGCGCGAGGGGCATTCTCGCCAGCAAGGTCAAGCTGGGAGGCGACGCTTCCGCGGCCGCTGGCCCGGTCGGTCGCGATACTTCCGCTGAAACGGACGCGAGCATGCGTTCCGAGATCTTGAGCTACTCAAGGGCACGCGGCTTGTTTGCCGGAGTCTCCCTCGAAGGTTCCACAATTCGGCCTGACAACGGTGACAATGAACGCGTCTATGGCAGGAAGATTCCTGCGAGGGACATAGTTCTGTCCGGAAGAGTCCCCGTGCCCCCAGCGGCCCAGCAACTGGTCTCGACCCTGGATGCAAGGACCCCGAAGCACAAGTCGTAGAGCCTATTTGAACGTTGCAGTCCGGCCAGGCCGGACGGAATTGGGGATATAAACCATGATGTGGATTGTTAGGCTGGCGCTGAAAGAGCCGTACACGATTATCGTGCTCGCGATCTTGATCTTCCTCTTTGGGGCTCTGGCAATCGTTCACACGCCCACGGACATCTTTCCGGATATCAACATCCCGGTCGTCAGCATTATTTGGAACTACAACAGTATGGAACCGCAAGACTTGGCCGACAGGATCGTCACTATCACCGAGCGCAACCTCACCACCACGGTCGATAACATCGAGCACATAGAGTCCCAATCACTTTATGGTATCGCCGTGGTGAAAGTGTTCTTTCAACCCTCAGTGAGTATCGACAAGGCCATCGCTCAGATCACCTCAAACTCCCAAACGCAACTCAGACAGTTGCCCGCTGGCACCACGCCCCCTTTGATCATCAGCTATAGCGCCTCCACGGTCCCCATCCTCGAACTCGGGCTCTCCGGCCAGGGCACATCGGAGCAGGCCCTCAACGATTATGGTCTCATGACCATCCGCCCCCAGTTGGTGACGGTGCAAGGTGCCGCGGTCCCGTATCCATATGGCGGAAAGCAGCGCCAAGTACAAGTGGACCTAAATACTCAGGCCTTGCAGGCGAAAGGGCTCTCTCCGTTGGACGTGGTGACCGCTATTTCCGCTCAGAACCTGATTCTCCCAACGGGAACATCCAAAATCGGCACCAAGGAGTATGACGTCGACATCGCCAATGCGGCTCCTCAGACCATCGCACAACTCAATCGCATCCCGGTTAAAACGATTGGCAGCACGACCATATATATTAGTGATGTCGCTTGGGTGCGCGACGGCTTTCCGCCGCAAACGAACATTGTGCGTGTGAACGGCCAACGGTCCTCCCTCTTGACTGTCCAAAAGAACGGCAATACCTCGACCCTAAGCATCATTTCTGGAATCAACGCTCTGTTGCCGTTTATAAAAACGCTCGTGCCGCCGGAGCTGAATATTAAACCTTTGGCGGACCAATCCATCTTTGTTAAGGGCGCCATTAAAGGTGTGGTGACCGAAGCGTCCATCGCGGCGTGCCTTACGGGCCTAATGATTCTCATCTTTCTCGGCAGTTGGCGTAGTACGACGATCATTGTTGTTTCGATTCCTCTCGCCATTCTGACCTCCATCATCACTTTCAGTGCGCTCGGCGAAACCATCAACATCATGACCTTAGGTGGACTCGCCCTGGCCGTCGGAATTCTGGTGGATGACGCCACCGTCGAAATCGAGAACATCAATCGCAACCGTCAGGCGGAACCAGATAAGGACATGGATACGGTTGTCCTGGACAGCGCCGCGCAAATCGCTACACCCGCCTTTGTGGCCACCATTTCCATCTGCATCGTGTTTACTCCGATGTTTCTTCTCTCTGGGGTTGCGAAATTTCTGTTCGTTCCGCTCGGCGAGGCCGTGATCTTCGCCATGTTGGCCTCTTACCTCCTCTCGCGCACTGTTGTTCCGATGATGGCCAAGTATCTCTTGCGTCATGACACCCCGAACACCGCGGAATCCCGCAATCCATTCGTTCGAATGCAGGTTCGCTTTGAGGAAGCGTTTGAGCATCTTCGCGAGCATTACCACGGACTGCTGGGTCGTTGCCTTCATCATCGGCGCGCCTTCCTTATCGCTTTCTTTGCGGCTTGCGTGGCTTCTCTGGTTTTAATCGTGCCCTGGCTCGGCCAAGACTTCTTCCCCACCATCGACAGCGGCTCGTTCAATCTCCATATGCGCGCTCCAACGGGTTTACGCATCGAAGAGACCGCCCGTCTCTGTGATCTTGTCGAGCGCTCCATCCGGCAACAGCTTCCGCCAGGAGAAATTTCCAACATTATCGACAACATTGGACTGCCCTACAGCGGCATCAACACCTCCTACCTGAATACCGGAACCGTGGGCACCTCGGATGCCGATATCTTGGTGACATTCGCCGTTAACCATCACCAGACCGCTAAGTACGTTCACGACCTCCGCTTCAGCCTGGCAAAAGAATTTCCCGGCGTGACCTTTTCTTTCCTGCCTTCCGACATGGTTACGCAAATCCTGAATTTCGGCTTGCCGGCGCCCATCGACATTCAAGTGGTGGGGAACGATCTAGAGGGGAATCAAGTCTTCGCGGATGCCTTGCTGAACCAAGTGAAGTACGTATCGGGAATAGCCGACGCGCGCATCCAGCAGCCATTCGATGAACCCTACATCCACCTTTGGATGGACCGCACCAAGGCCCAAGAGATTGGCTACAATGGCACGAGCGTCGCGCAAAACGTTTTAATCTCGCTGGGCGGCAGCTTCCAGACCTCGCCAACCTACTGGCTCGACCCTAAGAATCGCAATAGCTACGACATCTCTACTCAGACCCCGCAGTATCGCGTCGACACCCTTCAGGATCTCGCGAACATGCCCATCACTGGACCATCTCCTGACGTCGCACCGGCCCTCCTTGCCAGCCTCGCTTCCATCCAGCGCGGAAGCGGCGCAGCGGTTGTCTCTCACTACAACATCAGGCCAGTCATCGATATCTTCGGAGCGGTGCAGGGCCGCGATCTGGGCGGCATTGCCGGCGACGTTACACGCATCATCGACCAAATGCGGCCGAAGCTGCCCCGCGGCTCGCAAGTTGTTCTTCGCGGCCAGGTTCAGACCATGCGCTCCTCGTATATCGGTCTTTTAACGGGGCTCGTCCTCGCGATTGTCCTGGTCTACCTCCTCATCGTGGTGAACTTTCAGTCTTGGCTGGACCCTTTCATCATTATTACTGCGCTGCCAGCAGCCCTCACGGGTATCGCTTGGTTCCTGTTCATCACGCACACCACGCTGAGCGTCCCGGCACTCACGGGCACGATCATGTGCATGGGGGTCGCCACCTCCAATAGCATCCTCGTGGTGCAATTTGCCAGGGAACAGATGGCAGAGGGCAAAGACCCCGTGGCCGCGGCTCTGCAGGCTGGGTTCACTCGCTTCCGCCCCGTGATTATGACTGCGCTGGCCATGATTATCGGCATGTTGCCGATGTCGCTCGGACTTGGAGATGGTGGCGAGCAGAACGCTCCCCTAGGCCGCGCGGTGATTGGTGGATTGCTCTTCGCCACGGTGTCCACATTGTTGTTCGTTCCAACGGTGTTCAGCATTCTCCATGGCCTGCGCCACCGGCCTGCCGAGGCTGCTCCTAAGTCCTGAGGAACTTTTTGAAGGAATTTTAAAGGTGATAGCAATGACGCAAGCGCAAACACAACAACACGTTCTCATGCAAGAACTGCATTCGCCGGCCACTCCTGATCGGCAACGGCGCTCGATACGAGGTTGGATCGCCGGAATTGTCGGTCTTCTTTTGTTCGTCGGGCTTTTGGTTTCCGGTATTCTTCAGCGCGTCCACACAAACGCCGGTCTGCGCGTGGAAACGGCGGATTTGGCGATCCCCAATGTTTCGGTAGTTGCGCCGAAGCGGGCCGCGCCATCGCAGGAAATTGTGCTGCCCGGAAATGTCCAACCTTTTATTTCTTCGCCGATCTTCGCCCGTACCAACGGTTATCTGGAACACTGGTATCTCGATATCGGGGCGCATGTGAAAAAGGGCCAGCTTCTGGCGGTAATTTCGTCTCCCGAAGTGGACCAACAACTGCAGCAAGCGAAAAGCAATCTGGCAACCGCACAAGCCAATCTGGAGCTCGCTTCCATTACCAAAGACCGCTATCAGGGACTGAAGAAAACCAACGCTGTGTCCCAGCAGGACGTCGACAATGCCGTGGGTACGTACAACGCAAATAATGCCATTGTTGACGCGGACCAGGCCGCCGTACAGCAGTACTCGGCGTTGGTGTCTTTCGAAAAAGTTTACGCGCCGTTTGACGGAGTGATCACCGCGCGCAACACTGATATCGGCGATCTGATCAACTCAGGCAGCACCGCCAATGTCAAAACTGATCTCTTCCACATCGCGCAGCCCGGCATGCTGCGCGTGTTTGTCAATGTACCTGAAGAGTATTCGCAGCAAACCAAGCCCGGCCTGACCGCGGAGTTGAAGTTAAACGAGTTTCCCGGACGAATGTTCGCAGGAAAACTGGTGCGCACCGCCGAGGCTATTAACTACACCACGCGCACGCTGCTGGTGGAAGTGGACGTGAATAACCCGTCCGGAGAATTGCTTTCCGGCGCTTACGCGGAAGTTCATTTCAAAGTGCCGGGGCAGGCTTCCACTTACATTTTGCCAGTCGACACTCTGCTCTTCCGCAAGGAAGGGCTGAACGTCGCCGTTGTAGAGGACGGGAAAGCGAAACTGGTGCCGGTAACTCCCGGTCGCGACTTTGGTGATTCCATCGAAATCGTTTCCGGTCTGCACGGCAACGAATCCGTCATTACGAGCCCACCCGATTCCATCGTGACTGGCGAAACCGTGAAGGTCACAACACCACAGGCCACAGCGCCACAGGCAGCACCCACGCCAGACGCAGGAGCGAAAAAGTGAATTCTCTCTCCGCCGCACGAATCCAAGACAGACTCCGCAGCCGCATCGCGGGCAGTACCTGTGCGTTGAGCATGCTATTACTTGCAGGTTGCACGGTTGGGCCGAAATACCAGCGCCCTGCGGCGGAAGTTCCGCCAGTTTATAAAGAGGTGGGCGATTGGAAACCTGCCCAGCCTAATGACCAGAATTTCGCCGCCAACTGGTGGGAAATTTTTCAGGATTCTCAACTCAATGACCTCGAAGCGCAGGTTAACGTCTCCAACCAAAACCTGAAAGCGGCGGAGGCGCAATATACGCAAGCTCGTGCGCTTGTTCGTTATCAACGCGCCGATTTCTTTCCCACGATCACCGCGGGCGCGAGTGCAAACCGTAACCAATTTTCCAAAAATCGCCAACCCCACAGCCCGCAATTCAATGGCGTGAGCTTCACCGACCTACAAATTCCTTTCGAGTTGTCTTACCAAGTTGACGTTTGGGGTCGCGTGCGCCGCACCGTCGAATCTTATCGCGAGCAAGCGCAGGCCAGCGCAGCCGACTTAGCAGCGGTGAACCTATCCATGCACGCGCAGCTGGCTTTGGACTACTTCCAGGCGCGCACCCTCGATGCCGAGGAGCAACTTCTGAACTCGACCGTTACGGAGTACGAACAGGCCTTGCAATTGATCGAGAACAGATTTGCAGGAGGGCTTGCTTCCGATCTGGAGGTCGAGCAAGCTCGAACGCAACTTGAAACAACTCGCGCGCAGGCAATCGACGTTGGAGTTGCCCGCGCCCAGTATGAGCACGCGGTAGCGGTTCTGGTAGGGAAGCCTCCCGCATCGTTCAGTCTCCCTCCTCTTCCTCTCACGGCGCCGCCTCCTCCCATTCCAGTGGGACTACCCTCGGACTTGCTCGAGCGGCGACCTGACATCGCAGCTGCCGAGCGACTCATGGCTTCCGCGAACGCGCAGATTGGCGTCGCCAAGGCCGCCTATTATCCGCTAGTCAATTTGGCCGCTGCTGGAGGTTTCGAAAGTGGCTCCATCACAACGTTGCTCTCCGGCCCAAGTATTTTGTGGTCGGTTGGTCCATCGGCGGTGGTTACTCTCCTGGATTTCGGAAAACGCCGGGCTGCCTCAGACCAGGCCGTCGCTGCTTACGATCAGGCCGTCGCTAACTATAGGCAAACTGTGCTGACCGGTTTTCAACAAGTCGAGGACAATGTCGCGGCGCTTCGGATTTTGGAGCACGAAGCTCAAGTACAAAACGCGGCGGTCGACGCTGCCCAAAAATACCTCACACTTGCCAATACTCGTTATACGGGCGGGGTCACCAGCTACCTGGAAGTGACCACCGCTCAGAGCGCGGCTCTCTCCGACGAAGTTACTGCGGTCAATATTCTCGGCCGCCGCATGGTCGATGCCGTCACGCTTGTCCAGGCGCTTGGCGGCGGATGGGATCGTTCCTCCTTGCCGGCACGCCCTGAGTGCTGCGGTAAATTGACGACGAGCTCAAGGTAATTCTTCTTCTGCGCCCACCCACATGCCCCTCCGAAGCAGACTGTCTCAAAAGTGCACAGACTGAAGTCTGTGCCACGACGAAATTGGCGATGACAGACCCCCACCCCGGGTGTTTTCTGTAAGAGTGGCAAATAAAGGACTTATGCTTGACGAGGCTCGTAAGAGTGGCAGGCACAGGACTTAAAGTGGCTGAGTTTTCAGTGAGTTGCGAGTCGGCTGTAAGAGTGGCAGGGAAAGGACTTAGAGAGGGGGAGTTGACAGTCGACAGTTTAAAGTTGAAAGGATAGAAATCTGGAGGGGTAAAAGTGTAACCGGTGAGTGTGCGGATACGAGAAAGGCGAAAAGCAGATCCTTCGCTACGCTCAGGATGACAGAGGTTGGAGGTGGAGGGATGGAGGAGCGGGGAGCGACTCGTTGGTGAGGTGGATTGCGAGGAGAACATGGGGAATGGTAGCACGGGATTGGCGAGGAGGTAAAGTATTTTACAGGGAATGGTCGAAAATGAGGGTTGAATGGTGGTTTTGAGAGGGCGAACGGCGAGGGGCCTGTGGGTGTAGAATGCAAATCTTGGAACCATGAGAAGGGCATTTGTCATCTAAGGATTGAGGAGACTTGGAACCGAGGGTAGCGCTATGAAGAAAGCCATGTTATTTCGAGTCGTTATTGTTCTTGCTGCGATGATTGCGCTCAGTTGCGTGCCGCAGTCGGCGCTGGCCCAGCGCGGAGGAGGTCACGGAGGGGGAGGAGGATTCCACGGCGGAGGCGGAGGATTTCATGGAGGTGGCGGAGGATTCCACGGAGGCGGAGGGGGAGCGTTTCGCGGAGGCGGAGGCTTCTCCGGGGGAGGCCGGACTGGGTTCGTGGGCGGACGCTCGTTCGGCGGATTTCGTGGAGGCGGCTTCAATAGAGGTCGCGGTGGTTTCGGCTGGGGTGGCCGGGGCTTCGGCTGGGGTGGAAGGTATTGGGGCGGAGGATACGGGTACGGATGGGGCTGGGGATTTGGCTTCGGGTGGCCGTATTGGGGTTGGGGAGGGAGCTATCCGTATGGCTACTACTACGGCCCCGGGTATTATGGGTATAGCCCTTATTATTCTTATCCGTATTACGGTCCTTCGGACGATCCTGCGGGCTATCCGGATCCTAACAATGGGAACGACGATCCTTCGAATCCCAATGCACGGCCGCAGCCTAACCAGAACGGACCTGCAAGATCCTGGAGACCACCGGTACCGGGAGGTGGAGCGGATCCAAACTACCCAAACAACGGCGCCGCGGCCGCTGCGCCGCGTGGGCCGGTTCTCTCCGTTGACAGGATGAGCGTGACGCCGGCCAGTTACCGAGCCTCCAGTTCGAGCCCGGTACATTCAACCACAGAGCGGGCCACCATAGAGCGGGCCACTGCACAGGCGGATGCGCCGCTTCGACCGGAAGTGCAGAGAGCATTGCAAAGATTGCGCGAGATGCCGCCGTTTGCTCGAGAGCGAGAAATCGAAACCGGCCGCTACCGTCAGTTTTCTCCCGAGGAGAAGCAAATTCTAAGAAATGGCGAGTAAGCGATAACGAACAGAAGAGGAACAACCCGCGCGCAACGAGAAGGTGTGTCGGTGCATAGCGATTTTTCCGCGCATTAGACGTTGCCCCTCCCTCCCGGCATTTTTTTGTCGCCGCGGGCAAATCAATGTGGTAGGACTGTAATCAGCCCCTGCCCTCAACTCAGCCCGAAAATCAACTGAGGAGATTCGCAAATGAAGATCGAAAGAATCTTGGGAGGATTGATGTCGTTGGGCATGGTTGCGGCGCTGGCCGTACCCTTGGCTCTAGCGAAACCACAAGAAGCAGCAGCGCCCCAAACCGCAGGCAAGGAAAAGGGGATGCACGACAGACTGCAGGCCGCAGTAGAGAGCTTGAATCTCACTGACGACCAGAAAGCAAAGGTGAAGGATATCTTTGCGGATGCCAAGACTAGGCATCAGGCGGTGTCCAACGATACGTCGCTCAGTGATGACCAGAAAAAGGCGAAGATGAAGGAGCTCCACGAAGGAACGATGGCCAAGCTCAACGGGGTGCTGACCCCTGATCAACAGGCCGAGTTGAAGAGCAAGATGGAAGCTGGGAAGGCCAAAGCGCCGACGCAGCCCTGACGGCTGGTTTTCAAACGTTCGGTGATACACTTCGTTCGGGAAGACGGACGAATCCATGAAACCACCATCGAACGTCAAGACGCCAGCGCAATACATCGCCTCACTCCCCGCCGATCGCGCGAAGACGATCGCGACGGTGCGCGCACTCGTGAACAAGCACATTCCGCGCGGCTACGATGAGTGCCTCGTCTGGGGCACGATCGGCTGGACGATCCCCCTGTCTCGATATCCAGACACTTACAACAAGCAGCCGATCTGCTACGTCGCGCTCTCGTCGCAGAAGAACTACTGCTCGCTCTACCTGATGGGCGCGTTTTGGAGCGCGAGTCAGCTCGAGCAGCTGAAGGCGGCGTTTGCGGCGGCGGGGAAGAAGCTCGACATGGGGAAGTGTTGCGTTCATTTCGAGTCGCCGGACGATTTGCCGCTCGAAGGGATTGGCAAGCTGATCGCGGCGATTTCGAGCGAGAAGTGGATCGAGATGTACGAACAAACGCGCTTGATGACCAAGGCGGGGCAGGCGCGGAAGGCGAAGCAAGGCGCCCCATCGGCGAGCAAGGTGGCCGGCAAGCGCGTCGACACCAAGCGTTGGCGGTAAACTTTCCCAGCATGACTCGCCGATACCGGGCCACCACGTTTTCCATTGCTTTTGCGGGTGCTCTGGCGATTGCGGCGTGTTTCACATCTGCCACGGCAACCCGCCGCGCAGCGCAGTGCGACGGGGCTTCGGAAGCAACGGCTCGAGGCGAGCCCACAGCGTATCGTCCAAAAGAGGCTGTGCCATCCGCGACCGTACCAAGTCGACCGCGCAAGTACAAGAGATCAGTCAGAAGTTTTGAAACGCGCTCTTAAGGGTGGCTCATCCCGCCGCCGCCCGGCTAGGGACACTGGCCGATGGGCCGGTGGCGGTAACGAAACGCGCGAGGGAATGCGCTGGGAATCCACCTACCTGACTCTGTACGATTTAGGGAAGGTAAGGGATACCCGACGTTTCGCAGTTGACCGGTAAGTTTCGATCGGTGAAGGGTCCAACCAGCCATCTCATCCCATTCACCCCAAGGGTGCCCCTTTGGAGGTGTGAAATGTTCAAATCTCATGTGAATCAGAAGCTGTGGCTTGCTTTGGCAGCGGCAGCCGTTTTGACGGCAGCGGGCTGCTCGCAAGCGGCCACGGACCAAGCCAGCAACACTGCAAAGGAAGCGGACACTGCAAAGACTGCTGCCACAGCGAAGCCTGCAGCCGCGGCAAAGCCTGCAGCCGCAGCGAAACCCACAGCCGCTGCAAAACCTGTTGCTGCGGCGAAACCAGCCGTGGCAGCAAAAGCTGAGGTTGTAGCTAAGGCGCCGGAACCAACGATGATGGTGACGGTGCCCAAAGGGACAGCGATCAGCGCGACGGTAGGCCAAACGCTGGCCACGGACAAGAACAAGGTCGGTGACACGTTTGCCGCCAGCCTGACCACGCCGATTCAGGTAGAAGGAAAGACCGTGATTCCGAAGGGCGCGCACGTAACCGGGCGAATCGTCACAGTGAAAAAGCACGAATTGAAGGTGGCGCTGGCTTCGGTGGTCATCCACGGGAAGTCCTACGCGCTGGACACCAATTCCATCGCAGGGCCGAAGAGCCAAGCCAAAAACGATGCGACAGATGCAGATAAGGCCAAAGCGAACAAGAACGTAACCCTACTCGCTGCCAAGAGTCAGCTGACGTTCAAGCTGGCGAAGCCAGTCACCATTCCGGTGAAAGGTTAGCAAGGATAGCCGGGTAGTCTTTAGCCGCCGAGCCCAAGCCAGCGCAAGGTGACGCGACGCTGACTGGGTTCGGCGGATTTTTGTTCTATCCAAATAGAGAGCGGCCAGGTGCGCTACCGAATTCAAAAGCCTGCTCCGCGCGCCAAGTTTACTTGGGAGTAGCAAGCGACGCCGTCGTCTAATCAGCCAGCTTAAACTATCTAAGCTTTTGTCTTCGTGGCTGTGGAATGTTCAGCGCAAATATGGGCTGCGAATCCCTTATCGCGCAATCGCTGGTAGTTCTCCATCATTTCCTTGAGCGAGTGACCTTGAGGTGGACCCGACGCATGAAACACCCATGCGCATTCGGAGCAACACCAACCGTGAAAATGCTGCTTTTCAATCCATATAAGCGTTCGATGTGTTGCCCCCAGGGGACGATTCTTAAGGTGTGAGTATGTTGCAGTTCCAGGCATTAGTTTGTCCTTGCTAGCCGGGTTCTGTTAGGTTTGCGTCGAATGGACCAGCGGAAAAAACGATAGTCGCACTCTACGCGTCAAGCAATACGGTCGAACCGTAGGAAGGCCAAGAAGGGCAGGAAAGACAACCCAGCCGATAGCCTCGGTCTGCGCGTGGACCTAATCCCTTACTCTCCCTCCGCCCTCACAATGACCCTATGAGGTAAGCCTATCCATCCGGTAAATCCAGAAAAATCGATCAGGCAAACACCCTAAGGCAGACGGGGGAGGCATCGCCACTCTCAAGCCAGCGAGGAGTTGTTCCGCCGAGAATCCGACAGTTTTGAGGTGGCGAGCGGCGAAGGGGTTAGAGGGAAGCTAAGGGTTGAAGGTTATAAAACAGAACGCAGGACATAGGACATATGGAGAAGAATCTCTGCACGGCCCGATCCGGCCGTGGTCCGGTGCAGACCGGGACGCAAATAGCGCGGATGCGGAGAACAGAGGTGTCGATATTCGCTTCGGGAAGCGCGGATTTGAATGATACTGGGGGAAGTCGAGAGGTGAGAAGGAGTTGGCGGCATCGATTGGTTTGCTCACCGAACGGAGACGGCGATTTGGACATCGACATTGCCTTTGATGGCATTCGAGTAGGGACAGATGGCGTGGGCGCCCTCGACAAGTTGTGCCGCCGTCTTCTGGTCGACGCCGGCGACGGTCACGGCGAGCGCGGCGGACAGCACGAACGCACCCGAGTCGTTGCGGCTGAGGCCGATCTGGGCGACAACTTCGATGTCGCCATCGGCGAAATGGCGGCGAGCCTCGCGGCTCACGTGAAAGAGCGCGTTCTCAAAGCACGCGGCATATCCGCCGGCGAAGAGTTGCTCTGGGTTGGTGGCATCGCCTTTACCCCCGAGGGTTTTGGGCAGGGCCAGCTTGAGATCGAGCAGGCCGTCGTCGCTGCGGATCGATCCATGACGGCCCCCGGTCGCGCTGACTTTTGTGGAATAGACATTATCGGGCATTCGTTTTCTCCTCTGTCAGGCGTCAAGTGCTTCGGATCGTTACGCCGTCGATTATGTGCGCTCTGTCGGTGATGAGCGAAGCGTGGTCCGAGGTACAAAGTCTTCTACCAAGCGTGTGATGCCGCATCTTCGATCGGAGCTGCAACTTCTTTCGGCCTGGAAACGTAAACCGAGTGGCTGGCGCTTGCGGACTCTTAGCGATTGAGGGTCAACGGATAACCTGGACGGGACAGCAGTCGCGGCAGAGAATCGGGCTATTTCAGCGCGCATAGAATTCTGGCGAAACACAGATGCGCGCTACAACTTCTCCGTTGTATTGCTGCTCCAAAAACTACTATGTTCACTTTTGCACTGAACTTATACTAAAGAAGAAGTACTACCTGGGATGTATCCAAAGTAGGGCCAAAATCCGTCAATAAACTACGGGCTATTGTGTCTCGGCCCGAACTTATAGAAGCGCTAAGGAATCGCCTTGCCAGATGATTACAATGAACGGGCAGTGACCGGGCCAGAGCACCAGCTGGCAGATTCTTCGCCACCCCGGCACAAAGGTGGAAAGGCCATCGCGTGGATTGTTGTGCTTTTAATCTTCGCGGCGGCCTTCGTGCTGATCTTGCGTCACCACGATGACACCACGACCGCCGCAAAGGCGCCAAGGGGCGGCGGCGGGCCAGTCACACTGACGACCACAACCGCGCAGAAGGGCGATATCGGTGTATATCTTGATTCGATCGGGACGGTCACGCCTGTTTATACGGCTTCTATTACGAGCCAGGTGAATGGAATTGTCACGGCGGTCCACTACACAGAAGGACAAATCGTCCGAAAGGGCGATCCGCTCATTGATATCGACCCTCGGACCTATCAAGCCACTCTGCTGCAGGCGCAAGGCACGCTCGACCGCGACGAAAATGTCTTAGGCCAGGCGAAGATGGACCTGGAGCGCTACAAAGAAGCCTGGGCTAGAAACGCCATCCCAAAACAAACGCTGGATGATCAGGGGAAAATAGTGCTGCAAGACCAGGGTACGGTAAAACTGGATCAAGGCGTCGTGCAGTTTGACCAGATTCAGGTCGAATATTGCCACATCGTCGCTCCTATCAGTGGCAAAGTCGGTCTGCGGCTGGTGGATCCGGGCAACGTGGTGCAATCTTCGGGAACGCTTACACTAGCGGTCATCACGCAACTGCAGCCCATCACTGTCATTTTCACGATTCCCGAGGACGCTCTCGGCCCGGTTCAACAGCGTCTCCAAAAAAACGCCGTCCTCACAGTGGATGCCTTTGATCGCAGCGGGCAAAAGAAAATTGCATCGGGAAGGCTTCTGACGCTGGACAACCAGATTGACACGACGACAGGAACGGTAAAAGCGCGGGCGGCATTCGATAACAAAGACTCGATGCTGTTCCCGAACGAGTTTGTGAATATCCGGCTCCTGGTGGATACACTCCACGGAGCCACTCTGATACCCGCGTCTGCCATTCAACACAACGGTCAAGCGGACTTTGTTTATGTTTTACAGGGAAACACTGCGCATATGCGCAGCATCAAGGCCGGCGTGACGGATGCGGGAATGACGCAGGTGACAGGGATCAACCCGGGCGACGTGCTCGCTAACAGCAGTTTCGATAAGTTGCAGGACAATTCAAAGGTCGTAGTCGCTGGAAAGCCCGCATCCGGAAACTCCGCGGGGAGCGCCGCTCCTTGAGTCCATCACGTCCGTTTATTTTGAGACCAGTTGCGACGGCGCTACTGATGGCGGCGATTCTTCTCGTAGGAATTGTTTGCTATACCCAATTGCCAGTGTCCGCCTTGCCGCAGGTGGACTATCCCACGATTCAAATCCTGACGTTTTATCCAGGAGCGAGCCCGGATGTTGTGGCTACGACGGTGACGGCTCCTCTTGAACGCCAGTTCGGCCAGCTTCAGGGACTCAGTCAGATGACCTCCAGCAGTTCGGGCGGGTGCTCCGTCATCGTTCTGCAGTTCAACCTAAGCCTGAATATTGATATCGCAGAAGAAGAGGTGCAGTCGGCGATCAACGCTTCACAAAGCTTTCTCCCCGCGAATCTGCCTTCGCCGCCAATCTATAGCAAAACAAATCCGGCCGATGCTCCGGTCCTCACCTTAGCCGTTACTTCGAGCACGATTCCGCTCGCGCAGGTGGAAGACCTGGTAGATACGCGGCTCGCTCCCAAGATTTCCCAGTTGAGCGATGTCGGCCTCGTGAGCATCAGCGGCGGGCAAAAGCCCGCGGTTCGCATTCAGGCCAACCCCGCGGCGCTTTCTTCCTACGGCATCAATCTCGAAGACCTGCGCACCGCCGTTACGCAAGCGAGTGTTAACGCTGCCAAAGGAAATTTTGACGGTGCCCGTCAGGATTACCAGATCGATGCCAACGATCAACTCGTCACCAGCAAGGACTATCGGACAGTAGTCGTCGCCTACCGCAATGGCGCGCCAGTCATGCTCACCGACGTGGCGAAAATAGTGGATGGAGTAGAAAACACCAATCAAGCTGCTTGGATGAACAAGACGCCAGCGGTCATCGTGAACGTGCAGCGCCAGCCCGGCGGAAATACAATCAGTCTCGTGAAGCGCATTAAAGCGCTGCTGCCGCAGCTGGAAGCGAACCTTCCGACGGGAATCGACGTAACCATCCTTACCGACCTTACCACGCCGATCCAAGCCTCGGTTTCCGACGTCGAGTTTGAATTGATGCTGACGATTGTGCTCGTGGTTATGGTGATTTTTCTCTTTTTGCGAAACCTGCTGGCGACCATCATTCCCAGCGTAGCTGTGCCGCTGTCGCTCGTGGGCACGTTCGGTGCGATGTATGCCCTCGGCTACAGCCTCGATAACCTCTCCCTCATGGCGCTCACCATCTCCACGGGGTTCGTTGTTGACGACGCCATAGTCATGGTCGAGAACATATCGCGGTACATCGAAGAAGGCGAGCCGCCCATGGAAGCGGCCTTGAAGGGGGCCGAGCAGATCGGTTTCACCATTGTCTCGCTAACGGTTTCCCTAATTGCGGTGCTTATTCCCCTCCTCTTCATGGGTGACGTCGTGGGTCGCCTCTTCCGCGAGTTCGCAGTCACCCTGGCAGTTACCATCGTCGTTTCCGCGATTGTCTCTTTGACGCTAACTCCGATGATGGCCTCTCGCATTCTGAAGCAACACACGAAAGGCCAACAGGGCCGCTTCTACCAGGTCACGGAACGCGCGTTTGATTCCATGATCGCTTTCTATGGCCGCACTTTGAAGTTTGTTCTTCGCTTCCAGACCATCACTCTGCTGATCGCTCTGTGCACTTTAATTCTCACAATCTTCCTCTATATCATCATTCCTAAGGGATTCTTCCCCGTGCAGGACACCGGAATCATTCAAGGCATTTCGCAGGCGCCCCCGACCATCGGTTCCAAAGCAATGGCGCAAAAGCAGCAGGAAATCGCCGACGTCATTCTCAAAGATCCGGCGGTCGAAAGTCTTTCCTCGTTCATCGGCGCCGACGGGACAAATACCACCACGAACAGCGGAAGGCTGTCCATCAATCTAAAGCCACTCAACCAGCGTGACCTCAGCGCATCCGACGTGATCCGCAGACTCCAGACTAAGCTGAATGACGTGCAAGGCATTCAGCTGTTCATGCAGCCGGTGCAGAACATCACCATCGACGATCGGGTCAGCCGCACCCAGTACCAATACACGCTCGAAGATCCGGATCCGAATGAACTGAACGATTGGACCAATCGCTTCGTGACCGAGTTGAAAAAATTACCGGAACTGGAGGATGTTGCCACCGACCAGCAACCTGGCGGTCTCGCGGTCTCGCTCGTCATTGACCGTGCCACGGCTTCGCGGCTCGGCATCGCCCCTACGACGATTGACAACACCCTTTACGACGCCTTTGGCCAGCGCCAAATCAACACCATGTACACGCAGCTGAATCAATACCACGTCATTCTGGAAGCTCAGCCCCAGTTTCAGCTCGACCCCGACAAACTAAACAAACTCTACATTCAAGCGAATGCGGCGGCCGGCACCTCGGGTGCCCCTGCCAGCTCTACCGGAAATGGTTCCACCTCTGCTGGTTCTAACGCCCTCACCACCTCGGCCCTCTTTACCCCGTCGGCGAGCACGCTGGCTCCTCCTGTGAACGCTCTTGCCTCCGGCACATCGAACTCAACATCCAGTAAAGGCGCGTCTTCCGCCGGAGCCACCAGTTCTGCAACGAGCAACGCGGTGCCTCTTGGCGCATTCTCGCATTTTGAAACCAAAACCGAGCAGCTCTCTATCAACCATCAGGGGCAGTTTCCGGCCATCACGGTTTCTTTCAACCTTGCTCCGAATGCCGCGCTCGGCGGAGCGATCACCGCCATTACTAAAGTTCAAAAAGATATGCACATGCCGGCTAGCTTGCAGGCTGATTTCCAAGGCACGGCAGCATCGTTTCGCAACTCGCTCTCCAACATGCCGCTGCTCATTCTTGCCGCCCTCGTTACTGTCTACATCGTCCTCGGCGTTTTGTACGAGAGCTTCATTCACCCGGTCACGATTCTCTCCACACTTCCTTCCGCCGGTGTCGGCGCTTTTCTCGCTCTCATCCTTTTCCACCAGGATCTCAGCGTTGTCGCGATTATCGGCCTCGTGCTTCTCATTGGCATCGTCAAGAAAAACGGCATCATGATGGTTGATTTTGCGCTGGATGCGGAGCGCAACCACGGGAAAAACTCGACGGATGCTATCTACGAAGCCTGTCTGCTGCGTTTCCGGCCCATCATGATGACCACCATGGCTGCGCTACTTGGCGGTCTGCCGCTCGCGTTTGGCGCGGGGATTGGTTCTGAATTGCGCCGGCCGCTGGGCATTGCCATGGTCGGGGGACTCTTAGTCAGTCAGATTCTCACACTCTATACAACTCCTGTGATTTACATATTCTTCGACAGAATTGGCGAGCGCTTCTCGCAAAAGTCCAACGCTCCGCATCCTGGCGCCGAGCCGCAGCCCGCAGGATCCTTATGAACGTATCAGAGCCCTTCATCCACCGGCCGGTAGCGACCACGCTGCTGACGATAGCCATCGCCATCGCCGGCGCCATCGCTTTCGAGGTTCTCCCTGTTTCTCCGCTGCCCCAGGTGGATTTTCCCACCATTTCGGTCAACGCCAGCTTGCCAGGCGCCAGCGCCGAAATCATGGCCTCTTCTGTCGCTACTCCACTGGAGCGCCAGTTTGGCCATATCGCCGGAGTTACCGAGATGACCTCCACGAGCAGTCTCGGCACCTGCTCCGTCACGATCCAATTCGATCTCAGCCGCAACATTGACGGAGCTGCGCGTGACGTCGAGGCCGCTATCAATTCCGCGCGCACGTATTTACCCGCGAACCTGCCCGCGAACCCCACCTACCGCAAGGTCAATCCGGCCGATTCGCCGATCATGATCCTCGGCCTTACCTCATCCAAATACGGCCCGGACAAACTCTATGATGAAGCGTCCACTGTCATTCAGCAAAAACTCTCGCAAATTCAAGGCGTTGGCCAGGTAAACGTCGGTGGTGGCGCATTGCCGTCCGTACGTGTCGAAGTCAACCCGACAAAACTGGCCAGCTATGGCCTCACCATGATGGACGTCCAATCCGTGCTCCGCTTACAGAATTCCGATCTCGCTAAAGGCCAGATTACGGATGGCAACACCACCGCTGACATTATCGCAAACGACCAAATCTCCCACGCTATCGACTACAAACCAATCATCGTCGGCTATAACAAAGGCGCGGCCATTCACCTTTCGGATGTAGCCGACGTTATCGACTCCGTGCAGAATGTGCGTGCCGCGGGGTATTTGAATGGCAAAAGGGCTGTCTTGCTGATCATCTTCCGCCAGCCAGGCGCCAATATCATTGAGACGGTCGATCGTATTCGCGCTGAGTTGCCTTCCATCCAAGCTTCCATTCCACAGGGTATCGATACAACGCTAGTTCTGGATCGCACCACCACCATTCGCGCCTCGGTTAGCGACGTCGAGCGCACCCTGATGATTTCCATCGGCCTCGTCATTGTGGTTGTCTTCATCTTCTTGCGGAATGGCCGCGCCACGCTCATTCCCGCCGTCGCCGTCCCAGTTTCTCTCATTGGAACCTTCGCCGTCATGTATCTCTGCGGATATAGTCTGGACAATCTTTCGCTCATGGCCCTCACCATCTCCACCGGTTTCGTCGTTGATGACGCTATCGTGGTCATGGAGAACATCACGCGCCATCTGGAAGAAGGTATGGAACCTTTCGCCGCCACCCTGAAAGGCGCGAAAGAGATTGGTTTCACCGTTCTATCCATCAGCATTTCCCTGATCGCCGTTTTCATTCCGCTCTTGCTCATGGGAGGAATCGTTGGCCGCCTCTTCCGCGAGTTTGCCATCACCCTCTCAACCGCCATTATCGTGTCCATGGCGATTTCGCTCAGCACAACACCCATGATGTGCGCCTACCTGCTGCGAAACGAGCGCGCGCGGAAACACGGCCGCCTCTACATGGCCTCGGAGAGACTTTTTGATGGCGCCCTGAATGGGTACCGGAAAAGCCTACACTGGGTTTTGGAAAATCCCCTGCTTATTCTCACAGTTCTTTTCCTCACCATAGTTCTCAATATCGTCTTGGTCTATAGAATCCCAAAAGGATTTTTCCCTCAGCAAGACACTGGCACTCTTGGCGGCTCCCTTCAAGGCCCCCAGGACTCTTCCTTCCCGGCCATGAATGACGCGATCCAAAAGATCGAGGCTGTGCTGAATAAAGACCCAGCCATTCAGAACGTCATGGGCTTCACCGGCGGAGGTGGCGCTACCAATACCGGGAATATTTTTATTGCGCTGAAGCCTCTCAACGTGCGCAAAATCGGCGCTCCGGAAATCATCAACCGTTTGCGGCCGCAATTGAATCGGCTTCCCGTAGCGTCCGCCTTCCTTCAAGCTTCGCAGGATCTCCGCATCGGCGGCCGTTCCAGCGCCGCTCTCTATCAGTACACGATTCAGACTGACACCATCGCAGACCTCGCCACTTGGGGACCGCGCGTCTTCGCCGAAATGAAAAAGCTTCCCGGCTTCCAGGACGTGAACTCCGATCAGCAAAACGGCGGCCTGGACATCCTTCTAAACTACGACCGCGTCACCGCCGCAAAGCTCGGCCAAACTGCTCAATCCCTCGACAGCGGCATCTACAGCGCCTTCGGCCAGTCCGAAGTTTCGATCATCTATACTCAGTTGAACCAATACTATGTCGTCTTGGAAGTCGATCCCCAGTATTCGCAAACTCCCGAAGGCCTGAAGAATATCTATTTTCATTCGCCAGGACGCAGTAGCGTCACCGCTACTGGCAACACCCCGCTCATCGCCATGGCTTCCAGCCAAACCAACACCATCCCGCTCACTCTCAACCACACGGGCCTTTCTCCTTCGGTCACGACCTCTTTCAATCTCGCGCCTGGCGTCTCTCTAAGTGACGCGACGTTGGCCATCGACCAGATGAAGCAACGCATCGGCGCGCCTTCCAGCCTCCGTGGTTTTTTCGCCGGCACTCTTCAGGCTTATCAGAGTTCCCTCAGCAACGAAAAGTATCTCGTCATCACCGCTCTCCTCGCGGTTTACATTGTTCTCGGTGTCCTGTACGAAAGTCTCATTCATCCGCTAACCATCATTTCCACGCTGCCCTCCGCCAGCGTCGGCGCCATTCTCGCTCTCATGCTCTTCAAAGTGGACCTCAACGTCATTTCCATCATTGGGATCGTTTTGCTGATTGGCATAGTAAAAAAGAACGCCATCATGATGGTTGATTTCGCTCTGCAAGCCGAACGCGAACAGGGCATGAGCACCGAAGACTCCATCTTCCAAGCCTGCATGCTGCGCTTCCGTCCCATTCTCATGACGACCATGGCCGCGCTTTTCGGCGCTTTGCCTTTGGCTTTTGGAACGGGCACCGGTTCCGAACTGCGCCGCCCGCTTGGCATTACCATAGTGGGCGGACTCATCATGAGTCAGCTGCTCACGCTTTATACAACGCCGGTCGTTTATCTCACGCTCGATCGGCTCCGGCTCCGGCTGCTGGGAAAACAGCACGACACACTTCCTTCAGCGGATGCGTCAGCCCCTTCCGCCGCGGATTAGTTATGAGGGCAAATCCTATGAATAAACTTCGACTCAAAACTCTACTCGGTCCCGCAATCGCGGCACTGTTACTCGCCGGCTGCACGGTCGGCCCGAAGTATCACACGCCAGCTGCCACGGTTCAGCCGCCCCCGGCTTCCTATAAAGAGTCGCCCACCCAGTTCCCCGATTCCGGTGACTGGAAGGTCGCGCAACCTCAGGACGCCATGCTGCACGGTAAATGGTGGGAGATTTACAACGATCCGGAGCTGAACGGTTTAGAAGAGCAACTGAACGTCAACAACCAGAACATTAAGCAATCTTTTGAGAATTTCATGGAAGCCCGCACGCTCGTTGCCCAAGCCCGTTCGCAACTCTTTCCCACGATCGGAACAGCCCCTTCCTATCAGCGGTCCCTCGGCTCGGCGAATCTCCATGGTTCCACGGGCAGCACAGGTGCCACCTCGGGGGGCGCGCAGACCACGGTCTACACTATCCCCGTTACAGCTTCCTGGGAACCCGATCTCTGGGGCAAAGTCCGCAACACCATCCATGAAGCCCAATACAACGCCCAACTCAGTGCCGCTGACCTCGAAAATGAACGCCTGTCCCAACAGGCCAGCCTCGCCGTCTTTTTCTTCGAACTTCGCGGCCAGGATGCCTTGCAAAGAGTCTTTGACGAAACCGTTGAAGCGGACAAAAAATCCGTCGAACTATCCCGCGCCCGCTATGAAACCGGAGTCGACGATGAGCTCTCCCTCGTCCAAGCCGAAAATGCGTTGCAGACGGCCGAATCCGAAGGCACCAATCTGGGCATTGCGCGCTCCCAGTTTGAACACGCCATCGCCGTGCTCATCGGCACCACGCCGTCGAGCTTCTCCATCCCCGTTAAGCCTTTGAATGCAGCCCCGCCCGTTATTCCCGTCGGTGTGCCCTCGCAGCTTCTCGAACGTCGGCCGGACATCGCCGCTTCCGAGCGCGCCATGGCCGCCGCCAACGCTCAAATCGGCATCGCCGTCGCCGCTTATTATCCGAACGTGACGCTAAGTGGTACCGGCGGCTTTCAAAGCTCGTCGATTAAAAATCTCCTCACTTTGCCCAGCGGTTTTTGGTCCGTGGGGCCCTCGCTCTCCGAAACCATCTTTGACGCCGGCCTCCGTCGCGCCACCGTCCAGCAGTTCGTCGCTCTCTACAACGCTGACGTTGCCGGCTACCGGCAGACCGTCTTAAACGCCTTTCAACAAGTGGAAGATGAAATGGCGGCGGTGCGCATCTTGTCCAAACAAATCCAGCTACAAATAGAAGCCGAGAAATCCGGCGAACGCTTTCTCGAGTTGGCAAAAGCCCGCTACTTTACCGGCGTCGATACCTATCTCAACGTTCTCGTCGCGCAAACCACCCTGCTCTCCGATCAGCAAACGCTCGCTTCTCTCCGCACGCAAGCTATGACTGCCTCCGTCCTATTGATCGAGGGCCTAGGCGGCGGCTGGGACCGCTCGCAGCTCCCAGCTCCCGCCGAAGTCTCCAAGAAGGTCACGAAGTCCGAAATCGGGTCTCAGAAATAACTTACTTCGTGCGTGCGCCGAAGACTCGGGAACACCTCGACGCCGTTTTCGTGGCCTTCAAGCGACGCAGCGGGAGCCTACCCTTACGGGGAAGCAGTTGTTGTTCGTGTTGTAGTTCGACCATTCGTTGCGGCCAACACGAAAGGGGCTTCTTTCTGCTTGGCGCAAGCTCTTCGGTTTGGGATTGCAGGCTGATTGATCGACTGGCGAAAGATGCTCGCAGAAAACGTGAACCGTGCCTTGACCGGTTACAAGGAAAGGCGTTTGTTCATCGGAGAATAGCTCTGGAGCCCACGCTGCGACTGCATAACGGTGTTGCAGCCCGCCGAACCTCGGAAGGGAATGAATCTGACCTTGGACATTTCATGTTGATTCCCAATCCAGGACGGCCGAAATGAATTTCAAGCCTATGCAGAAGTGTCCGTTCGTGAGGGGTTCACAGTAAATTACTTTCGCTTGCGTCCGAAGATCGCCTGAACTCGAAGCAAGCCGTGGCTGCTCTTCGAGCTGCCATCGGCGTCTCGTTACGACGCGAGCCCCATGGGAACTCACGTTCACGGTCATCGCCTGATCGGCAAAGAGCAACTTTTCAGCGGTTACAAGGCATACCGGGATTGCCATCGTGACGCGCTTTTCGTTTCTTCCATCCAAGCGCATTTGACCAGCATTTCTCCAAGACCGCCCTTGAAGGTCGCATGGGGCAGTCAGAATTGGTTACAGATTGTCCTCACACAGCTTTCTGAGTCCTTCGCTTCTTGTCGTACATGGCTTTGTCCGCTTGCACCATGAGTTCACCGAGCGTAATGGCGCGCTTGGGATCGAAGCGCGCCACTCCAACACAGAGAGATAAAGCGTAACGCGGTTCTGCTGCACTCGCCTTCTTGAGATTCTTCTCTAAACGACGGAGAATGATTTCTTGCGTTTGATGAGATGTCTCCGATGCCAGTACGACAAACTCATCGCCGCCGAGGCGAGAAAGAACGTCAGAACCACGAAAGGATTGCTCGAGAGCGTCTGCCGTCCGGATGAGCGCCAGATCCCCCTCGCGATGACCATAGGTGTCATTGATCTTCTTCAAATTGTCGACGTCACAAAACAATAGAAGTAAACTCTGGCCATTGCGCTTGGCGAGTTTGAGTTGCTGGGTCGCAGCAGCAAAAAAACCGCGCCGATTGAAGAGACAGGTTAGGTCATCCGTGAGGGCGAGGTAGCGCAGTTCTCTGTCCAGAAGAGCCTGCTTAACGGCGCCCCAGACTGCCGGGTGAGTTGCAACCCTTACAGTTTGCGCGTCGGGGTGCTCTGACTTCAGAAGCTTAGAAATCTCGTCCACTTCCTGCAGTATCTGGCCGAACTCGGAATCAGCAGCCTGCAAAGCAGAGGAAAGATTCTCCTCGAGCCCGTTTTCCGCCGGGCTGTTCTTGCGACTCATGGCGATAATTTTGCGGCTGGAGATCTGCTTCGGGGCCCCGGTTATCAAGCGAGTGTCCTGAGATTCCTTATCGACCTGTAATTCTGGTATGGGCATCACCCCTCCTGTTAGCAAGTACGAAGAGCTTTCGTACTGGCAGGCACATGGTTCCATCGATGCGGACGGGCGACAAGCAGGTGAAGCCCGTAGTGTTGGGGCAGGTGATATCACTAGCAGTTCCGAGTGACCAGGTCTTCCTGAAGCCGGAGATGAGTGGGCTTTTGAGCACTGTCAATCATATAGGTAGGCCGCAACTCAGGTGTTCACCTGAGGCCAATCGCGGAAGGAGGATGCCCCACCCCAATCGGTCTGTCAGTACCTGGCGGCGTGTTCGAGGTTGCCTACGGCGCACTGACGAAGACGTTGTCGAAAGTGGCGGTGGCGAGGGCCGAAGCGCTGCCGCTGTTCACCGCCAATCCCACGTACACATTCTGCGCCATGTTGATGGTCTGGCTCGTCCCCCGCTGCGTCCAGTTCACTCCGTCCATCGAGGTATAGCTGCTGAAGCTGTTTCCACTGCGGCTCACCTTCACCCAATACGGGAGGGTCTCACTCACGCTGGCGTAAGGGGTAGTGCTCGCTCCGGTGCTCGTCCGCGCATCAAAGTAGATCGCACTGTACGCTGCCCAGTCGGCCGTTTCAGCATTCGTCGATGCCGCCGTCAGCGTCTCGCGAATCATCACACCCGGGGCCACGAATCCAGAACCTCCCTGCACGCTGACCAGCCGCGCCACGATCGTGCCGTCTCCCGACAGCGGTTGATACACGAAATGAAAGGCGTCGGCGGTGCCGTAAATCTGCGCTCCCGCTCCCGCCACCGTGAACACCCCATTCGCATAACTCGCTTTCCCCGCTACCCCGGTCGCGCCCACATCCTGATCCAGCCACGAACTCGGCAAGGGCTGCGTCGTCACCGTGAACATCACCGGGTTGCTGTCGTTCATCCCCGGCGCTACCGACACTACCAACGGCCCCGAGGTCGCTCCCCCTGGTATCGTGATGCTGATCGACGTCCCGCTCCAAGTGTTGATCGTCACCGCTGTCCCGTTCAGCAACACCACGCTGTTTCCTTGAGAGCCGCCGAATCCCGTGCCCGAAATCACTACCTGACTGCCTATCGATCCGGTCGTCGCCGATACGCTGCTGATCACCGGCGCTGGCGCGGAAGCTGAACTGACGGATACGTTGTCGAAAGTCGCGGTCGCTAGGGCCGAAGCGCTGCCGCTGTTCACCGCCAATCCCACGTACACATTCTGCGCCATGTTGATGGTCTGGCTCGTCCCCCGCTGTGTCCAGTTCACTCCGTCCATCGAGGTATAGCTGCTGAAGCTGTTCCCACTGCGGCTCACCTTCAGCCAATACGGCAGGGTTTCACTCACGCTGGCGTAAGGGGTAGTGCTCGCGCCGGTGCTGGTGCGAGCGTCAAAATAGATCGTGCTGCTGGCTGCCCAGTCGGCCGTTTCGGCATTCGTTGATCCGGCCGTCAGCGTCTCGCGAATCATCACGCCCGGGGCCACGAACCCGGAACCTCCTTGCACGCTGACCAGCCGCGCCACGATCGTGCCGTCTCCGGACAGCGGTTGATACACGAAATGAAAGGCGTCGGCGGTGCCGTAAATTTGCGCCCCCGCTCCCGTCACCGTGAACACCCCGTTGGCGTAATTGGCATTCCCCGCCAAGCCCGTCGAGCCAATATCAGAGTCCGTCCAGATCGTGGGTAGCGTTGGGATTCCTGCAGGCTGCACTGTCAGAGATACTGTGGTGATGCTCGTCAAGCTGCCGGAGGTGCCCGTGATGGTTACCGTGGCCGCTCCTGTGGTCGCGGTGCTATTGGCGGTCAGCGTCAGAGCGCTCGAGCTAGTGGTGCTAGTTGGGTTGAAGGACGCCGTTACGCCACTGGGCAAGCCGGAAGCCGACAAGCTGACACCGCTGCTGAAGCCGTTTTGTGGCGTGACCGCGATCGTGCTCGTGCCGCTCGCTCCCTGCGTAATCGCCATGCTATTCGGGGATGCGGAAAGCGTGAAGTTCGGCGGAGCGGCGACGGTGAGTGAAAGGGTCGTCGCATTTGAAAGGTTGCCCGAAATCCCTGTGACGGTAACCGTGGCCGTTCCAGTCGCCGCCGTGCCGCTGGCTGTCAACGTCAACGTGCTGGTGCCCGTGGTGCTGACGGGATTGAACGATGCCGTCACGCCGCTGGGCAGACCGGATGCGGACAAACTGACGCTGCCATTGAAACCACCCTGAGGTGCGACCGTGATCGTGCTTGTCCCGCTCGCTCCCTGCACAACCGTTACGGCGCTCGGCGAGCTCGATAGTGAAAAATTCGGAGGCGGGGCTACCGGTATGCTGATCGAAACGTTGTCGAAAGTGGCGGTGGCGAGGGCCGAAGCGCTGCCGCTGTTCACCGCCAATCCCACGTACACATTCTGCGCCATGTTGATGGTCTGGCTCGTCCCCCGCTGCGTCCAGTTCACTCCGTCCATCGAGGTATAGCTGCTGAAGCTGTTTCCACTGCGGCTCACCTTCACCCAATACGGGAGGGTCTCACTCACGCTGGCGTAAGGGGTAGTGCTCGCTCCGGTGCTCGTCCGCGCATCAAAGTAGATCGCACTGTACGCTGCCCAGTCGGCCGTTTCAGCATTCGTCGATGCCGCCGTCAGCGTCTCGCGAATCATCACACCCGGGGCCACGAATCCAGAACCTCCCTGCACGCTGACCAGCCGCGCCACGATCGTGCCGTCTCCCGACAGCGGTTGATACACGAAATGAAAGGCGTCGGCGGTGCCGTAAATCTGCGCTCCCGCTCCCGCCACCGTGAACACCCCATTCGCATAACTCGCTTTCCCCGCTACCCCGGTCGCGCCCACATCCTGATCCAGCCACGAACTCGGCAAGGGCTGCGTCGTCACCGTGAACATCACCGGGTTGCTGTCGTTCATCCCCGGCGCTACCGACACTACCAACGGCCCCGAGGTCGCTCCCCCTGGTATCGTGATGCTGATCGACGTCCCGCTCCAAGTGTTGATCGTCACCGCTGTCCCGTTCAGCAACACCACGCTGTTTCCTTGAGAGCCGCCGAATCCCGTGCCCGAAATCACTACCTGACTGCCTATCGATCCGGTCGTCGCCGATACGCTGCTGATCACCGGCGCTGGCGCGGAAGCTGAACTGACGGATACGTTGTCGAAAGTCGCGGTCGCTAGGGCCGAAGCGCTGCCGCTGTTCACCGCCAATCCCACGTACACATTCTG
>Ga0210396_10000159_pt1 | contig 117934 bp, 105 predicted proteins | sample IncBWH17OmetaG_FD_155466 | JGI IMG/M metagenome (GOLD analysis project Ga0210396, IMG submission 155466) | Forest soil microbial communities from Barre Woods Harvard Forest LTER site, Petersham, Massachusetts, United States - Inc-BW-H-17-O ...
GAAAAGAGTAAAACCATAATCGTTCTTTGACAACTTCTGAAGTTTTCCCGGTTGGTGCGGCGTCCGGGGCTCAAGCGAAGTCACCCTCTACATTGCAAAATGACTGAGGGAGGGTTAGCAAGGGTCTATAGCAAAGTGCTGGTCGAGGCGAACAAGAAGATCTGTCGAAGGCAGGATAGAGTCCCGAGGCGTTGGGGTGGTTTATCCGGTTGGCGGTAAGCCCGGAGCCCGAGCAAAGATCGCGAGTTGCCATCCGCAAGGACCGCAACTCATGCAGGTCAGCAAGGGTCTAAAGCGAGCTACTGGCCGAGACGAATGATCCCAACACCACCTCGGGACTCTTATATTTTGTCTGCAGCGGCGAGTGGGCGGTGGTTAGCCTGGGCTACAGCTCTCCCCCAAGCAGATTGCGAATCGGTAGCAGAGGCTACCCACTGTCCACGGTTTTCACGGACCCTGCAGTATTTGAAACCGTTCCTTCGGCACCAGCCGCGTCCGATAAATCGAATTAGTCGCAGCCACTTCTGCGACCGCGTCCACGTTCAGTTCGTACGAACCCCGTGGCAGGTTCTCTCCAAAAGGAATCTCTGTCCCCGCATCGCCCTTCTTCAACGTAAAACGCTGATAGCCAATTGCCGTAGCGCGCCCAGTCTCATTCACCGCCATCATGATTACGGTCAAGTCAAAATCATGCTCGGTCTGATTGGAAACAATAATTGAGCCCTCCAGCCGCTGGCCGGTCACTTTGGGATAGCGCCCCCACTGCGCCATGAGCGGCGCTACGACCGTCAGAACCAGTTGCTGGTTGCGTTGTGCGGCAGGCCGGCCACTGTCGGTCACAGTTACCGTAAAGCGGAAGTCACCGGTTTCGGTTGGAGCGCCGCTAAGAATTCCATCTTGCCCCAGCACAATGCCGGCGGGCACAGCGCCCTCCGTGATTTCCCACCGCAAGGGCGTGATGCCGCCGCGCGCTTGCAAACGAGTTTCATAATGCTGTCTGAGATATGCCTTGGGCAAGCTCGTAGTTTGAATGACAAGCGGTTCGCCAGTCGCCGCGCCTTGTTGCGCCCTAGCAACGCGGACAAACAAGCAACAGAGTAAGAGAAGGAGCACGCGTCGGTGTTCGAGCGGCATCGCAAGTCGGAAGGACACAGAAGCGATTATAGCCTCGTGCCTCTCGACGCCGCCGCCACCCGCACGATAAGCTAGATGGTTTCCGAGGGGGGCGGATTGCATGCGCGATGCGGTTGCACGGTTGTGGCCGGAGATTCAGTGGATTGAGAAACCCAAGCTGCGTGAGCAGGTTACCCAGACCTGGATCAAAGCACTGGAACGCAGCCCGCTGAAACCCGATGACCTGAATCGCATTCCATTCACGTTGCTCGTTCCTAACTGCCCGATCACTTTTATGGAGCATAAGCGCTGCGTGGTCCACATTGCACGTCAGAGCGCCGAGTCGATGCACGAATTCATGGGCCGCGCGCTGCCGATTAACATGGACGTAGTGATCGCGGGCGCCATTCTCGCGGATGTCGGTAAGCTGCTGGAATACGAACTCGGGCCCGACGGCAAGAGCCGTCAAAGTGAACGCGGAGAAGCCTTGCGGCACCCGTTCACGGGAGTCGCGCTCGCACTCGAATGCGGTGTTCCCGACGAAGTTTGCCACATTATCGCGGCTCATGCCGCCGAAGGCGATCTAGTGAAACGCACGACTGAAGCCTACATCGTCCATCACGCCGACTTCATGGCATTCCTGCCGTTTAAGAATCCTAAGAACGTGAAAGTGAAATGAGTGATGCCGATGCTTCTTGCTGTTGTCAGTCTTCTTAGTCTTGTCATTTTAGTCTTGTCATTCCGAGCGAAGCGAGGAATCTGCTGTTTCTCGCAGACGCCGAATGCAGATCCCTCGCTTTGCTCGGAATGACAAGTCAAAGAGGTACGTCATTTAAGGAGTGAATTTGTCCGCCGCTAAAGAAGTAGTCGCAACCAAAGAAACTATCACCGCGAAGATGTCCCGCTGGGCGGCAAGCCTGGATTACAAGCACCTCTCGCAAGATGCCGTCTATCAGGCCAAGCGCTTCCTGCTGGATTCCATCGGCTGCGCCCTCGGAGGCTATCAACAACACGACGTAAAAATTGCCCTCGAGGTGCTCGACGAGATCGCGGGCAAAGGACCTGCAACGGTAATCGGCACCGGCAAGCGCATCGATCCCGTCTCCGCCTCGCTCGCCAACGCCCTCATGATCCGCTGTATGGATTACAACGACATCTACTGGAAGCAGGATCCGTCGCACCCTTCCGACATTTTTCCGGCGGCACTAGCGTGCTGCGAGCGCACCAAGAGCAACGGAAGAGAATTGATCGTCGGCCTGGTGCTGGGGCACGAATTTGAAATGCGTTTCTGCGAAGCCGCGTTCCCCGGCATCCGCGAGCGCGGCTGGCATCACGCAACCTTAACCGCCTTCGTCTCACCCTTTGTCGCCGGACGCGCTCTGCATCTCCCATGGGAACAGATTCAACATGCCGTAGGCATCTCGGCGAGCCGCCACGCCACGCTGGGCGCGGTAACTGCGGGCAAGCTTACCATGATGAAGAACACGGTCGATCCGATGGCAACCCAGAGTGGAGTGCTCGCTGCGCTCATGGCGGAGAAGGGCTACACCGGACCGGAGCACGTAGTCGATGGAAAAGAAGGACTGACGCATGTTTTCGGGCCGGAGTGGAAGCTGAATATTCTGACCGACGGGCTGGGTGATTCTTGGCGTATCACACAGTGTGGCATGAAGGCGTTTCCAACCGAAGCGCTGACGCATACCCCGATTTCAGCGGTGCTCGAGATCGTGAAGTCGAATGACTTGAAGCCGGATCAGGTGACCAAGATCCAAATTCGTTCGCTGGCCCGCGCCGCGGACATACTTTCCGATCCCAGCAAGTACGATCCCCGCAGCAAAGAGACCGCCGACCATTCGCTGCCTTACGTAATCGCAGCGGCGCTAGCGGAGCGGCAGGTGACGCCGGTGCAGTTCACTATGGAAAAGATCATGGATCCGACCATTCGCGCCCAGCTCCAGAAAGTCGAAGTCGTGGCCGATCCGGAGATCGAGAAAGTGTTTCCAGCATTGCAGCGGGTGATCGTAAACATCACGACCACGGATGGTCGAATGTTCACCAAGCAACTCGACTATCCCAAAGGCGACCCGCGCAACCCGCTCACCGATCAGGAAGTCGAAGAAAAATTCGCGGCATTAGCGGAAGGCGTGTTGTCGCAGCGCGCCCAGCAGAAGCTGAAAGACGCCATCTGGAACTTGGAGAAGATGGGCTCAGTCAGCAGGCTGATGGTCTTGATGAAAGCCGACGTGCGAGCGAAGAAACCAACCTCGCCCAAGTCCGTGAGCAAGAAGAAGCGCCGGTAAATTACGTAGTGTGTCATTCCGATTTATTAAGTTTGTCATTCCGAGCGAAGCGAGGAATCTGCTGTTTGTTAGCACCGGGAGTACTCTATGCCCCAGACCATGGTTGAAAAAATCGCGCAAGCCCACCTCGCCGAAGGCCCCAAGCGCCCGCTGCGCACTGGCGACTTCCTCTCCATCCGCCCGCATCACGTCATGACTCACGACAACACCTCGGCGGTAATGAGCAAGTTCAAAGGCATCGGCGCGAAAAAGATTCACGATCCCAAGCAACTCGTATTCGCCCTCGATCACGATATTCAAAATAAAGACGAAGCCAACCAGAAAAAATACCGGTCCATTGAGGCCTTCGCGAAAGACCACGGAGTCGACTTCTATCCGGCGGGCTCAGGCATCGGCCATCAAATCATGGTGGAGCGAGGATACGTTGTGCCCGGCTCATTCGTGGTAGCCTCCGACTCGCACTCGAACATGTACGGCGCGCTGGGAGCGATCGGAACGCCCATCGTGCGCACCGACGCCGCTGCAGTCTGGGCCACGGGAGAATTCTGGTGGCAGATTCCCCGTTCGGTGCAGGTGGTGCTCGAAGGTAAGTTGCCCGACGGTGCGACCGGCAAAGACATAATCATTACCTTGTGCGGCCTCTACAACCACGATGAAGTTCTGAACGCAGCCGTCGAATTCAGCGGCCCCGGAGTGGCAAGCCTCTCCATGGACGCGCGCCTTTCCATCTCCAACATGACTACCGAATGGGGGCCGCTGGTGGGCTGGTTCCCGGTAGATGAAGTAACGATCAAGTATCTGAAGAGCGTGCATCAGCGGCTGAAGGCCACGGGCGTGGAACGGTTTTCGGAGAAAGACGTCGAAAATTGGACGAAGAATCCGCCACGACCGGATGCCGACGCCGTCTATGCGGCTCGGATCGTGCTTGATCTCGGTCAGGTGACGCCACACGTATCGGGTCCCGATACTGTGCAGACCATGGCTTCTCTCGCGGAGATGGAAAAGAATAAGGTCGCGATTCAGAAGGCTTACCTGCTCTCGTGCGTGAACTCGCGTCTCGAAGATCTGGATGCCGCAGCGAAAGTTTTGAGAGGCAAGAAAGTCGCACCGGGTGTGAAATTCTATTTAGGCGCAGCCAGCAAGTGGGTCCAGGAAGAGGCCGAAAAGCGCGGCATCTGGCAGACGTTGCTCGATGCCGGCGCGAATCCTCTGCCGGCAGGCTGCGGACCATGCATCGGTCTCGGAGTCGGACTGCTCGAGCCCGGCGAAGTGGGAATCTCCGCCACCAACCGCAACTTCAAAGGCCGCATGGGATCACGCGATGCCAAGTGTTATCTCGCGAGTCCCGAGGTTGTCGCTGCTTCCGCCGTCGCGGGCTACATTCGCGGACCGCATGAAATGAGCGGTCGCGAGCCCGCGTGCAGCTACACGGCATTTGCAACAGTCGCAGCAGCAGAGAAGGTCGACATCCTTCCAGGCTTTCCAGAAAGAGTCCACGGCCGACTCGTCTTCCTCCCACAAGACAACGTGAACACCGACGCGATCTATGGAAAGGACTACACTTACCGCGACGATGTCACGAAGGAATTGATGGCGAAGGTCGTAATGGAGAACTACGATCCGGAGTTCGCGTCTCGCACTCGCGCGGGCGACGTGGTCGTCAGCGGATTCAATTTTGGAACCGGATCGAGCCGCGAGCAAGCAGTGACTTGCCTCAAGGCGAAAGGCATCCCACTCGTGATTGCGGCCAGCTTTTCACAGACCTATTTGCGCAACGCGTACAACAATGGCTTCCTGTGCGTGGAAGTACCGGACCTTGTGAAGCGCCTACGCAAGCAATTCGCCAACGAAATCGCGGAAAAAGAAAAGACAATCATTCCCGTCGAGGAAATCGACATCGACTTCACTTCTGGCGTGATCCACTGGCGCGGTGAGAAGTTCGCCTTCCCACCGCTGGGAAGTGTTCCGCAATCGCTCGTAATCGCCGAGGGAGTGGAGAACCTGGTAGCAAAGCGTCTGGGCCTGAACTGAAGCGAGACGAACTGTAGAAACATTGCTTACAACGTCTCAGAAGCAAAGTCAGAACTTTTTGTGCCTCTGTGTCTCTGTGGTGAAAGTTCTTAGGAGAAAACGCATTCATGGCAAAACATACAGTAGTCACAATGCCCGGCGACGGAATCGGAAACCAAGTACTGCCCGAGGCATTGCGCGTTTTAAAAGCCGTCGGCTTCGATGCTGAATACATCCACGCTGACATCGGCTGGGAATGCTGGAGAAACGAAGGCAACGCACTTCCTCAACGGACGATCGATCTCTTGGCCAAACACAAGCTCGGCCTTTTCGGAGCCATCACTTCAAAGCCAAACAAAGAAGCGCAAGCGGAGCTGAATCCCGAGTTGCAGGGCAAGGGTCTGGTGTACTACAGCCCGATTGTAACCATGCGCCAGAAATTCAGCCTCGATATCTGCATGCGTCCTTGCATTGGATTCACCGGCAATCCTCTGAACTACATTCGCAAACGCACCGACGACGACTACGACGAGCCGCAAATCGACACCACGGTGTTTCGTCAGAACACAGAAGGCATGTACGCCGGGATTGAGTGGACCAACCCGCCCGACATTGTGCGTGCCGCCCTCAACTCGCATCCCAAGTTCAAAGCCTTCGCCGGCGTGCCCGGTCCCGACATCGCCGTCAGCGTACGCATCATCACTCGACCCGCCGCGCGCCGCATCGTCACCGCAGCCTTTGAGTACGCGAAAAAGCGCGGCTTCAAGGGCGTAACCATCTGCGAAAAGCCTAATGTGGTTCGCGAAACCTCGGGCATGATGGAAGAGACCGCCAAAGAAGTGGCCAAGAATTATCCGGGAATCGCGCTGTGGTCGACGAACATTGACGCGCAACTAATGTGGCTGAACAAGAATCCTGAAGACTACAACGTAATCGTAGCCTCGAACCTGTTCGGCGATATCCTGTCTGACGCTTTCGCAGGTCTGGTCGGCGGCCTGGGATTCGCAGCCTCAGGCAATATCGGAGACGAAGTCGCAGTATTCGAGCCCACGCACGGATCCGCCCCGAAGTACGCCGAACTGAATCCCCCAATCGTGAATCCAATCGCCATGATCCTCTCCGCCGTAATGATGCTTGAGCACGTGGGCGAGAACGATAAAGCCAAGAGAATCAAGGATGCCATCTCCACTGTGGTGAGAGAAGGCAAGGTGCGAACCTACGACATGATACGAATTTCGGGCGGGGCGAAGTCGATCAGCCAAGGCGCCGCCTCGACTATACAAATGACAGACGCGATCCTGGCAAAGCTAAAGTGACGGTTGGAAGAATACAGCACGGGTTCCTTTGTGAACCTTAGTGTCCTTTGTGGTTAATGATCTTTCATGATTAACAACACAGCAACGAGCGCACATCCAGCCGAAGCCGGGCACTACGGCAAAGACGTGCGCTCCGATTTGCACGTCGCCATTGAACCCCGCGACAGCGGCGGTCTCGAGATCACGCTCGAGTCCCGCGTTGGGCTCTACTACGGCAGCTCGATCTTGAGCCAGACCCGGCAGGTGCTCGAGTCTCTCGGCGTAAAGCACGCGCGCATTTCAATTCACGATGAGGGCGCGTTGCCATTTGTCATCTCAGCGCGAATTGAAGCGGCGGCAAAACGCGCGGGCCTCGCTGGTGGGCAGAAGGCGTTGCCCGAGAAAATCACGCTCTCGGAACCGACGACTCGCGATCGCCTGCGACGGTCTCGACTTTATCTCCCCGGAAGCGAGCCCAAGTATTTCATCAACGCCGCGTTGCACGGACCCGACGCCATCATTTTGGATCTGGAAGACTCCGTTCACCACGCCGAAAAAGATGCAGCACGAATTCTCGTGCGAAATACGCTGCGCGCTGTCGACTTCGGTAGCTGTGAGCGCATGGTGCGCATTAACCAGTTGCCGCTCGGGCTGGAAGATCTGGCAGAGATTGTTCCCGAAGCTCCCGACCTGGTGCTGATTCCGAAGGTGGAAAGGCCCGACCAAGTCGGCGAAGCAGATCGCCTGATGCGTAAACTGAAAGTCAGCAACGGCATTGATCGCGCAATCTGGCTGATGCCCATCCTTGAATCCGCTCTCGGAATTGAAAACGCATTCGCCATCGCGACGGTAACTCCGAATGTTTGCGCGCTCACCATCGGACTCGAAGACTACACCGCCGACTTGGGTGTGGTGAAAACTCTGGAGGGCCGCGAGTCGCAATACGCCCGCACGCGCGTCGTCAACGCAGCGAAAGCTGCTGGCGTCCAGGCGATCGACTCTGTTTTTAGCGATGTCGGTGACTTGGCCGGGCTGCGACGGTGGGGAGAAAGTTCTCGCGCTCTTGGATTCGAAGGTATGGGATGCATACATCCCTCGCAGATTCCGGTCGTTCATGAAGCCTTCGCGCCAACGCAGGCAGAAATCGAAAAGGCGCTGAAGATCGTCGCCGCCTTCGAAGATGCGCAGCAGCGCGGACTGGCGGTGGTGAGCTTGGGCTCGAAGATGATCGATCCGCCGGTAGTAGAGCGCGCCCGAAGGCTGGTAGCCAGAGCAAAAGCGATGGGCAAAGCCTAGCAGATCGAATGTGGTGACGGGCGATTCGCCCGTCCGCAGTGAAGAAAGAAGAAATGAGCGAACGCATCGAACTTGCCCAGAATGCCGCCGGACGCAGCGTGCCCACGATGGTCAATGGCAAGCCGCAGATTCCATTTCTGGGTGTAGCGCAATATCAACCGCGCGGGCGAAAGGCTGCCCCACCCGTATGCTCCAGCAAGGATTATCCCGAGAACGGCGACAAGCGCGTGGCCAACCTCGAAACCGCTCTGCGTAATTGCGGGTTGCGCAATGGCATGGTGATTTCGAATCATCATCATCTGCGCGACGGCGACGGCGTCGCGCTGATGGCCCTCGAAGCGGCGGCAAAAATTGCCGTCAAGGATCTGATGTGGTTTCCGAGCGCCTCTTTCCCATCGCAAAAAGGCGCGATCGACCTCATGCAGTCCGGCGTCATCCATCACATCGAAGGCAGCATGAATGGGCCGCTTGGTGATTACTGTACTCAGGGCAAGATGCGCGGGATGGGCGTGTTGCGCTCCCATGGCGGGCGCTGGCAGGCCATTCAAGATGGTGAGGTACACATCGACGTCGCGGTGATTGCCGCGCCGACCGCCGATGCGTTCGGAAACGCCGACGGATCGCATGGCAAATCGGCTTGCGGTTCTCTGGGCTTCGCTCTCGCCGATTCGATGTATGCTGACCGTGTCATCGTGGTCACCGACAATCTGGTTCCGTTCCCCTGCATTCCCTGGCAGATTCAGGGCAACAATGTGGACTTCGTCGTCGAGGTCGATTCGATTGGCGATCCCACCAAGATCGTTTCGGGGACGACTCAGATTACGCGCTCGCCTGACCGCTTGCGCATCGCGGAGTTTGTGGCCCGCTTCCTGCGCGACGCTGGAATCATGCGCGACGGGTTCTCGTTCCAGGCAGGTGCGGGTGGAATCGCGCTTGCCTTCGTCGACTACCTGCGCCGCATGATGAAAGAAGACGGTGTGAAAGCCCGCTTTGTCCGCGGCGGTTCTACGAAATACCTGGTCGAACTTCTACAAGAAGGCCTGACCGACTACATCCTCGACGGACAGACGTTTGATCTTGACGGGGTGAAGTCGATCGCCAGCGATCCGCGTCACGTGGCCACTTCTCCGTTCACTTCATACAACTATCACGGCAAAGGCAACTTTGCGTCCCTGGTTGATGCTGTCGTGTTGGGCGCGACTGAAGTCGACGTGAACTTCAATGCTAACGTCGTCACGCACTCCGATGGACGGTTGCTGCACGGAATTGGCGGCTGGCAAAATTGTTTGGCGGCGGGGTGCACCATCCTTGCGGTGCCGTCGTTCCGCGACCGCATTCCCGTGATCATCGACGAAGTGACCACGCTTACCGGGCCGGGCGAACTGATCGACGTCGTCGTCACGGAGCGCGGCATCGCGATCAATCCCCGGCGCCAGGATCTGCTGGATGCGGTGAGAGGTTCAAGCCTGCCCATCCGTCCTATTCAGGACATCAAGGCTGAAGTCGAGCGCATCTGCGGCGGCAAGCCCGCGAAGCCGAAGCGGGGAGATCGCCCTGTCGCCGTGGTGAAATGGGTCGACGGCACCGTGCTCGACACCATCTGGCAACTGAGTTAGGGGGCTTCTAGCTGCTGGCTTCTAACTCTCGATCTTGGCTGTTGGCGACGGCCACTCAAATTCCCGTTTCGGGACGGAGTTTACTGTTTAGTACCGGGTACCCCCCTCCCCCCTTTCTCTGCAAAATCTTCAAAACAAAAAACTAATTTTGCCACTATCTGCTAGATCTTTGACTTTGCAGGAGTTACAGGCAAAATCTAGAGAACATGGGAGTTAGGGCGGGGATGACGGGTCTCAGCGTCCCATTTTGGAACCACGGATGGCAGGGCATTTGGACCGCGGTCAAGAAGTCACCGTCGTCTGGGTCAGATTGTCAAAGATCGATCATTATCTTCCAGATAATGCATCTTGTAGCAGGATATCTTACTTGAGGTGGGCAGTCAACGATGAAACGCGCTGCGGAACTGGTCTTTAAAAACGGCCCCGGGAGAGTGCTGCAACCCATGTTGGCGTCCAAAGAACGGACCTGAACCTGAGACACCGGGCTTTGAAATGTCTTCCCTGTGGAGTACACTGTGGAACAGGTTCCACATATGGAAATCGTTCAAATCGTGCTGGATAAAAAGTTGCTACACGCGGCCGACCAAGCCGCGAGGCGCACTCGGCGAAACCGGTCCGCTCTGGTGCGCGACGCGCTGCGGGAGCATCTCCGCCGGTTAGAATTGCGAGCCAGTGAGGAACGCGACCGCGAGGGATACTCGCGACAGTCGCAAGCCGACGCAGAAGCGCGGGGTTGGGAGTCGGAGGCCGCGTGGCCGGAAGAATAGCGCGAGGCCAGATCGCCAGAGGCGAAGTTCGGCTCTACCAGTTTGCCGCGGGCGCCAAAACGAACGACAAGAAACGAGCGGCCCTCGTGCTCACCCGCAACAGCGCCATCGGCTATCTATCCACGGTCACGGTTGCGCCTATCACTTCCACCATTCGGGGTGTGCCATCGGAAGTGGTTTTGCATGAGGAAGACGGCATGAAGTCCCCTTGTGCCGTAAACCTGCACAACGCGGTGACGGTATCGCAACAGCGGTTAGGAAGACGCGTGGCCCAGCTTAGTGCCGCACGGATGAATGAAGTGTGTGCTGCCCTGCGGTTCTCTTTGGGATGTGATGCAAACTAATTACTGGGTAAGTGTCAGAGCAAACACACAGTTGACAGATTGAATCTGCAGCCAGCAGTTCGTTCAGGGCAGATTACTGCCGGTTGGCCCGTTATCCGGGGGCTGCGAATCGCCATGCCTGCGCCGATTTGTCGGGATTTATTTGGCTCAGCCTGAGGACCCGAGCGCAGGCCAGGCCCCAGACGCCAACCGGGACAGCGTTCTCGGGCTGACGCGATCCGGCGAATAGGGCGCGGCCACGTCCCGTCAAGAGGCCCTCAATAGACGATCAGGTGAATTTTTGCGTCATTGAAATCGTTACCCGTGTCGTTAAAGACTGTTACCTCCACTTGACTGTTGGTGAGGGTGTTGTTGCAGTTGCCATCTACATTCCCACAGGCGCTGACTGTCTCCTGCTGTTGGGCCGGCGTGACCGAGTAGATCCGGTCGTCCACCTCAAACCCGAAATCGAAAATGTAGTCCCCTACCCCAGTGATATCGAAGAGAAATCCGCAAGGAGGCGTTGTGGCGGCCGCTCCGGAGAGGGTGGAATTGAAACAGGAGACAATCCTGCCACCGTTGAACGGACTGAAATGAAGCATAGCCTTGACCATGCCGCCAGCCGTTCGCGCCTGCGAAGCGTTGCCCTGCACGTCCAGGGTTGCTATTGGCGAGTTCGTTCCGATGCCAACTTGGCCTGAGGCCGTCAGGGTCATCACATCGACTCCGGCGCTGTCATTACGGAAGTTCAGCTTATTGGCCCCCTGCGATGCACTCTCTCCGGTGTTCAGAATCTGCCAGAACATCCCACCGGTTCCGGTGGTCTGCATCTCCAGCGCGGTTCCGACTCCTGACTCCGGCCCCTGCTCCAGGATGGTGAGGAAATTAGGTTGCGAAACCGTCAGACCCCATGTGCTCGGGCCCCCGCTGATGGCCTGGTTGTTTGTAAAAACGTTAGCCGCCGCGAGCAGCGGCACTTGGGTCGTGTCGAGATTCAGGGTGACCTTGCCGCCGTTGCCGCCGCCGGTAAGGTCGGTTCCGGCGGTTACGCCGGTGACGGTGCCGGGAAATTTCTGGCCGCTGACGAACGTCACTTTCCCCGTCTGGTTCACCTTAAACGTAGTGCCGTTGATGGCTAGTGTTGGGTCGGTTCCGTTCGGGAATAGGGTTAGCGTGTCGCGAACGTCTCCTTTTCCATTGACATCGAGTGTGGCGGCGGGAGTTCCGGTGTTGATACCTATCTGGGAGCTCTTTTGGAAGATCAGCGAATCCACGATGTCGCTGGTCGAGTCCCACATGGGAATGAAGTTCGCGACGCCCTTTCCTGTGACGGCAGGGTTGGCAGCAGACGCTGCATTGTTCTTTGTAGCGGCTACAGTCGCGCTAGTCTCGCTGCTGGCCCCGTTTGCCTGGCTTTTGTTTGCCAAGACGAAGGCCGAAGGTGGCAGCCCGCCAACTGTCTCGGCGTCGGCAGCTTTCAAGGCATAGGGGACGCTCATTAAGAGGATGCGCGGCTGCTCGCTTCCGTTGTTGATGCTCACGCCCAGCCATCGCGCCTCGCCCGAGGTGAACAAATCCAGCGGCAGGCCTTCCGGCTTGGTTGCGCCCAGTTGAGCGGTGTAGTTGCCCTTAGCGTCGCCCTGGACGTTCTGGGTTTCGAGCCAGAGCGGAGATCCTTCGTATTGATCCTTGTAGATGGCGAATGTTGCCTGGGCAATTCCTGTAATGATCTTCCCCTCGGTATCGACCGCTTTGCCGGCGAAGTTCACCAGGCGAGGAACGACTGCCGACGATGCGGAAGAGGTTGGCTGTTGCTGGGCGTTTACGAACGAACAAAAGATCGAAGCTCCAATACAGGCAGCGAGTAGACGGCGGCGGAACCTCATCACAACCCCCCAATTGCGAAATTGCCGGTTTCGACGGGGATTCACCAGGACTCGGCTAAAGGCGGTGCTACAATAGCGATCCAAGCTGTGCGACCCGTCTTCCCCAGGCGGGGGAAAACTAACCGAAATGATCTGGCCAAGTCCTAAAAAGGCCTCTCAAAGTTTCTCAAAACTTCTTAAAGTCGAGTTATGCCCAGCCTAGTCAATGGCTTGTACGAGTTCGGGGAGTTCCGTCTGGACGCGCAGAGAAGAACTCTGCAGCGAGGGCAAGAGTTGGTTGCGCTGACCCCGAAGGCTTTCGATCTACTGCTCCAGTTGATCCAAAGCGCCGGAAAGACTGTGACCAAGGACGATTTGATGAAAACGGTCTGGCCGGATAGCTTCGTCGAAGAGTCAAACCTGACGCAGACCATTTTCATGGTGCGGAAGGCATTGGAGGAAACCAGCGAACGGCGCTATATCCTCACGGTGCAAGGCCAAGGCTACCGGTTTCTGGTTCCAGTTAAAGAAGCAGCCATGCAGGGGCCAGAGATAGAAACGCCTGCACCCCCTCCTGATGCGGGAGATGTCGCCGACATTCAATTGCAGTCACAGCCGCAGCGCGCCAAAAATTGGAGATCGATCGTCATCGCTTCCGCGGTAATCGCGCTGACCTTGATCGTGGCGTCCAGCATTTGGCTCTGGCTTAGGCGGCACGGCGCGGCTGAGCCGTCCGGCAAAATCATGCTGGCGGTCCTGCCGTTCGAAAATTTCACCGGCGATGCGGGGCAGGATTATTTCAGCGACGGGCTGACGGAGGAGATGATCAGCCAGCTGGGAAACCTCGATCCCGCACATCTGGGCGTGATTGCCCGGACGTCAGTCATGCGCTACAAGCACTCGCAGGAATCGATTCCTCAGATCGGACAGGATTTAGGTGTGCAGTATGTGATCGAGGGCAGCGTGCGGCGGGATTCGGAGCGGGTGCGGATCACGGCGCAGCTGATCCAGGTGAGGGACCAGAGCCATCTGTGGGCACAACAATACGATCGCGATTTGGGCCACCTGCTGCAACTGCAGGGAGAGATCGCGCGCGCGGTCGCCAATGAAATCGAATTCAGCCTGGGTAGGCGGCGGTCGATCGAAGTGGCGCGGGAGGGGACCCTACCTCTACTGGTACCCGCGAATGGGCTGGGAACGGAATCATATGAAGCGTATGACCTGTATCTGCAGGGTCGGTATTTCTGGAACAAGAGGACGGCGGAAGGATTTCGACACGCCGCCGATTATTTTCAGCAGGCGATTGACAAAGACCCGAATTACGGCCGCGCCTACGCCGGGCTGGCAGACACTTTCAGCCTGATGAGCACTTGGTACGTTGGTCCGCAAAATGAGCTCATGCCCAAGGCGCGGACGGCGGCTTTGCGGGCACTGGAACTGGACGAGGCTCTCGCCGAGGCGCACGCTTCGCTCGCCCTGATCGAAGAGAACTACGATTACGATTGGGCGGGTGCGGAGAAGGAATTCCGGAGGGCCATTCAACTCGATCCGCAATACGCGACCGCGCACCAGTGGTATGCGGAGTCTCTTTCCTGGCAAGGGCGGTTCGAAGAAGCGTTTGCCGAGAGCGAGCGGGCTCGGCAACTGGATCCCTTGTCGGTGATTATTGCCTGCGATCACGCCATGATCTTGTACTACTCTCGCCAGTACGACAGCGCGTTGAAGCAATACGGCTCGGCGCTCGAACTCAATCCCAATTTTGATCCTGCGCGGGATTGGATGATTCCCCCCTATCTGCAACTGGGCAGATATGATGCGGCGATCGACGGGATCAAACGCGGGGAGGCCCGCGACGAAAACCCATGGATGTTGGCATGGAAGTCGGCCGTTTATGGCCGCTCGGGCCATCGGGAAGAGGCACGCCGGGCGTTGGCGAAACTTGAGCGAATTTCCGGTTCGCGGGCGGATCGAACCGTAACGTTGTTGATCGCTTATTCGGGCACAGGTCAGAAAGAGCGGGTGATTGAACTGTTGCAGAAGGCATATTCGGAGCACTCGAACGCAGTGGTCCAGATCAAAGTGGACCCGATGTACGACCCGATGCGGAGCGATCCGCGATTCGCGGATTTGGTGCGCCGCCTTAGATTGGAATAGCAAGAACTGCGTGCTGGTTGTCGGCATTGCGGAAGTCTTTCAGCGCGGGCAGCAGATTTTCTGCAGTTCGTGGTTTGTCAGCCAACAGACGACAAATGCGGGGACAGACAAATGCGGGGACAGACAAATGCGGGGACCAGACGGGACGTACACTCTTTAAATCTAGCCTCCAGACTCACGCCACAACAGACATTTCCCAATGCTGTTTGCGCTTGGGTCTCACTGTAACCTTCACATCCTGCCCCTAGGTTTCCTCGGCCGTGATCATTTAAGCCAGTGAACTTTGATCTCCTTTTCGAGCGGCTTGAATTCCAGATCGCCGGTGACGAGTTCCGCCCTTCTTTCCTTTGCCAGGGCGGCGGCAAAGGCGTCGGCCAAACTCAACTTGAAACGCGCCTTGAAATCGGCTGCGAAGTCGGCCAGCGCGCGGGTCGTGGAATGAAAATCAATCGGCAGGCCCTGAAGGACTTTCGCGGCCTCCGCCCACGCCTCCGCGCCGTCTTTCTTCACAATGGAGTACTTCACCTCGGCGTAGTTCACATCAGTCATGAGGAGCGGGCTGTCCTTCTTACCGGCGGAGACGAGCATATCTTCCATCGTCTCCGCGCCCGGCTCGTCGCGGAAGTAGGCGATAAGTGCGAAGCTGTCGAGCACCTTAGCCTGCATGGCGCTCCTCGAGTGCCCGTTCCTGCTTCTTGTGCTCGGCCCAATCCTCCGTTAACGGCTTGCCTCCGTGCGTGCGTTTCAGGATGCCGCGCCCGCGCCTAATGAGTGCCGCGGTGACGGGTTTGAGAAGGATGCCCTCCGGTGTGGCCTGGACCACGGCCTTGGTCCCGTCCTCGATGTCGAATTGTTTGCGCAGGCGAAGCGGGATGACGACTTGCCCCTTCGTCGTGAACCACACGGTTTCGAGTTTCTCAGTCATACTAATCGTTATAAGTATGATAGATTATATATAGTCTGTCAAGATTTAACAAGTAGGAAAAGTTTTAAAAAGACGGAACGATCAGAAATTTTCCGTCTTGTGAGCCGCCGGCCTAGTCACTAGTAATGGATCACTCCTGCAAACCGGGCTGAGATAGACGAAGCGATGCGGCGCTTTGCCAAACTGCGAGTGCAGAGATCCTTCGTTGGGAGTCCCCGGCTTTGCCCGGGACTCCGCTGCCTCAGGATGACAACGGGGGGTGGTTTTGTAAGCGTGGGCCGGCTGCCAGCCCTAAAAGGCGAGCATTCCTATGTCGCGAATAGGCGAAAGACCACGGGGTACCCTGCACGCGACCACGAATCTTGGGGCATCTACAGCGAACGAACTTCATTCTTGACACTCGCCAGCCCCGTTAGTAACATGCCGTTCCGCTTGCTCTAACCTGCGATCTACGGCCCCCAGTTGTCGCTGCAAGCAGAAAAGAGGTCATCGATGATTTCCAGAATATTGGACAAAAGTTTGCTGATCGTTGCCGTGGTTTTCGCTCTCGGCCTAGCTGCGTCGGGGCAGTGTTCCAATGCGAGTCTGGCAGGCAAATACGGGTTCTCCGCCGGCGGTCTGGATAAGCACGGAACCCCCATTAGCCTTCTGGGTTACATTAACGCCAACGGAAAGGGAACATTCACGGGGGCGGAAACCGCCAGCGACGGCGGTAGCGTGCTAACGAACGTTCCACTCACCGGGACGTACACCATCAAATCGGATTGCACAGGCTCGGGCACGAGCAAGCTGAAAGGGCAAAAAAACACGAACCATTTCACTCTGGTGGTTGTGTCAGGAGGAAAGAACCTGCAATTCCTGAGCACGGATGCACCCAACGTTCAGAGCGGCATAGTACAGGCTCAGGGGAAAGCGAATTGCACGGTGGCCGGGCTCAAGGGAAATTTCGGGATCGAGGCCAACGGGGTCTTTGTTGGCGTGGGAGCGGTTGCTCTCGATGGCTTGTTCGCGCTGGATGGAAACGGTAACGTGAGCGGAACCGAGTCAGGCAGCATCGCGGGCTCGATCTTCACCGGGCAGGCAGTCTCCGGGACCTATGGCGTCGCTTCGAACTGCACTGGCACGTTGACGGTCACGGTATTGGGCCAGACGGAACATTCCAGTTTTGTTGTGACTAACGGTGGCAAGGGAATGCTGGTGCTTGAGACCGACGCGAATACGGTCGTTTCAGGCTTCGGGCAACAGTAATTGACCTTCCACTACAGAGCGGGAATGTGCGGAAGGGTGCCGGGTGCCCCGGACCTTTAAGAAGTAAAATTCTGGTTTGGGCACCCGACTAGAAGCCCCGCCCTCTCGCAAAAACGCGAGAAGGGTAGGGCACTCGCTTCTTGTGTGTTGAAAGCATGGGCCAGCCCGTGCTCGCATTGCGGAGTGTCCTACCTGGCTGGGGCCGCCCCGTTTCATTTCGTATCAGGGCACAATCTCCGTTTGTTTCTGATCAACCTTGGCAAAAAACTTCCGTATATCGTCAAGCAGGAGATCGGGCTGTTCCAGAGCCGCGAAGTGCCCGCCCTTCGGCATCTCAGTTCTTTGTACTACATTGTATGTCTGAGTAATCCAGCGAAACGGAGGGACCGCTACCTCTCCCGGAAAATCCGCGTACGCCACGGGAGTCTCCAGGCGGGGCGTCGGCGCCGTTTCCTCTCCGGTGAGCCGGTTCTCACGATAGATTCGCATGGCGGAGCCAACCGTTCCGGTAGCCCAATAGAGCGTGACATCGGTCAGAAATGTGTCGCGGTCCACCGCCGTAAGAAAGTCACCGTTGTTATCGGTAAGCAGTTGAAATTTTCCTATCATCCAGGCCAACCAGCCAACCGGAGAGTCAGTCAGGGCATAGGCAAGAGTCTGCGGTTCAGCGGCCTGGAGGAAAAAAAAGCTGCTCTCTGGTTGGTCAAAGTACGAATACCGTTTCCGCTCCGCATCGCTCATTTGCGCGACTGCCTCCGGGTTCGGCGGATCCGCGGTAATGAGGTTCAGATGAAGTCCGATTACACGTGTGGGCGCTAGGTAAGCCATATCGCGTGCTATTAACGAACCCCAGTCGCCCCCTTGGATGCCATACCGTGAATAGCCCAAACGATCCATCAGAACGACCAGAGCTTTCGCCATACTCTGTGGGCCCCAGCCACGGGTTGTCGTGGGTCCGGAAAATCCAAAGCCAGGAAGCGAAGGAATAATGACGTGGAATGCAGGGCTATGGCTGTCTTTGGGATGGGCAAGCGGCTCGATCAGCCCGAGAAATTCAACAATCGAACCGGGCCAGCCGTGAATCAACAGCAAGGGTATTGCGTCGGGGCGGGGCGAGCGCTGATGGATAAAATAAATCTGCTGTCCATCAATTTCCGTGGTGAACTGGTCAAAGCGGTTGATCTTAGCTTCTTGCGCACGCCAGTCGTAGCTGTTCTGCCAGTACTCCGCGAGTTCGCGGACCTTTTTTATGTCGACGCCGTACTCCCAGGTCGTGCCCGGAATTTGATCTGGCCATTTGGTTTCTGCCAAGCGGCGCCGAAGATCGATCAGAACCTGGTCGGAAACATGCACTTTGAACGGACGAATTGTGGCAGGCTCCGGCTTGGCCGGTAATTGCGCTTGTCCAAGCGCAGTTGACGCGAACACAAGCAACGCGGCCAGCAGAAGCCTCCCGCGCAGCGAGACAGTCCTTTCCCCTCTCTCGAACGCAGCTCTCATTACGCCCTCGCACTCCAGTGTTGAACGAACTGATGAGGAAAAACTCGGGCAACGACACCCCGCATTTCTCCCCATGCGGCGTTCTACATCGGGGCCGCTGTTCCATCCGACCACACGCCAGTACCCATCAGGAACATATACATGGGTTCAGGGTTGCCTTTGTACGTTGGAGCCAGTAAGAGTGGAGATCCCGGGAACGGTTCTGACACATTATTTGAGGAGTCCACCAGATTTGCGCCCCATACCGTACCGAGCGGCATGTAGAACATAAGATGGGCCATGTTGTGCCCACCCTTATCAGTCAGATACGCATCCTTGGACATCATGTAGCTCATGGCGCCAGCCTCGAGAGCCGGCAATTCCTTTTTCTCAATCGCGGCCTTGACACTCTCCTTGACTTCTTCTTTCGATTTTCCAGCCAATACCAATTTTGTTCTCATCAAAGTGATGGGCAGCACCGTTCGAGCGGCGGGTGGATTTAAGCAAATCGGACTGCGATTTTTAGGGTTCCAAAACTCCGGACTGTCGAATGGATTCATCCACGCGCGTTCGACCATGCAGACAAAGCCGTTCTTGCCTTCGACCGCGGTTTCATAGCCATGGCTTCCGAGGACCATTACTTTTGCATCGCGGGAAATCGACGGCGGGGCCGCGGTCCGTGCCAGAACAATCTCAGCGTTTCGATCTACTATCAGATACTGATCCAGCGCGGCCATGCTCGGATACGGCACTTTGGCTTCCTGTGGCTGCGCTTGCCACGCGCCCAGCACGAAGGCACCCAATGCGATTGCCTTAATTACCGTTGGATTCATCGATTTTCCCCTCGACGCGGATTTCGAATACAACACGGCCTTTAAACCTGTGATGCGGCCGTGATCATTGATAGTTGCCTTATAAATACCGACCGGTATGTATGTTTATATTGCAAGACATGCGCGTTAAGGCGGCCAAACCATCTGTCGCTCGCACAAAGCCGCGTGATTGCACATTGCCGGCCCCTGAGGAGGCGTTGCCAAGCATGGTACGACCCTCAAAAAGGACGGCGGCCTAGTCTCAGCCTCGCGCTCGCCTCCGGCCGCGTACCGGGGCGGGGCGCAGCAACTCCAAGTGGCGACTCACGCTCCGTTTTCCTGATTGCAACATCCGAGGATCCTGCGAATTCTTTCCTAAAACGGCGTACCCCTCCCACGCCGCGATCAGGAACGTAGCCGTTTCATTCGCATTTATGTCACTCCGCACTACCCGGCGTTTCTGTCCTTCGCGCAGTGCCTCCGCCATGGCGTCGTGCCAGTCCTTATAAATTCTCGCCGTCCTTTTGCGGAATCCCTCATCAAGACCTGACATCTCTTGAGCCAGGTTAAGCAATTCGCAGCCACGCTGAACGTCTTCTCTTTTCTGGGAATGGGACTGAAAAATGCGGATCAGAACGTCGATGGGGTTCTTGGCGTTCTGTAAAGGCTGCACCCACTTCTGGCGAACTCTACTCGCGATGATTTCGTCCGCCACCGCATAGCCGAGTGCTTCCTTGTTATCGAAGTGGTAATACAACGCGCCCTTGGTCACGCCCGCTTTGGCCAAAATGGCATCCAGGTCGGCGCTTCGAAATCCTGAGTGGTGGATCTCCTGGAAGGCAGCCTGCAACAAGCGCCCGCGCGTGCGCTCTGGATCGCGCGGTTTGGCCCCGCTGCGACTCCGTCTTTTTCTTACTGCTAACATACCAGCTAGTATGCGTGTTATGGTCGCGGCTGTCGAGACAAACCTTCAACGGACGAGCCCACGGCCTCCTGACCCTTCAGGCCCGATGCGCAAGGCACGGTCACTTCCGCTGCTACGCCGTCCCCGTAGTACGAGAACCGAGTTCCTGCGAGAGCGAGCCTTTCTCACTTCTCCACCAACAGGTCGGAGGTGGTTAAATCCGCCTCGGCCGGAAACTTGAGAAATCGACCGGTAGTTAAAGGACTCGCAAACCTGTGATGCGGTAGCCGTGGTTGGCGGCTCTTATAATACCGACCGGTAGGTATGGTCGAATAACCTGAATCACGGTCGAATATGAAATCGCGAAGTCTGACTCTGCAGCGTCTATTGAATTGTGTAGAGAGTCGAGCGATTCGTGACTGAAATGCGCGGCGGACGCAGACGCTGCACACATCGCCGTGTGATTAAGTGTCCGGCAATTAACTGTTTCGCTTCTCCCCAACAGTCATTCGTCACAAAGAGTGTGGGTTCCGTGTTTTTTGGATGACTGCGTGCTCGAACCAACTGTCAGAGTGCCGAGTGGTGCGTGGCGTGAATTGCCACACATCTCGGCGTGGAACCTTGCTCGGACGAAAAGGAGAAGACATGAGCGCAGTAAGACGGTTGCGGAATTTCTGGGTACTGTGGGTTACGACGGTTGTTTTGGCTTGCTTCAGCAATGCAGTCGCTCAAGCGCGCTACAGAGTCACCGATTTAGGCAGTGAGGGGAGTGACAATCTGGGTTGTGCCATGTCCGTCAATAATGAAGGCTGGACGGAGATCATGGCTGGGAGCCTGCCACCGGGCGAGGTGGATAACATATTCGGGACACTTCTAAACGGTCGCGCACTGATAGATGTCGACGGATTCAAGCTCGACCTCGGCACGCTCGGAGGAACCAACACTTGGATGAACTGGGGCGAGATCAACGATTTCGCCCAGGTAGTAGGTTATTCCGAAACGAGTGTTTCGGATCCGAACGGCGAAGACGTTTGTGGCTTCGGCACGCACCTTGAGTGTCAGCCGTTTCTTTGGCAATTCTTCCACATGAGCGCTCTCCCGCTGCTCGGCGGAAATAACGGGCAGGCAAGCGCGATCAATAACCTCGGAGAAATCGCAGGATTTGCGGAAACCGCTACCGTGGACCCGGGATGCCCGCCCAATCTGATTAGAACGCCGGTGTTGTGGAAAAACGGCAACTCCCAAGCCCAAGCTCTTCCTACCGTGGACCGCGATCCAGACGGGGACGCATTTTGGATCAACGATCGCGGCCAGGCTGTAGGCGACTCGGGCAACTGTACGGGAACGATCCTTCACGCCATATCGTGGGAAAACAACACTGCCACCCAGCTTCCTGACTTCGGAACTGGCGCTGTCGCCCAAGGCATTAACAACCAGGGCCAAATTGTTGGGACCGTCGGCAGTCCTGACAACAGAACCCAATATGGCGCGCTTTGGCAGAACGGCGTACTCACAAACCTCGGCCTTCTGCCGGGAGATTTTGGCGGTCTCGCCAGCGGCATCAACAGCAAGGGCCAAGTGGTGGGAAGCAACTTCGACTCCAACTTCAACTGGTCCCATGGCTTTATCTGGCAGAACGGGGTGATGACTGATCTCAACACGCTGATTCCGGCCAATGCCAACCTCTTCGTAACCATGGCTAACAAGATCAACGATCGCGGACAAATCTCGGGCATGGCAATCGTCCTCAGCGGGCCGGACGCGGGCAACATCCACGCCTTTCTGGCAACCCCTGCACACCAAAGCATGGGCAGGTCGGTTGCAGAGGTCGCCCTTACACACCCGAAATCCAATATGCCTGCGAATGTTGGCGAACAGCATTTGCGGAGATTCGGACTCGTCCACTTCGGCCGATAACAGGATTCGGGGCTGGCCCACCTTTACGTTGCGTGTGAAGGCGGGAACGATGAGGTCGGCCGTCACGGGTGAAAAATCGGGACGCAGACTGCATCAGTCCCCACTCTTGCAAAAGCCGCAAAGGTGGGCCAGCCACCAACACTTCAAAATCAACACAGGAGGAGCTATGAATCGACTGCAGCTTTGGAAGGTAGTAAGTGTCGTACTTCTTGCATGTGGTTTGGCGAGCGCTCAAACCATTACCACATTTAGTGCACCGGGCGCGGGCACCGGCGCCGGCCAGGGCACCGGGGGCTTCGGCATCAACCCGCAGGGGACGGTCGTGGGATCCTACGTTGACGATGGCAACGTGTTTCACGGCTACCAGTGCGTTTCGGGGTGTGGTACGGCCAGCACTTTCACCACATTTAATGCTCCGGGCGCGGGCACAGGCGCAGGCCAAGGCACGATTACTTTCAGCATCAACGTTTTCGGAGTGATTACAGGGTTCCTCATTGACGCAAATAACGTATCCCACGGCTTCGTGACTACGGCTCCGTTCAAGCACTTCACCATTTTGAACGAGCCGGACGCCGGGCAAGGCGCCGGCCAGGGCACTATCGCGGGCAACATCAAGCCCGAGGGAGGGGAGATCGCCGGATCCTACGTTGACTCAAACGGTGTATCTCACGGTTTCGTCACCGCTCCACCTTACCGCACCTTCACCTCATTCGATCCCAAGGGCTCCGTATCCACGCTTATGCCAGTGGCAAGCGCCCTTAACCAGGAGGGGGAGGTCACGGGAACTTACCTTGACGCGAGCGGCGCGCTTCACGGCTTCGTGCGCGCTGCGAACGGCACCATCACCGAATACAACGTCAAGGGGGCAGGCACCGGCTCCGGCCAGGGCACCTCAGGCTCAAGCATCAGCGACCTGGGGACAACCACGGGAAACTACATTGATTCGAACGGCGTGAATCACGGCTTCCTGCGCCGTCGGTCCGGCCACGTCACCACATTCAACGTCTTGGCCGCGGGCAATGGCTCCGGCCAAGGCACCATACCTGAGGGCATCGACCTGCTGGGGGAGATTACGGGACAATACGTCGACTCGAGCGGCGTGAATCACGGCTTTGTGCGGAGTCCGCTGGGCGACATCACCACCTTCGACGCTCCGGGGGCGGGAACGGCCTCTGGTCAGGGCACGATTCCGGCGACCCCCAACCTGTTTGGGGTCATCACCGGGCAGTATATTGACTCGAACAACGTGCATTTCGGCTTCCTATGGAACCCGTAACCCCGCTCCGAGGTAAACAGCCATCAGCAGTTGACGGTTAATTCTGCGACACCGGGACGCAGGAAACCTGGATGTCCGGTTGGAGGAGGGAGGGGCGTGTCATATCACTGCCTCTCCCGACCTCAACACGCTGCTTCCTGCAAATGCCAACCTCCCTCGCAATCATGGCTAACAAGATCAACGAGCGGGGACAAATCTCCGGCATGGCAATCGTACTCAGCGGTCCGGATAAAGGGAATATCCACGCCTTTCTGGCAACCCCTGTACACCAAAGCCTGGGCAAGTCGGTGGCAGACGTCGCACCTACACGCCTGAAATCCAATGTGCCCGCGAATGGTGGCGAACAGCCTTTGCGGAGATTCGGACTCGTCCAATTCGGCAGACAAAGCGCATTTTCGAAGCTTCCGCACCATGCATTCCGGCCATATGCTGCGCGAAGGCGCAAGGCCGGAGATTGTGCGGGACAACATGGGTCACGCGAATATCGACGTGACCCAGAATGTTTAACGCAAGAGCTGGCCGGCGGCCCACTCAACCCGGCTTGAGCGGGCCACCCGACCCAGACACTAGTAATGGATCGCTCTACAACCGCGCTGAGATAGCCGAAGCCATGCGGCGCTTGCCAAGGTGCGAGTGCAGAGATCCTTCGTTGGGAGTCCCCGGCTTTGCCGGGGACTCCGCTGCCTCAGGATGACATCGGAGGAAGAAGGTGGGGACGACGAGGTCGGCGGTCGCAGCTTTCCGGGCGTAATCTCGACGCGGTGGCGAGAGCTGCCTGCTCCTGCCGGTCAGTGGAATAATGGAACTCATGAGTGGAAATCGTTGGGGAGCTGAGGGTCCGCCTTTAGAAGCTTATTCGCGGGTCACGGACGCGGAGCGATTCGGATCCCTGCACCAGGTTGCGGCAGAGTTGCTGGACCGATTGGAACTGGAGTTCGAAGCCGAGCGCGCGGAGGGGTATGGGCTTGACCCTGAGCTGGAGCAGGGCTTCAAACTGGCGCGTCCGAGCGTTAGCCTCGTGCCGAGAGACGCCGGCGCTGCGCCCATCGTGGTTGCGTTCTCGACCTTTCCCGGGATCGTCGCCCGCTTCGGTCGCTGGTGCACGGCCGCTTTCCCCACCTGCGGATGCGATGCGTGCGATGAAACGGCCGAAGGCGAAATCGAACGTTTGAATTCGATGATCGACAACCTGACCGCAGGCCACTTCCGGGAAGCGATCCGGATCTCCGGCCCGTGGCAAGAGTGGGAGTTCGGGTCCGATAGCGGGCGCTGCGCAAAGTCGCGGCTCGATCCGGATCGCGCTCGCCAGCTAGTTGCCGCAGGGGATCGGTCCGTGTACGAGTGGGGGCCGTGGCCCAAGCGGAGATGAGCAGAACGGATCCGGTTAATCGGAAAATAGTCCCAAGTCTCGCACTTTACTAGTTGAACTATCGCTCCGAGACTTCCACAGGAGGTTCGTTGAGAGATTTGGCTTTGTGCGTCGCTAGCTTTGGGCCTGCCCAGACTGCGATCCGGTATCCGAGCAGCACCGTGAGAACAGCAGCGTACTCCAGCGGCAGGTGGACGTCGGCCTTTACCAGCCACCAGTAATGAATTATTCCGGCCATCGCGCTGAAATAGATCAGGCGGTGCAGGGCTTGCCAGCGTTTCCCGCCGAGACGCCGGATCCATCCCTTGGTCGAAGTGAGCGCCAGTGGGATGAGGAGGACGAATCCGGTGAATCCGACGGTAATGAATTTTCGTTTGGCGATGTCGTGCAGCATTTCGTGCAGGTCGAAGAATTTGTCCAGCCAGATGTAAGTGAGGAAATGCAGCGTGGCGTAGAAGAAGGCGAATAATCCGAACATGCGGCGATAGCGAATCAGCCAAAGCTGTCCGGTGAGCTTGCGAATCGGAGTGACCGCCAAAGTGATGAGTAAGAACCTCAGAATCCAGTCACCGGTCGCGTGAGTGATTACTTCGATGGGGTTCGCGCCCAGCGCGTGGTTGTAGGCTTTCCATCCCAGCAGCGCCAGCGGGATGAGGCACGCGAGAAAGACTGCGGGTTTGAACCAGCGGATCATGGCGCGATCAGTGCTTTTCGATTCACCAACTTCAGGATTCGTATCAGGGTATGCCTTTAGGCATACCGCCATCGGAGAGAAGTAGATTTGGCTTCAGCCATGCTGTCCTAAGATTCGAGGCCCTCCTCAGCGGCTGAAGCCGGTCGGACTCGATTGCAATTACGATATGGCTAAAGCCATATCCTGATACGAACCTGTGCGTTTTTCGTAGCCTACTTGCCCTGCGGCCGCTCAGAAATTCTTTTTCAAATCCATGCCGGTGTACAGGCTTGCTACCTGGTCGTAGCCGTTGAACATCAACGTGGGGCGCTTTAGAAATTCACCCAGACGGCGTTCTCTTGCCTGACTCCATCGCGGATGATCCACATTTGGATTCACGTTCGCATAGAAGCCGTATTCATTCGGAGCCATTACGTTCCACGTGTTTCGCGGCTGGCTGTCGGTGAAGCGGATGCGCACAATCGCTTTGCTGCTTTTGAATCCGTACTTCCACGGCACCACGACCCGTAGCGGCGCGCCATCCTGATTGGGCAGCGCTTCGCCATACATGCCGAAGCAGAGGAGAGCCAACGGGTGCATGGCTTCGTCCATGCGCAGGCCTTCGACGTAGGGCCAGTCGAGCACCCGGCCTCGCTGTCCGGGCATTTGTTTAGGATCTTCGATGGTGGTGAACTCCACAAATTTCGCTTTGCTTGTGGGCTTGGATTTGTTGATCAGTTCGCTGAGCGAGAAACCCACCCACGGCACGACGATCGACCAACCTTCGACGCAGCGATGCCGGTAAATCCGCTCTTCGGGCGCGGCCATCTTGATAATCGTGTCTACGTCGAGTTCCTGCTTCTTCTCCACCGCTCCATCGATGGTTACAGTCCACGGACGCGTTTTGAAGTTCTTGGCCAGACCTGCCGGCTCGTACTTGTCCGTCGAGAACTCGTAGTAGTTGTTGTAATTGGTAACGTCTTTGAATGGCGTGATGGTTTCTTTGGTCGAGAACGAGCTTGGCTTGATGCCGTCGATCTTGGCATTCGCCTGCGCTGTCATTGAAGGCGACGTGACTTCACGAAACTTTAGGCCCACAGCAGCCGCGGCGCCGGCGAGCGCTGTGCCTGCGAGAAACTTACGGCGGTTCAGATACAAACTCTTCGGAGTAATCTCAGACGAAGGAATATCAGTGGGTTTCTTAATCAGCATGAGAACGTCCTTACCTTGAGTGTACGAGAACCAAGCCTCCGCGGATTGGCGGCTGGCCGGACACTCTACTGGATAGGACGCGCAATAGCTGGAAAAGTTGCAATGTTACGAGTCGCGTTCTACGCCCAGACGTTTGCAGGTAACGTCTCTAGCCCCACAAACTGGCGATCGAAGGCTCGGCTCAGCCGCGTTCGCCTAGAACTTCTCGTACTTTGCGGGACAGCATTTGGAGGGTGAAAGGCTTTTGCAGGAAAGCTGTATGGGGATCGAATACGCCTTCATGTCCGATGGCGTCTTCGGTGTATCCGGAAAGATAGAGCACCTTGGTCTGGGGACGCGATGCGCACAACCGCGCGGATAGCTCACGGCCGCTCATCCCCGGCATCACGACGTCGGTTATCAGCATGTCGATCTTGTCCGAATAATTAGAAACGATCCGCAGCGCTGCCTCTCCGTTGTCAGCCTCGAGCACTTTGTATCCCTTCGACTCAAGGGTCTCACGGACTAGCTGGCGCACCGATTCTTCGTCTTCGACCAACAGCACAGTTTCTGACCCGCCGTTCTGCGACGACGAAGTTCCCAGCGTACCCGCGGGTTCCAACGCATCTTCAACGCGCGGCAGATAGATCCGGAAAGTCGTACCCTGCCCCGGTTCGCTCTGGACCAAAACGTACCCGCCGCTCTGCTTGATGATGCCGTACACGGTCGAGAGTCCCAGGCCAGTGCCTTTTCCTTTTTCCTTGGTGGTGAAAAATGGCTCGAAGATGCGCAGCTGGGTTTCTTTGTCCATGCCCTCGCCGGTGTCAGTCACCGAGAGCACAACGTAAAGACCAGGGTGAATGTAGGAGTATTCGCGGCGAACGTCCTCATGGTTCAGCCTGGCGTTAGCACTCTGAATGGTGATTTTCCCACCATTGGGCATGGCGTCTTTGGAATTGACCACCAGATTCATGAGGACTTGCTCGATCTGGCCGGCATCGGCACGGGTTCGGCCGAGATCGGGTGCAAGCTGCGTTTGCAACTCAATGTTCTCCCCGATCAAAGGACGCAGCAGGCGCTTTATGTCCTCCACGATGAGGTTCAGGTCCACAACCTTGAGTTCCAGCAGTTGCTTCCGGCTGAACGCCAGGAGTTGGCGAGTGAGGGTGGTTGCCCGATCGGTCGCCTGGTGAATCGCTTCAATCTTCGGATACAGAGGGTCGTTTTTCCTGGTGTGCTCGAGCAAGACTTCCGCGTAACCGCTGATTACCATCAGCAGATTGTTGAAATCGTGGGCCACCCCTCCCGCCAAACGTCCCACCGCTTCCATCTTTTGAGCCTGCCGGAACTGGTTCTCCAGCACCCGCCGCTCCGTGATATCTTCAGCGATAATTTCCACAACCTCGGCAGTCTCCTCCGGGTTGTTAACCACGCGACCACTCAAGCGCACCGTAATCGCGCTTAGATCCTTGCGCTTCCAGCGGACTTCCACGTTGTCCAGGCGTGCTCCGCGTCGAAACTCCGCCATCACCCGCATCTGTTCGCTGGGATCAACAAAGACATCCAATTTCGGATCCAGGGCAAGAACCTCTTCCGCGGAATCGTAACCAAGCATGGTGATCAGGGCCGGGTTCACATCGAAAAACCTGCCCTCGAGGCTGGACCGGTAAATTCCATAAACCGCGCTCTGCACCAGCGACCGGTAGCGGGCTTCCGAACGGCGCAGCGCCTCCTCGTTTCGCTTGTATTCAATGGCGCTGGCGAGTTGTTGCGAGACGAACTGCAGAATCTCCTTTTCTTTGTCACCAAATCTTACGTTGCCGCTATAGCTCTGCACCGCCAGGACGCCGAAGCTGTTAGTCCCGACTTTCAGCGGCACCCCCAGCCAGTCCAGCGACGGAGCTCCGATCGACTCCACTTCTCCCTGCCTCGCCAGACTGTCAAACACCTCGGGAGTGCACAGCAGCGGCTCCCCGGTTCGCAGCACGTACTCCGTCAAACCTTTGCCCAGCTTCTTGGCTGCGGGCCTGGAATCCAACTCATCCTCAAAATAGGGAAAGGTGAGCAGTTGGGTCAGCGGATCGTAAACTGCAATGTAGAAATTGCGGGCATACATCAACTCGCCCACAATTCCGTGAACCGCGGCATAGAACTGCTGCAGATCGTCGGCCGAACTGGTTTTTTGTGTGATGCGATACAGCGCCGAATGCAGCGCCTCCGCGCGTTTCTGCTCCGAGATATCGCGATAAAGCACGCACATCGCGACCTGCCGCTCATCGATCACAATCGGAGCCGCGGAGATGAAAACGTCCAGCAGCGAACCGTCCTTGCGCTGACGCTTGGTTTCGAGGACAACCTTCTGCCCCTTCACCAACAGTTCCGCAATCCAACGCGTCTCCGCGCTCCGGTCCGGCGGGACGATCAGCGAATCGATTCGTTCGCCCAGCGCTTCCTCCGGATTAAATCCAAAAATGCGGGTGAACTCACCATTGAGGCGCGTAATCCGGTACTCCGGATCCAGAATGCTGATCGCTTCCGGCGCACACTCCACCAACTGCTCCAGGTACGCTCGTTGCAACTCAGGGCTGTCGGTGGCAAAGCTGGGAGTAATCAGTTCAGTCGCAGTGGGGTCCGAGAGTGCCAGCGTGCGGCGCTGAAGTGCCTCCCGAAGAAACTGCGCGCGTGCAAGCTCAGCCAACGTCGCTGGCTGGGTGATGTTGTCACCCATTGATTCCCCCTCGCTGCAAAACCAGAGCTGATTTCTGGATGGTAGATTGCCGGCCAGTTACTCGAAAGTTACGGAGGTAATTCTGGAAGGGAAGACGAGGCGAAAAACTCCGTTACTGCCCGGTCGCCAGCATTTCACAAACCCGGCGAAGCACGTCACGCTGTTGTTCAGTGACCGCGAGAAATTCAAATCCATGCAGCAAACCGATGCGGTAGCGCACCAGGGCGCGAAGCTTCAGCGGATAGGCCGCTAAAGGCAAGGAAAGCTCCATGGAAACAACTTCACCAACTTGCAGCTCGCCGGTCATGGTTCCGCCAACTCCATCTTCGCCCAACTCATTCGAACGTCCCCACAAGGATGTGGTTTCGCCCGAGCGAAAGATCTGCACCGAGAGCCGCATGTCGACTTGATAGCGTGGAAACCGGCGCGCGCTATGTTTAGCAGGTTTCGGATCGGGGATAAAAGCCTCCGCTTTGTTTTACTGCGAAGTTCTACGGCGACGCCACTAACTCTAATTTCCGTGCAAAGGGTATCCGGGCTCCAGCGGCAACTTCCCGCCAACTTTCAAAACTGTCACTCCTCCGCTGATCGAATAAACATCCACCAGGCCCACGGCTCCGGAAATCGATTCCACTTTCTTCACCACCGCCTCATCGGACTCCACTACGACAATCGCCGGATGGTCGGCCCTGCCATGGTTGGCGCTCGCGATGGTCGCCTTCACTTCGTCCTTCGACATGCCGTAGACCTTCTCCAGCAACAGCTTCATTTCTGGCGCCCCCGGATCACGCGTGATGAAGCTGACCGGCTTGCCATCCGGCCACCGGTTCACTTGTCCTTTGCATACTTTCACGAGTTCGGGCAATGTGATCGCCACCACCTCGTTCGATTTGTTGGAAATCAGGGCCAGGTCTTTTCCCTGTGCCAGCGCCGTCCAGCCCAGCACTGTCCAGCCTAGGACGACCAGTGCCGCCGACAGTAAGCGTCGCGAATGCACGTCCCCTCCATTCCACTGCGCCTGTGAGGTTGACTGTCTCCGATTCTCGTCGAAGTCGTCTGGCCGCTCAATCACAGAACGAATGGGTACCACCGGAGACAACAAGCGCGTGGTGTCGTGCCATCGTTTCCTCGCGCGCTCCAGGCTGCGGTAAAATATCTAGTCCGTGCATCGTCTGGCTCAACCTGATCATCCTTAGTAACCGAAGGAGAATACAAATGGCGCATCAGCTACCCGATCTACCGTATGACTATTCTGCACTGGAACCCGTGATCGATACTCAAACCATGAAACTACACCACGATATGCATCACGGGGCCTACGTCAAGAATCTAAATGCTGCTTTGGAAAAATATCCCAACCTGCAATCCAAGAGTGCCGAGGACTTGATCCGCGATCTGAACGCGGTCCCTGAGGACATCCGCGGCGTCGTCCGCAACAATGGTGGGGGACACGTGAACCATTCGATGTATTGGAAGATCATGAAACCCAAAGGCGGTGGCGATCCCGGCGGCGCAATCGCCGAAGTCATCAAGAAAACATTCGGCAACTTCAAGGATTTCCAAACCAAGTTCAACGATGCCGGCGCAAAACAATTCGGCAGCGGATGGGTCTGGCTGGCCGGAAAGCCCGGCGGCGAAGTGCAGGTCATCAGCACGCCCAACCAGGATAACCCCATCTCCCAGGGCCTGTTCCCCATTTTCGGCAATGACGTTTGGGAGCATGCCTACTACCTCAAATACAACAATCGCCGCCCCGAATACCTGGCGGCTTGGTGGAATGTAGTCAACTGGGATGAAGTCAACAACCGCCTTAAGACATTCCAAAGCCATCACGAACCAGCGCTAGCGGGACGCTAAGAGAAAAGGATAGTGGGCCGGGTCCAGGACCCGGCCCTGTTTGATCGGCGAGAATCCGTGAAGATCCGTGGCTGGTTTTCAAAATCCAATTGACAACTGCGAACTGGGAATCGAGAACTGCTTTTCTGCATTTCCTGTGCGCCGTCTGTGGAAATTAAGATTGATGGTGACCAGAAAAATTTCTTTCCCCAATTTGATTTCTCAAAAAAATCGTGACGCAACATAGCCGAATCAGTCCCCTCCACTGATTTTCTTGATCCCGATCCGTCGCATAAATTCGCCCTGTGCATTTTGGCAGACTGCACCAAACTTTGGTAATTGACCTCGACCCATCTCGCGCGTAGATTCGTCCTCGTCCTCGATCACATTTTCAGCCAACAAAAAAATTAACTACGCCTCCGGCAACGAGGCTGAGCTGGAGAGAGCAGAAATCGAAATCGGCAGTCGCAAAGCGAAAGCGCCTTTTCATTCTCCCTCCCCCCGAAGGGTGATGAACGTGAGAAAAACGTCCGCCGCATGGAAAATCTATCGCACGCGTTTCTTGATCAAAGCCCGCCAACTCACCCAGCCGCTGCTGTTCGTCGATGCACTTGGGCGGGAACATTGTGGCCAGCCTGGCGACTATCTGGTCGAGTCCTCCGATGGCGCCCGACGCATCGCGCCCCGGCTGATTTTTGAAGACGTCTACGTGGCCATGGGCCCAGCGGATGAGCATTGGCCCTCTCGCCTGGAGCCAACCGCAGCACTGCCGGCTCCAAAACGTCGCCTGTCCACCAGACCCGCAGCCACTGCTTAGCAGGAAAGGTGAGGGGTAAGTTAGGAAAGATTGAAAGGTCACGCAATAGAGGACGGGCGTCCGAGCCCCGTCAAAAGAGCGAAGCTCCGCACGCAATCGCGAAGCACAGGTAGCCCCAAACGGCTCGTCCGGGGACCGAGCGAAGCGAGGCCGAAGCGATTCGAGGCGCAAGTTCTCAAAAGTAAGTCAAGAACCAACATTTCCAGTTGCTCGACGCAAAGCAACCAGTCAATCGAACAGACCGGGTAGACGAACAAAGACAGCGCAACCAGGCACCAGCCCCGCAGGGGGCGACCGATGACAGCCCGGGACGGTAGTCCTGGGTAAAGCGGAAAGGAGACTCAGGCGACGCAAAGATACTCATCAGTCAATGCACAACGCGGCCCGAACAATGTAATCCCCGCTGCGAAAAACCGTCCTTGTGGAAAACCGGTCCGCCAAACCCGCATCTGCACAGTCATTGCTTTGAGATACAATATATAGTGATTACCTCTTGACAGCCACAACGGGCGGGAGTACTGTTGCCATCCCATAGGGCTGTAAACGCCTCCGGAAACGGAGACGGAGCGATGCAAAGGTAAGAGCAAGTAAATGTAAGAAAACAGGGGCGGACGTCGTGGCCGAGGTGACCAGCGCCGCCCCGCCAACTCAAACCAGGGGTCAAAGCGGCAGGAATTCCTGAAGCCAGACACCTAAAGTCTGAAAAAGTGCGGTGGCCGTTTCCCGGTCCGGTTTGCCCGGACATCCCCACGGGGAGCGACAACAGTTTGACAACCAGGTTGTGGAAAATGCCTCGCAAAGAGGGCTCGCAGCCCTCTTCTTTCGAGGTGATATTGAGGAGCCCAAATGGAAGGTCTGGCACATCTGGTAGCAGAATCCCTGGTTCGCCACGGCTTTGAGCCCAACTTCGATCATCGTCGCCTGCAGTGGTCGAACTGGTTTCGCTGTCAGGACACCTTCAGCCTCGTGCTGGCTCCTTGCAAGCCAGGGCTTTTCGCCCTAGGTGAGGAAGTGATTGCTCCCGGCGAGCTGGCCGTCGGCGAGGGAAAAAGAATGCTGGCACTGTTCCAGATCTCGGAAGCTGACGACGTCGGTATGGCGTTAGGCCGCCTGTTTTTGTCCGGCAACCCCGCCCGCGAGCGCTTTGCCAGCGGACACTGCTTCGCCCGGTACGTCGTAATAGAAGACGCAAATCAACGCCGGACCGCCCTGAACGCGCTACAGCGCTGGATGGCCTCCTCATCGGAAGCTGCATCGGGAGTCCAGCAAACAATCGCAGACGATAACCACGTAGTCCCGGACGCCCTCGTCCGGGGAGCCGAGCAAAGCTCGGCAGGCCTCGTATCGGGGCACGACTTCAGTCGTGCCATAAACCCGACGACCGTAACTACGGCTTTAGCCGCTGCCCAGGCAGATGCTTCGCCGCAAACAGAATCATCAAATAGACAGGCCCAAATCGGGCCGCCATCACCGATTCCGTCCGGTTTTTAAGCACAGGGACGCGAAGACTGGAGTAGAAGTGTTTTCATGGCAATGCTTCTCGACAATGGAAGACGGCGTCTCGCCCGTCCCGAAGCCGCAAAGCGGCGAAAGAATGCAGCCCACGGCGCAAGCCGTTGGAAGAAGACAGGAGACAGACAAGCCCCAGCGGGGCGAAAGAATAGTTCCGGCCCTTAGGTACGGTCGGCAGAAGTGGACCGCATGAATCAGGCCCGGAGGGGCGGAGCGATAATAGCCCAGCCCTTCAGCGCTGGGTCAGCTTAGAGGCAAGATCAGGCCCCGCACGGGGTGCCACGAATCGTCGTCCATCAAAGAGCAGAGCGGAGCAAAGACTCCGCAGGAGAAAAAAGAAATGTCGGAAGTAACTGTAAGAGGAGCCCACACCACCACCGAGACCGCCTCCACCACGAAGAAAGCTCCGGGCTTAGCCTTCCGCCGCTTCTTCACCAAACCCGGCGTCTCGCCCTACGACGAGGTCGAATGGGAGCGCCGCACCGCTCAGATCACCGACGCTCAAGGCAACACGATCTTCGAGCAGAAAGACGTCGAAGTCCCCAAAGACTGGTCGATGACCGCGACCAACATCGTGGCCTCGAAATACTTGCACGGCACCATCGGCACGCCCGAGCGCGAGTCCGGAGTCCGCGCCCTGGTAACGCGCGTCGCCGAGACTATCCGCGACTGGGGCTTGGCCCAAGGCTATTTCAAAACTCCCGAAGATGGCGCCACATTTCATGACGAACTCAGCCACATCCTGATCCGCCAATACGCCGCCTTCAACTCGCCAGTCTGGTTCAATGTAGGCTGCGATCGCATCGAACCAAACTCCGACGCCCGCAACTGGCACTGGAATCCGGCGGTCGGCCGTGTCGAATTCGGTGTTACAGGCTACAGCACCCCGCAGTGCTCCGCCTGCTTCATCAATTCGGTGCAGGACTCGCTCGACTCCATCCTCACTCTGGCAAAAACCGAAGGCATGCTCTTCAAGTGGGGATCAGGCACCGGCACGAATCTCTCTCCACTGCGTTCCTCGACCGAAGGTCTCAGCGGCGGCGGCATCGCCAGCGGCCCGCTCAGCTTCATGAAAGGTTTCGACGCCTTCGCCGGCGTAATCAAGTCCGGAGGCAAAACCCGCCGCGCCGCCAAGATGGTCATCCTGAACATCGACCACCCCGACATCATCGACTTCATCGAGTGCAAGTCGAAAGAAGAAGCCAAGGCGCACACCCTGGTGGCTGCCGGATACGACGGCTCCTCGCCCGACTCCGAAGCCTATTCGTCCATCTTTTTCCAGAACGCCAACAACTCTGTTCGCGTCACCGACGACTTCATGTACGCCGTCCTGCGCGACACCGACTTCAGCACCAAAGCGGTGAAAGACGGACGCCCCATGCAGACCTTCAAAGCCAAAGATCTGCTCTACAAAATTTCCGACGCCACCTGGCGCTGCGGCGATCCCGGCATGCAATTCGATACCACGGTCAACCGCTGGCACACCTCGAAGAACACGAGCCGGATCAATGCCAGCAACCCATGCAGCGAGTACATGTTCCTCGACGATTCAGCCTGCAATCTCGCCAGTCTGAATCTACTGAAGTTTGCGCCCAACGGCACCTTCGACGTGGAAGCGTATCGTCACGCAGTCGATGTCCTGATCACCGCCCAGGAAATTCTGGTCGACAACGCCGGCTACCCCACAGAAATGATCGGCAAGAATTCCCACGACTACAGACCGCTGGGATTAGGCTACGCCAATCTCGGCGCACTGCTGATGGCCGCCGGCCTCCCCTACGACTCCGACGCCGGACGCGACTACGCCGCCTGCGTTACGGCAATCATGTGCGGCCAAGCCTACCTGCAATCCTCCAAGATCGCAGAGCTCTGTCCAGCGTTAGTCCCAGCAACGGAGCCCACAAAAAAGGGCCTGGCCGAAACCAATCTCGGCTCGAACGTAATGCCCGGAGGAGCCTGCCCCGGCTGGTACATCAACCGCGAACCATTCCTGGACGTAATCCGCATGCACCGCGCCTCCGTCAACAACATAAACAAAAACAATGTCCCACCCTTACTCTACGAAGCCAGCAAACAGACCTGGGACGAAGCCCTCGCCCACGGCGAAAAACACGGCTACAGAAATTCCCAGGTAACAGTCCTGGCCCCCACAGGCACAATCGGCTTCATGATGGACTGCGACACCACCGGCGTCGAGCCCGATCTCGCGCTGGTGAAGTACAAGAAATTAGTCGGCGGAGGCATGATTAAGATTGTGAACAATACTGTGCCTACGGCTTTGTTCAAGCTGGGGTACTCGCATGACGAGGCGGACAAGATTGTTTCCTACATCGATGCGACGGGGACGATCGAGGGCGCGCCTCACATCAAGGACGAAGACCTTGCCGTTTTTGATTGTTCGTTCAAGCCGGCCAAGGGGACTCGGTCGATCGCTTACATGGGCCACCTGCGGATGATGGCGGCTACTCAGCCGTTTATTTCCGGTGCGATTTCTAAGACGGTGAACTTGCCGGAGAATGCTTCCGTCGAAGACATTATGGAAGCGTATCTGCAAGCCTGGAAGTTGGGCCTCAAGGCTGTGGCCGTCTATCGCGATGGATGCAAGAAATCACAGCCGCTCAGTGCGGCTGGAACTTCGACTGCGCTTTCAAAGAAAGGAGACGCGGCGACTGCGGCCGCTCCTGTTGAAGAAGAGAATCTCAACGGCCCTCCGAAGGCGGTGCGTCACAAATTGCAGGCCGAGCGGGCATCGATCACTCACAAGTTTAATGTGGGCGGACACGAGGGCTACATCACCGTCGGACTCTATCCCAACGGGCAGGTTGGCGAACTCTTCATCACCATGGCCAAAGAGGGATCGACGGTCAGCGGCCTCATGGACAGCTTCGCTTGCGGCATCTCCATCGCTCTGCAACACGGCGTGCCGCTGAAACTGCTATGCGAGAAGTTTGCCCATACCCGCTTCGAGCCCAGCGGCTGGAGCGGCAATCCCGACATCGGCTTCGCCAAGTCGATCATGGACTACATCTTCCGCTGGCTCGACCTGCGCTTCTCCACCGGCCAGCAGCAAATGCTGTTCGAGAATCTGCGCCTGCGGCCAAGCACGCCGCCGACCGCAGAAGCAGTAGGAGACATAAACGGCTCGACGGAAGTCAGTGGAGGCCGGACGTCCTCGCCCATCCCCGCCGCCGGAAGCCACCACGCCGCCGACGCCCTCGCCGGAATCATCGACCTCGGCGACGCCCCAACCTGTTCCTTCTGCGGCTCAATAATGACCCGCAACGGAAGCTGCTACAGGTGTGGAAGCTGCGGCAGCACGAGCGGGTGTTCGTAGGGAGATTAACAGATGTTCACGGGCTACTACATTCAGGATGGCTATATTTACGGGCCGAAGCGGTCTGGAAGCTACTACATCTCAGACGGGTACATATACGGGCCGGGGTCGAACGGGCGATATTACATCAGTGACAATTATGTTTATGGGCCCGGCAGCCAAGCGCGTTTTTATATTAGCGAAGGCTACATTTACGGGCCCTCGCAAGAGCTGCCATGGCTACCTGACAAGGATTAGATTCCGGCGGAGATGGCCGTGTGAGTTGTGGCTAGTGTCCGTTGTTTGTGGTGCTGCTATTCGTTGGTGCCAGACGTCTGGCACCGAGACTTGGGTCCCTATAACCAACTTCTAAAGACGTACTGTGAGGGGGTCACGGCGCGCCGTGGCCCTTTCTTATTTGGAGGCACAGTTGAAGGTATGACACCTGAAATGTTGGCTGGCAGTTGGGTAATTGTCGCGAATAAGGTCGTTTCCAAGTTCAACACCGACGACCCGGCATTCGAGCCCTTTGAGGCAATTATTTTGGCCGGTCGTGCTGGAGAATTGTTCTCTGCGACTCGGTCGATGGGGACGATTGATGGCGATCGCTTTGAGGCGCACCGTAAGATCGCTAAGTTGAAGCGGAAGGACGCGAAGGAAGTTCTAGTTGCTGCGGAAAAACTGGGCATAGCCACGGTCGGATGGTCCAGCGCCGACGGCCAGTTGGTCGAATATTTTCAATTCCAAACCGATTCGAAAGAGGCCGTTTTGGAAGCGGCTGGCCGCCTCTTCGCTCTTCTACGCCCATCGAACGTCGCCCGAGCGATGATCGATTTGCTTGGGATGACCCTCTACCTTCCTCAGCAGCTGGACGCGATACGGAATGCTCTCAGCAAACGCGGGTACGAGGAAAAGGAGATCGAATTTGCGATAAATACAAGCCGAGATTTTGGGCTGCTCGACATCACGAAGGAAACTGAAGGTGGGGCTTCCTTGATGTTTAACCCCAAGGCATTTGAGGGTAATGCCGAGGATGTTCACGGGGCGATCAAGTCCCTTCGGCCGAAGCAGAGACAGGAGGCGATGGACCTTCTCAATTTCGTAGTGAGCAATCCGGGCGTGCCCGTACCCAAGGCGACGAAAGCGGACACTCTCGCGCTCCTCGTTCGGCTGGGAATCATCGATTATTCTAAGATCACGACGCGACAGACAGAAAAGGGCGTATATTTCCCGACGACCCCGTACGTGTGGGACGTATTCGACAAGTCCGCGGGTAAGGCACTGAGCAAAGATCTTGTCGACGACTCAAAATTGCTGCTGAACTCGTTCCGATATGGGCAATTTTACTCAAGTCCTGGAAGAGGAAAGATTGAAAAACCATTCCTGATAGTTAATGCTCTAATACGGGATGGGGCCATAGGCGTGCAGAAGCCCGCTACGGCGATTGGCGAAGATTATCCACTCGCACTGTCACGAGGGATCGTAAACATTGTAGAGTCCAAGATATACTCTGGGCGGTACAGCATGGAACTTCTCAAGGTCGACGTTGCCGTGGCGGTGAGGGAAGTTCTTCAGCAGAATGCCATTCTGCCACAGGACGCGGTCCCTTCACAGGAGGACCTTGATAGAGCCGGCCGGTTTCTCTCGCCCAGCGCGGTGCGGGTAGAGACGGAGTTGCCCCAAACGATAAGGCGGTTCCACGAGGAAATGATCTTCAGTCTCCGAACAATGAGGAGCAAGCGATAGGGTGGCATACAAGAAAAAATCAACGGCTCGGGATGATAGGTCAAGTGATTCTGCGCAAGCGCAGGCCAAGGCTCCGGTACTGATTCTTGGCGAGGAGCTTGAATACAGGGTTGCGCGTTTGCTTCTTTTCATGGGTTTCTTTGTCCGGCGGGGCTGCCCGATCTACACAGTCGCCGCGCTCGACAGAGCGACGGACCTGGATGTACTAGCTCTCAGATACACGGAGTCCTTCGGACGAGAATTGATAATCGCAGAGTGCAAGTCAGGACAGCTCGGGCCTCTCGACAGAATTTTTTGGCTCTCGGGCGTGCGGAAGTTTTCACAGGCAGACCGGGCCCTCCTGGTGCGAAAAGGAACAAAGTGGAATATCAAGGATTTTGCCAAGGAATGCGGGGTCGAAGTTCTGGATCTGTATCGTGTGGTCGAGCTTGAGGCAAATTTCAAAATAACGAGCTCGGAGTGGCCCGGGCTGACGGATCGCGCCTTCTTTGAGGCGGTCCTTCCGGACTGGAACAGTGTGCTGAGGTCACATCGCGAGCTTTGGGAACTCTACCTGACTCTTACGAGTGAAGTAAGGTACGAGGATTTCTTTCCGTCGATTAATTTTCTTCTTTATCACCTTCGCCTGCTGACCAGGTCTTGGAAGACGAATGCAAATTCCAGTTTCCACCGGTTCCTACTTAGCGAGTCGATTTCTCAGCTGTCGGTGTTCCTCATGCGGATTGCGCAGCACACGTTTGACCTGGCCGAAGAGGACAGACGAGGATACATCGAGAAGGGGCTCAGGTATGGCAGTGTTGACGCGAAGTTCGCTGAGCGCATGATGAATAGTGCATTCAATCTGACGCGCCAAGCGGTGCTCCACTACACAAACAAGGTACAGGACATCGATAGAAAGGTCTTTGAGGTTCCGGTGCCACCTGGAACGCAAGAAGTTCTGTCGATTGTTAGTCTCATCCTTCGTGAATATCCGAGGTCTCTCAATTTGCCTCAGATGTGCGATCTCATGCTGGCGGAGGTATTCGTGAAGGAGAATCGCAATAAAGGCTGGCTCAGACGGGTTTATCCGAACCACGATCTAAGCGCACGGGTGGAGATTGTAAGGGAATACCTCAAACTGTTGACGCAGTCGGGCGCGTGTCCGCCGGACGTGCTTAATGTGCTGGCGCTGCACAGCCTCGACAATGGCCCTAAGCCGCCGGATCAGACCCCGCCTAGCGCCGAAGTTGCAGTGAGACAGGGGGTCTCGCAACAAACGCTTCACCTTGGCGGAGGTGAGTCTCCCGAGGAAGTTCGTCAGAGTTCTCCCTCCAACCCCGGCGACCGGGGTCTTGATTCGGGCACGGAGGTCCCAGCCTCCTCGCCGCCGAAATGAATCGTTTTCTGCTGCTTACGGCGCAACTGAAGCCGTGCCCCCCCGCGGTGATCATCCTCAAGCTCTTGAGTTGGATTTAGTAGGTCGTTTCAGCGAGGGACGCCCGTGTCGGAAGAATTGGACGAATTGATCGAAATGGCGAGAACGATACGGATGACGCCGGAGCAGGCGGAACGGCAGCGGCGCAGCTTTGCCTACGGCAACGTCAAGATCGAGAGTGATTCCATCACTTGGGAGATGATTCAAAGGGCGGCGGAGGGACTGGAAGAGGGGTGAGCGGGCGACCTTCTTTCGTCCCGGTCTGACAGCGTTGCGATACCTGAATCTTTTTTCTGGTTTTTGCGGCACGACTGAAGTCGTGCCCCTTCACGAATCCTCGCAGGCGTGTCGCCCGCCGCCACACTGGCAATATTGAGCCACTCCGCTTTTCGTCCCGAAACAGGAATGCCTGCTCAACTTTCTCACTTCTGCGCTTTACTTTGCCGATCCCGACAAGCTAATCTTATTGATTATCATTTAGCTCGTTGACAACAGAATAGCCCCTAAGTCCTTTGTCCGGAATATTTTGCGTGTAAGTCCTTATTCCTCAAAGATTTTGAGGGTAGTGTGGCTCTAACCCCATGATTCCAAAAGATCAGGGGGAGGGGGGTACCCCCCAGGATACCAATGAGTAAACAGGCCTCTGGCGGGGGATGGCTCTGCTGCGGGGCGAGGCGTCGAAATACCAGAGGGGATCGGGTTCCGGGCTAACCGGCTGGTTATAACTTGGGTGATCGTTTTCCACAGGTTGTTCGGAAAATGGAACAAGAATGATTTTGTTGTGGCGGGGGCTTGACGCGGGTGTAAGAAGAGGACTCCGCATAGACGGGGCCCTGCATTACGGCTCTCCCCCATCCAGTGCCAAGGGCCCCGAACTCTGCCGCTGGTCTGGTTTGCTCCTCGTGATTTGCCCATCGGTTTGCCAATTTTTGCTGTCAGGTTTGGAGTTATAATTCGGCTTATTGGAGGAACCTGTATGCGAATTTCCTACCTCCTGATGGTTCTGCTGGTTGGATTGGTTTCGGTTTGTGCTGCTGGCGATGGGGCGCGGCAGAGTTCGTCCTCGCAAGCGGCGGTAAACTCCTTTGACTCAGAATTGATCAGTCCTTCGGCGATCACGCCTCAGGATTCGGTCCGGGTCCCAGCGGATCGGCATTCTTCGCGCTCCGACTCGGCGCGGGATGGAGATGTGACTTGCTTCACGATTCACGCCTTCCTGGTGAAACGCGAGAGCCCGCATTCCGATGTCTTCGAGCCAGCGGGGGAGGCGACCTGCCTGTCCGGGCCTCGATATAGCGTGCGGAAGGTGGAAGAGTCGGGCAAGGCTCCGTCGCGTTGAGTTCTGATGACACGAGGCGAGTCTCGGCGGTTGTGGGAACCGCCTTTTTTCTTCTGATTGCGCCCGGGACTGTGGCTGGGCTTGTGCCTTGGTGGATTTCTGGCTGGCGCATGCGCGCTCCGCTGCTGCATTTTTCTCCTTTTCGATGGCTGGGAGTTTTGCTGATTTTGGCGGGCCTTCCCCTGCTGTTGGATTCTTTTGCCCGCTTTGCACTCAAGGGATTGGGAACGCCGGCGCCGGTTTTCCCCACGCGGCATCTGGTGGTTAGCGGGTTGTATCGCTATGTGCGGAATCCGATGTACCTGGCGGTCGCGGCGGTGATCGTGGGGCAGGGATTGCTTTTTGCGGATGTGCGGGTCCTCGAGTATGGAGTTTTTGTGTGCCTTGGTTTCCACATGTTCGTCTTACGCTACGAGGAGCCGGCGTTGCGTCGCACGTTTGGAGCCGAGTATGAAACTTTTTGCGCCAACGTTGGCCGCTGGATTCCCCGCTTGAGAGCATGGCACGTCGGCTAGCGTTTTCCTGTCCAATAAACTATTCTGCGTAACCTTTCCGGCTGGCGACAGTTTCTATAGTTAGAGGCGCGATGGTCGTTCGAGCACCGGCATCGAGGCGGTCCCCGGAGCAGGCGGAGGAGCGTCTGCTGGTCGAGGCCGCGCAGAAGGATCCTGCCCGGTTCGCCGAACTCTACGAAATCAACTTTGAGCGGGTGTATGCATTCGTCGCGCGGCGAGTGGGCGATCGCGATGCGGCTGAGGATTTGACCTCGGAGGTATTTCACAAGGCGTTGAAGAATCTTCGGCGTTTCGAGTGGCGAGGTGCGCCTTTTGCGGCTTGGTTGCTGAGGATTGCGGGCAACGCGATCGCGGATCGGGCGCAGCGCGTGGGGAGAGAGTTGGCGGCGGACGACCCTCCGGAAGTCGGTGCAGAGGCGACGGCGGAAGTCGATCTCGATGAAGTGGAACATCGGGCGCGGTTGTTTCGTTTGGTGGACGAGCTTCCGGCGGATCAGCGGCGCGTGGTGGTGATGCGGTTTGCGGAGGAGAGGAGTATTCGCGAAATCGCGGAGGCGTTAGGACGGAGTGAGGGTGCGGTGAAGCAGTTGCAATTCCGGGGCTTGGAGAATCTGCGGGTAAGGATCAAAAGCGGGAAACCACTAAGGACACGAAGTTACACGAAGGAAAGCGGAAAGCTAGGTGGCAAGAATGCCTAGGCGCAGTTTGATTCAACAACTCGATGATGCGGTGCGGGGGTTGATCCGAAATCCTGGTGCGCCGCTGCCGCGTGGGGAAGCGGGCGTGAATCCGCTTGTCCGCATAGCTGCTGAGTTGCGCGATCTGCCGCGGGAAGATTTCAAAATTCGTTTGAAGAATGACTTGGAAAGGAGTATTTCGATGGCGACCACGACAGCACCTATCACAGCAACTCGCACCTTCGCCGCGCCCAGGCTCACCTACAAGAGTGCGGCGAAAGCGATCGAATTTTATAAGCAGGCTTTCGGAGCGAAGGAAACCATGCGCTTCGAGATCGAAATGGGAATTCCTCATGCCGAGATTATGATTGGGAATTCCGTAATCATGTTGACCGAGGAGTGGCCGGAAGGTGGACGGTACAGCGCGGAGACGATGGGCAGTTCGCCGGTTGGCATGGTGATCCGCGTTCCCGACGTGGATGCCTTTGCGGAGCACGCCGTGGCGGCTGGGGCCAAGCTGACAGCACCGATCTCAGATCAATTCTATGGATATCGCGAGGCCAACTTGCTCGATCCTTTTGGATATTCCTGGAACGTCTCCACGGTAAAGGAAGAGATGTCGGTCGAGGAGATGCACCGGCGGTTCCGGCAGGTCATGTCGGAGGGACACGCAAAAAAGCCCGCCGTCGACCCGATTCCTAAAGGCTTTCGCACGGTGACACCGTATCTGATTGCGCAGGATGGACCGGCCCTGGTGGAGTTTGCCAAGCAGGCCTTCGGCGCGGAAGAGACATTCCGCATCATAGGATCAGCAGGCGGACTGCACGCCGAAATGCGAATTGGGGACTCGATGCTCATGATCGGCGGTGGTATTCCGGGGCGGGAGTTCCGCTCAACGGCGAACACTCATTCGCTCCACCTTTACGTTCCCGATTGCGATGCGGTTTACCAGCGGGCGCTGCAGGCGGGCGCAACGTCTCTCGACGCGCCCAGGGATCAGGAATACGGGGAGCGCTCGGGCGGCGTGAAGGATCCGGCGGGGAACCTCTGGTATATCGCCACGCACAAAGGCGAGAGCTACACACCCAAGGGACTGAACAGCGTCAATGTTTATATGCTTCCTCGGCGAGCCGAGCCCGTAATCAACTTTTTGAAGCGGGCTTTCGGGGCGCGGGAGATTGCGAAATTCGCTTCGCCAGATGGTGTGGTTCATCATGCACAGATACGCATCGGTGACTCGGTGGTGGAGATGGGCGAGCCCCCAGAGAAGTATCCGCCCATGCCGACAATGTTCTATCTGTACGTGCCCGATTGCGATGCGGTCTACCAGCGCGCGTTGCAGGCGGGTGCGACTTCGATTTCCGAACTGGTCGACCAGCCTTACGGCGACCGCAATGGCGCAGTGAAGGATGCTTTCGGCAATCAGTGGTATATCGCGACGCACGTCAAGGACGTGGCTTCGTAGAAGATCGATGGGGCTCAACCTTTGACGATGTCCACGCGACGCTACGATTTTGCTGATAAGCGGGTCTGCCAACTACTCATGACGGCATCCGACCAGCTTGGCACCTTGGTAACTGTGCCTCAGCCCTGGTAAGCGGCGAGAATAGATCCGCGTATGGATCTGGAATCCAAGGCTGGAACTCGCGCATGCGCGGTCGCAGTTTGGCAGAAGGCACGCGGACAATTTGCGCGCCTTCCAGCGACTGCTCGGGTCATGCTGGGCCTGTTTTTGCTCGCCGCTCTGCTCATGGCCGTGCATACAGCTTACTGGGGGAAAGATGCCGGCCTGCGGCTCAAGGTCCAGCACAGTTTGCGAGCGGGCAGATTTCCGTGTGGGTAGATGGTGAGTTGGCGTACTCTGGAAATCTGGTCGGGAGCAGCAAAAGAAAGTTCGGCGTGATTCCTGTTGTGCAGGGCAGCCTGTCAGAGACGCTACCGGTAGCGACCGGCACACATCAAGTAAAGGTCCAAGTCGTTTCCGACAGTGGCGCGCGAGAAAGCACCATCAGCGGTGACTTCGCTCACAATGGGCAACGAGGCTTATCGGTGACTGCCAGCCGCGATGATCTGTCTTTGAACTGGCAGCCTTTGAATTCGCAGTCTTTGAGTTCGCAACCCCAGGCCATAGGGGCTGAGTCATCTGCCACTGGCCAGGGGTGGTTCAGTCGCTACGCCGGTACACTCGTGATGACCGTTGCTGGCTCGATCATTTCCGCGTTAGCCGGTTTCGCTCTGAGGGAGTTGCCGAAGCACTTGGTCTCCCGCCCAGGAGCAGTGCCCGAACGCTTGAACAATCACGCCAGCCAGAGTTAAGGCTTCCGGTGTGGGTACTCCCGAGGCGCCCTTTCAAAACCACTTAAACCAGTTGTAATTCCGCCCATTAGAAGGGGAAGCGTACAGAAAAAATCGGAATGTGGTTGGTGGGATGGAAAGACGTCGTGGCGATTTCGAATCCGCCTCCGACTGTGAATGAGAGACGATCGTGCAGGCGAAATCGGCCGAGCACGAGGCCGGGCGTGAGATATACCGATGTTTTGCCAGGATGGCTGGTCGGGACAATATTGCCGTTCCCCCCGTAAAAGTGGTTGAAGTTCACTTCCAGCTCCGGCCAGAATTTCTTGTAGACATGGTACTGAAACGTGTTATTCCACGGCAGCGTGTGTCCAATGACCGAGACGTTTCCGGTGGGTAGGCTGTAGCCTAATGTTCCCTGAACGTCGAAATTGCCGAAGCCCTTTCCGTAGGCGATCGTCGGTGTGATTACCGGACTCAGCGCGCCTTGCTGGTACTCGCCGGTGGGAAGAGTCATCTGGTAGAAGGCGGTCAAGATGTAGTTTCCGTGCTCTTCGTTTCCTGCGGCGATTCGATATTTCACCAGGAACTGCCAGTCGCCGAATCCATTATTCGCAGAATCGGGGTTGTTCACGATGTAGGGAGGAACGGCGAGAATGACCTCCCAATTCTTTGCCGGGATAATTTCCAAACCCTTACTGACGCCATAGTTGTCCGTAGTGACGCCGCTATTGTGGGTCTGCCATTGAAGGTCGTAGCGGAACTCTTGTTCGAGCCGTGGGGTGGTCGTGTTGAGTGGGGTGATCCAGTGAGGTTGTGCGGCTTGCGTTGCAGAGACCATGTTGAACCAGTCGGAGAAAAATCCGTCCTGGGCAAAGGTCAAGGTTGGTGAGAGGAAGACAAACGCCGCCAGAAGAACCAAATTGATTGCACGCATCTCGCCTCCGATAAATCCGTTGTGTTAAAGAAGCGAAAGTGTATATCAAATGTGTTTATGCTGTCTAATGATGAGCAGTTTAATGCTGTTAAAACGAGAGGGTGGCCGTATACTAATGAAGCAGCTGGCAGCGGAGCAACTTCGAAGCGCTACACGCGAGATCCTTCGCCCCGCTGGAAAAGCGCGGGGCTTCAGGATGACGGTAACCTGTGTGGCCGGTTGGAAGATGCGGGGCTTCCTGGGATAACGGCAGCCTATTCGGCGAGTTGACCTCACCGCGCGTTGACGGTAGGATTCGTTCCCATGCAGAGGAACGACAAATCTGAACGGAAGATTGAAGAGCTGCTGAAACTGCGGGACGCGGCTTTACAGCTGGGGATCAGCTTTCCCACGATCAAGCAATGGATCTACAAGAAGAAGATTCGCAGCATCCGGACGGCTGGGGGACATCACCGCATTCCGGAAAGCGAAGTGGACCGGCTGCTTTTCCGAACCAGAGGGAAAACGGAGAAGGAACGCAAGCTGGTGATCCGCCGCGTGAGTGGACGAAACCAGTTGGTGGGACGAATCGATGCGGTTCGCATTAGCGGCCTGATGGCGGAGATTGCGATTTCGATTGGGGGCCAGCAAATCACTTCGATTATTACGTCGCGGTCCGCGCGCGAGATGCAGCTCAAGCCGGGGCAGACTGCGGCTGCTCTGATCAAGGCAACGGAAGTGATGATTTTGCGTGTGTGACATGAGAAATCGCCATGTTTGTTTTGTCCTGGCTTTTGTTCGAAAACTGATCCTGATTGGCGTTCTGGCTGTAGGCTTTGTTTCTCATCTATGTTTTGCGCAGGAAATCACCGTCGCTGCGGCTGCGGATCTTCAGTTCGCCATGCAGGATGTGGCCGGCCGATACCAGAAGGAGACGGGCAAGACGGTGAAGCTCATTTACGGTTCGTCGGGAAACTTTTTCCAGCAGATTCAGAATGGCGCTCCCTTTGACATGTTCTTTTCGGCGAATCTCGACTACGCGAAAAAACTGGAAGCAGCGGGGTTGACCGAGCCTGGGAGCTACTACGAATATGCGAGGGGTAAGATCGTGCTCTGGGTTCGAAGCGAGTCGAAACTCGATCTCAGTTCCGGGATGAAGGTGCTGCTCGATCCTTCGGTGAAGAAGATCGCTGTCGCCAACCCTCAACATGCTCCGTACGGGCAGGCGGCTGTTGCCGCGATGCAGAAGGAAAACATCTACGAAAGAGTCAAAGACAAGTTTGTGCTGGGTGAAAACATTTCACAGACAGCGTCGTTCGTGGTCTCCGGCTCGGCGGATGCGGGCATCGTGGCCCTGTCACTGGCTTTGTCTCCGAACATGAAAGACAAAGGCCGGTATGCTGAGATTCCTGCCGAAGAATACCCGCCGATTGAACAGGCATGCGTCATTCTCGGCTCTTCCAAGAATAAGGAGACTGCGCGACAGCTCTTATCGTTTGTGAAGACGGCTGCGATCGGCGATGTGTTGAAGAGCTACGGGTTCGACGCGCAAGTTGGCCCGGCGAAGTGATCTGCAGCTATGCGGGCTGCATCTGAGTTCAGGCGCGCTGGCGTTTTCGAGGGAGTAGTTGCGAATAGCGGAAGCAGGTGGTCAGGTGGTCGTTCACCAGGCCCATGGCCTGCATGAAGGCGTAGCAAATCGTGGTGCCGACGAAGGAGAATCCGCGCTTCTTCAGGTCTTTGCTCATCGCGTCCGATTCTGGGGTGCGGGCGGGAACTTGCTTCGACGAGCGCCGCGAATTCACGATCGGCGATTTTCCCACAAACTGCCAGATGTAGGCGTCGAATGATCCGAAATCGTCCTGCACTTTGAGGAAGGCTTTTGCGTTTTGTACGGCGAAGGCAATCTTGAGACGATTGCGAATTATGCCTGCGTTGTTCATCAGGCTTTGGATCTTGCGGCGGTCGTAGCGCGCAATCTTCTTGGGATCGAAGTTGTCGAATGCCGCACGGTAGTTCTCGCGTTTCTTCAGGATGGTGTCCCAGCTCAGGCCGGCTTGAGCGCCTTCGAGAATCAGAAACTCGAAAAGAATGGCGTCGTCATGGGTGGGAGTGCCCCACTCTTCATCGTGGTAGCGGATGGAGAGATCGTCGCTTGGCCATGGGCAACGGGTCAGGGTTGTGGAGGTTGCACTCATTGTCATTCGCCGAGCTGCGCTCGACCGAGGACGGGTCAAAGACCCGTCCTCATCTCATTTCTGCCAAAAGTCTACTGCAACGATTTTGGATCAGAGAGGTTTTTGGGGGACTTCTTGTCCAGGAGCGCGACCAGTTCCGCGGCACACGCGGGAGTCTTTACTTTTCCGTCGCGGATGATGTCTCTTGCGCTCACCTGCTTTCCATATAGCTTCTCGTTTGCGCTGCCGTCGGAGCGCAGAGTGGAACCTTCGAGCGAGATTCCGGCGAATAGTCCTTTGTTACGCGAATAGGAGAGGATTTCGGCGGTCATCACGATATCGGTCGCTCCCTCGGCGGTGCGGCCCTTGGGGCCGGCTGCAGCAGAAGCGTCGGCGCCAAGCTTCACTTTACTTTTCAGCAGCGATCGCGCTCCGGCTGGGTTCATTACCAGAAGAACGAAGTCCGTAGCCTGACCTCCGAGCTGAAATCCAATGCTGGCGCCTTCCAGGGCATAAAGTGCTGGGGGTCCCCAGGGCCCGGTGTAGGAGATTCCGCCGCGGCAAATCATGACGCCGCGGCCGTAGCTGCCACCGACGCCGAACGCAGCCTTTTTCACCGAGGGCAAAACGATGATGCATTCGGCTTTGTCGAGCAGGTCTTGAGGGATGTTGTCCGGGATGTTGAGGATTTCTTTTAGAACGTGACCGGAGTTCTCAACCCGGTCGACTTCCGTGCTATCGTCAACCGCGAGAGCGGGCAATATGAGAGCGCACAGCAAGAACAGAACTAGCAGTGATTTCATCGAGTCTCCTAATTTTCGGGTCGTGGTGCTATTTTAACCTTGCGGTTGGCTGTTGAGATGCCGAACCGGAACTTCCGAGTTGCGAGGCGGGGTCACCTAAGTTAAAGAGACCCATGACCCAACGAGTGCTCCTTTTGTAACTTGGCATATGCTTGAGGGGCTCCTAGAGTTCTAATGAGTAAAAGCGGCATCTGGCGGGTTCTTCGGCCCCCTACGTGCATCTAATGAGCTGAGACGAACGGGTTAGGCCGGGGACTAAACGCCGTAAGTCGGGATTGGATGTGGAATGAAGTACACGGGGAAGTATTTTTTGCTCGCTGGGATTCTTATGGCCGCGGCATGGCTGCCGCTGCGGGCGCAGGTGACTTATCTCGCCCCGAGCAACGCCTTGGTGTCAGCGCCTTCCTCGATCCCGGATGCAGGCACGCCTGACGACTCCATTATCACGATCAAGAAGCGGGTGGATGAAGTCAATGTGCTGTTCATTGCGACCGACCGGCATGGCAAGTTCGTGCGCAACCTCAACGAGAAGGACTTTGCGATCCTCGACGACCACAAGCCGCCGCAATCCATCGTAAATTTTCGCCGCGAGACTGATCTGCCCATTGAGCTTGGACTCTTGATCGATACCAGCGGTTCCGTGCGCGGGCGCTTTGACTTCGAACAGGATGCCGCCGTCAGTTTCCTGCAGAACACCGTGCGCCCAAATTTTGACAAGGCCTTCGTCGTAGGCTTTAACGGGCATAGTCAGATGATGCAGGACTTCACTGATAATGCGGCATTGCTTTCCGCTGCAGTGCACCGGATGCAGGACGGGGGAGGAACGGCTCTGTACGATGCCATCTATCGAGCCTGCCATGACAATCTGATCAAGGATCACGAAGACCATCCTTCGCGACGGGCCATCGTCGTGGTGAGCGATGGTGAGGACAATCAGAGTGACTTCAGCGAGGCGCAGGCGATTGAAATGGCGCAGCGGGCCGAAGTCATCATTTATGCGATTTCAACCGATGACAGCGGCCTGATCCTGCGGGGCGATAAAGTGCTGCAACGCATCGCTGATGCCACCGGTGGAAGGGCATTCTTCCCGTACAAAATGAAGGACATCAAGAACTCGTTTGCGGCCATCGAAGACGAGCTGCGGAGCCAATACATCATTTCCTATCACCCGGCTGATTTTGAGGCGAACGGGCACTTCCGACCCATTGAGATCACCGCCCTCAAGAAGGATCTTCAGGTACGCTCCCGCCGGGGCTACTACGCCCCGCGGCAGTAGGTTCAGGCCTCGTCCGGTGGTAGAGGCGTAGCCATCTTACGTCTCCACGATTACGGCGCGGAACTGGCGGGCGGTGCTACAATTTGGATGGCTGGATTTATTTCTACGAATTTCCGCAAGACCAGCCGGTACGGGCGTTCCCATTGCAGGTGGAGCATTGAGGCCAAAGTCTATCTTCGTCGTGAGTCTCGCCTGTTTGGCTCTGGGACTGCCTTGTCTTGGCCAGAAACGACACTCCGCCGCTGGCCAGCCCGTCGCGCAGGACGCTCAGCCTACGCCGGCAGGTCCGCCTCCAACGCTGGCACAATTGCCGGCAACTCCTCCGCAGGTTACGTTCCAGGGCGGCCAGCTGACAATTTCCGCCCAGAATTCCACCTTGGGCGACATCTTGAAAGCGGTTCGGGCTCAAACAGGTGCGACCATCGAGCTGCCGGGTAATGCGTCTGAGCGTGTCGTGGGACAGTTCGGTCCGGCTCCGGCTCGTGATGTTCTCGCCTCGCTGCTCAACGGATCGCACTTTAATTACATGCTGTTGGGGTCGGCGACTGATCCCAATGCTCTGGACCGGGTGATTCTGATGGCCAAGTCGGGTGGCGGAGGAGTCGATAGCGCTCCGCAGCAGCCGACTCAGCAGGCGGCCGCCTACAACCAAGCCGTCTATAACCGGCCAATGGCAACGCCAATGGCAGCTCCGGGTGGAAACGTCGTTACTGTCGAAGGTCAGGACGCCGAGAATCAGGACGACGCGACGGATGACTCTGCCGATGCTAGCACTGATGACACGGCCGATGATCAAACCGACCAGACTGACCAAACGGATGACCAGGCGGCAGCCGACGACCAGCAACAGCAACAAGATGGACAGCAGCAGGTCAAGACGCCGGAGCAACTCCTGCAGGAACTGCAGCAACGGCAGCAGCAGATGCAGCAGGGAATTCAGCCGGGAGTCCAGCCCGGCGTACAGCCTGGAGTACCGCCCGGAATGCGACCGTTCCCCAATCCTGGGGTGCCGAACCAGCCGGGTGGCGACGCAACCCCGCCTCACTAATCAGCTTCAGAATAGAGTGCTAAGTCGAAGATGCTAGCGTCCGCCAGCGTGCGCCGCACGGGCTTGGCCGGACGCAAGTACAGGCTTTTCAGCAGTGCCTTTCCGGGACTGGCTGGCGAAGGTGTGAAGAATTCCGATGACGGAGCCGTAAGCGGATAAAATTCCAATTGCCAGTACGCTAACCACAGTGAAACAAAGGATGCAAACGCTCAATAGCCCGCCCAAGCTCCCCACCTTCCAACGAATTGCCCGGTCGAATTGCCCGGTTCTGGTGATGTCGCCGCTCCCTGAGAATCTACCTGCGTTGACGCTTGCCACTGTTAGCAAATAAGATACGTGAGTAGAGCTGCGCACCTCCACTTTCCAACATCTCTGTGGACCCGTCCACATTACGGAAGGTCACTGAAGGGCCTCTCTTTCGCTTTTTATGGCTATTACCAAGATTTCGGTGCGCGGGGCGCGGCAACACAACCTCAAGAACATCGATGTCGAGATTCCCCGTAATAGCCTGACGGTAATCACGGGCCTGAGCGGATCGGGCAAGTCTTCGCTTGCGTTTGACACGATTTATGCTGAGGGCCAACGGCGTTATGTGGAAACGCTCTCGGCATACGCCCGCCAGTTTTTGGATCAGATGGAACGGCCGGATGTGGATGCCATCGATGGCCTCAGTCCCGCCATCTCGATTGAGCAGAAGACCACCAGCCGGAGCCCGCGTTCGACGCTGGGTACGATTACAGAGATTTACGATTATCTTCGTCTTTTATTCTCTTCCATCGGGGTGCCGCATTGCCCGAAGTGCGGGCGAGCCATCAGCCGACAGACGGCTGACCAGATCGTGCAACGTGTCATGGCCCTCACCCCTGAGGACCGAGTCATGGTGTTGGCGCCCATCGTGCGCGGACGCAAGGGCGAATTCAAGAAAGAGATGGAGAAGTTGGTTCAGCACGGTTTCACCCGTGCCAGAGTGGATGGTGAGCTGGTTAACCTCGACGACGACATTCCGCTGGACAAACGCAAAAACCACACCATTGAAGTGGTCATTGATCGTCTGCTGGTGAAACCGGGAATTGAGCACCGTCTGGAACTTTCCGTGGGACTGGCGATGAAGCTGGCGGGAGGCTTGGTTCAGGTTGCAGTCGTCGGCGGCGAAGAACAGCTTTATTCCGAGCGTTTGGCTTGTCCGGATTGCGGCATCAGCGTGCCACAACTGGAGCCACGGTCATTCTCCTTCAACAGTTCCTATGGAGCCTGCCCCGAATGCCACGGATTGGGTAGCCGGTATGATTTTGATCCGGCAAAGGTGATTGTCGACTGGTCGAAACCGTTGCTCGATGGTGGATTGGGGCCGGGCTCAGCCTCGCAAAATCTGATCCACATGCTCCAAATCGCAGCCACGGCGTATGGTTTGGACCTGAGCACACCTTTCGAAAAGTTTCCCGAGAAAGTGCAAAACCTGCTGTTGTTTGGGGAAGCGGGCAAGGGAGGCAAGACTGGCTTCGGCGGAATTTTAGCTTATCTCAAGCGGGTGTTGGAGGAGTCTACATCCGAAGGCTACCGCGATTTCTTGCTCGATTATATGTCGGCTACGGAATGCCCCGCCTGCCACGGGCAGCGGTTGCGCCCGGAAAGTCTGGCGGTGAAAGTGAACGGTCTGTCGATCGCGGACTTTACTGAGCTGCCGGTTTCGCGTTCGCTGGAGTTGGCAAGGAAGATCAAACTCACTGGCCGCGAGGCTGCGATTGCGGCACGGGTGGTGCATGAGATTGTCGAGCGGCTGCAGTTTCTGAATGCCGTTGGCCTGGGCTATATCGCGCTTGATCGCTCCGCCGCAACCCTTTCCGGAGGCGAGGGGCAGCGCATACGCTTGGCCACACAGATCGGGTCAAAGCTGAGAGGCGTGTTGTATGTCCTTGATGAACCTTCGATCGGCCTGCATCACCGCGACAACGCCCGCTTGCTGAAAGCGCTCGATGAGTTGCGCGATCTGGGCAATACCGTGCTGGTGGTTGAGCATGATGAAGAGACCATCCGCCGCGCCGATTATGTGATCGACCTCGGCCCCGGAGCAGGCCGCCACGGAGGCGAACTTGTAGCCCACGGAACGCCGGAAGAAATTATGGAAGTGCCGGGGTCGCTCACCGGAGCTTACATCTCGGGCAAAGTCCAGATCGAAATGCGGGCGGAGCGGCGGCCAACAAATGGCACGGGCATCACCATTCTGGGCGCGCGCGAAAACAATCTGAAGAATCTTGATGTCACCTTTCCGCTGGGTGTGATGACGGTGGTGACCGGCGTCTCCGGGTCGGGCAAATCCACCCTGGTGAATGACATTCTTTATCGCGCGCTGGCGAAGACTCTGTACCGCTCGCGCGAAGAAGCTGGCGCCCACAAAGGGATTTCAGGTGCGGAGAACATCGACAAAGTTATTCGCATTGATCAGTCCCCGATCGGCCGAACGCCGCGCTCGAATCCGGCGACCTATACAGGAGTCTTCGCGCAGATACGCGATCTATATGCCATGCTGCCGGAGTCGAGGGAACGGGGTTACAAACCGGGAAGGTTTTCCTTCAACGTGACCGGCGGACGTTGCGAAGCTTGCCAGGGCGAAGGCCAGCGTCGCATCGAAATGAGCTTTCTACCCGATGTCTATGTGCTTTGCGAAGTCTGCGGCGGCCGCCGCTACAACCACGAAACTCTGGCTGTAAAGTACAAGGGATACTCCATCGCGGACCTGCTCGAAATGCCGGCTTCGGACGCGTTGCCGATTCTCGAGAACATTCCGCAGGTGAGACAGAAACTACAGACGCTGGTCGATGTTGGTCTGGGATACATCCATCTGGGACAATCGGCGGTAACGCTCTCGGGCGGTGAGGCGCAACGCATCAAACTGGCGCGCGAGTTGAGCAAACGGCAAACCGGGAAGACTCTATATCTGCTGGATGAGCCCACGACCGGGTTGCACTTTGACGACGTCAAGAAGTTGCTCGACGTTCTCCATCGCCTGACCGACCTGGGGAACATGGTCGTGATTATCGAACATAATCTGGATGTGATCCGCAATGCCGACTGGATCATCGACCTCGGCCCGGAGGGCGGAGAAGAGGGTGGACGCATCGTTGCGCAAGGCACGCCGGAGCAGGTCGCAAGGAATAAGAAGTCCTATACCGGGCAGGCGCTGACGCAGCACTTCAATGGGACCTCCAAGAAAGCGTCGACGGTCGAATTGCTGGCTTGATCTATGCGAGTAGCCGTTCTCCGCGCTCTGCGATTCAAGGCTCAACCCCTCGAAAGCCCTTGGCCGATGCCGAGACTAACAACTATCCGGCAACAGTCTGCACTGGTTTTCTTTTTCGTGTAGATTCAAAATGTCGAGTTGATCTCCCTGTGTCCTCACCCGAAAATCCGTGGACTGAACCTAGCTTGGCTCCCATCCCGGGACCGCGGGCGCCTGTCACCGAAGTCCCTGCCGAAGATCCGGCGTGGAGCGGGTGGGACGTGTTGCAGATTGCGTTTCTTACCTTCGGTTCGGTTGTCATTTTCCTGCCATTGGTAGCCCTGGCTGCACAGCGACTGTTCTACCGCAAGGTTGCCTTTGTCGAAGTCGTTACCTTTCCGCTCGTGACAGTGGTCGGGCAAGTATTCGCCTACCTTGTGATTCTCGCTTTCATGTTTTCGATTGTGAAGCGCGCGCCCGGCCAGGATTTCTGGCAGGCCATTCGATGGAACTGGCCGAGAAACGGGTCAAGCTATTTGCTCATCGGGATTGCGCTGGCTTTTGCGCTGCAAGGGATCGCGCATTATCTTCCTATCCCGAAAGAAGTACCGATGGACCGTTTCTTCCGGACCCCAGCGGAAGCGTGGGCAGTATCGATGTTCGGCATAACCTTCGCGCCGTTGCTCGAGGAACTGTTCTTCCGTGCTTTTCTCTATCCGGTGCTGGTTCGCCGGCTCGGTGTCACCTTTGCAGTTCTTGCGACGGCAGCAGGCTTTAGCCTCATTCACGCCCCGCAACTGGGACGCGCGTGGGCACCGGTACTGGTGATATTCATGGTCGGGCTAGCGCTGACTATCACACGCGCCGTGACCAAGTCAGTCGGCGCCAGTTTGATTACACACATGGCATACAACGGCACGCTGTCGGTTTTGCTATTCATCGGAACCGATGGATTCCGGCATCTGGAAAGACTGAACCAGTAATCCGAGCTCAGGCTTAAGGCTTCAGGATCGAAAGACCTGAGGCCTGAAGCCCGAAGCCCGAGGCCCGCTTCATGTTATCTTAGATTTTCCATGTCTTCCGCGCGTCAGGAACTTCTGCGTCTGTTGGCAACCAAATCTTTTCGTCTGGGAGAATTCAAGCTCTCGTCGGGCGGTACCAGCGACTATTACGTGGATTGTCGCGCCACAACTTTGGACGCGCGCGGTTCGCAACTCACGGGCCAGGTGTTCCTCGAAGAAATTCGGCAGCGCGGATGGCGGCCTCAGGCGATCGGCGGCTTAACCATGGGAGCGGATCCGCTGGTGGTGGCCGTAGCCGTGACCAGCGGTGAGATTCATGGTTTTCTCGTCCGCAAAGCTGAGAAGCAGCATGGCACGGGTCAGCGGATCGAAGGCTTTCGAGAGAAGGGCGCGCGGGTCGTGATCGTGGATGATGTCTGCACTACGGGGGCTTCTACAATTCAGGCGATCGAGACGGTACGCGAATTTGGATTTGAAATCGTCGGCGTGATGTGCCTGGTCGAGCGCGAAGAGGCGAAGGGTCGACCAAATGTAGAGAAGGCTGCCGCCCCTACGCCGTTTGTTTCGATCTTCACCGCAACGGACGTGCGTAGAGAACACGTAAAACTCAAGGAAGAGGCACCCCCACCGATCTTCGCGGTCGCTGCCGATTGCGAACTATGCGGAAGGCCCGCTGTAACGAACATGCCGCGCAACCGTTGCGAAGTACATAAGCATGATGAAGAATAGGTAGTAAACAGCCAACGATCAACGACGAAAGACCAACGACCAGCGAATGATCCAAACCCTCGAATGGACTGACAAAGGCGTTCGCTTCATCGATCAGACGAAGCTGCCCACCGAAGAAACCTACGTGACCTGCAAAACTTACGACCAGGTTGCTGATGCCATCCGCAACATGGTCGTGCGCGGCGCCCCAGCCATTGGCGTCGCTGCTGCTATGGGTATCGCGCTGGGAATGAAAAACGCGAAAGCCGAAACCGGAGGCGATCTGAAGCGGGAATTTGACCAGATCTGCGACGTCATCGGCAAGACGCGTCCGACTGCGGTAAATCTTTTCTGGGCCATCCGCCGCATGCGCGACAAATTCGAACTGCTGCGAGTGCGCCCGCTGCCGCAGATCAAGCAAGCTCTGGTCGAGGAGGCGCAACGCATGCACGCCGAAGATATCGCTGCCAACCAGGCTATGGGACACTTCGGCGCAACCCTCATGCCCGCCAGCGGAGGCGTGCTCACTCACTGCAATGCCGGAGCGCTTGCGACTTGCGGCTATGGCACAGCGCTGGGAGTAATTCGCGCGGCGGTTGAGCAGGGAAAGAAGATCAACGTGTACGCCGACGAGACTCGTCCTTTTCTGCAGGGGTCGCGGCTGACCGCATGGGAACTGATGAAAGACGGCATTCCTACGACCGTAATCTCCGACAACATGGCCGGTGCAATCATGAGGCAGGGCAAGATCGGAGCAATTGTGGTGGGTGCAGATCGCATCGCGGCCAACGGCGATGTCGCGAATAAAATCGGAACTTATTCCGTTGCCGTGCTTGCCAAAGAGCACGACATTCCCTTTTATGTGGCGGCGCCTTTGTCGACCATCGATTTCGAAGCGCCAGACGGCAGCAAAATTCCCATCGAGCAGCGCAACGAAAAAGAAGTCACGCACATCGCAGGCAAACAGATGACCCCCGACGGCGTACAGGTGGAGAATCCCGCCTTCGACGTGACCCCGGCGAAATACGTGACTGCGATTGTGACCGAACGCGGTATTGCGCGGGCTCCGTATGAGATGTCTCTGGCGAAATTGGCCGGGGCTGAGCGTGTGACGACGAGCATTTAGCACTTGGCATTTAGCAATTGGTCCTGCTCGGAATGTTGCGAGTCCTTTCTGCAGCTCAGTGACCAAGTGCTAAGTGCCAATTGCTACCTTTCATGTATTCCATCACTCAATCCCAACTTTCATTCCAGAGCGGCGACAAAGACATTCGTCTGGATTGCTTTCTGCCGGCCGCTAATGGGCAGCGCTTTCCCGCGGTGATCGGACTGCATGGCTCCGGAGGCGGACACGCGTCTATGGCCGCTCCTGCCACTCTTTTGGCTGAGCAGGGTTTCGCAGTATACGTGCTGCATTATTTCGACCGCACCGGTACCACCGAGATTGATGGCCTGCAAACCATCTTCCGCCACTTTCCAGTCTGGATGAAAACGCTGTGGGACGCAGTCAGCTTCGTGGCCCGACAGCCGCAAGTCGATCCCGGGCGTATCGGACTGTTGGGCTTCTCTCTAGGCGCTTATCTTGCGCTTTCGGCTTCTGCAATCGACTCGCGCATTCGGGCCGTGGTCGAGTTCTTTGGCGGCATGCCCAAAGAGATGAGGTTTTTTACGCGTCGACTTTGCCCGGTGCTGATCCTGCATGGCGAACAGGACAAAACCGTCCCGGTCGAAGAAGCCTACCACTTGCAGCAAATCCTCGAAAAGAAACAAATTGCCCACGAAATCCAAATCTATCCCGGAGTAGGCCACGGTTTCAGTGGCGAAGTCTGGCGCGACGCCGGTTTACGCACGCTGGCGTTTCTGAGGAAGTTTTTGGTGGATAAGAACTGCGCCGAACCGAAAGCCTGATTTCCCCGAACTTTTCGCCAGCAATCTTCGTAAATTAGACTAGACGACAAGGGAGCCTGCGATGTTCACTTTTCTCCTCTGGTGCCTGCTGTTCGTGTTGTGCTGGCCGCTGGCTCTGCTGGCGCTGGTGCTTTACCCGATCGTGTGGCTGCTGCTCCTGCCCTTCAGAATCGTAGGCATAGCCGTACACGGAGTGCTGGAGTTGGTCTGGGCGGCGGTGATGTTGCCGGCGAGACTTTTGACTGCGCCGTTCCGTCTTTGAATGTAGACGCGGGCCTCCTCGCCGTGCTTCCTGGCGAAGATTTTTAATCGACACCTTTCGCCGGTATCGTCAAGCCCAATTCCTTCATGACCATCTGCAAGTCTTTCCAAGTCTCTTTCTTCTGACGAGGATCGCGCAACAAAAACGCGGGATGATAAGTGACGGCAAGCTTGGTGCCGCGGAAATCGAACCAGCGGCCGCGAAACTCGGACATGGGCGCATTGATTGCCAAAAGCGTTTTTGCCGCCACTGCGCCCAGCGCCACGATTGCCTTCGGCCGAATGGCCGCGATCTGCCGCATCAGAAATGGAGAGCAGGTTTCGCACTCATCGCGCTCCGGCGTCCGGTTTCCCGGAGGGCGGCACTTGATGATGTTCGCAATATAAACATCCTCACGCCGCAGGCCCATGGCCTTGATCATGTTGTTCAGCAACTGTCCTGCGCGGCCTACGAATGGCTCACCCTGCTGGTCTTCATCCGCGCCCGGAGCCTCGCCGATGAACATCAGATCAGCGTTTGGATTGCCCACGCCGAAGACAATCTGCTTGCGTCCCTGTTTGCTCAGACGGCAACGGGTGCAGTCGCCAAGATCCTCGCGAATCAAACGCAGTGCTTGGACGGGATCGGCCACGCCCGACTCAGCATTGGGGATCGCCACTTCGAAAATGTTCTCTTCCACCGGTACCGCGATCGCGGCTTTGGATCTCGGGGTCATCAAGTCTCGCTGTTCTGGCTGGATTGAGGGACTCTCGTAAAGTTCCGCGTCTCGCCTCGTGCTGGGGTCGGCTATGGCAGGCTCGCGGCGGTAGAAATCGTAAATGCCCAACTCGTTGTAGTAGCGGACACGTTCAGCCAAAGCGCGCTTGAGTTGCGGATCGAGCACGCCAGCCATTCGTTATTTCCCAATCTTTGCAGGGACGTTTTGTGGATTCCGCAGCCGCACCACCTGGTCGAGCACGCGTTGCGCGACCTCCCACTTCGTGGTTTCCGGGACTTCAACGACTTCGTGTTGAGTAATAATCGTGACCGCGTTGCGATCAGAATCAAAGCCCACGCCTTCGCGCGAAACATCGTTGACCACGATGGCATCGAGCGACTTCGAGGCAAGCTTTTTGCGTGCGTTTTCCAGCGCGTTCTGAGTCTCGGCGGCGAAGCCAACGATGAGTTGCGACTGTTTATGGCGCGCAATCTCGCCAAGGATGTCGGCAGTAGGCTCAAGCTCGAGCATCATGGGCCCGCCACGTTTGATCTTTTGCGAGGCCAAAGACTTTGGGCGATAGTCAGACACTGCTGCGGTCTTGATCACGATGGTCGCCTGCGGCAGCATTTTCAGGACTACCTGCCGCATCTCTTCGGCGGATTCAACCCGCGTGAGTTCGGCCGCTCCCGGCGGAGTTAACGCGGTCGGTCCACTCACCAGCAATACTCGCGCACCACGCCGAAGTGCTGCTTCCGCCAATGCATATCCCATCCTGCCGCTGGATCGATTAGACAGGTATCGCACCGGATCAATCTTCTCACGTGTTGGGCCGGCCGTAATCAAAACCGTCTCACCAGCAAACTCCTGCGAAGCGCCAAGCGCCTGCAACGTGGCCGCGACAATCGCCTCGTTTTCCGCCAGGCGTCCCGGGCCCGTCATGCCGCAGGCCAGGTATCCAGTGCCCGGTTCCACGATCCTCACCCCGCGCTTTTTCAGAATCTCAAGATTCGCTTGCGTCGCCGGGTGGTCCCACATGTTGACGTTCATGGCGGGAGCGACTACAACCGGGGCTGTGGTTGCCAGATAAAGCGTGCCAAGAAAATCGCTGGCGATGCCTTGCGCGAATTTGGCGAGAACGTCCGCGGTTGCCGGCACCACCAGCAGCGCATCGATCGACTGCGCCACCGCGATGTGCTCGACGGCCGACTCAATATTCGGATGCTCGCCCGAGCCCGCACCGAACATGTCGGTAATAACTTTTTCGCCGGAGAGTGCCGCAAAGGTGAGAGGCCGGATGAACTCCTGCGCGGCTTGGGTCATGACGACCTGCACGCGGACGCCGCGGTCCTGCAGCAAACGGACAATTTCCGCCGCCTTGTAAGCCGCAATCCCGCCGCTGACGCCAAGAGCGATTTTCATGATTGCCGATGGTCATTCCCAATTGCCGATTGCGTGAACTCCACGCCATCGCAAGGCAAACCGGAAATGACTACTCTTGCCCCAGCGCCTTGTCGAGCATTTCGCTGACGACCTCGACGGTCGACTTCGGCGTTTCCGGGATCACCCACTTCACCTTGCCAGCCTTGATTTCATCCTGCGCAATGCGGCAGGGTTTGCGGGAGTGAGTTTCGATGACCGGCGGCGCACCGCCTTGCAATTGACGTGCGCGGCGAGCGGCTACCAGAATGTATCGATAGTTGCTGTCGAACCCTTCAATCAACTTCATTGTGTTCTCCCTGTGGCTAGCGCCCGCCTGAGGTCGCCGCCGTGGTAAACGAGGCCAAGATCGGCCGCAGGCGTTCCCGGATGTTGCTCAAGCGGCAACCTTCGGCCTTAGCCAGCATCTTTGCATCGTCAGCGGATCCGTGAACTCCCGCGCGCTTCAGTCGTTCCGCAAGCAGGATCGCCGTCAGCGCTTGGATAGATTCATCCAGACGGTCGTTAACCAGAATATAGTCGTATTTCTCGTAATTCTCAATCTCACGACTGGCCGTGACCAATCGGCGCTGGATTACTTCTTCCGCATCCAGACTGCGTTTTCGCAGGCGCGCCTCTAGAACCTTGCGATCCGGCGGCATAATAAAAATGCTCACCGCCTCTGGAAGCTTGCGCTTGATCTGCTCCGCACCCTGCACATCAATGTCGAGCAGCAAGTCATTCCCACTCTTCTCAGCCTGATGCAGGAAGCGCTTCGCCGTACCGTAGCAATAGCCAAACACGTCCGCATGTTCGAGGAACTCATCTTTCCGCACCATCTCCTCGAACTCGGAACGCGGCACGAAAAAGTATTCTCGTCCGTTCTGCTCTGTACCTCGTGGCGGCCGCGTGGTGTAAGAAATCGAAAACTCCAGCCCCGGAACGATCTCTCGCGCTTTGTCCACCAGCGTCGATTTGCCCGAACCCGAGGGCGCCGAAATAATGTAGACCGTACTCATTCGAGGTTTTGCACCTGCTCACGCGCTTTTTCGATATCGGCTTTCATCGATAACCCAAGCTCCGTGATTTTCATCGCTTCGCCGGCCAGGCCCGAAGTTTTGGAAAGCAGGGTATTGGCCTCGCGATTCATCTCTTGCAGGAGAAAGTCCAGCTTCTTGCCCACTTCTCCACCTTGATCGAGCAAGCCCAGAAGATGTTTCACGTGCTGATCAAGCCGCACCAACTCCTCCTGGATGTCGCTGCGATCCACCAGCAGCGCCGCTTCCTGCAGAATTCGCTCCGGCTCAATTTGTGAACCGAGCAACTCCTGCAGGCGTGTCTTTAATCGATCGGCATAGGTTTGCAGGGCGGCTTGGCGATGCTTTTCCACTCCCTCCCGCGCCAGTTGCACATGCTCCATGCGCTGCCTCAATTCGCGTTCCGTGCCGCGCCCTTCCTCTTCGCGCATTTGATTGAGTCGCGCGAGAGCCTCTTCCATCTTGGAGAGAACTGCCGCTTCCACGCCGTCCTCAACCGGCAATGCTTCCGACTCGAGCGCGCCTGGAATGCGGAGAATCGCATTGAGATCCGGCTCGGCCGCCAACCCGAATTCCGCAGCGGCGGCGCGAAATGCCTGAACGTAACCACCCACCAGAGCGCGATTGAGCGAAAAGCCTTCACTGGCAGCGCGTTCCATATTCAGAGTCAGCTCCACATGGCCGCGCGCCATCTTCTCCTTCAACCGCCGGCGCAACTTCATCTCCAGGTCGTCGCTATCCGACGGCATGCGGAAATGGATGTCGAGAAACCGATGGTTCACCGACTTGAGCGACAGGGTGAAACCGAACTGGCCGTTGACCTGCCCTTTCACCTGCGCAAACCCGGTCATGGAGCGGATCGACATATTTCTACGCTGTCATCCTGAGCGAAACTGATTTGCTCGCGTGCGAGCAAATCAGTGCAGTCGAAGGATCCCTATTCAAGAACGGGTGCCCCGTTCTTGTCGCGTTCTTTGCGACAGGGCGGGGATTCCCGCCGCGCGACTCCTCACTCCGCATGCACTTCCGGTCTCGCCGGTTCCACTTCCGCAAATTGCAACTCATACAACCGGCGATACGTGCCCAGTTTCTTCATGAGCTCCTCGTGCGGCCCAATGTCCGCAGCGGTCCCATTTTCCAGCACCACAATACGATCCGCGCGCCGTACCGTCGAAAGCCGATGCGCAATCACCACCACGGTCCGCCCGGTCATCAGATTCTGTAGCGCCGACTGTACCAGTGCCTCGGATTCGCTGTCCAACGCCGACGTGGCCTCATCGAGAATCAAGATCGGTGCGTTCTTGAGCAGTGCCCGCGCGATGGCAATTCGCTGCCGCTCCCCGCCCGAAAGCCGCACCCCGCGCTCGCCAATCACGGTCTCGTAGCCGTTGGGCAAATCCATAATAAAGTCATGCGCCAGCGCTGCGCGAGCCGCGTCCTCCACCGCTTTTTGCGGGACGCCCGGCTGTCCATACGCGATGTTGTTCCGCACCGTATCGTTGAACAGCACCGTGTCCTGCGCCACCACCCCAATCTGCGACCGCAGCGAAGCCAGCGTGGTGTCGCGCACGTCGCGGCCATCAATGGTCAATCGCCCAGCAGTCACATCAAAGAATCGCGGAATCAGATGCACCAGCGTGCTCTTGCCCGCGCCACTCGATCCCACCACGGCGAGAACCTCGCCAGCGTGAACCTCGAGATCAACGTCGCGCAGAATCTCGCGCCGCTCTTCGCCCTCGGGTCCACCTCGCGACTCATAAGAGAAGCTGACTTTCTCGAACCGGATGCTGCGCGAAAACGGCGGCAACGGCTGCACTCCATGCTTCTCTTTTACATCGTCTTCCGTATCCATGAACTTGAATATCTCGGACGACGCCCCCAGCGCCTGCTGAAAATTGTTATTAAACAGCGCGAACTTGCGCACCGGATCGTACAACTTGAAGACCGCAACGATAAACGTCAAAAACGTGCCGGAGGTAAATACGTGGTGATTGATCTGTTCACGTCCCAACAAAAGAAGCAAGGCAATCGCGATGGCACCAAAGATGTCCATCAACGGAGAACTGATCGCCATCGCCGCCACCGACCGCAGATTGGCGCGGAACAAGCGTTGCGCGGCTTTGCGGAATCGCGCAATCTCCCACCGCTCCATGCTGAACGCCTTCACAATGCGGTTGCCGGTAATGGTCTCGTGCAGAATGTTCTGAATGTCGGCCAGCTTGTCCTGACCGCGCCGCGTCGTATGCCGCACCCGGCGCCCGATTCGACCCGCCGAGAAAATAATCACCGGCACAAACAGAACCAGAATCCAGGCAAACTTCCGCCCCAGCACCACCACCACCAGCGCGGTAAAAACAAAAGTAAAAAACTGCTGCAGGAATTCGGCCAGCACGCTCGACATCGCATACTGCACCCGCTCGACATCATTGACGATCGTCGAAACCAGAGTACCGGTCGTATGCCTGTGAAAAAATGCCGCCGAGCGCTGCAAGATAGAATCGTAGAGGTCGTTGCGCAGATCGGTGATCATGCCGAATCCGGCGTAGTTCACCAGATACGTGCCCGCGTAATCGCAGATTCCCTTCAAAACCGTAGCGGCCACGAGTGCAAAGGCCACCACCGTCCACGGATTCTGAAAGTGCGAGGGCACGAATCGCTGCAGGTAGATCGCATGTTCACTGCCCGGAATCTTAAACAGTTGCATCTCGCGAGACTGCGAACCCGGATTCAGCACGCGGTCAAAGATCGGTCCAATGAGCAGAAGGCGGAAAGCATCCAGCAACCCCACCGCCGCCATCAACAGGACGGACGCCCCAACCGGCCACCAATAGGGCGCCACGTATCGTATGAGGCGTGTCAGTTGCCGCATCGAGGGCTCCCCATGCGCAGCCCGACCCGGCCCGCCACAGATGAATTCGGCATGCGTTGCAAGTCTTTATTCTACTTCAGTCGTTGGCCGTTGGTCTTTGGTCGCTGGTAGCGCCAAAACTCTGTCATCCCGAGCGAAGTCGAGGGACCTTGTGTTGATCTTGACCAACGACTAACGACTAACGACTAACGACGAACGGCCAACTCTACCCCGGACTATCCCGATGCACCACCTTCACCCGATACCCCGCCGTCCGCAACCGTTTCGAGACATCCTCAGCAATCATGACCGACCGGTGCTGCCCGCCCGTACAGCCAAAAGAAATGGTCAGATAACTCTTGCCTTCCCGGATGTAGTGCGGCAACAGATAGACCAGCAGCTTCGAAATCCGGCTGATGAATTCCTTGGTCTGCGGAAACGACCGGATATACTTCGCAACCTTGGGATCGCGTCCAGTCAGCGGACGAAACTCCGGCACAAAATGAGGATTCGGCAAAAAGCGAACGTCAAACACCAGATCCGCGTCCTCCGGCACTCCATGCTTGAAGCCGAAGCTCACGCACGAAACCAGAATGTTGTTGCTGCCCGACTCCTGCTTCTGAAAACGCTCGGTAATATGCGACCGCAATTCGTGGACATTGAACTTCGAAGTATCAATCACCAGGTCGGCCATGGCCCGAATGCGTCGCAGATGCTGACGCTCCGCGGCCAGTGAAGCCTTGACGGTAGTATTCGTGCCCAGAGGGTGGGGACGCCGGGTTTCACTGAAGCGGCGCAGCAGGACGGAATCCGCCGCCTCCAGAAAAATCATCTTGGTGGGCAGCACCCGGCGGACCGATTTCACGATCTCCGGCAGAGCTTCGAGCTGTGTGCCCTCGCGAACATCCACAACGAGTGCAGTCCGCTCGATTTCTGAAGACTGCCCGGCCAACTCCGCAAATTGCGGAATCAGCCCAACCGGCAAATTGTCCACGCAGTAGTAGCCCAGATCCTCGAAAGCCTTGAGCACCGAGGCTTTCCCCGACCCGCTCATGCCCGTGATGATAACCAGTTCAGCCCGCGGCCGCCGGTCGCGCGCAGCTCTCCCGCGTCCCGCTTTGCGCTCTCCCTGCCCAGTTTTTCCCGCCCGCTTGCGAGGTGGCATTTACAGAAATGGTAGCAGGGACAACCCCCACCCGCCAGTTACCCATGTAGGCGCGGACGTCCGCGGGACACTAGGCGCACCCTCCTTCCAAGGATCTGTCATCCCGAGCGAAGTCGAGGGACCTCGTGTCTTGCAATCCCTAACTGGTTGGTGGCCCACCCTCCGCGTTCTTTGCGGAGGGTGGGGATCCAGAAACCTTCGCGTGTCCAGGGAACAAAATCCAGGAAACATGGTGACGTCCGTCGTCGGCTGCGGCAGAGTCTACCGTTTTGCGGCTGGGGCAATGCAGGCTCCGGACGCTTCGAATCCAGCACCTGCCCCACGCGACTAGCTCGTCCCCAAACTACTTGAACGCGATCACGCCGAACAATCCGTCCAACCCATTGTTCGGTCCCGCCGTAAAGTAAAGTTGATTTTTCTTCCCGTTGCTTGCAGTCCCACCACCGAACTCGATCGCCCAGAGCTGGTTGATGGTAATCGGCTTGCCCTTGGAGTTCTTGAGCGTGCCCACAAACGCGCCGGTCGTAAGATTGAAGCCATTGATCGTGCCGGTGTTGGTGTTGTTCGAAATCAACAGCGTATTGCTCAGCGGACCGAAATTTGCTGGAGCCACGGCAAATCCCCAGGGCTGGTTCAGTGGTTTCCCGTGGATCAGCGTCTTCACAAATGTGCCCGCTTCCGTAAAGATGTCAATGTATCCGCCCGGGCCGCCGGCCGCATTGGCATAGGAAACGTAAACTTTTCCTTTGATGTCCCGAACCCCCAACACCGTAAAGCCCTTCGGGATTTTCGGATCCGTGATCTCTTTCACGAAGTTGAAGTTTCCGTCATACATGTCCACCAGGTTTCTGACCGTGTCCGCGGCATAAATAAAGTTTCCCGAGGTCTTGCTGGTGATGGCCAGGCCCGTATAGCTGGCTTTATTGGCCGAGTTGTTCACCGCAATAAGCGTTGAGGAAGGATTGAAATGCGACCAGCCTTGGATGGTCCCATCCAGAGTCGCGAACAAAAAGAGCGACGTCCAACTGTCAATCTTGAACTCAGTCGAGCCATTGTAAACAAGTCCCGTGGGCATGCCCGGCCCGCTGCCGCTGGCCGAAGGAACAATCACCTGCAGGCTTTGTGGCACACCCGCCCCACTGTAAAGGGTGGACCATCCGTCATTCTCGTCGCTGACCCAGAACGGTTCGCTGGGAGCGTAGGCAAGTCCCCATGCATTCTGCAGCAAGCCGTCCGTGTGCTTGGCCTTGCCCGCCTGATTCGAGGTCAGATTGGTTACCGTATATTGTGCCAGGGCTGAACTGGAACCGAACCCCAGCGCCAGCGCAAGCCACAAAGTCAGAGCAGTACCGCGAACTAAAAGACGTTGCATTCTGATTTCTCCTTGAAGAATATGGTTAGAGGGCGGGGGAGGTCCCAATATCCTGCGCGGGTGAGAACGCTGACGCGTCTGTCCCGCTGGTGCATGATATTAGGGCTCATCCGGGCGCTGGTTGTCAATAGAATGTCACGCTTTTGTACAAATTTTCCCTAGCGGCAAACCATCGCCCACCACGGAAAGCAGACCTCCAGCATGTAAGTGATTGCTTTGAGGCGTTTTTCTCGTATATAGCTATTAGCTATCATAAAGAAAATAGTGTTCCACGTGGAACATAACGTCACTCGCCACCACCCGTCGACACGATGTTACGATGCCAATCAGCCACTCCCATCCGCATGCCTGACTTCTGCGACGTCGCGCTCCCCGTCCCACTCGACACGGCCTTCACCTATCACATCCCGGACCGGATGCTGCCGGTGGTCGGCGGGCGCGTGCTGGTTCCGTTTCGCCAGCAGCGCATGTCAGGCGTGGTGACCGCACTGCACGATCGCGCGCCCAAGGTGCAGGCGAAGAGAGTGCTCAGCGTCCTCGACGCCTCGCCCGTGCTGGATGAGCAGCTTGTGCGGCTGGGGAAATGGATTGCCGACTACTATCTCGTCCCCTTGGGCGAGGTGTTCCGTACCATGCTGCCCCTGGCTGCGGAATTCAAACGGACGATCGGCTATCGCATCACGAGCGATGGACAGATGGCGCTGTACCTTGCGGGAATGTCTGGCTCATCAGTCCGCTCGCGCAAGACGCCCGACGAACAACTGGCGGAGGTCCGCGTGCTCGACTACCTCGCGGAGCGCGACACGGTGCGGGAAGAGAGTTTGCGCAACGCGACCCGCGTTTCAAAATCGGTGCTGGCTGGCATGGTGCGCAAGAAATGGATCGTGCGTGAAGATTTATCAGATGCACGCGACGCGACTCGCACCATGAAGGTCGCCCGGTTGAAGAGCGCGGAGGGAAAACTCAATTCCAATCAGCGAACGTTGGTCGAAACGCTTGCTGCCGCGGGCGGGAAGGTTGCCGTTGAGACTCTGCAAGCGCTGGAGGTTCCCCGAACTACGCTGGCAACGCTGGTGAAGCGGGGACTGGTTGAGATCTTGGAAGAGGCAGTTGAGTTCACGGTCCCTAGTAAAAAGAATCGGCCTTCGCCGTTGGATTTTGAGTTTAATTCCGCGCAACTGAATGCGCTCCGGAGGATCGAGGAGAGTGTACGGGCCGGCAAGTTCTCGGGCATGTTGCTGCACGGCGTGACCGGGTCGGGCAAGACCGCGGTTTATCTCGCGGCCATGCGCTCGGTTCTCGAGGCAGGGCGGTCGGCAATCCTGCTGGTCCCGGAGATTGGGCTTACTCCAGCGGTTGCGGCTGATCTGCATCACGTTTTCGGAGACGAAGTCGCCATCCTGCACTCGGCGCTTTCTGATCAGGAGCGGGCGGAGCAGTGGCATCGCATCAAGGGCGGGGACGCGCGTATGGTCGTGGGCACACGCTCGGCGGTGTTTGCTCCAGTCTCCAATCTGGCGCTGATGATTGTGGATGAAGAGCAGGATTCGTCCTACAAGCAGGAGGAAACGCCGCGATATCACGCGCGCGACGTGGCGGTGATGCGAGCGAAGATGGCTGGCGCTGCGGTCGTGCTGGGATCGGCTACGCCTTCGCTGGAATCTTATTTCAACGCGACGAAGAACAAGTATGCGCTGCTCGTGTTGCCGGATCGTGTGGAACAGCGGCCGCTGCCCGAGGTCGAGATCGTTGACATGCGGTTGGAGTTTCAGGAGACGGGTAAGGAGCAAGCGATTTCGCGGAAGCTGGCGGAGGAGATCAAGCAACGGCTGGATCGCAAGGAGCAGGTGATGGTGTTGCTCAACCGTCGCGGATATTCTCCGGTGGCGCTGTGCCGCGCCTGTGGAAACCGGATGGAGTGCAGGAACTGCGCCATCGCGATGACGTACCATCAGCGCTCGAATCGCATGGTGTGCCATTATTGTGGATTCATGGCGCCGGTGCCGAAGGTCTGCGGCGAGTGTGGCAGCGAGTATGTTTATTTTCTCGGGACTGGATCGGAGAAGCTGGAGGAGTTGTTGCACGGCTTGTTTCCGCAGGCGCGGATTGGGCGTCTTGACCGGGACACGGTTCACGGCAACGAAGATTTTGAGCGGGCGCTGAATGCGCTCAACGAAGGTGAACTTGATCTGCTGGTGGGAACGCAGATGATCGCGAAGGGTCATGACATTCACGGGGTCACGCTGGTGGGCGTGGTCGGGGCGGATATGGCTTTGGGGTTTCCGGATTTTCGCGCGGCGGAGCGGACGTTTCAATTGCTGACTCAGGTCGCGGGACGCGCCGGACGCGGGCAGACTCCGGGCAAAGTCGTGTTGCAGACTTATTTTCCGGATCACTATGCGGTGCAGTATGCGGCGCAGCACGACTTCATCGGCTTCTATGAAAAAGAATTGCGCTTTCGCAGCTGGATGCACTATCCGCCGTACAGCGCGCTGGCGAATGTCCTGGTGCGCAGCGACAAGCTGGATGAGGCGCTGCGATGGTCGGGGAGTTTAGGCAAGTGGTTCGAGAAGACGCGGCATGAAGGGATTCGCGTGCTGGGCCCGGCGGCCGCGCCGATCGTGCGGTTGAAGCGGGACTATCGCTATCATTTTGTTTTGAAGTCGGCGAGCCGGGAGAAGCTGAACGCGACGTTAAGATCGATGCTCGTCTATGCAGTCGAGCAGAAAATCCCGAGAACGCAAGTGATTGTGGACGTGGATGCGGTTTGGTTGATGTAAGAGCGCGAAAAAGATAGGCCACCGTAAAGTCCCGCGGAAGCAGATGCCGTCCATCAGGACCTAGACGGCGCGCAACGCGGTCCTTAAGAAAACGTCGGCGGAGGCAGGTTATCGTAGGAGTGGACGCGGCTTGGTTGCTGTACGGCGAAAGCCGCCGTGAGGGAGGCCAAATACGTAGAGGTGGCCATCCGCCGAGCCGACATACACCATGCCATTAGCAACTACAGGATCCGTCGGCTGAAGTCCGAACGTATATTTCCACAGCAAGACTCCCGTTTTCGCGTTCAGGGCATTGAGGAAGTAGGCATTGCCGTCACCAGAAGCAACATAAACCACGCCGTTGGCTACTGCCGGCGATCCCGCGAAGTATCCAACGGAGTGCTTCCAGACGAGCGCGCCGGTGTTTGCCTTTAACGCGTAAATACTTCCGTCTCCCGAGCCGGCATACACTACTCCATCTGCCACAGCTGGAGAGGAATAGACAGAGTTGGTGGTCGAATATTTCCAGAGCATGGCGGCGTTTGACTCCAGCGCGTAAACGTTGTCATCCGCAGAGCCTGCGTAAACCACACCATCGACGACGGCTGGTGCTGAGGATACGTCGATTGGGTATTGCCAGAAACCAACGCCTACGGCTATGAGGTCGCTACCGGAGGAACCCGAAGCGCCTACGTAAACCACGAAACGAGCAACCGCGGGCTTGCGCAGAGCAGGCGTACCCCAAATGAAGGTTCTCCAGTCCAAGAGACCGGTGGTGGCGTTGAGGGCAAACAGATCGTAGCCGGCAGCGGGCGCAGCGGTTACATAGACCACGTCATCAGACACTACGAGTCCCGTGGCAGGAACTTCGAGATTATGGATCCAAACCACGTCGCCGCTCTTCGCGTTCCGGGCATAAAGGTAGAAGTCAGAGCCGGAACCCGTGAAGTAGATGATTCCGTCTGATACGGCTGGCTCATAGCCCTCCGCCTTCCAGACGAAGGCACCAGTGTCGGCATTTAGTGCATAAACGTTGCCGTCATTCGAGCTGAAGTACACCATTCCCTCAGCCACTACGGGCGGCGCCAGACCGGCCGGGGCGGCATAGCTGAAGCGCAAGGCCAGCTTTCCAACGTTCTTGGGGTTAAGGAGGTTCTCAAACCGATTGTGACGTGCACCGTTCGGACCGAAGCCGTATTGCGGCCAATCGGTCCTTACCAGAAAGTGTGTCTTTGCTTCTATCCGTGGATTGACTGCCTTGGCGACCACAAAGTGCTTTCCGGGCAGGGCCCCTCTGGGTACCTCAATGGGAGCGTCGAGAAAAGCCCCCCTGCTATTCGTAGTGACCTGCCCAACGCTCAGGCTGTCGAAATAGAGCTTCAGTTTATCGTCAGCCGGAAAATTGTGGCCGGAGACTAACGTTTCGGCAGTGGGTGGACCGACCCACTTGGAGAGTTGGATTGCAGCCTGACCGACACATATGCTGGGATATAACAGGAAGGCGATGCAACCTAAAAAGGTATACTTGCGGACAGCGAAAACACCTGCGGAGGTTGTCACTGCTCTCATCTGCGATAGATTGAAGTCTTGCTCATACCACCATAGCTCGGCCAGACCGATTGTTAACGGAAAAGAGGCGAGAACTATTGTTGCCCGAGGTAACTGAGGAACGAGATTCTTCGTATTTGGAAAGCCGGCATCAACCCGGTGGTAAGTGTCCCAGGACTTGCGTCCTGGGCTATAGTCTGCCGCCCCTGCCGGGGCTGAGCTTTTTCACTGATAACATTCGGCGAACCTCGGGCTGCGGTGATCTTATTTCGCGGGCGAGGGCGCCCGTGCCACACGGGCAACGGTCAACATTCGCGGACAGGAATGTCCGCGACACGGGCTTTGGCTAGGTGGCTGATGAGTGGGTTTGCCACTACACGCGAGATCCTTCACCCGGCTGACGCCGGGTTCAGGATGACGTCTACGTTTTGGGTGGGATTCGGTTGCACGGTTTCGCCTCAGTATGATCGAAGTCGGACGTTTACTTGGTAGCGTCGCGCCCTGCGGGGCCTGCGTCTTTTATTGGTTTTACCCAGGACTTTCGTCCTGGGCTATTGTCGGTCGCCCCTGCCGGGGCTGAGCTCTGTCACTGATAACATTCGGCGGACCTCGGGCTGAAGTGATCTCATTTCGCGGGCTAGGGCGCCCGCGCCACACCTGGGTCATAGGCAACATTCTCGGAGTGTCCGCGCTACACGCGCTTTAGCTGCGTGGCTGATGAGTGAGCTTGCCACTCCGCGCGAGATCCTTCACCCGGCTGACGCCGGGTTCAGGATGACGTCTACGTTTTTGGGTGGGATTCGGTTGCACGGTTTGTGTCTTTGCTTCTGCGAGGTGGGGAATTCGCAAATTTCGACGGTCGCGGGCGGGAGTGTCCGGGCTACTTGGCTCATGGAGCTTTGGCTTGCAGGAATTCGTGGACTACTTGTTTTACGTCGCGGTGCTGGCCGTCTACCGCGTAGTTTAGTTGGCTCATTTCGGCGTCGGAAACCTTTCCGGCTAGTTCATCCAAGGCGGGCTTTAGTTCGGGATGGTGGGCCAGGGTTTCGTGGCGAATGATGGGCACGGCTTCGTAGGGAGGAAAATAATGTTTGTCGTCTTCGAGGACGAACAGATCAAGCGCGGGGATCAGGCCGTCGGTGGTGTTGCCGGCGATCAGATCTACCTGCTTGTCTTTCAGGGCGCGAGTTAGGAGGCCCAGGTCCATGATTCGCGGGGAGTCGGCGAAATGCAGGTTGTAGGTGGCGGCCAGGCCTTTGTAGCCGTCGGGGCGCTCCATGAATTCGTAGCCGAATCCAGCGCGCCAGTTGGGCGTATATGGCGTGGCTTGGCTGATGGTCTTCAGGCCAAGGCGGCGGGCATCTTGGCCGCGGATTTCTATCGCGAAAGTGTCGTTGAATCCGAACGGCGCGCCGACTTCCAGATTGAATTGTTTCTCGTACTTTGTTTTGACCTCACCGTAGATTTCTTTGCGATCGGCACTCGGTTTTTCTTTCAGGACTGCGGTCAGAGCAGTGCCGGTGTATTCGGGGTAGATGTCGATGCGGCCGGCGAGAATGGCTTGCTGGCAGATAAAAGTTCCGGCGAGATAAAAGCGGCGCTCGACGGGAAGATGAGTTTTGATTTCGATCTGCTGGGCGATTAGTTCTCCGAGGATCAGTTGTTCGGTGAAGTTCTTGGAGCCGACGACGATTCGGTCTTGGCGCGAGGGGCCGCAGGCGGTCAGCAGGGCGATCAGGATGAACGAGAGTCCGCGGATCGTTTGGCTGGAGCCGCGCGGATTGTTATTTGGGTGGGCCACGTTTACAGGATCAGTTCTCGGTTCGCCGTTCCCGGTTCTCAGTGTGGGCTCAGGCGTTTTTCCAGCCAGCCCAGGCTCAGGTCGGCTAGCAAGGCCATGGCGGCGGCCGGGATTGCTCCTGCCAGGATGACCTGGTTGTTGACCATGGCTAGGCCGCGGAAAATATATTCTCCCAGGCCTCCGGCGCCGATCGCGGCGGCGATGGTGGCTAACCCGACTGAGATTACCGTAGCGACGCGAACGCCGGCGATGATTACTCCGAGAGCGAGCGGGAGTTCAACTTGAAATAGAAGTTGGCGATCGGTCAGGCCCATACCTCGTCCAGCCTCGACTACAGCGGGGTCCACACTCTGAATGCCGACGTAGGTGTTTCGAATCAGCGGCAGCAGGGCGTAGAGGGCGAGCGCCAGAATGGCGAGGCGATCGGCTCGGGCTCCGATCCAGGGCGCGGGCAGGAGGAATCCGAAAAGGGCGAGGCTGGGGATGGTTTGAATAATGTTGGCTCCGCCGAGTACGGGTTTGTTGAGCGCGGGCCAGCGGGTGATCGCGATGCCGAGCGGAATTCCGATGAGCACAGCCAGAAGAGTGGAGATTCCAACCAGCCACAAGTGCTCGAGTGTGAGTTCGAGAACTTCCGTGTGGTTCTGTAGCATGAATTGGTAGAGGTTCATGGTTCCTCAGTTAGAGCAATTGCCAACCTTCGCTCGTTACGGGCGGGGACGTCCGTCCTCCATATTCACAAACCGGCGCCGAAGGCGTCTTTGTAGGCGCAAGGCAACGCTTCTTTGGAAGCTAGAAACTGGTCAGGCGTTTGCAGGGTGACCACGCGGCCGGCTTCCATCAGCGCGATGCGGGTGCCGAGTAACAAGGCCTCGCGCAAGTCGTGAGTGACGAAGACGACAGTTTTGCGGAGGCGTTTCTGCAGTTGGAGAAATTCGCGTTGCAGTTCGGTGCGGGTGATGGGATCGAGAGCGCCGAAGGGCTCGTCCATGAGAAGTATCGGCGGATCAGCTGCCAGGGCGCGCGCTACGCCTACCCGCTGTCGCTGGCCGCCGGAAAGTTCGCGCGGATAGCGGGAGGCGATGTCGGGATCGAGTCCGACGAGCTGCAATAACTCATGCATTCGTTCGGCGATTCGATCGGCGTGCCAGTTCTCAATCTTCGGAACCAGGCCGATATTGCGTGCCACCGTGAAGTGGGGGAACAGCCCTACTTCCTGGATCACATAGCCGATCATGCGGCGGAGGCGGATTACGTCCCACTCGTGAGTGGGGCGCGAATCGACGCGAAGTTCGCCTTCGCTCGGAGTGAGAAGATGGTTGATGAGTTTGAGGGTCGTGGTTTTGCCGGAGCCGCTGCGTCCCAGCAGGACTAATGTTTCTCCGCGTTGAACTTCGAGGTTCAGATCGTGGAGCAGTTCACGGCCATCTTTGCCTTCGCCATTCAACCGATACGAGACGTTGCGGAATTCAATGGCGGGGCGAGTGTCGGGTTGAATCATGATCGTCTCGTTGATGGTAGAGAGGACTTTTTACCACGAAGGACACAAAGGTACACAAAGGAATCTTCATCACCACATTAGACAGCGCGCTACCCAACTTCGTACGCCATTGCCGGCAAACCGGTGATGCGAATGCCGGAGTGGCCTTTGTGCCGGATGTTGAGGCCAATCAGCAAGGCCGTGATTTGTTCGACGATGCGCGCGTTCTCCAGTTTGCCGCCGTCGAGGGCGCGAACACCGGGAATCTTTTTGGCCAGGTTGCGCACGATCTGGCTGGCATTCGGATCATCACTGCAGACAATCACATCGCAGTCGACGGGGCCATCCGCATTCAGCAGTTCGGCTCCAATGTTGTGAAATGCGGCCACAACGGAAATACCTTTGGGCACGAGTTCTGCGGTCTCTTGCGCCGCCGAGCCTTGCCAGACGCCGAGTGTGCGCGTGGCGCGCCCGCCCACGCTCGCGGCTAGCGGCACCGTGGTATCGATTACGATGCTGCCGGGACGAATCGCCGGCTTGAGTTGCTTGAGCAGAGCGGCGTGGCCTTCGAAAGGAATGGTGAGCACCAGCAGGTCCGCGGCGCCGCAGGCGGCGGTATTTTCGTCGCCGGAAACGTTCGCGCCAGAGGCTCTCTGTTTGATTTTGTCGGCGGAATCCCGGGCACGCTGGGCATCTCGCGAGCCGATGATCACGCTCTCACCGGCTTGCGCCCAGCGTAACGCGAGACCGAATCCTTCGGGGCCGGTGCCTCCGAGAACCGCGATTGGCCGGGGCGCGTTCATGAGATGGTTGTCATCCTTCTATGCAAACTCGGGTTCGAGCAATTGCTCGGCAGTGAGTGCTTCGACCGGCAGCTTGAGATTGATTCGCGTGTAGACGGTATTGCGTTCGGCGGGGATACGGCCAGCTTCCAGGATCAGGGCTTGAAAACCTTCCGGGCTGGTGTACTGTCCGGCCGTCGCTCCCGCTTCGCGCGAGATGTTTTCTTCCATGAGGGTTCCGCCGTAGTCGTTGGCGCCGGCGTGCAAGCACAGCTGCGACAAATTGCGGTTCAGTTTCACCCACGACACCTGAATGTTATTAATGGCACCGGCCAGGAGAACTCGTGCCAGCGCGTGGATCTTGAGATGTTCGGCAAGCGTGGGACCAGATCGTGCAATTCCCTGATGGAAGAGCAAAGTATTCTGATGGACGAATCCGAGCGGGACAAATTCGGTGAAGCCACCGGTTTGCTGCTGGATTTCGCGGAACAACAGAAGCTGATTGACCCAGTGCTCGGGTGACTCGACGTGTCCGTACATCAGCGTGGAGGTGCTGCGGATGCCGCAGGCGTGGGCGGTACGTATGACATCCTTCCATTGCTCGGTGGAAAGTTTGTTGCGGGAAAGCACGAAGCGGACGTCGTCGTCGAGGATTTCGGCGGCCGTTCCTGGCAAAGTGTCGAGGCCGTTGTCCCGGAGCATGAGCAGGTAGTCTTCGAGCGGCATGCCGGTGAGTTCGACTCCGTAAACAATCTCCATGGGTGAAAAAGCGTGAATGTGCATGCCGGGGACGGCTTGTTTTACTGCGCGCAGGATGTCGCGATAGTGAAACGGAGGCAGGCCGTGCGGCAGCCCGCCTTGAATGCAAACCTCCGTGGCACCGATTTTCCAGGCTTCGGTTGCCTTTTGGGCAACTTGCTCTAGGCTGAGGAAGTAGGTGTCAGATTCACGCGGGCCGCGGCTGAAGGCGCAGAATTTACAGCCTACGAAGCAGACGTTGGTGAAATTAATATTTCGGTTCACGACATAGGTGACAATATTTCCGGCTAACTCACGACGCAAGGCATCGGCGGCAACGAGCAGGCCGAGGAGATCGTCGCCCTCAGCATTTGCGAGCAGCGAGCATTGTTCGCGGGTGAGCACGCCGCCGTCCAGCGTTTCCATCACTTGCTCGAGCGCGGCGCGCGACTGAGGGCTGATGCGGGGAGCTAAGTCCGACCACTCGATTGAGGGAAAGCATTCCAATTCGGCCTGGGCAAGAGTGCGCGTCATAAGTCCTCCGCGAAACAATATCAGCGAAACAAATCAGCAGCCGCCGGGCGAATCAGATCTTTAGCTCGTCCAGGCCCCGGCCGGTAGGGGAACCCTCGAATGATACACGCAGGCGTGCGAGCTAGCTTGCCGCAGACCAGGCCGGCGGCGCAAGCCAGTTCATCGGCGACGGCTTCAATGGTGACGCGCAAGGGGTAGCCGTGAGGATCGCGATCTCCACGATAATCGTGCAAGGCCTTCATACCGGCGACTCCGATCGCAACCTCGGTGAGACCTTCGCGCCAAGGCCGCCCGAAACTATCAGTGATGACGACTGGGATAGAAAGTTTCAGCCGTTTTTTCAATTCGCGATGGAGTTGAGCCGCGGAGCGGTCCGGGTCTTCCGGGAGCAGAAGCGCATGGCGGCCGCCGTCGACGTTCGAAGCGTCCACGCCGCTGTTGGCGCAGATCAGGCCGTGGCGCGTTTCCGTGATCAGAACCCCGCGCTTGCGTCGCACTACTCGCTTACTCTCTGCGAGAGCCACTTCAGTTACTCGGGCGTCGAGATTGTAACGCCGTGCCCAAGTGCGGGAACTTGCAGAGGGCTTGATTTTGTCGAGGGAAACGAGTTGGCCTTCCGCCTTCGATACGATTTTGTGTTTTACGATCAAGATGTCGCCTGCTTGCAGCGAGAGTTTAAGATGCTTGAGAGCTTGGAGGAGTTTGTCTGCTATCGAGTCGCCCGGATGGACATCATCGACAAGAGGGATTGGAAGAACGCGAAGCTCTGAAAGGGCCGTCATTTTCGTGGACGGGCGAGGATGCCCGTCGCCCCATCGTAACCATCCTTCAGCATCATCTCTACTCGTTTGCCGCCAACGACAAATCGCTGAGGTCCCACTGCCTTGCCATACGTTGAGCGCGGGTTTCACCGGGGGCTTTCGCGAGTTGCCGCAGGTCGGCAGGGTTATCGATGTCGAGAGCAATGCCAGGGAGCGATAGAACCACACACGGTTTGTGGGCGGCGCGCGCGGCTGCGAGATGTGGTTTGAAGCTATCGTTTCCAAAACGCAAGGGGAACAATCCCGCAGGACGCCGCCACGCAGCGTTTGTGCCTCGTCCGTCGGCGGCTGGAGCAAGTACAGAGCCTTCGGCCGGCGCGGCTTCCAGAATTTGCTCGAGCTCCCCAACCTGAATCAGTGGAATGTCGCCAGGAATGACGAGCGTGCTGTCTACACCACGAGACTCGCAGAGCCGCGTTGCCATCTCGATGGCATCGGTCTCGCTGCGATTTGCATTGTCGGGAATGATTTGAAATTCGAATCGCCGGGCCAGTTCAATTGCGAAGAAATCGCTAGTGACCACGCCAACCTCTGGCCGGTTTGCCCATGTGCCCAGCGTTTCCAGAACGTCGAAAAGCATGGCCTGAGCCAGCTCGGTGCGGGTCGGCTGATCGAGCAATGACGCCAGCCGCTGCTTGGCGTTAGCCAGGCTTTTCACGGGGAGAAGGATCATGACGGTTCCGCGGCGCGGGCGTTTTCCGCGCTCAGCAGGGCAAGAACGGTTCGCGCCAGCTTGGTTTTGTCGTCCGCGGTGCGCATGATGGTATTGGTGCAGTGGACGCGCAGCCCCGGCCGATCCAATTTCTTGGCCGCTTCAACATCGCGGACATCGACAATCAAAATATCCAGAAAATCCTCGTAGGCCTTGGCAACCCCAGCGATGGAGACAGGCAGTCCTTGCGCCGCCATTAACGCGCCAGCCGGGCCCGACACTGCCGCGTCATTAACAATCGGGCTGATGGCGGCGACGGTGGCTGGAGTGTGCCGCAACGCCTCCCGGATGTCGGCGACGGCGAGGATCGGGCCAATGCTGGTAGCGGGGTTGCTGGGAGCGAGAATCACGGCACTGGCCGACATGATGGAATCGACCACGCCGGGTGCAGGCTCGGCGTCGGTGGCTCCGGCGAAACGAACCGATTTGACCGGGTCCTGGTACCACCGCTGCACAAAATATTCTTGGAAGCTGAGATCGCCAACCGGCGTGTCGATCCTGGTTTCAACTCGCGAGTTGCTCATCGGCAGGATCTGCGCCTGCACTGCCAACTTGCCGCAAATTGCCATCGTGGCTTCGGTCAGCGTCTTGCCTTGCGCGAGATATTTTGAGCGCAATAAATGGACGGCGAGGTCGCGGTCTCCAACATGGAACCAGATGGGCTCGGCCAGCTCTCCCATGGCCTGCAAACAAAAGAATGTGTCACCCTTTACTCCCCAGCCGCGTTCCTTGCTCAGCAGGCCAGCCATCGCGTAGGTGATCGAATCCAGGTCGGGAGAGACGTACAGTCCCCACCACTCCAGATCGTCTCCCGTGTTCACAATGAACGTGAGTTCGCGCGCTGAGGCCACCTGCCGCAGGCCTTCTACGAACTTTGCGCCGCCAGTGCCGCCGGTGAGCACGACGATCATGCGGACCTCCGCGCGTAGCCTTCGCTATCGACCGCTGCTTTGATTTTTTCGGAAAGCACGCCGGGCCGTGCGGTCACGGCCGACACGAACTCAGGATAAACCGGCAACCGCCGACGCAGACGATATCCTTTCGCTTCGGTCCGTAGCTTCAGTTGTTCCAGGTGCGGCCACGGCTTTTCCGGATTGATGAAATCTGGCGTCAAAGGCGAGATTCCTCCCCAATCGTTAATCCCGGCATCGAGCAACTCATCATAGTACGGGGCAGAAAGATTAGGAGGTGCCTGAATGTTGACGTCCGGCATAAGCAAGCGGGCGACTGCAATCGTTCGCATCATTTCGCCCTGCGTAGGCTCGGGCCAGTCGCGCATGGGAATCTCGGGTTTGGCGCGAAAATTCTGAACGATTACTTCCTGAATATGCCCGTAGCGGCGATGCAGTTCGCGGATCGCGAGCAGCGTGTCTACGCGATCTTCAGGAGTTTCGCGGATGCCTATGAGCAGGCCCGTAGTGAAGGGAACATTTTGTTTACCGGCTTCCTCGATAGTGTGCAGACGCTTGACAGGAACTTTATCGGGAGCATTGTCATGCGCCGCGCCGGGCGCCAGAAGCGACGCATTCGTAGTCTCGAGCATCAGGCCCATGCTGGGAGAAACTTTTGCCAAGCGTGCGATCCATTCCGCACTCAGCAATCCCGGATTCGGATGAGGGAGCAGACTGGTTTCGCGGAGTACCAGTTCGCACATGGCCTCAAGATAATGGAGAGTGGATTTGTATCCCAGCCCGCGCAGGGTTTCGCGCATCTCCGGAAACGCGAGTTCGGGTTTATCGCCGAGGCTGAAGAGAGCCTCGGTGCATCGCATGTTCTCACCGGCTCTTACAACCGCTAACACCTCGTCCGGAGTCATGGTGTGTGCGCCCGCATGGCCCGGATCGCGGCGGAAGGTGCAATAGCCACAGTAGTCGCGACAGAGGTTCGTGAGCGGAATAAAAACCTTGCGCGAATAGGTTACAACTCCCGGCTTGAAGCGCTGCCGGGCTTCCATTGCAGCCGAAAGCAACGCCGGAAGTTCCTGGTCGGTACAGCGGATCAGTTGGCAAGCGCCCGCTCGCGAAAGGGAAACTCCGGAGCGCAGTTCGTCCGTACACGAATTAAGGTGCCGCCGTTCAGTCCAAGCTGTTTGGCCTACACTCACGCTCACGAAATCATACATTAGGTTTGCCTCGAAGGAGATGCGGTTACAACAAGAAAGAATCCTGAACATGCGATACGTGATAAAACTTGAAAGTCACAGAATGTTGCACGGACGGGACGCGTAGAATTCCATCACCAGCGGGGACTCCAGTTTTCCATGAGTGTTACTCAGGCGGAATTCCGTAAGGCCATGGGCAGTTTTGCTACCGGGGTTACGGTCATCACTGTCGACTACGAGGGCGAGGTGCAGGGGATGACCGCCAACGCGTTCGCTTCCGTGTCGCTTGATCCATTGCTGGTGTTGGTCTGCGTCGATCATCGCGCGCGGACTCACGCTCACCTGCATGCCAGGAAGCGTTTTGGAGTGAATGTTCTGGCCGAGAACCAACGCGCCGTTTCCGAGTACTATGCCGATCCGAGTCCAGATCACCGCCAAGCCGAGCAGAAGGCCGGAGCCCGCTTTGATCGCACGAAGCATGGTACCCCGGTTTTGCACGGAGCCCTGGCGTATCTGGAGTGCCGTTTGCATACCGCGCAGGATGCCGGCGACCATACGATTTTCATTGCGGAAGTAGAGGACGTGGTAGTGCGGGAGGGAGATCCGCTGCTGTATTTTCGAAGCGGGTATCGGACGATCGGGACGGAGGGTTAGGACGCGCGTAGGGAATTGTGCCGGCTTCCTCACGGTGTTATTCCGATGCCAGTAGTCGTGAGAGGAAGACGTTTGTTAAGCTTATTGGCCCAGCGTGCGCTTTGTTCCGTGAATCCGTTCTGCGAAAGATGATCGCGCGGGTAAAGACTAGTTAAGGATAAGAAACGATGTATCCGCGAGCGTTTCACTATCACCGCGCTGGTTCTCTAAAGGAAGCGGCAAACATGCTTGCCCAGCTTGGAGACGATGCGAAGCTGCTGGCAGGTGGCCAGAGCCTTATTCCGCTCATGAAGCTGCGCTTTGCCAATCCGGCTCACCTCGTGGATCTGAATTTTATTTCAGGCACGTCCTACATTAAGGATGACAATGACACCGTTCGCTTCGGTGCGCTGACCCGGCATGCGGAAATCGAGGCATCCGCTGCGGTCCGAAGGATTCCGATCCTCCACGACTGCGCTACCGGCATTGCGGATGTTCAGGTGCGCAATCGCGGCACGATTGGCGGTTCGCTTGCCGAGGCTGATCCCAGTGGTGATTGGGCGACGGTGCTTTTCACGCTTACTGCTGAAGTTCGCTGCCTGCGAACAGCCGGCGAGCGCACCGTCAGCCTGACGGACTTTATCAAAGACGCATACACTACGGCCCTGGCTCATGACGAATTAGTCAGCGAGATAGCGGTGAAAATTCCGCCTAAGGGAAGCGGCGGCGCTTACCTCGCGTTCAAGCGTTCCGCGCCGGTCTATCCAACGGCGAGTGCTGCGGTGCAACTCACGATGGACGGCGATGTTTGTCAGGATGCGGCGATCGCCCTTGGTTGTGTTGGCTTGACCGCGATCAGAGCGAAGGATGCCGAAACTGCTTTGAAGGGGCAGAAGCTTGCCGAGAAGACAATCGCGCGCGCGGTGGAAGCGTCTCGGATCGCAGCCGATCCGCAATCCGATATGCGCGGTTCAGCCGATTACAAACGCACTCTCGTCGGTGCCCTGGTGAAGCGCGCGATTGAGATCGCGGTTCGCCGGGCTCGCGGCGAGCAGGTTGAGGTGGGCCACATTTATGCCTGACAGCTTTTATGTCTGACAGCATTGAAAACATTTCGATTCAGCTCAAGGTCAATGGCAAGTCGCATTCGCGGACGGTTGAGCCGCGCAAGCTGCTGGTCGAGTTGTTGCGCGAAGATCTCGATCTCACCGGGACCCATGTGGGCTGCGACACAACTTACTGCGGCGCATGCACCGTGCTGATGAACGGCGCAGCGGTGAAGTCATGCACCATATTCGCGGTACAGGCGGACGGTGCAGAAATTCTGACGGTTGAAGGCCTGGAAAAAGACGGTGAGCTTCATCCCATCCAAAAGGCTTTTGGCGATTGCTACGGACTGCAGTGTGGGTACTGTACGCCGGGGCTTATGCTGTCTGCCTTGCAACTGCTATCGCGAAACACGCAGCCGACCGACAAAGAAATGCGCAAAGCGATCGCAGGCAACACCTGCCGCTGCACTGGATACCAGAATATTCTGAAAGCAAATCAAACCGCCGCGCAGAACATGAAAGGTGCTTGAAGCATGGCCATCAAGTTTGCCGGCGACTTTGAAGTCAAGCGTACGCCGGAAGAAGTTCATGACTTTCTCGTCGACCCGAACAAGTTCGCGGCGCTGCTGCCTGACTTTCAGGGCCTATCAGTACAGGACGCGACTCATTTTACGGTGAAGGTGAACGTCGGCATCTCTTACATCAAGGGTGTTGCGGAAGTGAAAATGGAATTGGCCCAGGCCGAACGTCCGAAAGGCGCGCAATACAAGGGGCAAGGAAGCGTGGCCGGAGGTAATGTTGCGCTGACGGCGGGCTTTGATCTCTCGCCGCTCGACGGCGACGGCGGCACAAAAGTGGCTTGGCAGGGCGAGGCGCAGATCTTCGGTCGCTTGACGTCCATGGCTGGTGGGCTGCTTGAGCCGTTGGGAAAAAAACAGGTTCAGAAGTTGATTGATGGATTGCAGGCCGCGTTGCGATGAGGAGATCGGCGTGAGCACGACCAAGAAAGACGGTACTCCGAACTGGGTCGGCCAAGCGCTTCCCCGCAAGGAAGAGAACCGGCTGCTGCGCGGACGGGGCAAGTTTGCCGACGACATCAAGCTGCGCGAAATGTTGTATCTGAAATTCGTGCGCTCGCCCTATGCTCACGCGAAGATCATGAGCGTCGACATCTCGGCCGCCGAGAATCTCGCGGGCGTTATCTGTGCGCTTACGGGCCCAGAGATTGCGGCACAAACGCAGCCATTCATCGAAATCGGGCCGGATCCCTGCGCACGAATCAAAGATTATCCATTGGCTGTCTCCAAAGTGCGCTATCAGGGAGAGCCGGTCGTGGCCGTGGTAGCCGAATCGCCCAGCCTTGCCGATGACGCTGCGGAGTTGGTGCAGATCGAGTATGAAGCGCTCGATCCGGTGGTCGATGCAGAAGAAGCCCTGACGGATATGAGCATCCTGCACGACGAAGCTGGCACCAATCGTGTCTGGAATGGAGTCTTCGAATACGGAGATGTCGACCAAGCCTTCCGCGAGGCCGCCTACGTCGTCAACATCGATCGCATGCATTTCCATCGCTTTTCCAGCACGCCGCTGGAGAATAACGTGGTCATTGCGCAGTGGAATCCGAAGGACGATCGAATTTACTACGAGTGCAACAACTCGTTTCCTTCGTTCGCCATTCAATTTCTTTCAGCGCACCTTGGCGTTCACATCGACCGCATACGCGTGGAGACATCCGATATTGGCGGCAGCTTTGGTATCAAGATTACGAGCTATCCGCAAATGGCGGTGTGCGCGCTGGCCTCAAAGAAAGCCGGCGGACGGCCGGTGAAGTGGGTCGAGACCCGCACGGAGCACATTACTTCGAGCGCCCACGGCAACGAGCGGACCTTCCGCGACACGCGAGTTGCCCTCGATAAGAACGGCGTCATTACGGCGCTGGAATCGCGCCATATCGATGATTGCGGCGCATACCCACGCTACGAGCCCCTGGGATGCGTGATCTGGTCGCAGGTGTTTCCCGGCGTTTATCGCTTCAAGAATGCGCGCATCGATTTCACGCAAGCGGTTACAAATAAATGCCCGGTCGGCCCCAATCGCGGATACTCGCGCATGCAGCACCTCTGGTTCCTGGAGCGCGTGGTCGACATCTGCGGACACGAGTTAGGTATACCGGCTGATGAGATTCGCTTGCGCAACTACATTCGTCCGGAAGAATTTCCCTACACGACTCCGAACGGTTGCGTCTACGATTCAGGCAACTATCCCAAAATGTTGCAAGTGGCAAAAGAGCGCATCGGCTGGGAGGAATGGAAAAACAAACAGGGTGCGGCACGCAAGGAAGGCCGACTCATCGGAATTGGCATCGGCACCACGCTCGACTCGGGCACCAACAATTTTGGCCAGTCGCAGATCGTAAACCCCGGCGCGCCTTTTTCTGGCAACTCACAAGGAGCCAACTGCAAGTTGGATATTTACGGTGAAGTCGTAGTCTCGGTCGGTTCCTGTCCGCAAGGCCAGGGACACGAGACCACCGCCGCTCAGGTCGTGGCCGACGTCTTGAATATTCATCCCGATCGCATCACCGTGCGAACCGGCTTCGACACCGAACGCAACGTGCACACCGGGTTTTCCGGAACGTACGCCAGCCAGTTTGCCGTTTCAGGGCTCTCCGCGGTTCACGGAGCGGCGCAGAAACTGAAAAAAGAAATGAGCCGCCTGGCTGCCTTCCTTCTCGAAACCAAAGAAGACGACCTCGAGTTCGGGACGGGCGAGCAGGGCCCGGAGATTCGCGCTACCAGCAAAGGAAAGTCCGTCAACTATTGGGGACTTGCTAACATCGTCAACGTGAACAGCGCTGTTCTTCCGCCCGAGTTGTACGAGCTCACGTTGAACTGCCGCTACATCTGGCGCGCTCCATTCAAAGTGCCGGACAAGCAGAAAAAATATGGCAGCCTGACCCTGACCTACGCCTCCCAGCTTCACATTGCAGTAATTGAAATCGAGCGCGACACTTTCATCCCGCGTATTCTCGACTACGTCGCGGTCGATGATTGTGGCACCGTGATTAATCCGCCCATCGTCGAAGGCCAGGTGTATGGCGCAACCGCGCACGGCATCGGCGCGGCCCTCATGGAAAATTGCGTGTACGATGCTGTCGGCAACATGCTCACCAGCACCTTCAGCGACTACACACCCATCACGGCGATGAACATGCCGAAAGTGAAATACGATCACATCGAAACTCCGTCGCCGCACAGCTACAGCGGAGCTAAAGGGATGGGCGAGGGCGGGGCTGCTCCCATCCACACGATTTCGGCGGCTCTGCAGGACGCGCTGTTCGCCAGCGGCATCATGATCGACGACTCGTTCAACAACGCCGACAGTTTGTTCCGGGCGATGGTGGGAAAAGAGATCTGTCAGGCCGAGAAGCTGGTGAAAGTAGAAAGGTGGTAAGCGAGTGTGGCGCGGGCGCCCTCGCCCGCGTTTCTGGGAGAATGACGACCTTTGCATGAAGCGTGTTTGCATCGTCGGATGTGGCGCCATTGGCAGCCTGTACGCGGCGCACCTGGCGCGGGTTGCGGAGGTATGGGCCTTCGTCCGTCGCGAAGATCACGCCCGAGCTCTCAACCGCGAAGGTCTGCGAGTCTCGGGAAAGCGTGAGTTTCATGTGTCGCTCAAGGCAACATCGCAACCGGATCAGCTTCCCGATTGCGATCTCGGCATTGTGGCAACAAAAGCCACCCAGGTAAAGGACTCGATCGCGTTGGTCGGTGACCGTTTCAATCAGGGTGCTGTGATCTCGGCGCAGAACGGGCTTGGCAGCGAAGAGATTATCGCGGCTCACACGCGCGGACAGGTCATTCGAGGCACAACTTTTATGAGCGGCACAAAGCATAGCGACACGCATGTGCAATTAGAGCTCGATACCGCAACATGGATCGGCCCGTTCGAGCCGCGCCAAACCGCGTATGCGCTCGTGAAAGAAGCCGCCGACCTGCTCAAAGCTGGCGGCCTGAAGGCGGAGGCGTTGCACGATGCGCGTCCCGCCCAGTGGTCGAAGCTGATCTTCAATGCTTCGGTCAACGGAGTGTCTGCGCTATCTGGATTGCCGCATTCGCCGCATTTCGCAGACGAATCGCAGTTCTCCGGTCTCGGACACCTATTGCACGAATTGATTGAAGAAGGGAAACAGGTGGCGAAGGCAGCGGGCATACAGCTCCACGAAGATCCGTGGGAAATGAATAAGATCGGCGCCGTGACCAATCATCCCCCGTCGATGCTGTACGACGTTCGACATCAGTTATCGACCGAGGTCGATTTCCTGAGCGGCGCTATTGCGCGCGAAGCGGAGCGTGTGGGCGTGCCGGCGCCGCTGCACACTGCCGTCTACCGTCTGATCAAGGGCAAAGAAGCGTCATGGACGTTCAAGGATGAAAATCGTCCAGTCGAACTGTAGAAACGTTGCTGGCAACTTCTCGGGATAGAACAATGTCTTGGCCAATTGATGAAGCGAAATTAAATCGTGTCCGCGCCCTGATGAAAGATCAGGAGGTAACCGCGTTGGTCGTGCGTGCGCCGGATAATCTTGTGTATCTCACGAACTACTGGTGCATGAAAGGATATGACGCCGCGGTTTTCCCTCGCGAAGGCGAAGCGACGCTCATTGCCTTGGAGCCGCAACAGGCGGACGCCGAGCGCAATTCCTGGACAAAGGACATTCGTTTTTTCAAGAGCTATCACGAAACTGATCCTCGCCCGCCGCAGTATCGCGCTCTCGACCTGGTGTTGAAGGTGCTGAAGGAGCGCGGCCTCACCGACAAAGTTGCCGTCGAACTGAACATGGGTACGCAGTCTGCGGACCGCATGGTGGGCGAGCCCACGACCCCGACGCTGATGTACTTCGACGCTTTCGGCGAAGTCGCTGGCCGAGTGGTTGACGCCACGCCGCTCCTGAACGAGGCTCGCGCCATCAAGACCCCGCAGGAAATCGAGCGCATGCGGCTGGCCAATGAACTGGCCGCGCTGGCGATGGAATACACCCGTGACCACATGCGCCCGGGTATGAAGGAAAGCGAAGTGGGCGGCATGTACGAAGGCTTCGTGCACGGACTCGGCGTGGGATACAAACGGAAAGTAGAGATGGCGCGCGCATTCACTCTGGTCTGGTCCGGAAAGGGAATCGCCACCTTCACCGCAACCGGCGACCGCCCGATTCAAAAGAACGAGCCCACCCTTTTCGAAATCTGGGTGTGCGTAGACGGTTATTGGACTGACCTCACCAAGAATGCATGTCCTGGCGAACTGACGCCCGAATATCACAAGCTGCTGGATCTGCTCCTAAAAGTTTTCAATGAGGCGATCGCTTATGCGCGCGATGGTGCTGACTTTCCGGAGCTCGATCGTCTCATTCGCGCGCGCATCGCGGAAGGCGGCTATCCCGGACAGCCTTCGCATCCGATCTGCCACGGCGTGGGCGCACGCGCGCATGAATTCCCCTACGCGCATCAGGCCGGCAAGGGCACGATCGCCAAAGGGATGGTCCTGGCCATCGAACCGGGAATTTATTGGCCGGGCGGCGGCGGCCTGCGACTCGAAGACAATTTTCTGATTACCGATGACGGCAACGAAAAGCTGTGCAGCTATCCGGATGACTTTCGGCTGGCAGAGCAACACTAAGAAACGAGAACTGTGGCCAAATCAAGCAAAGGCATGACGTCGAGACTCAACCCGAAACTGGTTGAGAAAATTCTCGCCGGGGTGAAGGAAGAAGAAATCGTGGCCATGTGCTGCGATGTCATCAATATTCCAAGCGCCACCGGGGACGAAGCCAAAATGGCCGAGCACATGCGCGCCGCGTGGGGCGCCATGCGCCTCGACGTTACCTGGCAAGAAGTCGAGGAAGGCCGTGCCAACGTAATCGCGCGCTGGGAAGGCACTGGCACCGGCCGCTGCCTGATGTTCAACGGCCACATGGACACATCGAACACTGGCCAGGAAGAATTCCTCACCGGAATTGGATATAAGCCGAACGCCGTGATCAAAGACGGGATGATTTACGGCCTCGGCATCTACAACATGAAGGGCGCGCTGGTTTGCTATACCCATGCAGTGAAGGCGCTGCAACGCGCGGGAGTAAAACTTCAGGGCGATGTCATCCTCGCCGCCGTTGCGGGTGAAATCGAGAAGACACAGTGGAAGGAATTTCGCGGCCGCGAGTACCGCGGCTACGGTGTGGGCACGCATTACCTCGTGAACCACGGAGTCCTGCCTGACGTTTGCATCCTGGGCGAACCCACGGACATGCAAATCATTCTCGAACACTACGGCTCCCTGTGGGTGCGCCTTTCGGTCTCGGGAATGTATGTCCATACCGCGTTCGCCGAGGGACGCGCGGAGCGCAACTCGATCCGGCGTCTCTATGATGTGCTTGGAGTGGTATTGAAATGGATGAAAGGTTGGGAGCAGAAAAATACGTATCGAGGGCACAAAGGTGTTGCCAATCTCGGCTGCATCCGCGGCGGACAACCCTGGCGCGTCAGCCGCACTCCCGAGCGTGCTGAGTTATTCCTCGATCTGCGCGTGCCGCCACATATGTCCATGCAGGGAGCGCGACGCGCGGCCAAGTCACTCTTCCTCGATTTGAAACGGCGTTATCCGGATTATGGTCTGGAGTTTGAGACCTACGTCTCGGTGCCCGGCGCTACGATCGCACCGGACCATGCGATGGTGCGGGCGATCGAGATGAATCACCAGCGCGTGATGGGCGAAGCTCCCAAGCGCGATGTGGTGCTGTGGTGCTCTGATGCTTCGGTGATGACGCGTTACGGGATCGAGACGGTGAATTACGGTCCGTCCAGCGGTCCGCGCGATGCCGAAGGCGAGAAAGTCAAAATCAAAACGCTAGTGGATATCACGAAGATTTACGCGCTGACGGCTGCTGAACTTTGTGGCGTGCAGTAGAGGGACTCCGTTCCGAGAAAGCCATTGCCAAGCCAATTCGAAATCGATCGTCGCTACAAAAACATCCGCGCTGCCATGCAACGTGCGGGTCTCGACGCGCTCATCGTCTGCGGCAATCAATATGCGGGTTTCGAAGGCGCGGTCTTGTACGTCTCCGGTTTTGAAATTGTGCATCGCTACGTCTACGCAGTGCTGCCGCTCGAAGGCGAACCCACCTTAGTGTTTCCGCGCGAGGCCCGTTGGATCGGCGACAAAATCAAACCGTGGGTGAAAGAGCATGTGTGGCCCGATGTTCCCGGACAGTGGATCTCTGAGCGGGCACGGGAACTCGGATGGAAGCGAGTCGGCGTTTATGGCATGAATTTCATCATGGCCGTGCGCGATTACCGCGAACTTGCAAACGGTCCGTTTGAAATGGTTCCGTTCGATTTCGAGTTCGACATGGCGCGCGCAGTCAAGAGCGAAGAAGAACTCGCCGAGGTGCGCGACGCGATGGATATCATCGTCGACGGATTCTGGGCTCTGGTGGCGGCCTACGAGCCGGGCAAGACCGAAGCGGAAATTATGGCGCCGGCTGTGGAACGATTCTTTGCCCGCGGCGCGGGTCCACGCATGATGAATATTCTTCTTTCTGGCACGCATGGCGAGGCGGAGGCGTCGTTCAAGGTCCCAGGACATCGCGTGACCGCGGTCGACGACCTGCTGCTCTATTCTCTAGAGATCACCGGAGCCGGAGGGTACTGGGTTGAATTTTCGCGTCCGCTGATTCGAGGCAAGCTGAGTCCGCGAACGAAGGCTATGGCCGATGCATATCCGCAGGCTCTCGAAGCGGCGCGCAAGCTGATGCGCGCGGGCGAATTGGCCAGCAGCGTTCATCGCGTCGTCGCTGAAACTTTTGCCAGGTATGGATTTGCCCTCGGCCATCTGTCTGGGCACAGCATCGGCACGACCATGTTGGAGTCTCCTGCCATCGGCGCGAAGAGCGACGTGCAACTGCAGGAGAACATGATTTTCTCGTTGCATCCGCAGGTCGTGGATAAAGATGGCAAGGTGTGCCTCTATACGCAGGACACCTACCGCATCGGCAAGACGGAAGGCGAATGCCTGGCGGATGTGCGCTGGAAGTTTTACTCCGGCAAAGAAAGACGATCAGAGTCTTGAGGAAGATCTGCATCATCGGTTGCGGAGCCGTCGGAAGCCTGTTCGCCGCCCACCTTGCGAAAGCTGGCGAGGCTGAAGTGTGGGCGTACGACGTGTGGAAAGAACACACCGACGCCATCCAGCGAAACGGCCTGCGACTCTCAGGGGCGGAAGACTTTACTGCCCGGCTCAACGCGACCAGCGATGCCAAAGAGTTGCCGCGATGTGATTACGGCATTGTTGCGACGAAAGCGATTCATACCCGGGTTGCGATCTCTGAGGTCGCGCACATCTTTGACGGTGAGAGCGCGGTGTGTTCAGTTCAAAACGGCGTCGGCAACGAAGAAATTATTGCAGAACGTGTGCAATTCGTGATTCGAGGCACGACCTTTCCAGCAGGGCATCCGATAGCGCCCGGACATATTGGTTACGACATAAGAGGCGACACCTGGATCGGACCGTTCGAGGAGACCAATACCTCGATGGAGAAAGTGGAAGAACTGGCCGGGCTCATGACGCGTTCAGGGATGAACACGATCGCACTGAAAGACGCTCGGGGCGCGCAGTGGACCAAGCTGATCTTCAACGCCGCGACAAATCCCGTAGGTGCGCTCACGTTGTTGCATCACGGCGCCGCGACGCGGTTTGAGCCGACGGGAGATCTTTTCAACGACCTGATCGCGGAAGGTGAGGCAGTTGCGAAGGAGCTGGGCATCGAATTACACGGCGATCCTCGACAGCTTGTGCAGAAGGGCGCAAACGCGCCCGGCAAGCATCGGGCGAGCATGCTGCAGGATGTGCTCGCCAAGCGGCAGACGGAAGTTGATTTCATGAATGGAGCGATTGTGCATTGGGGTAAAGAAGCAGGCGTGCCGACTCCGTTGAATCAGGCGCTCTGGGAACTGATCAAAGGGCTGGAACATTCGTGGAAAGATCCGGAGTGAAGCCAGAAGCCAGGAGCTAGAAGCAGACTTATGTCTATTCCATTCAACATCGGTGTTCTGCAACTCAGCATGGAGCCGGTGCGCGAGACCGTGGCCATGGCGAAGGCCTGTGAAGACGCGGAGTTCGACGCCTTCTGGATTGCGGAGGCTTATCCCTGGTGGCGGAAGCATTCGTTTGAGGCACGATCTTCTACGGCGGTACTGGCGGTGATCGCAGCTGAAACTCGGCGTATTCAATTAGGGTGGGGCATCATTTCACCGTACACGCGTCATCCGGTACAGATCGCGATGGAGGCGCGGGTGATGCAGGATCTGGCTGGGGATCGTTTTCTGCTTGGACTGGGAGCGTCCAAGATTTTCATGAAAGAGATTGGCGAAGGCGAAGGCGAGAAAGTTGGCCCGGCCACCGTGATGCGCGAGAGTATCGAAATCATCAAGGGTGTGCTCGCCGGCAGTGCTTTCGAGTATCAGGGAAAAGTTTTTCAAGCGAACGTGCCCCCGCTCAAGCCGGACGCGCACACCCCGCGTGGAATTCCGCCGATCTACATTGCCGGAACTGGGCCGGTGCTGCAGAGAATATCCGGGGTAGTCGGAGATGGCTTGCTTACGGCGAGCATCACCACACCGGCGTTTGTCCGTTACTCGCGCAAGAACATGGAAGAAGGGGCGCGCAAAGCGGGAAAAGATCCATCGCAGCTCGTGCTCGGGTCCGTCATCGTTGGAAGCATCAACCGCGATTCGGCGAAGGGCAAAGAAGGCGCGCGCGAGCAGGCGGCGATGTACCTCGCTAACAAGGTGCAGAACATCAAAGGCTCGGCCGACGTGCTCCTCGAATGCGCGGGCCTGACCTTCGAGGAGTTGCGGCCTGTTGCTGACGCCATGGAAAAGGGCGGACGGAAAGCCGCTGCCAGAGCCGTGACTGACGATATTCTGCAAAAAGCTTGTCCGATTGCAGGGACCCCGGAAGAATGCATAGCTCGCATCGAGGAATATCGCGACGCGGGTTGCAGTCACATCATGCTGGAAATTTGGGGCGATGACCGCTCCGGCCAGGCCAAGTTATTTGGCGACGCGGTACTGCCGCACTTCAAGAACTAGCCACGGATTTTCACGGATTCACGGGGATTTACTTACGATCTCTTTGAATTCTTCGTCCGTCAGCAGGCCGCGTTTGGCTATGGAGCGCTTTTTGACTTCGGCCAGGATCGGTGCACGCTGCTCAGGGGCTATGGTCAGGCCGAGTTCTTTGCACTTGAGATCGATGCTGTCTGGCCCACTCTTTTTTCCCAGCACGATAGTTCGACGGGCGTTCACCAGTTCTGCGGAATACGGCTCGATGGCTTCGGGGATGTGGAACTGGGTGGCGACGGCGCCGCTTTCGCGGGTAAACAGATTTTCTCCAACCAGAGGCTTCCATGCATCGAGTGTGTATGCGGCGGCCTCGCACACGACCTCAGAAACCTCACGTACTTTCGTCAAATCCAAGTCGACCGGAACGTCATAGAGGCAACGCAACGCGAGAGCGATCTCACAGATGTCGGCGTTGCCGGCGCGCTCGCCCATGCCGTTGATCGTTCCCTGAATCCAGCTAGCCCCGCCGCGGACTGCGGCGATGGCGCAGGCGGTGGCCATGCCGAAGTCATTGTGCCCGTGGAAGTGAACGGGCACACCCGGCCCGACCCAGTCGCACACTTCGCGAACCAGAAACTCGACAGCTTCGGGGCCGCAGGCGCCGATGGTGTCCACGACTACGATTTCGGAGGCGCCGGCTTCGAGAGCGGCGAGATAAATTCTTTTTAGAAAGTCGAGTTCGGTGCGGGTGCCGTCGACTGCGAAAAAAGCGGTTGTGATTCCGTTTTGCCTGGCGATGGACATTGCGTCTACGACCCGCCGCAACACGTCTTCGCGGGTCATGCCGTAGGCTTTCAGCTTGATATCGCTGGTTGGGGCTTCGATAACCGAGGCTCGCAGATCTAAGCGTACTAATTCTTCGATGTCACCCTTCACTGCACGGGAAAAGCCCCATAGTTCGGCCTTCAGGTTTGCTTTCTGCATGAGTTGAATGGCTTCTGCGTCATCGACGGAGACGCGGGGGAATCCGGCTTCGATCCGGCTTACGCCTAGCTCGTCCAGCTTACGGGCGATCTGCAGTTTTTGTTCGGGTGAGAGGACGACGCCGACAGTTTGCTCGCCGTCGCGAAGGGTGGTGTCGTAGAAGCGAATTTTGTTGCGCGGGAACGCGGCGCGGATTTCGGGGCGTGCGTTGAGGTCGCTTACCCAGATTTTTGAATTTGTTGTCATTTTTTGGCTCACCACAGAGTCACAGAGACACAGAGAAAACATTGGGAAATTGAGAAATCGGGTTAGCAATTTCAACGCCCCATTTCTCAGTTTTCTAGATAACCCATCTGTCAATCCTTACTTCAGTGCTTCCTGCGTGTTCAGGGCCTTTGGCTTTTTGCCGTAGGCTTCTTGCCAGGAGATCACCCGGTTTCGCAGGATGCCGATGTTTTCGATTTCGCATTCCATTACATCACCGGGCTTCAGGTACCAGGCTTTCGGAACGCCACTGAAAGCCGCTACGCCGGAGACTGTGCCGGTGGAAACAACGTCGCCCGCGCTGTAGCCCATGGGCGAATAGTGCGAGAGGATCTCGGGGATCTTCACCGACATTTTGCTGGAATGTGAAACTTGCCGCGACTCTCCGTTGACGCGCAACTCCATGGCCAGATTGTGCGGGTTGGGAATTTCGTCGGCGGTCACGATCCAGGGACCCAGGGGGCAAAAAGTGTCGATGCCCTTGCAGAAGCTGAACACGCCGGACTTCATTTCACGGCGCTGGATGTCGCGGGCGGTGATGTCGTTGAAAATGACATAGCCGCCGATGCGTTCGACTGCTTCTTCCGGGGAAAAATGCTTGCCGCCGTTTTTCAGAACAACAGCGAGTTCCAATTCGTAATCCAGTTCGTTGGTCAAATGTTCGGGATAAATCACAGGCTCGTCGTGGCCGATGATAGCGTCTACATTTTGAAAGAAGACGATCCACGGCATTACGGGGTGCGAGAATCCGGCTTTGGTGGCCTCTTCGTGGTGCTCGCGGAAGTTGCCGGCGGTGTGAAAGAACTTTCGTGGAATGATTGGAGCTTTGAGCTTGATCTCGCCGGCGGAATAGAAGACGGTCTCACCGCTGGGTCCTTTAGCGCCGTCGTTGCGCAACGCGTGGTCGAAGGCTTTGTGCGCGGCTTCGAGGCTGGTGTCGCCGCCCTCGAATAGAGCGAGCATGTTGGGCGGGACCAGGGCGTCGGAGAGGCGCTCAAAGGCGCTTTCGTTCTCGACGTCTCGCAAGTAAAGAGAACAGGCGGAGTGCAGGTCGACGAAGCGGGCGTCGCCGGTCACGGCGCCAATGCGGCGGCGCTGCGCGGGATCTTCGAAGGTGACAAGTCGCATAGCCGGCTACCGTTCTGCGATGATTACTCTTTAGTTATCAAACTTGTATTACAGTTACCATGTTAATAAATGATATATAGGTCGAAAAATGAGTTTTCCGTCTAAGTCCATCAAAACAAAGGTCGTCGTAACGAGATACCCTCGTAAAATATCCCTTCTAAAGGACTTACGGATGGGATACCCCTCCAACCTTGCTACTTTGAACACGTAAATACTTGAAAACACGTAAAACTTCTTGAGGGACGTCGAGATATCCCCTAAAATATCTCCTCTAAAGGACTTACGTCTGTACCGCATTTCCTGTCGTGTCAAACTCACGTTTTGGAAACCAGTAGTCAGTTCCTGGTTCCCGGTTCTCAATTCCGAAGTACCTAATACCAGTATGACAGGATGGACAGGGTAAACCCGCCATTTTTTGAAAAATATATTTGGAATGGAATGAGCGGTTTGGGAGGAATTACGCTCATTCCGGGGCTTGACAAGAAATCTGGGCATTCGTCGTTTTTCGGTTGAGTCCTCAGGGACATCCGTGGTAGCGTTCGTACGCTCGCACTGAGTGGCCCCGTTCTGTGCCTGCCTAAGAAGGAGATCCCAATGCTTTCCAAGATGTTGGGCACGTCCGCCTTAATTGTCGCCTTAAGCGTGCTTGCTTGCACTGCCTGGGCGCAGTCGATAGAAATTGGAAAAGTCAACCCAGCAACCCACACTCTCACTATTACGATCAAGGGGACGATCGGCCCGATCCTGTCAGGCACCGATCCTCTCGGCTTAGATGGGCAAACCGGCACGGTCAAGATCCTGGCCAGCGAGTCGCTGAATCCCACGAAACACACCGCCACCTCAGCTACCTATACACTTCCGGCGGGCGCCATTACGGTAACTGCGGGAAGCAATAAGTTCTCGACTAAATCGCCATCCAAGATGGTCATCAATCTGACGAGCACGGCGGACACTTTGACCTTCATCATTGCGGGTAAGGTGGACGGAGTCAGTTTGATGGTCACCGATACGAGCTATTTGAAGGCGGGCAGCTGGACGACTGCGGTGTTGAAGCACCCCGGTGTCTTTTCGCCGTCACCACAGAAACTGACTGCGGCCAAGACTGCTGGCGGACCGGGCAGCAAGATCAAGTACACCGTTTTCGGAGGTACGAGCGTTCTGGGCTTCACGGGCACCGCTTCGAACAGCGCTACCGTAGATCCGGTGCTTCCTGAGGACGACCTGGATTACTAGCGGGGTGCAGGTTGGCGGCTCAGCTTGGCAGCTCTTAACCAGTGAGATTCGAGTGGAACAGGCCCGATGGGATCGGGCCTGTTTCTTGGTTGTAGGTTGTCGTTATTGCATCGGCGGCGGTTCGATCGGATTGTGTTTAGTGGTCTCGAAAAATGTCGAGCTTTTCTCGCCTGTCCCCGCGTGTTCTTATATGAATTCCCCTTTGCGTGAATTTCGAGCGCCTACGGGTATCGAGCGCGTTTTCAACCGGGTATTCGGATTCCTGGTTGGACTTGGACTCGGGTATTCCTACAACTATCTTTTGCAAGTGCGGGGGCGAAAGAGCGGGAAGCTTTATTCGACTCCGATCAATCTGCTGGAACTCGAGGGCAAGCGGTTCCTGGTGGCTCCGCGCGGGCGGACGCAGTGGGTGCGCAATGCGGAAGCTGCGGGAGAAATCACGCTAAAGAAGGGGAGGACGCAGCAACGGTTTCGGCTGCGGGCGATTCCGGATGCGGACAAGCCGGAGATTTTGAAAGCTTATCTGGATAATTTCAAGCGTGAGGTGCAGCGATATTTTCCGGTGGAAGCGGGTTCGCCGGTTCAGGCGTTTGCCACGCTGGTGCAGACTTATCCCGCGTTTGAATTGGTCGCGGTCTGATGCGAATCATGGCCTTCGGGCAAAGATGTATGCTCGCCGGCTCGGATACTCGACATCGGGATAGGGGTCGCGTTCGACTATGTCTTCGATGGTGAAGCCCGCGGTTTCGAGATCTATCTTGATTTCTGTGGGTGGGAGAAGAAAGAAATCCATGGAGATCTTCTGGCCCCACAGCTCATCCTCGTGAAGCATCTCGTTTCCAGTGTGAAACGCGAGAAGCAGAAGCCCACCTGGTTGTAGCACCCGTTGCAATTCGCGGAAGACCGCGGGCAGCGACGGCTTGGGAATATTCACGATGGCATAAAAGGCGGCAATGCCAGCGAGAGATCCGTCGGGGATGTCGAGTGCCAGCATGTTGCCTTCGCGAAAGGGAATGTCGGGGTTCAGCTTTCGGGCTTGCTCCAGCATGACGGGGGAAAGATCGAGGCCGAAGACGGATGCGCCGGCGTCGCGTAGATAGCGAGCGACGTGACCGGGGCCGCAACCCATGTCGCATACTTCGCCTCGTCCTTTGGTCTGTTTGGCGAAGCGGTCGAGTAGTTCACGGTCGAGGGGCTTGTGCCTGAGTTCGTCGGCGATGCGGCGGGTGTACTCTTCGGCGAGGCGATCGTAGCTTTGGCGGATGGAGCTGGTGGGGTCGTCGTTCATTGGTGAAATATCTCCATATGATGACCCAAATCTTAAAGACGATTTTTACCACAGAGACACGGAGTCACAGAGAAATCGAAAAAGAGGAATTCTCTGTGACTCTGTGGTGAACCTTACTCCAGGACGCTGTCGTCCAGTTTTTTTCTTCCCCAGTCCGCCGCGGCCTGCACGAAGGCCAGTACTAGGGGATGCGGTTTTCCGGGCTTGGAGGTGAGCTGGGGCTGATACAAGGTTGCGATGTAGAAGCGGTGAGTGGGCGATTCGATGGCGCGGATTTCACCCTTGGCGCCGCGAGCGACGACAGGGAATCCGGCTTCCATGGCGGCCCATTCGTACTCGGGATTGACTTCGAAGTTGCAGAAGAACTCTTCCGTGGCAGTGTCGTTCATATAGAAAGATTGCAGATACGATCCGGGGCGCAGTCGGATTTCGGGAACCATGCCGGAGAGTTTGGGCGCGTCTTTCTTGCGGTCCGAGACCGCGCAGGCCACCGGGTAAATGATGATGTTCTTGGAGCCGGAATTGTTCTCGGCGGTGTCCGCGTCTTTGATTCCCACTACGTTGCGGGCGCACTCGATCAGTGCGTACTGAAAGCCTCCGCAGGTACCGAGAAAAGGCCAGTCGCGGCGGCGCGCGAACTCGATTCCTTTCAACATGCCGTCGAAACTCTTATAGGGGCTGCCGGGCGCGGCCCAGATTCCGTCAAAGCTTTCCAGCAACTTTTTGGCGTCGGGGGCTAGGATGGATGGGGTCGCGATCCATTGGGAGTCGAGTTTGATTTTTAGCTTGGTGGCACAGTGTTGCAGGGCGTCATTGATCGCGTTGTAGCCGCGCGATTTAGGGTCGAGGTCGCCCAGAATTCCAATGCGAACAGCATCGCTCACCGGGTAATTCTAATTGAGAAGGTTTGGTTGTGGTGGTTACGGCAGTGCGAAGGCTAATGACCTGGTGAAACTGGCTTCAGGCCTCAGGCTTCCGGGTGCGATTTACGTGGCGGCACTGAAGGTCATGGGGACATCGGCTTTGTCGGCTTCTTCTACTTTGAACATTGGTTGCGGGGTCAGGTTCATAAAGCTGGCTACGAAAGTGTCGGGCATCTGCTGAATTCGGATGTTGAAGGTGTTCACGGAGTCGTTGTAGAACTCGCGGCGGTCGGCGATCTGGCTTTCGAGATCGGTGATTCGTCCTTGCAGGCGCATGAAATTGTCGTTCCCCTTGAGTTGAGGATAGTTTTCGGCCACGGCAAAGAAGCCGCGCAGCGCCGACGTCATGCTCTGGTCAGCTTGCGCTTTTTGGTCGACGCTGACGGCTTGCCGGTACTGGCTGCGCGCCTGCGTGATCTTTTGCAGGGTGTCGCGTTCGTAATCCATGTAGCCTTTGCAGACGTCGAGCAGCTTGGAGAGTTCGTCGTGGCGCTGCTTGAGCAGGATGTCGATGTTGGCCCAGGCCTTGGCGACGTCGTTCTTCAAGGCGATCAGGCCGTTGAAGATTGTGACCACGTAGGCAATCAGACCGAAGATCGCGAACAGGAATGCGAGCGAGATGATGGTGTTCATGTAGTTTTCTTTCTCCTTACAGCCAGTCGAAGTGCGCGGCCACGATGTAGGCACACAAGAGCGTGAGCGCAGGCCCTCCCCAGATCATCAGTGTGGATTTCCAGCTTAGCGAACTGACCACGTCGCGCTGGCTGTGCCAGGAAATGAGGAATGCTGGATCGTGCGCGCCCTTCATCAGTACGGCCTGGGGGTGTAGATCAAATTGTTCGGGTGCTGCGGCCGCTGCGGCGCCTGCACCGATTGGAGTGGAGGCCGAATGAGCTGCGACGGAAGGATTCACTCCAGCGACTGCCCAGGCGGCTGGATTCGTAATGCCCGCCTTCATTAATGCTGCAGTGATCTTTTGCTGCTGGGCTGGGTCAGAAACCTGGGCAAGAGGGTGGGCTAAATGAACGCCGGCGGGTTCAGTCTTGAATGCTGAGAACAGCACTTTCCCCGCTGTACTGACGTCGGTGTCCGCGGACAAGCTCGAGATATTGGGGATGCGTAATGAGAGCGCGGACGGGTCGACGGTCAAGCTGAGAACCGGGGTTGCGCTGACAGTCAGGCCGGGATTCTGGGCCAGTGTTCCCAGGACGAACAGCGAATTCTTCGGCTTGATGCAGTATTCGTCGATTTTAATTTTCTTATCGGTCGACACGCCGTGGCGGACGAGAAAATCGTCTATGTTCGGGGGCATTTCAAAGTTGCTGGAGAAGAGGCCGATGCTGAATTCGTCGTGGAAGTCGCGGTGGATATCCATTTCAGCGCCCTGGGGGTTAACCAGAACGCGTCCGGTGTTGTCATCCAGAAAGAAGGGAACGTGGAGACTCTCGTCGGCGACTTTTACCCATTCGCTGTTCTTGCCCCGCTGTTGCCATTGCCACGCGATGGTGTGGAAGTAGTAGCAAGGGACGCCGGTGATGGGCGCAAGAATTGTATAGGGACCGACGGCGAGGCCGTTGATCTCCACCAGGCCCATGGCTGCACTGCGGATCTTGGAGGCGGGCGTGTTCAGGATCAGGCGTTTGCGTTGTAAGAGACGGAAACCACGGTAGAACAGGTACACGCCGGCGAAGGCGCCGACGAAGGCCAGGGCGACGCCATCGTTTCTTGAGTAGGCGAAGAATCCGAGCAGTGAGGTCACGTGATTGTTCTCACACCCTGGAAAAAGGCAGATGGGCCGTTTCGAGCATAGCGGAGGGGAAAATCGGGTCGCAGCAGAAATCGGGGATAGCCGCTTACGTTGGTAATGTGGCATGGCGGTTGGCTCTACGTTCTTGATTTAAATGCCTTGGTCAACTAATATAGTTGCCTAAAGCAACTATATGTCAAAATTCCATCCATCCCAAGCTCCTGCTGCAGTGGCTCATTTCGATCAACGCATCGCGGCCGTACGGCGGTTCAACCGTTCTTATACCCGGCAAATCGGCGTATTGCGCGAGAAGCCGTACAAGGGTGCCGCCTCTTTAACGGAGGTCCGAGTGCTTTATGAGCTCGCCCATCGCGAGAAGCCAACCGCCAGCGAACTCAGCAACGACTTAGGATTGGACGCAGGCTACCTAAGCCGGATCCTAACCGGTTTCGATAAACGTCGTTGGCTCAACAAGAAGCGTTGCACCTCCGATGGACGGCAGAGTCTGTTGTCGCTGACGGAGCAAGGAAGAAAAGCCCTGGCTCCGCTCGATGCTCGCTCTCGAGAGGAAGTCTGCCAAATGTTAGGCAGCCTGTCTGGGGCGGAGCAAAATCACTTAATCGATGCAATGCACACGATTGAGAACCTGCTTGCCGTGCAATCTGTACGGAAGCCTGCTTACATTCTTCGGCCTCATCAACCGGGTGATATGGGCTGGGTGGTTTACCGGCACGGAGCGCTTTACGCCCAGGAATATCGATATGACGAGCGCTTCGAAGCTCTGGTGGCGGAGATCGTCGCGAAGTTCATTCAGAATTTTGATCCCAAGCGAGAGCGTTGCTGGATCGCGGAAAAGGATGGCGAGATTATCGGCTCGGTGTTCCTCGTGAAACATTCGAAGACCGTGGCGAAACTGCGCTTGCTTCTGGTTGAGCCGACGGCGCGTGGGCTGGGAATCGGAAAGCGGTTGGTGGAGGAATGCGTGCGCTTTGCGCAGCAGGCGGATTACAAGAAGATTACCTTGTGGACGCAGAGTGATCTTCGGGCTGCGCGGGGCATTTATGAAAAGGCAGGGTTTCGACTAGTTGGACAGAAGCGGCACGACAGTTGGGGACATGAGGATCTTGTGGCGGAGACTTGGGAGTTGGTGCTGTGAGGTCTTAGGTTTGGCACCGGCTTCAACCCGGCTTCTCCACCAAAGGCCTGCGGAGCTTTGCTCGGCCTGGACCCGTCGACTTTGCTCAGGGCAGGCTCGCGAGGCGCCCGTCCCCACGTCGGTTCAGTCAACGAGGCTTATCGCACCGCTACGGTTCGTTCCTTCAGAATTTCTTCTACTGCGGTGATTGCGGTTTCGAGCTCTTGATCGGTGTTGTAGAAGTGCGGGGACATGCGGACTCCGGCTTTGGGGCGCCAGTCGACCATGATTTCGCGCTTCAACAGCTCGCGGCAAACTTCCTGCGAGTCGGGCATTTCGATCGACACAGTTCCGCCGCGTTTGTCGGGATTGCGGGGGCTGTTGACTCTCCAGCCGTGCCTTTCCACTAATTCGATCAGGCGGGCAGTCTGGCGTTTTGATTTTTCGCGGATGCGCTGCACCCCGACTTCGGTGATGATCTTCAGTCCTGGCCGGCAGGCTTCGAGCGACGGTACGTGCGAAGTGCCGTTCATGAAGCGAAATGGCGGATCGGTGTAGCGGATCGGCCCGGTTTCGAAAGCCATCGAGTCCTGATGCGCGAACCAACCGGTAAACTTTGGCTCGAGCTTCTTGCCCAGGTCTGGACGCACGTACAGATATGCCACGCCGGGGCCGCCGCAGAGCCATTTCAGAACGCCGCCACAGGCGAAGTCGGTGTTGAGGGCTTGAACGTCTACCGGGACGGTGCCCAGCGATTGGAAAGTATCGAGCACGACGTAGGCTCCGACTCTGTGAGCCTTTTCGATGATTGCCTTGGCGTCCTGAATGAAGGCGCTGCGGAAGATTACGTGCGAGATTGGAACCAGCAGGGTTTGTTCATCGATGGCATCGAGCAGGCGCTCAGTCGGGACGGTGATTCCGTCGTCTGTCTTCACCATGTGAACGCGGGCGCCGCTGGCTTTTTGAGCTTCCCAGAAATACATCACCGAGGGAAAGTTCATGTCGGAGTAAACAACCTTGTTGCGCTTGCCGGAGAAATCGAAGCAAGAGGCGACGACGGCCTGGCAAGTGGTGACATTCTGATGGGTCGAGACCGAGCCCTTGGGCGCATTCATGAGAGCGCCAATCTCATCGCCGACCTCCGCGGCCAGCATCCACCATCGTTCTTCCCAGGCGCGAACGCCGCGTGTGGCCCAGATATCGGCGTAGCCTCGCATGGCGTCGTACACGCCGCGGGGCATGGCTCCCAGGGAATTGCTAATTAAGTAGGTGGTGCGCTCGAGGATGGGAAACTCAGGGCGGTAGCGGAGCAGTTCATCAGTCATGAGGATATTGTACTGCTGCACAGATTGCTGGGGCGAACTGGAGTTGCCGGCTCGACAGTAAAACACTATGCGCCAGATCCCTCGCCCCGCTGGAAAAAGCGCGGGGCTTCGGGATGACCTCCTTGACTTTAGTGACGCTGGGGTTCGCTAGAAACCTTGCTACCTGACTTTAGAAAGATGTAGGCCGCGGTGAGTATCAATAGGGTGGACACGCCGCTGATCAGGCTGACACGCGAGTCCCACCAGGTTTTCAGAATGGCGGCGGTGACCAGGGTCAGTCCCAGTACCGAGCCCCAGGTGCCGAGGGGTGAGCGCATGGGAAGTGCGTTCACTTGGGTTGAACTCATCCGGCGGCGGCACGAAATGTGCGCGGCGAGCGAGACCAGCCAGGAAAGCATTAGGCCGAACAATGCGCCACTGAGTATGTACACGAAGGCGTTTCCTGGCACCCACATTTCGAGAACCACAGCCACTACGATTCCGTAGGAGGAAGCCACCAGAGCCAGCTGTGGCGATCCGGCTTTATTCAGTCGGCCCAGCGACGCGGGCGCCCATCCTCCGCGTGCCAATGAGAAAAGCATACGGGATGCAGAGTACAGATTTGCGTTGGCGCCCGAAAGGGCAGCCGTCAGGATTACGAAGCTCATCAGGCTACTGGCCGCCGGAATTCCCACGGTGCGAAACACGGTGACAAACGGACTCTCCATAACGCCCACCCGATTCCAGGGGATGACTCCAACGAGCACCACGATGGCGCCCAGATAAACGACCGCGAGCGTGATAAACGTCAACCTCACGGCGCGCGGGATCTCAGCCGGGGAACGGGATTCGCCGGTGGTGATGGCCACCATTTCGATTCCGCCGAAGGTGTATAGCGCAAATGTCATAGCGAGCAGCGGCGCCAGCACGCCTCGGGGAAAGAATCCTCCCTGCGAGGTGTATTGCGCGGCAACACGTCCATCGGTCAACAGCGCCCCGCCGATGATAATGAACATTGCCATGGTTGCCAGTTTCACCATGGCGAACCAGAATTCGAAGCGGCCATAGTCCCCGACGCTGCGAAGATTGACTACGATCAGCAAAAGTGAGAACAGCGCTATCCAAACCAAGGCCGGAACCGCAGGGAACCAATAGCGCATGTAGGTTGCGGAGGCGACCAGGTTGGCGCCCACTGAGACGGAAATCGCGATCCAGTATCCGGCGCGCGAGACGAAGCCCGCCCATGGGCTGAGGTAAAGATCGGCGTACAAGCCAAAAGATCCGGCGGCGGGATGCAGGCTGGACAACTCGCCGAGCGCCATGGTGACGGTCCAGCAGATAAAGCCCGCCAAGAGGAAGCTGAGGATAACGGCGGGGCCGGCGATTTCCACGGCGGCGGCTGAGCCCAGCAGCAAGCCCGTGCCGATCGAGCCGCCCACGGCAACCATGGCCATTTGGCCGGCGCTGAGTTGGTGGCGGAGTCCGCTTTCCTGGGTAGTTGCGTTTTCCTGAGGCACAGCGGGACGTATATCAGAAACCTCTTATTTCCCAAAGAGTTTATTCTGCCTATGACCTTCGTAATCGCGGGTTGGCGTTACGTCGTTGCCCGCCCTAGTAACCTGCTCCTAGACTCTTTATGGGTTACTCCGCGCGGCGCTAGCTCTCATGGCAGACACTGTAAAGCGAATGGACCGGATCGAGATCTCAAAACGCGTGGAGCGGGCTGAGAAGCTTCTCCAAAAGGGAAAAACCGCCGAGGCACTGGAAGATTACCTGCAGGTTCTGGCGGCGGAGCCCGGCAATGATACGGTTTGCCAGATGGCCGCCGATCTTTGCCTCTCTCTGCAACGTATTCCCCAAGCAGTAAAGCTGTTGGGGGACCTGTACGAGCGCCAGATCGAGGCCGGCGACGCCACTCGGGCGAGCCTGACCTATAAGAAGCTGGCTCGCTTCGTGACTCCGACTTGGGAGCAGAAACTCCGGTTCGGAGAGTTGCTGGAAAAGTCCCATCCGAAGCAGGCGCTCGAGACCTACGAAAGCGTCTTTCAAGAGTTGGAGAAACAGGGGCGTAAACAGGATTCACTGGCAGCTTTGAAGCGGGTTCTCGCTCTTGATTCCAGCGAAAAGAATTTGCAGCTCTTGGGAGAACTTTCATCCGAACTGGGAGAGAGTAAGGCTGCGGCTGCGGCATTTCTGAAAATTGCGCAGCTGACCCAGGCCGCGGGTGGGAACGCGTCACAGTGGATGGAACGCGCTTACGCCGAGGATCCTGCCGATCCTCAAATCGCTTTGGGGTATAGCAAGAACCTGTTGGAGCAAGGGCAATCGGGCGCAGCAATTTTCGTACTTGAATCTCAAGTCAGCGCGGGCTCTTCTTCAGAGGAGTTGCGCGACACCTACGCCAAAGCGTTGCAGGCTGCCAATCGCCTCACCGACGCTGAGCCAATCCAGTGGCAATTGTTCGAGGAGAACCCTTCACGCGTGCAAGAGATCGCGAACCTGATCGGTCTCTTCATCGATGCTCAGCAGGATGCGGAAGCCGTTGCCCTGGGACGGAAGCTGGAGCAGTACCATCGCCGGAAGGGAGATCGTCGGGCTTTCCTGACGATGATTCAAGACATCGCGGCGCGGCACCGCGCGTCCCCCGAACTGCTCGAGTTCATGGGCGAGCAGTTCAACGCATCGAATCGAGAAAGCGACTACTGCCAGACTCTGCTCAAGCTCTTTGATCTGTATTGCGGCGTGGGCAACTATGCAAAAGCGGCCGATTCTCTGGATCGCGCTGCCGAGGTCGATGCGTACGAGCCCGGACACCAGAAGCGGCTGGAAATACTGCGGGGAAAGATTGACGACAACCGCTTCAAGGTGATCGCTTCGCGCTTCTCCAGTATGGCCGATGCTGCCGCAGCCCCGGCTCCGAATCAGGACAAGATGTTGGGCGCGGCCGCCCTCCAGGACCTGATGTTGCAGGCGGAGATTCTGGTGCAATACGGCATGCGCTCGAAAGCCGTCGAGCGCTTGCAAAGGATTCAAGAACTCTTTCCCCGCGAAGAAGAGCGCAACCAGGATCTGCGGCAGTTATACATGACGGCGGGATTGAATCCGCAATATGCCGGATCAGGCCCTGTGCAGCCGGCCGCATCTGCGGTCCCTGCAGAACCACGGGCGGCGCAAGCTGGGGTCGCCCAAGCTGGATCGGCGCAGTCCAGCGAAGCTGCTGACGTCAGCAGCTTTGCGCGAGTGGCCGAGATCACCCGCAAACTCTATCGGCAAAGCAACGCGGACGCGGTGATGTTGACGGCGGCCAAGGAGATTGGATCGCAATGGAAGGTGAGCCGGTGCGTTGTTGCCATGCGCAAGCCGGGATTGCACACCACCAGCGTAAAAGAGTATTGCAGCGAACTCAGCAAGCCGGGGGAAGCCCGGGCGCTGGAAAAAATCGCCACCACGGTTCACGATCTGGCGATCAACCGCGGGGGCACGCTCACGATCGCGGATGCGCAGTCGAGTTCCGATTTGCAGGCAGTCCGCGAAGGATTGTCGCAAATGGCGGTTACGTCGCTGCTGGCTCTGCCTCTTAGCGACGGGGCTGAGCACGTTGGGCTGCTGCTTCTGATGGACAGCAAGGCGCGTGCCTGGGGCTCGAACGACGTGATGGTGCTCAAAACCATCAGCGACCAGATTGTGATCGCGCTGAACAACGCCGGGCTTCGCCGCCTGGTCAAGAATCTCTCGGTCACCGACGAGCGGTCGGGGCTGCTGAAACGGGCTTCGTATCTCGATCTGCTGCTGGCGGAGACCCGCCGCAACGCTCAGCAAAGCACTCCGCTGACCGTTCTGCTGATGCAGTTTGGCGAAAAATCGGCGATGCTGAAAGAGTTTGGGGAATCGGCGGTTGAAGCCGTGATGCAGCAAATTGGCCAGCTCTTTGCCGCCAACATCCGGCAGAACGATCTCGCATTTCGCTACGAGACGACGACCATCGCCATCGTGCTCGGGGAGACGCCGGAAAAAGAAGGCGTCATGGCAGCGGAAAAGCTGCAACGACTGCTGGCTCAAGTGCGAATGCCAGAGAAGCAGGAGCCGGTCCACTTCAATGCGGGCCTCGCGGAAGCAGTGGTGCGCGGGGAGTACGACCCCGTGGACATCGTCACCGAAGTCATCAATCGCGCTGAGCAGGCGCTCCAGAGCGCAAACGGGCAGGGCGCGGGCAGGATCGTCGCGCTGGCGGCATCGTTCGCGGCCGCCGCCGTTGCATAGAACTGAATCGTCGGTTACGTATTCCTGTTGCTGCCCTCGCTGCTCAAAGTCCCTGCGGTAATAGGCATTTCTCCGCGCCCTCGGTGGCTCTTCTCAGCGGTCTCTGCGTTTTAAGGTGTTGATGAAGGCCGGCAAATACAAAGTCTTAAATCGCAGAGCTCGCTGAGAAGAGCCGCAGAGGGCGCAGAGACAGGAAATCGCTGCTGAAGTCGATACGCTAGATCCCGTTCGGTTGCTGCTCCCATTCTCCGCTGTTAAACTAACAAGTTTGGTTAGGCCATTCGGAACTCTTCTGATGGCATGCATTCATACTCGAAGTTGAAACCAGGAATCCAATGTTAAAGCCAGGGGACATCGCAATTGTCAGCGGGGCACGTACGCCATTTGGACGTTATTGCGGCAAATTGAAAGATTTCACGGCGCCGGAACTCGGCGCCATTGCGGGTAAGGGAGCCATTGAGCGTGCCGGGCTGGACCCGAAAGAATTCGACCACGTGGTTTTTGGCAACGCACAGCAGACGTCCGGCGACGCTCTTTACGGCGCGCGCCATGTTGGACTGCGAGCCGGTCTGCCTGTAGAAACTCCAGCTCTCACGGTGAATCGTTTGTGCGGATCGGGGATGCAATCGATCGTCAACGCTGCGCAGATGGTTCAGCTTGGCGAAGCCAACGTTGTGCTGGCGGGTGGCATGGAAGCTATGTCGCAAGCGCCGTTCGTGATTCGCGGGCGCGATGGTTTTACGCTTGCTCCCGGCGGTAAGCTGGAAGACTCGCTTATGGTCGCGCTGCTCGACACCTATTGCGGCCTCTACATGGCTAACACGGCGGAACTCTATGGGGAACAGCAAGGCATAAACCGACAGGCGCAGGATGAGTTCGCGTTGCGCTCGCAACAATTAGCGGACGCCGCTTATAAAGACGGGCGGTTGCAGGAAGAGTTGGTTCCCGTGCCGCTCAAGGATCGAAAGGGTGAGCCATCCGGCGAGACATTGAGCGAAGACGATCATCGGCGTCCGCAGACCACCATGGAAGGTCTGGCCAAGCTGAAACTGGCATTCGGCAGGAATGGCAGCGTCACTGCGGGAAACGCCAGCGGCATCGTGGATGGCGGGGCGGCGGTGGTGGTGATGTCACTCGAGGAGGCCGGCAAGCGAGGCATCGCGCCGTTGGGAAGGATTGTCGGCTGGGGCGTTGCCGGGGTTGAGCCCAAGCTGATGGGCCGCGGACCGGTGCCGGCGACGAAGATCGCTTTGCAGAAAGCCGGACTCACTTTGGATTACATCGATTTGATTGAAGTGAACGAAGCTTTCGCAGCGCAGTATTTAGCGGTCGAGAAAGAGCTCGGTTTAGACCGCAACAAAGTGAACGTGAACGGTGGTGCGATTGCTCTAGGCCATCCGCTGGGTGCGACGGGTACGCGGTTGGTGATCACGTTGCTGTACGAACTGCGGCGGCGGAAAAAGAAATATGGATTAGCCACGGCGTGTATCGGTGGTGGGCAGGGGATCGCGATGGTGGTGGAGAGTTTGAACTAGCAAATGGAAAATTCAAAGGGCGACATCGAGATCATTGAATCGGTGAGCGACCACATACAGAAACACATCGGAGAAATTGCCACTGTGTTTCATGAAAAAATCTCTACGGATGTTCACATAGATGTTTACCACGTCGCTCCTTCGCGACCTCGTCCCTACCATACCCTGGTTAGCTGCGGCATGAGTGAAAAGTCAATGTCAGCGCCAACGAATTGGGAAGATGGAAGATTCGCGGAGCTTATGATCTGTCTTCCCTCATCCTGGCCGGTTGATGCAACCGCATTCGAGAACGAGGAACACTACTGGCCTATTCGAATTTTAAAAGGGGCGGCACGCCATCCACATGAGAATAGGACGTGGCTTTATGCTGGCCATAGTGTTCTTTGGCACAATCCTCCGCGGCCTTTCGCAAGTAACACCAAAATGACATCGATTGTTGTGCGTTATCCTCTCATGGTTTCGGAAGGCGCGAGGACAATTCAGACTGGCGCGGGCAAGCACATACTGCTGTGGGCCGTTGTCCCGCTGTATGTAGAAGAATGGGAATTCAAGAATCGAAGTGGTTTTGAAGCGCTCGAAAACTTACTTCTTGAAAACGGAATTACCGAGCTGCTGGATCCGAAACGAACCAACGTGGCGTTGAAGCAATAGAATATTTCCTTTGTCTTTTTTGTGGTAAAGAAATGTATTAATCCACGTTGATCCGTGGCAAAAGGAAGTGAAAATGGAAATTAAGAAGGTTGGCGTTCTGGGGTGCGGGCTCATGGGCTCTGGAATTGCGCAGGTAGGCGCGATGGCTGGATTCGATGTTACCGTTCTCGAAGTTGAGCAGAAGTTTCTCGACAAGGGTTTTGTCGGGATTGAAAAGTCGCTGGCCAAGTTTGCCGAGCGGCCTCCGGAAAAGGGCGGCATCACGGCCGAGCAGAAAGACGCCATCCGCTCGCGGCTCAAAGGCACGACCAACAAGCAAGATCTGGCTGACTGCGACATCGTGATCGAAGCCATCATCGAGAATGTCGAGGACAAGAAAAAGATGTACGCGTCCCTCGATGGCATCGTGAAGAAGGACGGTATTTTCGCTTCGAATACGTCGTCGATTTCCATCACCGAACTTCTGACTTCTACCAAGCGTCCGGAGCGGTTTATCGGGTTGCATTTCTTCAATCCGGTGCCGCTGATGAAGTTGGTCGAAGTCGTCCGCACGATCGCGACAGCGCCCGAGGTATATGACTCTGCCTATGAGTTCGGCAAGAAGCTTGGCAAGACGCCGGTGCGCACCAGCGACAAAACCGGATTCATCGTGAACCGCCTGCTGGTGCCTTATCTGCTCGACGCCGTACGTGCCTACGAAGAAGGAGTCGGTTCGATCGACGACATCGATAACGCAATGAAGCTCGGGTGCGGCTATCCCATGGGCCCGTTCACACTGCTCGATTTCGTCGGGTTGGATACGACCTACTACATCACCCATGTGATGTACGACGAATTCAAGGAGCGACGATTTGCGTCGCCGCCGCTGTTGAAGCGCTTGGTGATGGCGGGTTGGTATGGGCGCAAGACGGGCAAGGGGTTTTACGATTATTCAGACCTGAACAATCCGAAGCCCAACAAACTCTAAAACAGGTGGGGACAACCGACCCCGACCCGTCTAGGAGTGAAGCCCCGCGAACAAGCTAGCGCTTGTAGACTTCCCGGCGGTGACCAATCCGGAGAACCAGCACTACGAGTCGATCATCTTCCAGCGAGCAAATCAGGCGGTAATCTCCGACGCGGTATTTCCAGAACTCGCTCAGGGTACCTTGAAGTCTTTGGCCGATTTGACGGGGATCGTCGAGCTTTTCCACTCGCTCGCGGAGAAAATTCAGGATCCGACGGGACACAGATTTGTCGAGCTTCCCTAGTTGTTTCAGTGCAGTTGGTGATAGGTCAACCTTCCAGGCCATAGCGCCGCATTACTTTCTCCAGTGGAACAGTCCGGGTTCGCCCCGAGCGAACAGCCTGCAATTCCTTTTCAGCTAGGTAGATGTCCTCCAGATCGTCCAGATATTCGAGGATGGCCTCGCGGGCATAGTACGTCTTGGTACGGCCGGTGCGCTTGGCGAGGCGTGCGAGGCGTTTTTCGATCTTTTCAGGAAGTCGTATAGCGAGCATGATCTACCTCGTGCTATACAATTATAGCATCTTAGCTCACCGTGGAGTTTGTCATCCTGAGCGTAGCGAAGGATCTGTGCATTCTGGCGTGACACGCAAATTGCATAGGTTCTTCGCTCCGCTCAGAATGACAGACTCGGTGTGAATCCCAGCAGGGTTGAACTTATGAACTTTGAAAACATTCTTTTCGAAAAAAAGAGCTCCATCGCCTACGTCACCGTCAATCGTCCCAAAGTCCTGAACGCGCTGAACATGGCGACCATGGAAGAGCTGCGCGCGGCGTTTCATGACATCAAGAACGATCCCGGCATCCGCGTGGTCATCATGACTGGCGCCGGCGAGAAGGCTTTCATTGCGGGGGCCGACATCGGCGAACTGGCCAGGCATGACGCGGTCTCGGGCAAAGAGTATACGCATCGTGGACAGAGCGTGCTCAATCTGATCGAGAACCTGGGTAAGCCGGTGATTGCTTGCATCAACGGCTTCGCGCTCGGTGGTGGATGCGAGATTGCGATGGCCTGCACCATGCGTCTAGCCAGCGAAAACGCGAAGCTCGGGCAACCCGAGGTGAAACTCGGAATTATTCCGGGTTACGGCGGGACTCAGCGGTTGCCGAGGCTGGTGGGCAAGGGGATCGCCATGCAGCTTGTCCTGGCTGGCGAAATGATCAGCGCGCAAGAAGCTCATCGCATTGGATTGGTGAATGAAGTCGTTCCCGCCGCAGAACTCATTCCCCGCGCCGAGGCGATTGCGCAGAAGATCATCGCCAATGCGCCCCTCGCGGTTCAATACGCCATGGAGGCAGTGAACAAAGGCATGGAGATGACTCTGGCCGAGGGTTTGTATCTTGAAGCCGTGTTGTTTGCCGTGGCTTGCTCTTCAGAAGATAAGAAAGAAGGGACGACGGCGTTCCTGGAGAAGCGTCCGCCACAGTTCAAAGGCAAGTAGAGCGGCCACGGATTTGCACCGATTTGCACGGATTAAGATCAAGATCGAATTCACCACGGAGGCACAGAGTCACGGAGAAGAACTTCAAACAAGAGTCAGCCTCGGCTTCGTCCGCGGTCAAGGCGCTCGAAGGCAATCTCGGCGCTGCCGGAAAACGATTTGGCATCGTCGTCTCTCGTTTTAACGAGTTCATCACGGAGAGACTGTTTCGAAGTGCGTTCGATGGACTGTTGCGCTGTGGCGCAAAACGCAAGGACATCGAGGTCGTCCGTGTGCCCGGCGCCTTTGAGATTCCACTCGCCGCCCGCAAGCTGGCCGAGACCGGTAAATATGACGCCATTCTCTGTTTGGGTTGCCTGCTCCGTGGCGACACCGCTCACTATGACGTCATCGTGAATGAAGTCACCCGCGGCATTGGACAATCCGCACAGGAGACTGGGGTGCCCCACGCTTTTGGCGTGCTTACCTGCGAGACGCTGGAACAGGCCATCGACCGCGCCGGCCTGAAAATGGGAAACAAGGGCCTCGAAGCTGCGCTGGCCGCGGTGGAGATGGCGAATCTTACGAAAGCTGTCGTTGGTCGTTCGTCGTCGGTCGTTGGCAAGGGAGCTCTCAGCTCTCAGCTTTCAGCTGTCAGCAGGAAGCGAGAATCCAGGCTGCCCGCTCGTTCGAAGAAACGCGGTCGCTGATCCGCTTCTTATCTCCTGTAAACTGAAAGCTGACAGCTCCCATGGGCACTCGCCGAAAATCTCGCGAATTTGTTCTGCAAATGTTGTTTCAAGCGGACATGGGCCGGCAGACTCCCGAGGAGGTCCGGCGCACTTTCTGGAGCGAGCATCATTCCATCGAGAAAGATGTGCGTGGTTTCGCTGAAGACATCTTCCGAACGGCCACCGACCGTACCGCGGAGATCGACGGTTTGATCGAGCGTCATGCCGAACACTGGCGCATGGACCGGATGGCGACCGTAGATCGCAATGTTCTGCGCTCCGCGGTGGCGGAGTTGATGAGCTTTCCCTCTACGCCTCGCGCTGTGGTCATCAACGAAGCACTGGAGATTGCGCGCAAGTTTTCCAGTCCTGAATCGGTGAATTTCATCAACGGAGTGCTGGACAGCGTGGGCCGGGAACTGGAGAAGCCAAAGGCGTAGAAACGTCGGTGGTCACTGGCAGTTCGTCGTTGGCTCTGACCAACGACCAACGACTAACGACCAACGGCTGCCTTCCTACGGCTTCACCGCGATCAGATCTGGATTGCAGGTGAGATTGGGGAATGGCCGTCCCACCGAATTCTCGCATAGGCCTTGCGGGAACGATACCTGCTGAGTGTCACCGCCTGCCACCGTACTTACAATGTGCAAAAGCCCGTCGCTGGCGCCGACGAAGAGCAGGGTGCCGTCCGGCGTGAGGGAGGCGCTGAGCGGGGTCGGATTCCCGACCAGAGGAATCGCAAACGCGGTCTGCCCGGGAATATTGAACGCCAGCACGCTGTTTAGATTCGATGTGAGCACGTAAGCAGTCGAGCCATCTTGCGAGACGATCAACTGTTTGGGAACAAAGTTGCCCTGGCCGAGATTGAAAGACGCAACCGGCCCATCGGTCACGGCCGGCGTGCAGCCGGAAGGCGTCGTGTTCACGCTGATGATGTCGAGGCCGGGGGGATCAACCGCAAGGAGATGGTAGGAGTCAGGAGTGTCTGCCGGTAATAGCTTCGCCGGGCCGGGAAGAGTCTTAATGAAGGCAGGTACCGCAGGCACGCCGACCGTATCGGCGCGGCCGTTGTCGCAGGTCCTCCACACGCTAACCGCCGAAGGAGCACCCCCCGCGACGTAGGCAAAAGCGCCCTCCGACAGGAAAGATACATCGTTGGCAGGAGCGGCGAGAGAAATGGTCCGCAGCCCATCGGCCGTCGAGTAGACGTACAGTGTGCTGCCGGCCACGATATAGGCCTTCAGGCTATCCGGCGAAAAGTCAGCCGCGGTTGCTCCCTCGATCTGAAATGTCGAAACGGCATTGGTCGTCGTGTTGAACACAAAGACATGGTTCGGCGCATCTTCCGCCGATGTGTCGGAAATGATCGCGTGATTTCCGTCTGGAGAAATAGCCAGGACCTTGCCCGGCAGAGATGCAAACTGAGTCGCAGTGTTCGACCCGACATCAACTACCGCGAGCCCCACAGTGCCGAACTGTCCGGAATTTGTCCCGAGGTAAGCCTTGCTTCCTTGGCGGTCGAGGACCAGCGAGTTTGGCGTCGCCGGCAAGCTGATGAAATTGCCCACAGTATTTGGAGTGGTTACGGGAACGACGGTGCTGATACAACCGTCGGTTGTGCCACAGCTCGTTGTGCTTACATAAACAGTAGAAGCCTGGGTTGTTCCGGTAGGAGTTATGGTCATGGTCACAACGTTCGCCGGATAGATCGGCAAAGAGGGATAGAAACCCGTATTGCAAGTGGGTGGGGTGCAGGACGCGATAATAGTCGCGGTCCCGCCCGTCGCAGTGCCGCTCGCTCCCCCGGCGCTGCTTACGGTGACGGACGCAGCCTCGGAAGAACTCCAGGTCAGGGGGATTCCGGTGATGGTCGTGCCCAGAGTATCGACCACTGTCGGCGCGATGGTTTTTGAAGTGGCCGTTGAAGTTGTGACGTCGAGGGTGATCGACTGTACCGGGCAAGTTGTAAAACTTAGCGGAATGCTAGTGACGTTGCCAATGGTTGCGAACAGGGGCGTGAGGCCAGGAATTTTGGCGGTGACCTGGATTTGTCCCTGAAGCAAGGCGTTGTCGGAAATATTCAGCGTGGCCACACTCGGGTTTAAAAGCTGCCAGTTAAAGACTCCAACCGTCGAGGTGACGTCTACACCACGGCTGTAGGCATTCGCCTGGTAGTTGGCGCTTTGACCAACGGAAAGACAGGGATTGACGGGCGGTGGTTGGTTCGGCGGCAAGAGCAAGCTCACTGCGACTTTATCAATATGCTGATGCACATAAACCGTAGTCGAAGGGCTGCTGACTCCTTGCGCGGTCGCCGTGACGACGGCCACACCGACCCCCCCCGGGGTGCATACCTGCGGAGTGCTCAACGAATCCCAACTGCCGGCGCACGCCAGTCCATTGCTGGCTATGGTCAACACCGCAGTGTTACTCGACTGGTAGGATATCGGCTCGGCGATCGTGGTCTTGGTGGAACTCATGGCGGTAGCCAGGAATGTCTGGTAAGTACCGATTTCCATCGAGGCGTTCGGGTTGGGCGTCAGGGTAATGCTGGCAGGGACTGCGAAGCTAGTCGTGCTGACGGGGCTGCCGCTGCTGCATCCGACCAGGCTACCGAGCCCGAAAATGAGAAAACCAATAAACAACGCAAGCCCGAAAAGACCGCACCTACCCATGCACCCTCCCCGCCCTCATGGTCTCCCACGCGGCGAGCAACGCCTTCTGGGAATGTATTCGCTCCGGAAGATTTCCAGTGTAGAGGCTGCGAATCTTTTCGGCAAGCTGCGCAGTCCCACCGAGTCACCCGAATTGAAAGCAAAAGTGAAGGATCTCGTTCCTCTTGAATGTCCGTTCAGGACCTCACTTGCCGGGATCGCTTGCTCTCCTGTTTGGGATGCGGCAAACAGGGTTGACGATGTGTCAGGAGTGTTGCTATATTTGTAAGGTTCCGCGAGTTCATTCTGGCTTGCCTGTAGACTGTGGATTCATTCGCTGCGCGTTTTCGGTGCGCGAGAGACCCAAAGAAAGCGGCTAAGCTCTAAAGATATACGTCTTCGGAAACAGTTCCGGAGATGCCCTCGCTGAAATGCCCTGCGCGCACCTTCCGCCCGTTGGAAGGCTATGCGGGGCAAAGCGGACGAAACGGAGCACCTCCCGAGTTTTTGGATTCGGGCCTGGCGCCACCGTCGTCGCTGATCAGTCTGAACGGGAAACCGAAAATCTCTCATCGCATTGGTGCGCGGTGAGAAGCATGGTTGGCAGATCGCCAGCCAGACCCTAAGCCAGGGAATAGTCAAAGCGGCGTCTGTGTGTCGACGCGCCTATTGGCGTGCGAACCGACGTTGCCGGGAGTAGCAAAGAGTGCCGACCTTCAATCAATTAGTGCGTGATGGCCGCAAGCGGCCGCGATACAAGACGGCGAGCCCGGCGTTGCAGGGATGTCCGCAAAAGCGCGGAGTTTGCACCCGTGTATATACGCAAACGCCGAAGAAACCGAACTCGGCGCTGCGTAAGGTTGCCCGCGTACGCTTAACCAACGGTATTGAGGTCACAACTTACATCCCCGGCGTCGGCCATAACTTGCAAGAGCACTCGATCGTGCTGATTCGAGGCGGTCGCGTGAAGGATCTGCCGGGTGTGCGCTACCACGTGGTTCGCGGCACGTTGGATGCGGTCGGGGTGGCAGGCCGAAAGCAAAGCCGTTCGAAGTATGGCGCCAAGCGCCCGAAGGCTTAAGAGGTCGTTCGTCGTTGGTCGTTGGCAGAATGACAACAGTAGGAATTAGGAGCTAGAAGCTGAATGCCAAGAAAAGGACATACGCCCAAGAGGACAGTGGAGGCCGATCCGGTCTACGGCTCGGATCTGGTGACGAAGTTCGTCAATTCCATGATGTGGCAGGGCAAGAAGAGCACGGCGGAGGGCATCTTCTATGAAGCTTTGACGCGTCTGCAGGCAAAAGGCGGCGGTGACGAAGCTCTGAAGCTGTTCACTAAAGCCGTTGAAAATGCCAAGCCGCTGCTTGAGGTTAAGACCCGACGCGTGGGCGGCGCGAACTATCAGGTGCCCGTTGAAGTCAATGCCGACCGTCGCACTTCACTGGCGATTCGCTGGCTGATTACCTACTCCCGCGGACGCGGCGAAAAAGGCATGATCGACAAGTTGACCAACGAATTGCTGGATGCCGCGAACGGCAAAGGCGCAGCCATTAAGAAGAAGGAAGACGTTCACCGTATGGCCGAGGCCAATAAGGCCTTCGCGCACTACCGGTGGTAAGAGACAGACAGCTTCTAGGCTCTAGCTGCTAGCTGGAAGCCAGGAGCTAGAAGCTAGCAGCGATTTTTAGAGCCCCAGAAAGAGTAGATTGTCGTGCCCAGAACAGTCCCATTAGAACGGTGCAGGAACATCGGCATTATGGCTCACATCGATGCCGGTAAGACCACTACGACGGAGCGCATCCTTTTCTATACAGGAAAGACGCACCGTATCGGAGAGGTCCATGAAGGCACGGCCACTATGGATTGGATGGAGCAGGAGCAGGAGCGCGGCATCACGATCACTTCCGCCGCGACCACATGTTCCTGGCGCGATGTTCGCATCAACATTATCGATACTCCCGGCCACGTGGATTTCACCGCCGAGGTGGAGCGCTCGCTGCGCGTGCTGGACGGCGCGGTTGCGGTGTTCGACGCGGTTCACGGCGTGCAACCGCAGTCGGAAAAAGTCTGGCGTCAGGCCGACAAGTACGGCGTGCCGCGGATTTGCTTCATTAATAAGATCGACAAGATGGGCGCGGATTTCGAGCATGCCGTCGATACCATCCGCAAGCGTCTGAACGCCAAGCCGATCGCGATACAGATTCCCATCGGCCAGGAAGATAAGTTCAAAGGCGTGGTCGACCTTATCGAAATGAAGTCGATCATCTGGCAAGACGACACCATCGGTGCCGAATATATTACGGGGCCCATTCCTGCCGAACTCCAGAAGAAAGCCGAAGCTTTCCATACACAGTTGGTCGAGACCGTCGCTGAAAACGACGACGAAATCCTGCATAAGTTCCTGGAGGGCGAAGCGATTTCCCCGGAGGAGCTGCGCGCGTCGCTGCGCAAATCGACCATCGATCTGAAATTGTTTCCGGTCGTTGTCGGCACTGCATTCAAGAACAAAGGTGTGCAGCCGCTGCTCGATGCTGTGGTCGACTACTTGCCTTCTCCGCTCGATGCCGGCGAAGTGAAAGGTACGAATCCGGAGAATGGTGAAGTCATTACCCGTCATCCGGCAGATAACGAGCCGTTTTCCGCATTGGCCTTCAAGATCATGGCCGACCCTTTTGTCGGTCAATTGACCTTTATTCGGGTTTATTCCGGCCAGGTGAAGTCCGGGGATTCCGTGCTCAGCGCGGGACGGCGGAGGACCGAGCGCATTGGCCGCCTCCTAAAGATGCACGCCAATAAGCGCGAAGATATCAACGAGATTCTGGCAGGCGATATCTGCGCTGCGGTTGGTTTGAAGAACGTCAGCACCGGCGACACGATTTGCGACGAAGCCCATCCCGTCACGCTGGAGTCGATTGAGTTTGCGGTTCCGGTGATTTCGGTTGCGGTTGAACCGAAAACCAAAGCCGACCAGGAAAAGATGGGCATGGCTCTGGGACGTCTCGCTCAAGAGGACCCAACCTTTAAAGTTCACACCGACCCTGATAGCGGACAGACCATCATCAGCGGTATGGGCGAGTTGCATCTCGAGATCATTGTTGATCGCATGATGCGCGAGTACAAGGTCGAGGCGAATGTGGGCAAGCCGCAGGTGGCCTACCGCGAAACCATCCGCAAGAAAGCTGAGGCTGAGGGCAAGTATATCCGCCAGACCGGCGGCCGCGGGCAATATGGCCACGCCAAGATTAGGCTCGAGCCGCAGGCGCCGGGCACGGGTTACGAATTCGTAAACGATATCATCGGCGGCTCAGTGCCCAAGGAATTCATTAAGCCAATTGATCAGGGCATTCGAGAGGCCATGGAAGGCGGCGTCCTGGCCGGTTATGAGATGGTCGATGTAAAGGCCACCCTCTACGACGGCAGTTATCACGACGTCGATTCGAACGAAATGGCGTTCAAGATCGCCGGTTCGATGGCCTTCAAGGAGGCCGCGCGCAAAGCTTCGCCGGTATTGCTCGAACCAGTGATGTCCGTCGAAGTTGTCACGCCGGAAGATTACGCCGGTGTCATCATGGGCGACCTGAGTTCGCGCCGCGGACGCATCGAGGGTATGGAGCATCGCGCCGGTTCACAGGTGATCAAAGCGATTGTGCCGTTGGCGGAGATGTTCGGCTATGCGACCCATATGCGTTCGAGCACGCAGGGGCGCGCCGAGTATTCGATGCATTTTGCGCGGTATGAAGAAGCCCCGCGCTCGGTGTCGGAAGAGATAATCGCCCGGGTGCAGGGAACGGTAAAGAGATAAAACGATCTAAGAAAGAAAGTACGGAGCTAGGCAATGGCGAAAGAGAAATTTGATCGCAATAAGCCGCACTGCAATGTGGGGACGATTGGTCACATCGACCATGGCAAGACCACGCTGACGGCGGCCATCACCAAGGTTTTGCAGAAGCACAACCCGAAGATCGTGTTCCGGTCTTTTGACTCGATCGACAACGCT